>ENA-ORTH01000010-ORTH01000010.1-human-gut-metagenome-genome-assembly--contig:-NODE-10-length-189373-cov-5.639723_pt1 | contig 189373 bp, 171 predicted proteins | sample MGYA00241914_ERZ509192 | MGnify/ENA primary metagenome ERZ509192 (study PRJEB26280, sample SAMEA2338826) | human gut metagenome | biome: human gut; feature: human-associated habitat; material: faeces...
TCTTGATTACAGGAATGTTTAATACATTTTTTGAGCTGATTATACATGAAATGCCTCTTGAAGAAGCAAAGCACTATTTGAAAGAAATGAGAGATTTCTATACCGCCGGGTGGATGAAAATTATGGGGCAATAAAAATGAATAAATTCGTTAGGGCAATCTGCCCTATAATTTTTATACACAGGTTAGTTACTGCTAACTTCACAAGGGCAACACTAACTGAAATGAGGATATTGGAGGACGTTCATTTTGTTCTCGTATCATAAAAAATTTTCAAGGAGGTTTTATCAATGAAAAAACAGTCAAATCTATCAAGACTGATGGGTTATGCCGGAGGGCATAAGATATTGACCTATCTTTCTTGGGTACTGTCTGTAATGAGTGCACTGTTGGCTCTTGTACCTTTTTGGTATATATGGTGTATTATTCACGACATACTGGAGGTTTCCCCGGACTTCTCACAGGCGGAGAATGTCACAGGCTACGGTTGGTCTGCCGTATTGTTTGCAGTTATCTCTATTGTTGTTTACATAGCCGCTTTGATGTGTTCGCATTTGAGCGCGTTCCGGGTTGCCGCTAATATCCGAAAAGAGCTTATGCGCCATATTGCAGCATTGCCGCTCGGAGTAACGGAGAAGTATGGAAGTGGAAAGCTGCGGAGAATAGTAAACGGTTCCAGTGCTGCTACGGAAACGTATCTTGCACACAGGCTTCCCGACAAAGCGGGGGCGATTGCCACCCCTATAGGGCTACTTTTCCTGTTGCTTGCTTTTGACTGGCGGTTAGGGCTTTTAAGCCTTGTTCCCGTTGTGCTTGGTTTTCTGATTATGATGAAAATGACAGGAAAAGACATGGAAAAGCGAATGGAACAATATCAAAATGCGCTTGCCGATATGTCAAATGAAGCCGTTGAATATGTGCGGGGCGTACCCGTAGTAAAGACTTTCGGACAGACAATCTTTTCTTTCAAACGCTTCAAAAACGCGATAGACAATTACGAAACATGGGTAATCGCATACACAAAGGGGCTGCGTCTGCCTATGATGTTCTATACAACGGCAATTAACAGTGTATTCGCGTTTCTGATTGCCGGAGGTATTCTCTTTACAAGGGGCGGCGTAACAAATGAACTTCTGTTAAACCTTATTTTCTATATTGTGATTACGCCCGTCATTGGTACGACGCTCACAAAAATTATGTTTATGAGCGAGGACGCAATGATTGTAGGCGACGCAATTAACAGGATTAATGAAGTGCTGAACGAAAAACCATTATCTGAAAGCAGCGTGAATAATATCCCTAAAGATAATGGGATTACATTAGAACACGTTAGTTACAGCTATGACGGAAAGAAAAACGCGCTCAATGATGTATCTCTTTCCATAAAACCGGGGCAGACAGTCGCATTGGTAGGATCGTCCGGCGGCGGCAAGACAACGCTTGCAAATATCGTCACAAGATTTTTTGACCCGCAAAAAGGGCGCGTACTGATAGGGAATATCGACATATGCGACATTCCGAAAGAAACATTGATGAATAAGGTGTCCTTTGTATTTCAGAACAGCCGACTTATCAAAGCGTCCATATTGGAAAATGTGCGTATGGCAAAGCCTGACGCTACACGCGAAGAAATCGCCCATGCTTTGGAAGCTGCACAGTGCTTGGATATTATTGAAAAATTACCGAATGGCATTGATACGGTTGTCGGCGCAAAAGGCGTATATCTGTCCGGCGGCGAACAGCAAAGAATAGCGATTGCCCGCGCGATTTTGAAAAATGCGCCTATCATAATCCTTGATGAAGCGACCGCATTTGCCGACCCCGATAATGAGGTGCGCGTACAGCAGGCTTTATCCGCGCTTTCAAAGGGAAAGACCGTCATTATGATTGCACACAGGTTGTCGTCAATCACAGACGCGGATTGCATTTATGTACTGCAAGACGGTGAAATTGTCGAAAGCGGCACACATAGCGGACTGATAGAAAGAAACGGCATATTTACAAAAATGTGGAAGGATTATTCCGAAGCGGCAGAATGGAAGATTGCAAAGGAGGTAAACGCATGATTAAGACATTGCAAAGACGTTTTGCATTATCAAGACAGGGGGCTGTCGATTTGATAAAAGGCTGTATTGCCTGCGTCGTACAGGATATATCCTTTATGCTCCCTGTGGGATTGCTCTATTACTTTGTCATTGACACCATGAATGGGAACTTGAATGGAAGCCGCATTGCTTTTTATGCGGTTGGTTCTTTGGTTTGCTTATGCCTTATATTTATTGCGACTTGGTTTCAATATAACGCCACTTACTTAGCGACTTATGTGGAAAGCGGGGTAAGGCGTATATCCTTAGCGGAACGGCTACGCAAAATCCCGTTGTCCTTTTTTGGCAAAAAAGACCTTGCGGATTTAACCAATTCTATTATGGGAGACTGTGCTACGCTTGAAACTGCATTCTCCCATTATGTACCCGCATTGGCAGGCTCCCTCATTTCAACAACACTAATTGCAATCTGCCTTTTTGCTTACGACTGGCGAATGGCTCTTGCGGCGGTGTGGGTTTTACCGATTGCATTTACAATCACATTCTTTTCAGCTCGCATACAGGAATACTTTAACTGTAAATCTGTAGCGGCAAATGTCGCGCTTGAAAGCGGTGTACAAGAGTGTATCGAAAGTTTACAGGACTTGAAATCAAACAATGCGGAAGAAAGTTATCTGAAAGGACTTGACAAAAAAATTGACTATGTAGAAAAACGGCACATTATAACAGAACTTGGAACAGCACTTTTTGTTGTTTCTTCAACACTAATATTAAAGTTTGGAATTGCTACGGTTGCGCTTGTAGGCTCTACGCTGCTTATTCGTGGAGAAATTGATATTCCGCTGTTTTTTATGTTCTTGCTTGTAGCTTCAAGGCTTTATGCCCCGCTTGAAGGCGCATTGCAAAATCTTGCTGCGGTAATCTCTACGAAAACGAACATAGACCGCATGAACGAAATCCTTGACCAACCTATTCAGACAGGGGAAAATCAACTGATAAATAAAGGTTATGACATTGTATTCGACCATGTAGGATTTGCTTATAATACTGGGGAAACCGTATTGAAAGATGTGTCTTTTACGGCAAAACAGGGAGAAGTTACCGCTTTAGTCGGACCGTCCGGCGGCGGAAAAACTACGGTGTCGCGTCTTGCCTCGCGGTTTTGGGACATAAACAAAGGGAAGATTACTGTCGGTGGTATGGATATATCGAAAATAGAGCCGGAAACCTTGCTGTCTCTGTACTCTATCGTATTTCAAGATGTGACGCTGTTTAACAACACAATCATGGAGAATATCAGAATAGGCAGAAAGGACGCGACCGACGAAGAAGTGATTGCGGCGGCAAGGCTGGCAAATTGTGAAGAATTTGCGGTAAAACTCCCGGACGGTTATAACAGTATGATTGGAGAAAACGGCTGCGAACTGTCCGGCGGGGAAAGGCAGCGGATTTCCATCGCACGCGCTTTCCTCAAAAATTCTCCCATCATCTTGCTTGATGAAGCAACGGCAAGCCTTGATGTGGAAAACGAAACATTGATACAGGCTGCTTTGTCAAGGCTGATAAAAGATAAGACTGTACTTGTTATCGCCCACCGTATGCGTACCGTAAGCGGCGCAGATAAAGTAGTTGTGCTCTCAGACGGTTCTGTTGCCGAACAGGGAACACCGGAAAAACTGATGAATACAGGCAAAATTTACCCGTATATGGTAAAGCTGCAAATGATTAGCGGGGATTGGGGCATTTAGGAAGTCCTTATTAACGTACAACAAATGAATATATCAGTTATCAAAGAGCCAGACGCACAGATGCAGAGCCGATAACACGCAGATTAAACATGCGGTTATCGGCTTTCCCTTTTTGGCAGCAATCATAAGCCGCCGTTTTTTACAGAATAACGGATGACTTGTAAAAGCCACTATTCTAATGCAGCGGTATCGGAAGGTACCGTCGTGTTATTTTTTAATCGACAAAATCAGACACACTATTTCAGATAAAAAAAATTCATTATTCATTTAGGAGATATATTACTAATGAATGTGAACTGACAAATCATTTAGGATATCTTAACGCGATTTCGGACAGAAGCAGAAGCATGAAACGCCCCTTGATTATCTGATGTCGGAAACACCATTTAAGCCGTTTTCAACCGGTAACTATTTTGAACAGCATGTTTACGAGAAACAGAAAAGCAGAGAACCGACCACTCCTGAAAGTGATTAACTCTCTGCTTGCACCCTGCCTTCTTGACTATCCCACTAATTTCCACACTCAATACTGATCTGTGTGAAACGCTCTAAGATATCGTCTACCGTCAATTTACTTTTCTCTTCTCCCGCCTTGTCCACCACGCATTCTCCCTGGTGCATCATCAGCAGACGGTCCCCATACTCCACAGCATAGCGTAGGTTGTGAGTGACCATAATCGTCGTCAGCTTCTTTTCTCTGACCACCTTATCCGTAAGTTCCATGATTAGATCTGCCGTCTTAGGGTCCAAGGCTGCTGTATGCTCATCCAAAATCAAAAACTCTATGGGAGTCATCGTGGACATCAGCAACGCCATCGCCTGGCGCTGCCCTCCTGACAAGGAGCCCACCTTCACATCCATTTTATCTTCTAATCCCAGATTCAGTTGCCGAAGCTGGTCCCGATAAAAACCAATTCTCTTCCGGTTAATTCCCCTGCGCAGACCAAAAGACTTGCCCTTGTTGTCAGCCAGACACATATTTTCCAAAATTGTCATGCTGGGACAAGTCCCCATCGCTGGATTCTGATAAACCCTTCCAATCTTAGAATTCCTGCGGAATTCTTTCTGCTTGGTAATCTCTTCTTCGTCAATAAAAATAGCGCCTGCCTCGATGGGAATACTTCCGCAGATAATATTCAACATCGAAGTCTTTCCGGAGCCGTTGCTTCCGACCACCGAGACGAACTGCCCTTGTTCGATTTCCAGATTGAAGTTCTCAAACAGACACATCTCATTTACTGTGCCCGGATTATAGTATTTATGAATTCCGCTCAATCTAAGCATTTCCCTTCACCTTCTTCTTTCTCTCCATACTCAGCACCAAAACCACCAGGAAAAGTATCGCTGTAATCAGTTTCATATCCTGCGGCTCGAAATTACGAATTGCAACTGCCACGCAGGCTTTGTACAGGACAGAACCTATAATCACTGCTGTTGTCGCTTTGAGCAGACTTAAATTTTTAAAAATACTGGTTCCAATAATCACACTGGCCAGGCCAATCACAATCGCCCCCGTACCCATGGAAACCTCAAACACTCTCTCTTCCTGGCAGAAAATACTTCCTGATAAGGCAATCAGACCGTTGGAAAGCGCCAGCCCCATAATCTTGACATTTCCCTGATCCTTTGCCAGTGAAGTCACAAGAGTAGAGTTATCTCCCACGGCCCGCAGTAAGAAACCGGACTTTGTATTCATATAAAGGTCTAAAAGTATCTTTGTGACCACCACCAGCACGATCACAATCAGCAAAGTGCGGTACGGCTTGATCGCCCCTGGCAGCATATCCAGAAAATCATTGTGAAAGATACTGTCCTTTGAGAAAATCGGCACATTGGACGTTCCTGCAATCCTCAGATTGATGGTCCAAAGAGCTGTCATCATGATAATACCCGACAGAAGGTCCCGAACCTTGCATTTCACATGAATCAGCCCTGTACAGCAACCTGCAGCCGCTCCCGCTGCAAACGACACCAACAAGGCAAGATACGGGTTCATACCTCTGCTGATCATCGCCGCACTGATGGCTGCCCCAAGAGGGAAACTTCCATCTGTGGTCAGATCAGGAAAATCCAATATTTTGTAAGTAATATACACGCCCAGTCCCAATATCCCGTAGATCAGGCCCTGCTCTAAAATTGATATGATAAAATCCATTTCAACTATTTCCTCCATTCATTTTCACAGACGGCAGGCTGCCGCATAGGAAAATTTTTCATCTCACCTCATGCGACAGCCTTTTTGCTCCCGAAATACCCTTTTCAGTCTGTGAGCTTCTCTTTGACACTCAGCTCTCTGAAATTGCATCAAATACTTCTGCCTCATCCGCAAATCCATCTGGAATCTCAATTCCCAACTTTTTGGCAACCTCCGTATTCAGATAACGCTTGCTTCCTTCAATGGTCTCGTAGGCCATTTCCGACGCTTTTTTCTCACCTTTCAAAACCTGAGCCGCCATCTTGCCGGTCTGCTTTCCAAGCTCTACATAGTCCAGACCTTCCGCCGCCAGACAGCCGATTTTTACCTGTTCAATCTCACTTCCAAACACCGGAATTTTCTTGTCATTTGCTTTTTCCAAAATAGTCGGAAGAGAGCTTACCACTGTATTATCCGTCAGATTCGTCAGACAGTCGACCTTCTCCAAAAGACCATCCGCCGCCAAAGAGATATCCGCTGTTGTGGTAACACCTGCGGTCTCCAGGGTAAATCCATACTCTCCCACCAATTTCTCGTATTCCGCGATCGTAGATTCTGAATTCTTCTCGCTGGTGGTATATAAAATTCCAATCGTCTTTGCGTCCGGCAAAAGCTCACGAATCATTTTAAGCTGTGCCTCCACCGGCAGCTTGTCGCTGGTTCCAGTGACTTCACCTACCGGCATTCCCTCTTCATCTACAAGTTCTGCCGCTGCTGGGTCGTTAACCGCCGTATAAATCACCGGAGTCTCACTGTCCATCGCCGCATTGAAAGCACTCTGAGCGCTGGAAGTAGCGATTGCGCAGATTAAATCTACTTTGTCCGCCACAAAATTGTTGGCAATCTGTGCGTCTGTACCCATATCAGCCGCTGCGTTCTTATATTCCACGGTGAGATTTTTTCCCTCTTCGATGCCTTCCTCTTTCAGCCCTTCCAAAAATCCTTCCCGGCAATTATCCAAAGAGCCATGTTCCGCAAACTGTTCAATTCCGATGGTATAAGATGCTTTTGCGCCATCTTCACTCCCGGAAGAGCTTCCCGCGCATCCTGCCAGTAAACCTGCTGTCATTGTCATCCCTAAAATTACCGCTGCAATTCTTTTTTTCATTTTTTCTCTCCTTTTTCTACTAATAGTTGTGCTCCCAAAGGCAGTTTGCCAGCCTTCGAAATAGTGTTAGTAAGAAAGGAGTTCCATTGTTCTGAGTGCTACCCGCTCCCTATGCAATAAAAAACGCCTCAAGCTCCTGCTTGAGACGGTAATAATTTCTTATTATCGCGGTACCACTCAAATTGACAAATGTCCTCTTTCTCATGTACTAACATACATTCCGCCTTGATAACGGGCACGGCTCCCGTCAGCGCCTACTCTTCAAAAATTTCAGGCTGCCCTCGAAAGGCCATTCATCTGCCGGCTCCATACGACAATCCCACCACCTGCCGCTCTCTGTGATTTCATCCGATAGACTACTCTTCTTTCTCAACGGTTTCTCTCTGGTTAGTACTTTACTATAAAAATTGGGATTTGTCAATCACCTAGCGAAAAAATCGTTGCTGTTCAAATCTCCAATATCCCGCGAGGTGTTTTTGTATATTTTGTGCAAAAATCCCGAGACATACTCGCGCCAAACCGCTGTTTACAGCAGTTTGTGTGCATCGCGAAGGTGTTACTGTTCACAGACTGCAAGTGAGTGAACAGTAACAAAAATCCCCTTCCGGGGCCTATAATAGTATCTGCTCGTTCCTTTTGTAACGAGCAGCAGCGAAAAAATCCCCTTCCGGGGATTTTTTCTTAGTTTTTGAAGCTGTGGATGGGGGCGGGGATACGGCCGCCGCGGTTTACAAAATTCTCACAGGAAAACCGGTTGACCGGCATAATCGGCGCATAGCCAAGAAGGCCTCCAAATTCCACAATCTCTCCCACATCTTTTCCAATCACAGGAATCACGCGTACCGCCGTGGTCTTCTGATTCACCATTCCAATGGCAGCCTCATCGGCAATGATGCCGGAGATTGTAGATGCCGGCGTATCTCCTGGAATTGCGATCATATCCAGGCCCACAGAGCACACACAGGTCATTGCCTCTAATTTTTCCAAAGTCAGAGCCCCGGCATTGACAGAGTCAATCATCCCCTGGTCTTCGCTGACAGGAATGAACGCACCGCTGAGTCCTCCTACTGCGGATGACGCCATGACTCCGCCTTTTTTAACCTGGTCGTTCAGTAAGGCCAACGCGGCTGTCGTGCCCGGCGCTCCCGCATACTCCACGCCGATCTCACGCAGAATATCGGCGACACTGTCTCCGATGGCCGGTGTCGGCGCCAGAGACAAATCAATAATTCCAAAAGGCACCTCCAACCTCTTAGAAGCCTCCTGGGCTACCAACTGCCCCACTCTCGTAACCTTAAAGGCGGTCTTTTTAATCGTCTCACACAGAGTCTCAAAATCTGCGCCTCTTACCTTCTCCAACGCAGTTTTCACCACGCCAGGACCACTGACGCCCACATTGATGATAGTATCAGCCTCTGTGACCCCATGAAAGGCCCCTGCCATAAATGGATTGTCATCCGGAGCGTTACAAAAGACCACCAGCTTTGCACAGCCAAGAGAGTCCTTCTCCTTCGTGGCCTTCGCAGTCTCCAAAATCATCTCTCCCATCAGTTTCACAGCGTCCATATTGATACCCGTCTTTGTAGAGCCCACATTCACGGAACTGCACACTCTCTCCGTACAGGCCAAGGCCTGAGGAATGGAACGGATCAACAGTTCCTCCGCCGGAGTCATTCCTTTTGAAACCAGGGCAGAATATCCGCCGATAAAATTCACCCCTACTTCCTTAGCCGCCCTGTCCAGAGTTCTAGCCAAAGTCACATAATCCTCGGAAGTCTTACATGCCGCACTTCCCACCAACGCAATCGGGGTGACAGAAATTCTCTTATTCACAATCGGTATGCCGTATTCCGTCTCTATCTCTTCTCCGGTAGCTACCAGATGCCTTGCCTTCTTTGTGATCTTCTCATAAACTTTTCGATTGACCTCAGTCAAATCTGAATCCATACAGTCCATCAGGCTGATTCCCATTGTGATCGTACGCACATCCAGATTTTCCTGATCGATCATCTTATTTGTCTCGTTTACCTCAAAAATATTTATCATCGTCATTCTCCTCAGATTCGGTGCATCATATTAAAAATGTCTTCATGCTGACAACGGATCACCACGCCGATTTCCTTTCCCAGCTCCTCTAGTTCGCCGGAGAGTTCTCCTATGTCTTTGCTGGATGCGCTTGTGTCTGTAATCATCATCATATTAAAATATCCCTGCACAATTGTCTGACTGATGTCCAAAATATTTACTCCGTTTTCCGCCAGATAGGTGCAAACTTTGGCGATGATACCTACTCTGTCATTGCCGACAACTGTTATAATTGTTTTTTTCATAATGTCCTCCTAAATCGTAATTAGCTCTGATACCTGTTCCCTGCTGGCCACCTGTATCCGAAAATCCTTTGACTGATAGGGATTGTCCCCCATAGTCACTTCCTGGCAGACCGTCTCGTAGGCCAGCTGTTCGTAGTTGTTCTCCTTACTTAAGTGTCCTAGAAAAACTGCCTTCAGGCGATCATGGAGCAGTCGGCACAATAACTGCCCTGCATTTTCATTGGATAGGTGTCCCTGGTTTCCCAGTATTCTCCGCTTCAAGTAGTAAGGGTAGCTTCCCACCTGAAGCATCCTCACATCGTGGTTTGCCTCCAACAAAAGGGCATCCAATTTTTGAAGATTTCTCACTGTATAATCGTCATAAGTACCCATATCTGTGGCAATTCCCACGGACTGTTCCTTACAGTTCAGGCGATAACCCACCGGCTGAGCCGCGTCGTGGGAAATATGAAACGGCCGTACTGTCAAATCTTTAATCTGGAATTCCTCGTCTTCTTGAATCTCATGAAAAAGCCCTTCCGGCATTCTCCCTACGGAGGCCATCTCCTGAATCGCCTCTATGGTTCCCCGAGTGGCGTAAATCGGCAGATGATATTTCCGAGACATCACTCCTAGACCTTTCATGTGATCGGAATGCTCATGGGTAATCAAGATACCGTCCATATCTCTCACATCCATATCAATGGAACGAAGCCCCTCCTCAATCCTCTTCTTGCTGATTCCCACGTCCACCAGAACATGGGCACAGTCACTTCCCACATAGATGCAGTTGCCGCTGCTTCCGCTGGCTATACTACAGAGTCTCATAGCTATGTATCCTTTCTTCGATCTGGCGGCAGGTAAATTCCAAATCTCCATTGTTCTCCACTACATAATTGCAGTGCGAACGAAAAAAATCGTCCGCCATCTGATTGGAAAAAATACCGTCTATTTTTTCCTTCGAGTACCCTCTGGAACTCATCAGACGCTGCCTGCGCACCGACTCATCTGCATAAATATACCACAAATCATCACAAATTGCATCATAATGATCTTCAAAAAGCAAGGCAACTTCCAAAAAAAAGTAACTATACCCCTGCTCTCTCGACTGAGTAATTCGTGAGAGAATCTCCTTCTTCACTGCTGGATGGACAATCTTATTTAAAGCCTCCAGCTTTCCTTTGTCAGCAAATACCACAGCAGCCACCTTCGCTCTGTCAATGCTACCATCCTTTCGCTGGACCCTTTCTCCAAACAGCTTTAAAATAGGGCCGCAACACGGCCCGCCCGGGGCCATAACCTCATGCCCCACTAAATCTGCCTGGACTACCTGCGCTCCTTTTCTCTTACTCAAGTAAGACAAAACTGTACTCTTTCCCGCGCCCACTCCGCCTGTAATTCCTATGACTTTCATCTATTTCGCCTCATACCAATTCTTTCCTGTGTGCATATCTACTTCCAGAGCCACGTCCAGAGACGCCGCTTGACGCATCTCTTCCAGAAGAATCTCTGACACCTGCTCTAGCTCCTCTTCCCAAGTCTCAATCAGCAATTCATCGTGAACCTGCAAAATCAGCTTCGATCTCAATCCTTCCTGTCTCAGCCTAGAATAGACGCGATTCATGGCAATTTTAATAATATCCGCCGCAGTGCCCTGAATCGGAGAATTCATCGCGATTCTCTCTCCAAATGAACGCTGCATAAAGTTACTAGACTTCAGCTCAGGAATCGGGCGCCTGCGACCAAACATCGTGGTCACATAGCCATCTTCCTTCCCCTTCTTTACAAGTCCATCCAAAAAGCCCTTGATCTTCGGATAAGTAGAAAAATACCGTTCAATATAGTCCGCTGCTTCTTTTCTGGTAATACTCAAATCCTGACTCAGCCCAAAGGAACTGATGCCATAGACGATTCCAAAGTTAACCGCTTTTGCGTTTCTCCTCTGTAAATCTGTCACTTCCTCAAAGGGGGTATGAAACACTTGAGAAGCAGTCAATCGGTGAATGTCCTGGGCCTCCCGGTAAGCCTGAATCAGTTTCTCATCCCCAGACATATGAGCCAGCACACGCAACTCAATTTGAGAATAGTCCGCATCCAAAAAGATACACCCTTCTCTCGGCACGAACACTTTCCGAATCAGTCTTCCCAATTCCATCCGAATCGGTATATTCTGTAAATTTGGTTCCGTGCTGCTGATTCTTCCTGTGGCGGTGATCGTCTGATGAAAAGTGGAGTGAATCCGGCCATCCTCCCCGATATATCCTGCCAATCCGTCTGCATAAGTGGACTTCAACTTTGTAAGCTGTCGGTACTCCAAAATATCACGCACAATCGGATGTTTCGGTGCAAGCTTATCCAGCACGTCCGCCGCCGTGGAATAACCGGTCTTCGTCTTTTTACCTCCAGGCAGCTTCATTTTCTCAAAGAGAATGGCCCCCAACTGTTTTGGAGAGTTAATGTTAAAATCCTCGCCTGCCTGTCCACAAATCTGCTTCTCCAGCTCACCAATTCGCACCTGAAGCTGCTCTCCGTAGACTCGAAGCGCCTCTCCCTCCACCTGAATCCCTTCTTTTTCCATGGAATTCAGAGTAAACACCAACGGCATCTCAATCTCCTGAAAAATCCTCTCCATACCTGCCTCTCGCAGAGCCTCTTCCAGCGGAGCTTTCACAGCCAGCGCCACATAAGCCATAAAACAACCCAGCCGCTTCATCTCTTCCGGCTTCTCCGCCAGGGCATCCTTGTCCCCTTTCTTGCCGACCACCTCCTGGCGTCCTGGGAAAATCTGCCCCAGATATTCCTTGCCGATATCCTCGTAGTCGTAGGCCGTCTTCAGAGGATTGAGAAGATAAGCCGCCACTTCCGCATCAAAAGTCTGCGTCCAGGTTTCCACGTTCACATATTTCAGAAGAACTTTCACATGAAAAGCTGCAATCTGTGTCTGCTTTGCCACCTGCGCCAGCTTGTCCGCCAGGTACTCTCCGCTCACAAAGCCTGATACCTCCACATAATAGATCTCCTCCCGAGAGACAGCAATCGCCACTCCCAAAAGATCCCCTTCCTCCGCAAAGATCTGCACACCAACCACTTCCTGGGCTTTAGCTTTTTCAAAAATCGTTTCCGCTCCTTGCAGATCTTCGCAGAAAAAAAAGTTTTTTTCCAAAGCATTTTCCTGGGGTTCGCACGCAAATCTTTGAAGCAGATTTTTAAATTCCAGTCTCTGAAACATCTCATAGGCTCTCTGGGTGTACAGTTCGCCTAGCTTGGCCTGATCATAGTCAAAGGATACCGGGCTGTCTGTATGGATAGTCGCCAATGCCTTGCTCATCTGCGCCAGATCATAGTGATCTCTCAGAGACTCTTTCGCCTTATTGGGCTTGATCTCCTCCACATGCGCATAGGCATTCTCCACGTTCTCATAGGCCAACAGAATCTTCGTCGCCGTCTTTTCCCCTACCCCTGGAATTCCAGGAATATTGTCTGAGGAATCCCCCATCAACGCTTTTAAATCAATGATCTGTTCCGGTCTGAGTTGATATTTCTCTATGACTTCCTGCGTGTGATAATTTTCAATCACCGTCTGCCCTTTCGTCGTCTTTGGAATCCGAATCAACACGTGATCTGTGGCAAGCTGCAACAAATCTCTGTCCCCGGACAGAATCGTCACTTCCATCCCTCTTTGTTCACTTCGTCTGCCTAACGTGCCAAGCAGATCATCCGCCTCGTACCCTTCCAAAGAAACGATAGGAATTTCCATAGCCTCAAGAACCTCTTTCATCAGCGGCACCTGTTCCCTCAATTCTTCTGGCATCGCCTTTCGTGTTCCCTTATACGCCTCATACATCTGGTGACGAAATGTGGGCGCATGAAGATCAAAAGCCACTGCCAGATACTGCGGCTTCTCCTCCTCTAAAATCCGAAACAGAATATTGAGAAATCCATAAACCGCCCCTGTGTGCTTTCCTTCTGAGTTTGTCAAGTCAGGAAGTCCATAAAACGCCCTGTTTAAAATACTGTGTCCGTCAATCAATAAAATTTTTTCACTCATCATTTATATCCAGCCTTTCGTTTTTAAGGAAGTTACTAAATGCCTCCAAGGCGTTCAAACTAAAATTTTGATATGCCCCAGCTGCACGGCGGTAAAAATCAACAATCCCATCACCACCAACAGAAAGAACACCAGCAGGAGCAGGCGCAAAACCTTCTGAATTTTCTTTCTATGTACATAAAGCTCACGGTTATGCAAATCCTGCTTCAGCATCTTGTACATATCCAGCGTCACATTATTTTCTTCGTTCTCATCTTCCAAATGCTGGATAGCAAAATGAACGATATAGTAAGTCTCCAGCTCTTCATAACAGGACGAACAGGAGCGTACATGATCGATAAACTCCTCCAATTGATCTAGCGGTAAGGTCCGATTGATATATGCGTTGACCAAGCTCTCCGCTGTTCTGCAATCCATAGCGGTCTCCTCCTTATGGACTCTATTATATCCAAATCCCCCAAAAAAAGAAAGCATCATCTGAAAAAATATGATACAATAGAAACAATTTGATTGTTGGCTGAAATCCATTTCAGAAGTTTTTCACACCTAATTTTAATAGATAAGGAGTAGATTGCTATGAAAAAATGTGTCTGGAAACATAAGGTTCAATACTATGAGACCGATCAAATGAAAGTTGTACACCATTCCAATTATATTCGCTGGTTCGAAGAGGCAAGAGTCGCCTTCCTAGAAGAAATCGGCTGTCCCTACGACTTAATGGAAGAAAAAGGAATTATCAGCCCTGTCTTGGAAGTCACTTGCCAATACAAAGAAATGGTCCGCTTTGGCGACACGGTGGAGATTTCCGCCTGGATTTCCTCCTTCAACGGCATCAAATTCTGCCTTTCCTATGAGATTCATAATATAAAAGATGGAAGTCTGTGTACATCTGGCACCAGCAAACATTGTTTTATAAGTCCAGAGGGAAAACTGCTCTCCTTAAAACGGGAGAACCCAAAGCTCTACGAACATCTAAAACAACTCACTGAATAACTTCAACTTCCCCTTAGCGGAGCGTTTTTGTTATAGGAAAAGGCTTTGACACATTAGCATGACAAGGTCTTTCCTATGACATAAAAATCCTCCTGGATTCTTCACAGATTCAATCCAGGAGGCCGTATATGATTCACTGCTGCTCCCCGATAAATACTCAGGGTGCCTTGTCAAATTTGTCTTTTATTCTATATGAATTTTGCTGTAGTCAACCTTTCTCTTTTCCCGTGTTGCTCTCCCGCACATATGGTCAATCGGGCTTTCCACAAACACCGCCCTTTTCACAGAATCTACCCCGTATCTCTCTCGAATTCTGTCAATCGCCGCATCCAACCTTTCCTGTTTCTCATAATCGCTTCTGTCAAATAAATTCAGCTGACGTGCCTCCTGCTGGTCTCTTAGATGTGACGTGTGAATTCCCAGAAGCCGAATTGGTTGTCCATTCCAAAGCTCCTCAAACAGCTCACAGGCCGCCCGATGAATCTCACTGGTGATATCTGTGGCAAACTCCATGGTCTTTTGATGACTGACTGTACAAAGCTGAAAATCTTTAATCTGCACCGAAATCACTTCGGCTTTTCTTCCGTCTCTGCGTAGTCTGGACGCTACAGTCTCCGCCAAGGACAACAAAATCATCTTTGCAGTGGAAGCATCCGTCACATCAAACGGTATTGTTGTGGAATTACCGTATCCCTTCATCTGAGGCGGCTCTTCTTCCACCAAAGAGACATCCTTTCCATTTGCAAAACTCCAAATTACTTCCCCATGTTTTTTCAAATGTTTTCTTAAAATCTGCAAGTCTGTTTCAGCCAAATCCCCAATCGTATGAATTCCCAAAGTATCCAGCTTTTTCTCCGTCGCTCTCCCCACAAAAAACAATTCTGACACAGGAAGCGGCCACATCTTCTCCTGTATCTCCGAGACAAACAACGTATGAACCTTATCCGGTTTTTCAAAATCAGAGGCCATTTTTGCCAGCAGCTTATTGCTGGAAATTCCGATGTTTACCGTAAAGCCCAATTCCTGACGAATGCGGTCTTTCATCTTCTTTGCCGCCTGTCTGGGTTCTCCCCACAGACATCTTGTCCCTGTCATATCCACAAATGCTTCATCAATGGAATATTGCTCCACACACGGAGAGTATTCTCTCAATATCTTCAAAAAAGCCTGAGAGCACCTCTGGTATAAGGGATAGTTCGCAGGAACCAATTCCAGATTCGGACACTTTTTTCTAGCTTCCAAAATGCTCTCTCCGGTACGAACCCCGTACTTTTTAGCCCCTATGGACTTTGCCAAAATAATGCCTCTGCGCGAGGCAACATCTCCGCCTACCGCACACACTTTTTTTCGGAGATCCACCTTGCCACCTAGGACCTCCATTCGATAGACAGCCTCCCAGCTCAAAAATGCTGAATTCACATCTATGTGAAAAATCACTTTATCGAACATATTTTCTCCACCTTCTGTCTCATTATACAGAAAGTGTTTAAAAAATTCAAGTTTAGATTTTACGCTGTAACCGCTCCCATCTGACACTCTAAAATATCGATAAGAGCGGTACCACTGCTGGTATGGCACCGAACTACCTGGGCCTTGCTTCTCTTCGCCTCATCCAAGGCACATTTCACCATTTTATGGGAAACTGTATTCGTAAACAGAATAAACAAATCCGGACTACCCATCTGCTTATTCAGCTGAGCCGACATTTGCGTAAACACTTTCGCTTTGCAGTTATACTTTTTACAAATTCTTTTGTATTGGCAGACCATACGGTCATGTCCTCCCACAATTACTACGCTCATATACACCCTCCTTTAAGTTAGTTATTACTAACTATTGATGTTTAAAACAACAGGCGGCATCCATCGCGAACCGCCTATTACTGTAAATACCTTTGCGCACGGAAAACTTGTCAAAAACACACTTCCCGCTCGGGATACCAGTCGCGTCCGGTATCCGCCCAGTTCTATTTTTGATTTATGTCTTCAAGTATCCTAAAATTAGTATTAACCGCTCCACCGCTTCTCACACGTTTTCAACTATAGATTCTCGTTTTTTAGTTAGTCACCATTAACTATCTATAAGTTAGCATTATCTAAGTCATTTGTCAAGATAAACTGGATAAAAATACCTACAATTACAATGCCGTCACCAGCTTAACTTTTTTGCTGTAAGGAGTATAGTCCAGTTTTGGCGTATGACAGTCCGTAATCAGATAATCTACCCCTTCTAACGAATCTGTCACTTTTGCCAGATACTCAGAGGAAAAACTACTGTGCTCTGCCAGTACAAAAACTTGCTCTGCACTCTCCATCATCACATGTTTCATGGAGGCCTCAGCGAAATCCAGTACAGAACAACCATAACGAGGTTCCACACCCTGTACACTGAATATCGCTTTGTTCACCCTCAAAGAACGGATTACATTCTCTGCAATCGTTCCCACGCTGATACAACTACCAGAATTGACATTTCCTCCCACATGTATCAATACAAGATCTCCGTCCTTCAAACTTTCCACAACCTGGAAAGAATTCGTGACCACAGTGATTCCCCTTTTCTTACCGGTTTTTAAAAGGCCGCAAAGCTCCAATACGCTCTCCGAGCCATCCAAAAGAAGAGTATCCCCCTCCCTCAAAAAACTATAGACTGCCTCCGCCATAGCTCTGTACGCCCGCCTCTTTTCCTCTTGCCGCTGTTCCTTTTTCTTATCCGCTTTGAAAGAGACTGAGACAGCTCCTCCGTGAGTTCTCAACACTTTTTTCTCATTTTGAAGCTCTGAGAGATCTCGTCTCACGGTTGCTTCCGTAGTATGCAGACGGCGGCTCAGTTCTGAAACCCTGACCCTTTTCTTTTCATTGACAATTTTACAAATTAATTCTCTGCGCTCCGTTGCAAGCATTTTAAACCTCCAAAACTCTTATCCCCCATTATATGCCTGGCAGGATTTCCTGATCTTCAAAGACGGTTCTAAGATTATTCTATTCTGTCCCCGTTCTTTCTCCTGAAAAAGCATTTTCGCTGCTCTTCTGCCTATCTCGTATCCTGGCTGGGCAATGGTAGTCAGAGAAATCTGTGGAAATCCCGCGAAATCAATATCATCACACCCAATCACAGATACATCTTCTGGCACGCGATAACCGTCATGGTACAATGCTTCCATCACCCCGATGGCCATCATGTCATTCGCAGCCGCAATCGCAGTCGGAAGCTTTCCCCGACGAATCAGTCTCTGCGTCTGTTCATAGCCTGATTCTCTTGGAAGAGGGCACATAATCACCCGTTCTTCTATATCTGTGTATCCCTGTTCTTCCAGTACTTTCCGGAACCCTTGAACCCTTCTGCATATTCCCTGATTTTTTTCATCGCCGCCCATATACAATATTTCCCTGTGTCCCAGACTCAGCAGATATTCCGCCACACACCTTCCAATGGAGTAATCATCAGAAGCTACACATCTCTCTCCATATTCCGAGGTATCCGCACACACAAAGACCAGAGGAATATCTTGACAGAGCTCTTTGATCTTCGTCAAATTGTCCACTGACAGAGGACTAACAATCAATCCCTCGACCCTCTGCTCTAGCATTGTCTTCACCAAATTCAGCTCTTTGCCTTCCTGATATCTAGATTGAGCCAGAATCATACACCGACCGTTTCCATTAAGGTAATCTTCCGCCCCGTCCACCACCCGATCTACAAACTGGTTGTCCATGTCTGGAATAATCATGCCAACACAATTAGAGCGGTTCGTCACCAATCCCCTTGCGATTCCATCCGGAATGTAGTTCATCTGTCTAGCCAATTCGTGAATCCTTTTTCGAGTCTCAATATTGATTTCCCGGTGATTATTTAAAGCTCTCGACACAGTCGCATGAGATACCCCTGCTTCCCTAGCGATATCCCGAATCGTCACCCTACTTTTTCCCATCTCGTTCCCTTCCAGTCGGAATGTACCAACTTTTAAATTTTATGAAACTCTTACGTACTTTATCTCACATTTTATTGTTTTTTCTTATTGTACACGTTTTAAATAAGTATGTCAATTAAAATACCTTGCGGGATAATTTTGCGCAAAAATCAGCTCCAAAAATATCAGATAATTGATAGCATTTTGTTAAATGTTTACGAAAATAAAAAAATTAAAAAAACGCTTGCAAAGATACAGCAATTATGGTATTATAATTCTCGGTTCAAGAAATACGCCGGCGTGTCGGAATTGGCAGACGAGGCAGACTCAAAATCTGTTGTTGGCAACAACGTATGGGTTCAAGTCCCATCGCCGGCAGTAAAAAATCCGAGTTTTAAAAAAACTCGGATTTTTTTATGTGCAGGCTGCAATACTGAAGTAGGATTACCCACTCTCTTCTATAATAGGGAAGACCTTGTCACGCTAATGTGTGAAAGTTCTTTCCTATTACATCGGAGTTCCCACCTCTATCAAATTTCCGTCCAGGTCGTAAAATCGAATTACTTTTTGTCCCCAGCTGTGTGTCATAAGCCTGTTGACATATTTAACCGAAGGATACAGCCTTTCGAGCTTTTGGACAAAGGCCTCTATATCACGTTCTTCAAAATATAGTTCACAGGAATGATTCTCTGGAATGATCTCCTTTTGGAGAAACTCTCTCCAAATTTTTTCTTCTTGGAGTACGAGGCCCTCCGTTAAAATCATATTGCCATCGTTGTCCAGCACCATGTCGAGCCCAAACAAATCATGATAAAATTGCTTTGATTTTTCGATGTCCTTTACAACAATCAACACATTTCTCAGTTTCATCCGCATTCACCTCCAAAATTCAAAGTCGCTAAAATGACAAAACACCAGACCCGACTTCGTCCCCTCAAGCTTGAGAAGAGCAGCCCATTTTTAACAGCTTAAGGCCATGTCTCGCTGAATTTCCAGCGGCCATGGCCTTAACAACAACCTCCCGGCGGTGTCAGAGAAAACTGCCCAAAGTTTAATTATCTACTCTATTTTTCAGCATCCTCCGTCAGCTTTTCGTAAATCGGAAAACAGTCAAAGGTAGCAAAATAATCCTGCGGCTTCTCAGCTCTGCGAATCATCTGATAGCTGCCGTCCTCCTTCAACAAAATCTCGGCGGATCTCAGTTTTCCGTTGTAATTATATCCCATGGAAAATCCATGTGCACCGGCATCGTGCAGAAACAGAAGATCTCCCATCTCGATCTTTGGAAGCTTCCGGTCGATTGCAAATTTATCATTGTTCTCACACAGAGACCCTGTCACATCATAAGTATGATCGCAAGGTGCATCCTCTTTTCCCATGACCGTGATATGATGATAAGCTCCATACATCGCAGGACGCATCAGGTTTGCCGCACAGGCGTCACAGCCGATGTATTCCTTATAAGTATGTTTCTCATGAATGGCCGTCGTCACCAGAGCACCGTACGGGCCCATCATAAAACGCCCCAGCTCCGTATACAAAGCGACATCACCCATTCCTGCCGGAACCAGAACCTCCTCGTAGACTTTGCGCACACCCTCTCCGATAACACGGATATCATTGGCTGTCTGATCTGGGCGATAAGGAATGCCGATTCCTCCCGACAAATTGATGAAGGTAATCTTCGCACCGGTCTCTTCCTTCAATTTTACAGCCACCTCAAACAGCACTTTTGCTAGAGTCGGATAGTAGTCATTGGTCACTGTGTTGCTCGCCAAGAAAGCGTGAATTCCAAATTCCTGCGCCCCTTTACTCTTTAGAATCTTAAATGCCTCGAAAATCTGCTCCGTAGTCATCCCGTACTTCGCATCCCCGGGATTATCCATAATATCATTGCTGATTTTGAACAATCCGCCTGGATTATAGCGGCAGCTAATTTTTTTGGGAATGCTCCCTGTCACTTTTTCCAGAAAATCAATATGCGTGATATCATCCAGATTAATAATCGCCCCGATCTTTCTGGCATACTCATACTCATTGGCAGGCGTCGCATTGGAGGAAAACATAATATCGTCCTCTTTGCAGCCCAAAGCTTTCGCCATCATGAGCTCAGTCAGCGAAGAGCAGTCACAGCCACAACCATACTCCTGAAGAATCTGAATTAGATATGGATTTGGTGTAGCTTTTACTGCGAAGTACTCTTTATATCCCTTGTTCCACGCAAAGGCCTCTTTTAGAGCCTTCGCATTTTCACGGATTCCTTTTTCGTCATAGAGATGAAAGGGTGTCGGATATTCCTTTGTGATCTCTTTTAATTTCTCCAATGTTACAAATGGTTTTTTCTTCATATCTCAGATCTCCTCTTTCGACGTATTATTTTGCCTCCACAATGTGAAGCATATTGGTCACGAAGCCCTCACCGGTTCTCACATTTGTGGCCGGATCTCCGCAGGTGAAAACCACCAGCTCACCTTTCTCAACCAGACCATTTTGACGGACGACCCCCATAGACTGGGCAATGATATGCTCCGTGGTCTCTCTCTGATACCCTCTGAGCGGGCAGATTCCCCAATACAGCTGAAGCTGATGCTGTACCACCTCGTTAGGCGTAACCGCATAGATGGGAACATCCGGACGGAAATTAGAGATCAGCTTCGCGGTCTCCCCAGACATTGTGGGCGTCACAATACATTTTGCTGACAAATCATGAGCTGCGTTTACCGCCGCATAACCCACTGCGCTGGATACCATCTTACCGAGAAACATTTTCCTGTCACGAACAAACCTGCGGTGACTCACATAAGGCTCTGTGGTCTCAGCGATCTCCACCATGGTTCTCAACGCCACAACCGGATACGCACCGGCAGCCGTCTCCCCGGACAGCATGATCGCATCTGTCCCGTCGTAGATTGCATTCGCCACATCAGCCACTTCCGCCCGAGTAGGACGCGGATTTCGAATCATGGAGTCCAGCATCTGGGTCGCCGTGATGACCGGCACATAATTCTCATTACATTTTCGGATGATTTGCTTTTGAATATGTGGAACCTGACTGGACGGAATCTCTACTCCCAAATCCCCTCTGGCCACCATAATGCCGTCTACTTCCTGAATAATCTCGTCAATATTGTCTACACCTTCCGCATTCTCTATCTTTGCGATAATCCCGATATGTCCACCGTTGTTTTCGTTCAGTAGTTCACGAATCTCACGGATGACCTCTCCATTTCTCACAAAAGACGCCGCTATATAGTCAAATCCCTGAGAAATTCCAAAGAGAATGTCTTCTTTGTCCTTCTCGGTAATCCCGGGCAGGCGCACTTTCACATTCGGCACATTGACTCCCTTATGCTCTCCCAGCTCTCCACCATTTTCAACCCGGCAGACAATATCTTTATCTATAATCTTTTCTACTCTAAGACCAATCAGACCATCATCAATGAGAATAGTCCTTCCAGGCTCCACATCTTCACAGAGCCCTTTGTAAGAAATGGCCACCTTCTTCTCATCTCCCACATAGTCGCCAAGTGTCAGGACAAACTCTTCTCCCTTTTTCAGAGTCACTTTTTTTCCGTCTTTCAAAAGTCCAGTCCTGATTTCCGGCCCCTTTGTATCCAAAACAGTGGCAATTGGCAGACTAAGCTCATCTCTGACTGTCTTCAACCGATTCATCCGGCCTTTGTGTTCTTCGTGGTCTCCATGGGAAAAGTTAAATCTGGCAATATCCATTCCATTCTTTACCAACTCTTCCAGGACATCCTCCTTGTCCGTTGCCGGTCCCAAAGTACAAATGATCTTCGTTCTTTTCATTTTCTAATCCCTTTCTTCTACCCTCTCATTTCACATGTTCATGTGTATACAGATGATCTTGACAGTACTCATAATTTCCATTGCACTTTGAACAGAAACGAAACTCCAAATTCTCTCCGTCCCGCTCTGTCCTGCCGCAAATTGCACATTTGTGTTTCGTGATCGTCGTCACCTTCGTCGGATTGACTGCCTTTTTAAACTCCTGCCTGCGCTTTATCTCCTTAGGATGATAGCGCTGCACATCCCGTGTGGACATAAAGAAAATGATAAAATTCAGCAGGGAAGCCACAATCGGAACTGCCATCTGCCAGACACCCATCCTCACATAATTAAAGATATCGTATCCTATCATCGCCACATAGACAAAAGCCATCCACTTCATTTTGATCGGAATCACAAAGTACAGCAGTACTTTCATATCCGGATAAGAAGCCGCAAACGCCAGGAAAATAGACATACTGATATAATACGTCGAAAAAATTCCGCCTAACCCTATATAGCCTCCTTCTATAAAATACAAAAGAAAGGCACCGATTACAGTGAATACCAAACCCGAAATGATATACAGAGTATACCGGAAAGTCCCCCAGGTACGCTCCAGCGTTGTTCCGAGGGAATAATAAAACATCAGCATAATCAGCACAAAAAGAATATTCGACATTCCCGGCGGGACCAATACCCAGGTAATCAGCCTCCAGATCTGTCCCCGCAGAATCAGCCCAGGCTCCAGATAAAGATAAGATATAAGCGAAGTATTTGTCAGACTGAGCAGATATCCTATCACATAACATACAAGAATATAATTGGTCAGATGCGGAATCCCAAATCGACCAAATTTACGCTCCAATTTGTTAATGATCTTCATAAGTCTCCTTTTTGCATTTTCATATTTCTAGAAAAATTTCTTTTTTGACAATATCAGGGCAGCTACAAGGCTGATAATCACAGACGCAAGAATAATAATCAAAAATCCCCAATGACTGTCGGCAAAGGGCATGCCGGATATCTTCACATTCATGCCGTAAGCGCTGAATACAATCGTCGGAATGGACATCACGATGGTGATGACAGCCAACGCCTTCATCACAATATTCAGGTTGTTGGAGATAACTGACGCAAACGTCCCCATCATGCCATTTAAGATGCCGCTGTATATGTTGGCCATCTCCATAGCCTGCTTATTCTCGATAATAACATCCTCCAAAAGATCTGTGTCATCAGGATATTTCTTTATGGACTCTACCTTCAGCAGTTTTTCCAGCACCACCTCATTGGACCTCAAAGATGTGCTGAAGTACACCAGAGATTTCTCCAATTCCAGCAGTTCCATCAGCTCCCGGTTTCTGGTGGACTTATGCAGTTTTTCCTCTATCTGTTCACTTTTCTTATCTATAATGCGCAGATAGCGCAGATACATACTCGCGTTCCTGTGGAGAATCTGCAAAATAAACCGAGTTTTCATATAAGTATAAAAACTCCTCACCCGCCCTTCCATAAAACGGGTCAAAACCGGCGTATCTTCCAGACACACCGTGATAATCATATCTTCACTCACAATAATACCCAGAGGAATCGTGCCGTACCAGTCTTTCTCGTTTCGCTCTTCAATCATAGGAACATCCACCAAAATCAAAGTATAAGTGTCTTCCACCTCGATACGGGAGCGTTCTTCCTCATCCAAAGGAGCACGAAGATCGTCCACTTCTATCTGAAACCGCTCTGAAAGCTCAAAAATTTCAGTTGCCGTAGGATTTGTCAATGCAATCCAGCATCCCTCCTCAGGTTCCTCCACTTGATGGATCGCACCGTCTACCGTCTTATAAATCCGAATCACAACGTTCACTTCCTTTCTTTTCGCTTCCAGTTCGCTGTCCTTGTCTTTTTACAGAAATCATTTCCATTATAGTTTCTGCCCTATCATTTGTCAATTCTTTCCCCCTCCTTCCCCGGCAATCTTTACCTTTTCTTTACAAACCATGACAGGGCATTTCTCTGAGAAGGCTTTTCCATAACAGAAAAAGGAGAATCCCTTCTTTCGAGATTCTCCTCTCCCATTTATTCCTCCGGTACCTGGATAATGCTGATACAGTTGGGGGTCTCCACCTTCAGAGGCTTCCCATGCATCACCAGAATATCCTTCTCATAGTCTACGGTGAACATCGTGATACTGTTGCTGGCATGATTTGCGACGGCAATATGTCTGCCATCCGGAAAAATTGCCAAATCCTTCGGATAATCTCCGCTGATAGGAAGCACAAACCTCTTCTCCAGCATCCCGCTTTCCTCATCGATTTTAAACATGGACACCGCATTTTCTCCGGCTGTAGAGCAGAAAATATACTTTCCGTCCGCCGTCATCGCGAAGCCTGACGCCGCGTCGTGAACCGCGTCCTCCTCCCCATCCTCAGACAGAGTACTTACCGCCTGGATTTCTTCAAACTGCGGGTCTTTTCCGCTTCCGTCATAGGTGTAGACCCGAATCTCATTGCTCAGTTCAAACAGAATGTAGGCAAATCTTCCGTCTTTGCTGAAACGAATATTTCTAGGTCCGGACTCCCTTGTACACCGCAGAATATCTGCCAGCACCAATTTCTTTGTCCTCGGCTCAATCCGATACAGTTTCACCTGATCAATTCCGTTGTCCACAGCGCACAGATACTGATTGTCTTTCGTCGGCCGCACACAGTTTACATGAGGCCGGAAATTTCTCTCTGCCACGCTTCCCAATCCGCGGTGAAACACCCCATCCAGCACTTTTCCCAGCCGTCCGTCCGGAAGGATTTCAACCAAAGTCACTTTTCCATCATGATAACCGCCTACAAACAGATATTTGCCGCTGTAATCGGTGGATAAAAAACATCCCCTCATACCCTCAATGTCCACACTGTTCAGACGTTCCAAATCTCCATTGCAGTCACGCTTAAATACAGCCACACCGTCATCTTCTATGGAATACAGATATTTTAAATTCCGGGACACTGACACATAGGAAGAATTGCTGACCTCCACCTCATTGCGCGGAGTCAGGATTCCATTTTCTACATCTACATCGTATACATTCAATCCCTTGCTGCTTCCATGGACGTAGGTTCCCACATATGCCACGTATTTTTTCTTATTCACCGAACAACCTCCCCATTTCTGAATCTAGAGCGTCCATTATCTGCCGCTCGTTTAAAGACATTTTAGCACAAATGGCTCCTAACTACAATCCTTTTGTCTGCGCAAACCTCACCGCATAGTTCTCCACCGCGTCCAAGGTCCTCTCTAAGTCCTCTTTCCCGTGTGCCGCAGACAGGAACATCGCTTCGAACTGTGACGGCGCAAGATGAATCCCTCTGCTTAACATATGCTTAAAATACTCCGCAAAAGCACTCGTGTCCGATGACTTGGCCGTCTCATAATTCACCACATCCTCTTCTGTAAAAAAGACGCTTCCCAAAGACCCAATCCAATTCACCTTACAGGGTGCCTGATGTTTTCTCAGAATCGCCTGAATTCCTTCATAGAGTTTTCGTCCCTTCTCTTCCAACTGTGCATAGATCTCAGGATGCCCCTTCAGCAATTTCAGCTGTGTCAAACCAGCCGTCATCGCAATGGGATTTCCGCTCAATGTCCCTGCCTGGTAGACTTTTCCCACCGGGGCAATCAATTCCATAATCTCTTTTCGCCCCCCGTAGGCTCCTACCGGCATCCCGGCGCCGATGATCTTTCCGTAAGTCACCAAATCAGGACGCACGCCGAAATATTCAGCAGCTCCGCCGAAGGCCAGACGAAATCCAGTGATCACCTCGTCAAAAATCAAAAGTACTCCATTTTCATCACAGAGTTCTCTCAGCCCTTCCAAAAATCCTGGAATCGGCGGCACCACTCCCATGTTTGCGCCCACCGGTTCCACAATCACAGCAGCCACCTGCCCCTGATGGGATTCCAGCAAAGTCTTCACACTGGACAAATCGTTGTAAATCGCTGTCATGGTATCTTCCGTACAGCCTTTCGGCACACCGGCGCTGTCTGGAACTCCGCTGTTCATCACCCCGGAACCTGCGCTCACCAGCATGGCGTCGCTGTGTCCATGGTAACAGCCGGCAAATTTTATGATCTTAGTTCTCCCAGTAAACCCTCTCGCCGCCCGGACAGCGCTCATAACCGCCTCCGTGCCTGAGTTTACCATTCGAATCATCTCAATATGCGGGATATTTTCACAGATAAATTCCGCCATCTCCACCTCAATCTGGGTGGCACAGCCAAAACTCAGCCCTTTTTCGCAGGCTTTGGCCACGGCCTCCCGAATCTCCGGCCGGTTATGTCCCAGAATCATCGGTCCCCAGGAGTCGATATAATCAATGTATTCATGGCCGTCCACATCATAGATATGGCTTCCTTCCGCCCGGTCTATGAACCGCGGAGTCTCCCCGATGGCACCGTAAGCACGTACCGGACTGTTCACTCCGCCCGGAATTCTCTTTACTGCCCGCTCAAATAACTGCTCCGATTTCGTCATCAGCCAATCCTCCCTTCTTCCATAAATCTGGCCAATTCCTTCGCAAAATAGGTCAGATAGATTCCTGCGCCGGCACGGTAAGTTCCCACTGCCATCTCGCAGATAATCTTGTCTTCCTCAATCCAGCCCATCTTAGACGCAGCCTTGACCATCGCGTATTCTCCGCTGACACTGTAGGCTGCAATTGGAACACAGGTCGCCTTTGAAATTTCTGACACCAGATCTAAATAAGACAGCGCCGGCTTCACCATCAGAATATCCGCTCCTTCTTCCACGTCGGTCAGGGCTTCTTTCATCGCTTCCCTGCGGTTATGGTAATCCATCTGATAGCTCTTACGGTCCCCAAAGGAAGGCGCGGAGCCCGCCGCATCACGAAATGGGCCGTAGAACGCGGAAGCATACTTCACTGCGTAAGACATAATCGGCGTCTCTTTATATCCGCTGGCATCCAGCGTCCGTCGGATTGCCCCCACCCTGCCATCCATCATATCGGAAGGAGCGACCATATCCGCGCCAGCCTGCACATGGGACAGCGCAGTCTTAGACAGCAGCTCCAGCGTGGCGTCATTTTCTACCTCATGGCCGCACAGCACTCCGCAGTGTCCGTGTGAAGTATACTCGCACATGCAGACATCTGTGATGTAGTAGAGGTCCGGAACCTGCTTTTTCGCCTCCCGCAGAGCTCTCTGAACAATGCCGTCCTCCGCGTACGCCTGGCTGCCCATCTCATCCTTGTGTTCAGGAATTCCAAATAACATCACGCTGCTGACTCCCGCCTCTGCGATCTCTTCCAGCGCATAAGGAAGCCGATCCACGCTGTAGCGGAACTGTCCCTCCATCGACGGAATCTCCTCTTTGATATTCTTCCCATCTTTCACAAAAATAGGATAAATCAGAGAGGATTTGTCCATTCTGGTCTCACGCACCATTTTTCTCAGTGTCTCATTTCCCCTCAATCGCCGGGGACGTCTTGTCATCTCCATCTTTTTTTCCTTCTTTCATCTGTATTACTAAATCTACCAGGCTGTCCATGGTGGCCTGCTTCGCCATATAAGTTTTCATGCCATACGCATCTGCTGCCGCCTTCGTCTGCTTTCCAATGCAGGCTGCTCTCACTTTGGCATAATCCAATCCAGGGGTACCTTCCACAAACCCTTTTACCGTGGACGCGCTGGTAAAAACCGCACACTGAATTTTTCCATTTTCAAACTCTTCCGCCTCCCGGATGATCCTGCTTCTGGCGTAATGCGTATCATAGGTAGGCACATCGTCCACCTTCGCTCCCGCTGTCTTTAAAGACTCTATCAGACTTTGATTGCCTCTGCTCGCCCTGGGAATCAAAACTCTTTCTCCTGCCTGTACCTGCCGGGACAATGCTTTTCCCAAAGCTTCTCCGTCATAGATTTCCGGGATCAAATCCACAAAAAGCCCCCGCTCTTCCAAGGCTTTCTTTGTCCCTGAGCCGATCGCCGCGATTTTTGCCCTTCCCAGACGGCGGATATCACAGCCTGCCTCTTTCATCTGCTCAAAGAAGACTTTCACCCCTGTCGGGCTGGTGAAAACCACCCAGCCATACGCATCCAATTCTCCAAAAGCCCTCTTAAGACGGCCTTGGTCTTCACAGGGACGGGTCTCAATCGCAGGCAGCTCCAGTACCTCCGCTCCTTTTCGGCGCAGCTTCTCTGACATGGCGGAGATCAAATCCTTCGGCCTGGTCACCAGTACCTTCCACCCTGCCAGCGGAAGCTCTTCATACCAGGAAAAACGCTTTGCCAGCTCACAGACTTTTCCCACCACGATGATTGCCGGCATCTCAATTCCTAGCCGTTTCACCTGCTTTGGCAAAGTCCCCACCGTGGCCACAATACGCTTTTGCCCTGCCGTCGTACCCTTCTGCAAAATCGCGGCCGGCATATCCGGCTCCATTCCAGCTTTCAAAAGTCCCTGGCAGATATCTTCCAGGGCTGTCACGCCCATCAAGAAAACCAAGGTCCCCTTCGTGCGTACCAGCGCCTGGAAGTCGATGTCATATTCCATTCCTTTTTTCTTATGTCCCGTGATAATATGAAGAGAAGAAGTGTAATCTCTGTGGGTCACCGGTATCCCATTGTAAGCTGGAACTGCCAGCGGTGAAGTCACACCTGGCACCACCTCATAGGGAATATGGTGAGCTTTCAAAAGCTCCAGCTCTTCGCCCCCTCTTCCAAATAAAAACGGATCTCCGCCCTTTAGGCGAACCACCCGGAAGCCTTTCCGCGCTTCCTCAAAAAGCACCTGATTAATCTGTTCCTGGGGCATTGTATGATTTCCTGCTCTTTTACCCACATTGATGCAGCGTGCCCCTTCCGGTATCATCGAGAGAACTCCTTGACCTACCAGACTGTCGTAGACCACCACCTCTGCCTCTCTTAGCACTCTTTCTCCTTTTAAGGTAAACAGCCCGATGTCTCCCGGGCCTGCTCCCACAAGCCATACTTTTCCTACTGCCATCTATTCATATCTCCCTTTCATCCGTTTCGCCAGCTCAATCCCCAGTATCTCCGCCTGAGAAGCCTCTCCTATGATCTGTTCTTTATGCCACTGTCCTGTCAGCTCATGATAGTAAAGTCCTGTCATCTGAAGCTTTTCTCCCTGGCAGACCGCGTGAGCTGCCACCGGGGAAGAACAGCCGCCGTCCAGCCAACGGACAAAGGCACGCTCCGCCAGCGCCTCTGCCTGAGCCTGTCGGTCATTATATGCTCTCAGATAGGAATAATCCTGACCCGCCTTTCCCTGAACCGCAAGAATTCCCTGACCTGCCGCCGGAAGCATTTCTTCTGCTGTAAAATAACGGCTGATTCTCCCCTGAAGTCCCAGGCGCTTTACTCCTGCCGCTGCCAGCACCAGCGCGCTGTACTGGCCTGAGTCCAGTTTTTCCAGCCTGGTCAATACATTTCCACGAACACTTTTGCACTCTGCCTCTGGGAATAATTTTTTAAGCTGAATACATCTGCGCAGGCTGGAACTTCCAATGGGCTTGGATAAGTCCAGTTCTTTCGCTCCCTGGGGCAAAATCAGCACATCCCTGGGGTCTTCCCTCTTAGAATAGGCCACCACCGGAAGCTCCTGCGGTACTTCCATCGGAAGATCTTTCAGGCTATGTACAGACAGATCGCTCCTGCCATCCAGCAAAGCTCTGTCCAGCTCTTTGACAAACAGACCTTTTCCCCCAATCTGATCTAAGGTCCTGTCTAAAATAATATCTCCCGTCGTCTTCATTGTGACAATCTGCGCATCCAGGCCCTGAGCTCTCAGATAATCCCGGACAAGTTCACTTTGAATCACCGCGAGTCTGCTCTCCCGGCTCCCAATTCTGATTGTATTCATATATCTTCCTCCATCAGTACTTTCTCAATGGCCTCCCGCACTCTCCTCGCTTTTTGGTGATCCAGCCCGCTGGCATTGATACCGATCACCATCTCCTTATATCTCACAATACCGGGAAAATAGAAATCGCACTTTTCCTTATCACTGGCCACGTTTACATAGATTCCCTCTTCCTTGCAGATGCGGTAGATATCGTCATTGACCCTGCGGTCATCCGTGGCCGCAATCACCATATAAGCATCTGACAGATCAGATCTTCTGCACTTTCGGTTTATCCAGGCTACTGCGCCCGCCTTAGACAGATCTTCCAGCTCCTGAGTCACCTTAGGGGATACCACTCGAATCTCTCTTGTAAACTGGCTCAGGGCTTTTACCCTGCGGGTCGCAATCTTTCCGCCTCCCACTATCACTGCCAATTTTCCTTCTAAATTTACATACAGCGGAAAAAAGCTCTTACTCTTCATACAATTTCTCCAGTCCAGCCACACATTCCAAAAACGCCTCCTGCTCCAAGGCATCTCTCAATCCAAATATCATCTTGTTGACCACCTTGCCCGCAGCGGTGTCGATTACCTGAGTCAGACGCTCCCTATCAGAATCCTCCATAGGCGTATTTTTGAGAATCTTTGCGATTCTCAGATTTAAATCGTGAACCGCCTCTGCTTTGATCTCCTGAATACGCGGAATCACGTCCCGTCCATCCAGCCACTGATAGAATTCTTCCATCATCTCATGGACGATCGCTCCCGCTTTTTGCATACTTTCTTGCTGCTCCTCGCAGGCCGCTTCCATCTTAAAGCTATCCATATCATACAGAGTGACCTGCGGCAGCTGCGCCAGAGCAGGTTCCACATCTCTCGGTACCGCAAGATCAATGAGAATCACTGGATGTCCCAATTCTATTCCTTCAAACAGTTCTCTGCGCAGCGTATAATTAGGGCTGGCCGTGGCGCTGACCACCAAGTCACATTTTGGCAGATAATCCATTCTCTCTCCGTAATTGATGCGCTTGCATCCCATCGGTATATTCACGACACCGCTGCGATACTGACGGACAGTCACCGTCACATCCGCACCGTTTTCTCTCAGAGTCTGAGCGGTAATTTTTCCCATCTCACCATTTCCAATGACCATACAGGTCTTTCCCTTGACCTCGTAGCCTTTTTCTCTTAGACAGGCAATCGCCTGATGAATCACAGAGAGATTGCCTCTGGAAAATGTGACCTCTGTCTTAATCTTTTTTCCGGCTGTAATTGCCATACGAAACAGCACTTCCAGCACACTGTCCGTGGTAAAATGCTCTCTCGCCAAAGACAGGGCATCTTTTACCTGGGTCAGAATCTGATCCTCCCCTAAAATCTGTGATTTTAATCCACTGGTCAAATAGAATAAATGTTCCACGGCCTCTGCGTCTTTTCTTTCAATAAAACAATCTCTGTACTGTCCCGCCGGAACTTCTTTTATCTTGCAAAGACTGGCATAGAGATCCCCCTCCCAGTCTTCGGCAGTGCTGACCCACACCTCCATACGGTTGCAGGTTGACAAAATAATACAGCCTGATATCTCATTCTCCTGAAGCAGTTCTTCCATAGCACTGCTGGCATCCTTCTTTGTAAACGCAAATTCAGCCCGAATATCCACAGGTGCCATACTGTGATCAATTCCGATCATGGAAATACTCATAGTTCTTCTTCCCCTAACTTTCCTTTGTCTTTCTCATAAGACTTCTTCTGATCTTATTTCGCTTTTTTTATCATATCATAACACCATTTAATGTCAATTCTATGGATTCTTTTTTTCAAAAAATTCTCCCTCTTCAAACCTGGAGCTATCCGGAAAAATTATCCGTGAACAGCTGTGAAACGTTTAAAAAAATACTGTATAATAGTTGACAATTCATAGCCGAAAGCCTATAATAAATTTCGACAATTTTTTGTATATGGCCCTTAAAAGGGATAAATGGGAAAAGAGTGCAAATCTCTTACGGTCACGCCGCTGTAAAGGAGGAGCGTCCCCCACAATCCACTGGTTCGCCGGGAAGGAGGGGAAAGCGCAGAGATTCCTAAGTCAGAATACCGCCATATACGGGCCTCGCACACGGTTACGAACGATGACCTGATGCTTATGTTTCTTCTTCCAAAAGAGAAGGAACCGCTGCGCCTGTCTGTCGCTCAGACAGGCTTTTTGTATGTCAAAAGCCGCTGACGGCAGCTTTTATGCCGGCCCTGTGTTTTGTCTCACTTCATTCAAGGGAAAGGGGAACTAAAAATGACCAAAAAACAAAAAAAGATTGTACTGCTATCCGCAATCTTTGCCCTGACTTTCGGAATTACTCCCGTAGTCAGTGCCATGCATATCATGGAGGGATATCTTCCCGGCACCTACTGTATCGCCTGGGGTGTCGTGTGTATTCCTTTCCTGGCAGCAGGCTTTTTCTCCATGAAAAAAACACTGGCTGCTAACTCCCGGCTGCTGCCGCTTCTGGCGATGGCCGGCGCTTTTGTATTCGTGATTTCTTCATTGAAAATTCCGTCTGTGACTGGAAGCTGCTCCCACATGACAGGAACCGGATTGGGTGCCATTCTCTTTGGACCATCCGCAGTCAGCATCCTGGGCATTATCGTCTTACTTTTTCAGGCCATCCTGCTGGCTCACGGCGGGCTGACCACCCTAGGAGCAAACACATTTTCCATGGCTGTCGCAGGCCCGTTTGTCTCTTACGGAGTCTTCCTTCTCTGCAAAAAAGCAAATGTAAATCGAAAAGTCAGCGTCTTTTTGGCAGCCACTTTGGGAGATCTGTTTACCTACTGTGTAACCGCTGTCCAGATGGCTTTGGCCCATCACGCGGATACCAGCATCGCAGGCGCTATGGGAAAATTTTTGACAGTATTTGCACCAACACAGATACCTTTGGCAATCATCGAAGGAATTTTGACGGTTCTGATCATCTCCGCGCTGGAGACCTACGCTAAGCCAGAGCTGCGTTCCATCGGGTTTTTAAAGGAGGTGCGCTGATATGAAAAAGTCGACAGTGCTCGTTTTAATTATTGTTGTCATTCTCATGGCTTTTATTCCGCTGTTTGCCATGCCTGACAAGGAATTCGGCGGTTCTGACGATGCGGGAAGCGTCGTTGTCGAGGAAGTGGACTCCGGCTATACGCCATGGTTTGAGCCAATCTTTGAAAAAGCTCTCGGCCATGAACTTCCCGGAGAAGTCGAAAGCCTGCTGTTTTGTCTTCAGACAGGTATCGGCGTGGGTGTGATCGCTTTTGTCATGGGCAGATATGTAGAACGGAAAAAATGGCTCAAAGAAGAATAATTTCTGTTTCCCGGCGAAAGGAGTACTTATGATTGCCATTGATCAGCTATGTTACCGCTCTAAACTCAGATATCACAATGCCGGAGAAAAATTTGCATTTACAACCCTGACCCTTTTATTTTGTGTGGTCAGTCGTTCTGTTGTAATTGCTGGAATTGTCCTGGTAACGACAGGGATTCTCACCATATACAAGGGTGGAATCCCTTTTTTCCGTTATCTGAAATTCCTCACAGTCCCTCTAGTCTTCCTGATTCTGAGTACTGTGGCCATCGTCTTAAATGTCTCAAAGACACCGTCAGATCTCTTCGCTCTTTCCATTGGAAGCTGGTATTTGACCGGCAGCAAAGCTTCCTTATTATATGCAGTACAATTGATTTTGACTGCACTGGCAAGTGTCTCTTGTCTGTACTTTTTTTCATTCAGTACTCCTATCACAGATTTTATCCATGTATTGCAGAAACTGCACTGTCCTCGGTTAATCATCGAACTCATGCTTCTGATCTATCGATTTATTTTTATACTTATGGAGATATCCTCGGCAATCACAACCGCCCAGAACTCTCGTCTGGGCAATAAGGATTTCATCACCTCATGCAAATCCTTCGGTTTCATGGCCTCAGCTCTCCTAATCCGGGCAATCAAAAAATCCAATCTTCTCTACGATGCCATGGAATCCCGTTGTTATGACGGAACCATCCGCGTACTTCATGAGAATTTTCCGCCCAAAAGACGTGAAATCCTCTACATCTTACTGTTTGAAACATTTTTACTTGCAGTCACAGTGATTTTGCGGCTGCGATAAGAAAGGCAAACCCATATGAAAGATATTATACTAAAAGCCCAAGAACTGTATTTCTCCTACGATGACGAAAACACCCATTCTCTGAACGGACTTTCCCTCGAAATTCAGCGAGGAAAAAAAGTCGCCTTTATGGGAGCGAACGGCTCAGGAAAATCCACATTCTTTCTGTGCTGCAATGGTATCCACCGCCCCAGCAGCGGTACCCTTTTTGTAGATGGAAAACCCATAGACTACTCTAAAAAAGGACTGTTGGACCTGCGCCAAAAAGTAGGGATTGTCTTTCAAGACCCAGACAACCAGCTTTTCTCAGCCAGCGTCTATCAGGAAATTTCTTTTGGTATTCTGAATCTGGGAATCTCAGAAGAAGAGGCACAAAAAGAAGTGGAAAAAGTCATCGCAGATCTGGAAATCACTCCTTTCAGACACAAACCCACCCATGCCCTAAGCGGCGGTCAAAAAAAGCAGGTTTCGATTGCGGACATTTTGGTTATGCATCCGCAAATCATCATTCTAGACGAACCTGCCGCAGCCCTTGATCCAAAACACACCCAAAAAGTCAATCATATCGTTGACGAAATGACACAGCAGGGAATCACAGTCCTAATGTCCACCCACGATGTGGACTACGCATACCAGTGGGCCGATCAGATCTTTCTATTCAAAGATGGACGAGTACTCTCACAGGGAACTCCCACGGAAGTCTTTGCCGATCAGAACGCCCTAGAAGAGACGAATCTGCATCAGCCAACTGTGATGAAACTCTATTTTCGACTCTGTGAAAAAGGCATTCTTGACCCGTCTTTCCCGGTTCCGAAAAATTTACAAGAACTGGAGCAATATATTGAAAATATTCATCTGTAATCATAGAAAAACACGACACACATCAAAATCTCACAAAGGAGGAACACTCAAACATGAATCAAGCAAAAAAACAGGCCATTTTAGTGGTAAGTTTTGGAACTTCCTATAATGCAACCAGAAAGGTCACAATCGACGCCATCGAAAGCGAGATTGCAAAAGCTTATCCAGAATATCAGATTTACCGTGCCTGGACCAGCAAAATGATCATCGCAAAGCTTAAAAAACGAGACCAAACTCATATCTTTACAGTCAAAGAAGCCATGGAGAAAATGGCCGAAGATGGAATCACGGATGTAATCGTTCAACCCACCCATGTCATCAATGGCATCGAAAATGACCAGATGAAAGAAGACGCCCTCTCCTACCGCAGTCAATTTCACTCTATCCGATTCGGCGCTCCGCTTTTGACTACAGAAGAGGACAACCGAGCAGTGATTCAAGCTATCGCTCAGGAATTTTCTGAGCTTCAAGAAGACGAAGTACTGGTATTCATGGGACACGGTACCACTCATTATGCCAATTCTATCTACGCCGCCTTAGATTACACGTTCAAAGATCTCGGGTACAAAAATATTTTTCTGGGAACTGTCGAAGCCTATCCGAGTATGCAGTCTCTGCTTCGAATGGTCAGAGAGTATGGACCTAAAAAGGTCATCTTAGCCCCATTTATGATCGTCGCCGGTGACCATGCCCGCAACGACTTAGCCGGAGACACCCCCGAATCCTGGCTCTGTCAGTTTCAAAAATGTGGTTTCGAAGTCGTGCCTGTTCTGAAAGGCCTCGGACAGTACCCCGCAGTGCGTCAAATCTTCATCAACCACATAAGAGAAGCTCTGGACCACTGATTTTTCCTGTTATAGGAAAGCCCACTTTGTTCTAAAAACCGGCATCGCAGCCTTCTAAAAACAGCGATGCCGGTTTTTCTATCTCCGATTATCGATCATATACAGCAGTGCATTGCAGATGCAGGCTGCGATGTTACTTCCGCCCTTTCGGCCTCTCGCCACAATATAGGGAGCCTGAGTCTGCATGATTAACTCCTTGGACTGCACTACATTGACAAACCCCACAGGAACACCGATCACCAGTTTTGGATGGATTTTCCCCTCGCGTATCATCTCATAGAGATGAATCAGCGCGGTGGGAGCGTTGCCGATGGCGAAAATCAAATCCTCTCCCATAGCCGCCGCTTTTTCCATACTGGCCACAGCCCGGGTGGTGCCGTTTTTCTTCGCTGTCTGGGCCACATCCTCATCAGACATAAAACAGTACACCTGACCGCCATATCTGGCAAGCGCCTTCTTATTGATTCCAGATTTCGCCATCTGCGTGTCTGTCACAATACTGGCTCCACCCTTGATCGCTTCTAGGGCTTTCTCCACGACCCCCTCAGAAAAGCACAGATTTTTCGCATAGTCGAAATCCGCACTGGTATGGATACACCGCTTTACAATCAGTTCTGTACCCGGAGCCAGCACCGTATTCCCCAATTCTTCTGTGATGATCTCAAAGCTTCTGGCCTCGATCTCCATGGGTTTTACATTTTCCAGTTCTACCTTCATACGCTCACTCCTCTACTCCCGCATTTAAAATCTCATAAATTTTTTCCATATCCAAATGTTTTCTCAGGCCATCGGCCAGAAGATCGTACTGAGTCTCCTTAAACGCCGCGAAATCCACACCGGTCATCTCAGACACATCGACACCTTTCGCCTTGCCGATGGCTTCCACCAATCCTTTGGTGACTTCCTCCCGGTCAAAAATTCCGTGGATATAGGTTCCATAGACATTCCCGGCACACAGACCGTCCACCTTTTTCGCCCCGGTCACCTGGTCGGTAATCCTGGACATACACGCCGTCTCTTCTCTGGGAACGCTCTCTCCCATGTGAATCTCATAGCCCTCTAACGGCACGCCGGACATTTCTTTTAATACGCCTGTGAGCTCACAGAGCTGTCCGCAGACACGGGTTCGAGTCTTCGCCTCCTCGAATACGGTGTCCATCGGCAAAAGCCCCATACCTTCGATCTGGCCGCCTGCTTCCACATGGTGAGGGTCTGAGAGCGTCTGCCCAAGCATCTGATATCCTCCGCAGACTCCAAAAATGACCTTCCCCTTGGCTGCCTCCTTCAGAATCGCGGCCTCCAATCCGTTTTGGCGCATCCAAAGCAGATCTTCCATCGTGTTCTTTGTACCCGGAAGCAAAATCATATCCGGGTTTTTCAGTTCACGGACATGTCTCACATAGCGCAGGGACACTCCCGGAATACTCTCTAGAGGATTGAAATCCGTAAAATTGGAAATTCTCGGAAGCCGAATCACCGCCAAATCTATCAATCCCACTTCCCGGTTTCCCTCAAAACGCTCCGTCAAGCTGTCCTCATCCTCCACCTGGATGTCCAAGTAAGGCGCCACACCTACTACGGGAATTCCAGCCTTTTGCTCCAACATTTCGATACCTGGGTCCAAAATCGTCTTGTCTCCCCGGAACTTATTGACAATCAAGCCTTTCACCAGCTTTTTTTCCTCTTCCTCCAGAAGCATCACCGTGCCGATCAGCTGGGCGAACACCCCGCCCCGGTCAATGTCTCCCACCAGCAGCACCGGAGCCTTCGCCCGTTTTGCCATTCCCATGTTCACGATGTCCTCGTCTTTTAGGTTAATCTCCGCAGGGCTCCCCGCCCCCTCGATGACAATGATGTCATTTTGGGCGGCCAGTTCCTCATAGGCTTCCATCACCTTGGGAAACAGCTGGCGTTTAAATTTGAAATAATCCCGGGCGCTCATCGTTCCCAGAACTTCCCCGTTTACGATCACCTGGGACCCCACGTCGTTGGTGGGCTTTAGCAGAATCGGATTCATCTTCACCGAAGGGGCGATTCCCGCCGCCTCTGCCTGCATCACCTGAGCCCGTCCCATCTCCAGCCCCTCTTCCGTGATAAAAGAATTCAGTGCCATATTCTGGGATTTAAACGGAGCCACCCGGTATCCGTCCTGCTTAAAAATTCTGCACAGCCCGGCAGCCAGCAGACTCTTTCCCGCATTGGACATCGTACCCTGCACCATAATTGCTTTTGCCATTTCTTCTCTTCCCTTCCGTCATACTTTTCTAACCGTCATTCCTCTCCTGTATCTGTGAAGCGATATCTCCTGCCGCCGTTTCACAGATACAGCTCCCCCAGCGCCTTCAAAAGCCTGTCATTTTCTTGGGGCATCTTTACCGCCACCCGGTAATAGCCCTTGGAAAGTCCGGTATAGTTACTGCAGTCTCGAATCAGAATCCCCTTGTCCAGGCACTTCTCCCACAAATCCTTGGGGCCCTCAAAAAAGAGATAATTTGCCTGGGAGTCATAAGTCTTTATCCCCAGCTTTTGAAACTCCTGTTTCATTCGCTTGATCTCTTGAAAGACAATCTGACGGCCGCGGCGGACGTAGTCTTCTTCCTTAAGAGCCGCAATTCCTGCTTTCTGTGCAATCACCGACAGATTCCAAGGCTGAGTCATTCTCCCCATTCTCTCCAACAGATCAATGTTCTGACACAGCCCGTACCCCAGGCGCACTCCCGCCATGGCATATCTCTTGGTGAATGCTTTGAGCAAAAACAGATGGGGGTTCTCAGATAACTCTTCTTTCAGAGAATACTTCTTTGGTTCCTTTACAAAATCCAAAAAGCATTCATCCACCACCAGCATGGTCTGGTGCTTGTCACAGATATCCAGAACTCTCTCCAGAAATTCTCTCTCCAACAAGAGCCCTGTGGGATTGTTGGGGTTACACAGAAATACCACATCCACCTGAGGCGTCAATCTGTCAAAAAAATCGGACTGCGGCTGAAAGCTGCATTCCCTTTTTAATCCGTAATAGTCTACCCGGCATCCCAGATTCTCCAATGCCTGCTCATATTCCGCGAAAGTAGGGGCTAGAACCAGGGCCTGTCTCGGTCTCAAAGCCAAAATCAGCGTATAGATCAGCTCTGCCGCCCCGTTTCCGCAGATCACCTGCTCCTTGTTCACCTGTTCGTACTGTGCGATCGCCTTTTTCAGACTCTCGTATCCCACCTGGGGATAGTTTACCAGCTCATCCAGACTGGCCGCCACTGCCTGCCTCACTTTGCCAGGAGTTCCCAAAGGGTTGCAGTTCGCGGAAAAATCCACGCATCCTTGATGGTGGTAGACATCTCCGCCATGTATATGTTTCATAGATTATTTCCTCTCATTTCTAAGCTAAAATCAGCCCCAGCACCGCAAACCTCGCCAGAGCAAAGATCAAAAGTCCTAGGCCTGCGGTGACATACAAAAGCCGATTCGATCTGGGAATGTCTTCTCTCTCAATGGGCCTGACCGAATCCCCAATCGTGGGCTTCTCATACAATTTCCCAAAATAGTATGCGTTTCCCGCCAGCTGCACGCCCAGAGCCCCGGCCATCACAGCTTCTGTCTGCGCGGAGTTCGGACTCGCGTGGTTTCTCCGGTCCCTCAGATAAATTTTCTTTGCGTTCTTTCCATCAAAACCGGCTAGAAAGCTGGCCGCCACCATCAGCCAGCCACTGATTCTGGCCGGCACATAGTTGGCCGCATCGTCCAGCTTCGCCGCGCATCTGCCAAAATTTAAGTATTTCTCATTCTTATACCCCACCATGGAATCCATCGTATTGATTCCCTTGTACAAGAACATCAGCGGCACACCGCCGATAGCCATATAAAGCATGGGGGCAATCACTCCATCCGAGGTATTCTCCGCCACAGTTTCCACAGTGGCCTTGATAACTCCTTCCTCGCTCAAAGCCTTGGTATCCCGTCCCACAATCATGGAGACTGCATACCGGCCGTCCTCTAAGGTTCCCGTCGAAAGTGCCTCATAGACTTTCATGCTCTCTGTCTTCAAAGACTTCGTCGCCAGCATCTGATAACACCAAAAGGTTTCCACCGCCAGACCTGCCCAAAAATTCCACTGGTACAAAAGCAGCAAAACCGCCATAGGAATGGCGCCGCAGGCCAGAAGCACCAGAAGCACCAGTGCTATTCCTGCCGCTCTCTCCCCTGCCCCTGTCTTTGGAAACCAACGCCTTAGCTTCTTCTCCCAAAACGCTATCCATTTGCCGATCGCGCATACTGGATGATATAGCCACCGCGGGTCTCCCAGCCCCAAGTCCGCCAAAAAGCCTGCGCAAAGGGCGATCACTCCTGCCATTTTCTTTTCTCTCCTTTCGCCCCCATAGGATTTTCACACCTTCGTCTGGCCTGCGTTTTCCCACACTGCTTTAAAAAAGCCGCTGCCACCTGAGGGCTGCCGCAGTAATACAGATGGGGAAATCCACACAGCTGGCTGTCCGTCCCATGCATGCACCTCCAGCCCCGGCTGCCAACCGGCTTTTGCGCCTGAAAATCACAGCCGCAGTTCTCCGAATCAAAGTAATGAAATTCATGGGCGCGTATCGTTCCTAAGTCTTCTCCTAACACCGGATGTTCTGCCCTTAGATTCACATAGCCAAACCGGTTCAGCTTCGGCGTCCGGTAGGCCGAACCTTCAAAGGCCCCTGCCATGGGATAGAATTTTCCATCCATTCCTTCCATCTGCTCATGCAGATACATAAAGCCTCCGCACTCGGCCAGACAGGGAAGCCCCTTCTTCAGCCAGTCTCCGATTTCTCTGCGCATATTCTGGTTTTCCGACAGTTCCTTTGCGTAGAGCTCCGGGTAACCGCCGTACAGCAAAAGCCCATCCAAATCCTCGGGCAGATGGCTGTCGTGAAGGGGCGAAAACTCCACCAGTTTTGCCCCCATGCTTTCCAAAAGACGCAGGTTATCTTCGTAGACAAAGCAAAAAGCCTCGTCTCTTGCCAGCCCCAGGCGCACCGGCCATTCAAGCTGAAACCCAAAAATCTGCGCCTCCTCCGTCAGATCAGAAGGGGGTAAATCCTGTGCCTGACCGGCCAGCTTTAGAATCCCATCCAAGTCCAAAGTCTCTTCCAGCACCTGTGCCAGCTTCTGCAACTTTTTTTGCAGGTCCTGTACCTCCTCAGGCATCACAAGCCCCAGATGGCGGCTCTCAATCCGGCACTCCTCCACCTTGGGGACATAGCCGTAAGCCCGGATGCCCAGCTCTTCCTCCACCAGTTTTTTCATTCTTGGATAGAGCATCGGAGACATCTGGTTAAAAATCACACCCTGTATCTGACTGTCTGCCCGGTATTCCAGAAATCCTTTCAGATAGGCGGCCAAAGACACGCTCATCCCTCTGGAATTGACAATCAGTATCACCGGCGTCTTCGTCTCCCGCGCAAGATCATAGGCACTGGCCTGGGTGGTGATGCCGCCTACACCGTCATAGTAGCCCATCACGCCCTCCATCACGGCCAGCTCCATCCCTCTCATATTCTCCTGCAGCAGCCAGCGCACGGTGTCGCCGCCAGCAAAAAAAGTGTCCAGGTTCCGGGATTTTGCCCCGATCACCTTACTGTGAAACATGGGATCTATGTAATCCGGCCCGCATTTAAAAGAGGCCGTCTGAATTCCCCGGTTTTTCATCGCCTGCAAAAGTCCGCAGGTAATCAACGTCTTTCCGCTGCCGCTGGCTCCCGCGGCCAGCAAAATTCTGGGTATCTTCATAGCTGCTCTCCTTTATGGCAGGTAATGATGTAGATGGGATTTTCTCCCATCATCATGTGATACCGGCCTAGATTTTTGGAACGGGACACGGCGATCTGCACCAAATCCGTACATTCCAGCTGCCATTCTTTGATTACGCGAAGAGCTTCAGAGACCGTCTCCAGCGTAATACAGTTGATCACCATCCGCACCCTGGGATTCTTCTCCAATAAGCATTTTACAATCTCACCCAGGTTTCCTGAAGAACCTCCGATGAACGCATGGGTGGGAGGTTCCAAAGCTTCCATAGCCTCCGGCGCCGTCCCCTCCACAATGGTCAGGTGATCCACCCGAAATTTTTTCTTATTTTCCCAAAGAAGGCGAACCGCCTCTGGGTTCTTCTCGATGGCATAGACCCGGCCCAAGGGCGCGCGAAGGGCCATTTCCACAGATACCGAACCTGTGCCTGCTCCCACATCGTAACAGATGGAATCCTCCCTCAGCATCAGTTTTCCCAGGGAGACACAGCGCACCTCCGCCTTAGTCATGGGCGCTTTTCCCCGCAGAAAAGCCTCGTCCGGCAGGCCATGAGTGCTGCACCCGGCATCTGCCCAGGGATTTTCCACGCAGACTACGCTCAGCGGGTCAGAGGAGTACTCCAAAAGCTCCCCGGCCCTGGCCGAAAAAATTTTTTCATCCGGATAAGACAGGCGTTCGCCCACATGGAGCACCGCTTGGGAAAGTCCGTACTCTGTCAGGCTGCGGGCCAGCATTTTGACACTGTCCCCTCTTCCCAGAATCGCGAAAACCTTCCGGTGCCTCTGAATCTGAGCCAACAAATTGCAGTCTCTTCCATGGGCACTGACAATCTTCGCATCGTCCCAAGACAAGCCAATCTTAGCCATAAAATACACTACGGAAGAAATTCCACAGATCACTTCCACCTCAGCCTGTTCCCTCAAAAGCTCCAGAAGCTTTCTGGCACCGCTGTAAAAGCCCACATCTCCGGACAAAGCCACCACAATCCTCTCAAATTCTGGATGTCCCTTCAAATACTCGCAGATTTTATCGGCGCGGTATTCATAGCAGACAGCTTTTCCAGGCTGCATGGCCGCTTCCGCCATTCGGCGGGCTCCCACGATCAGGTCGGCCTCCTGGCAGGCCCGCCGGCCTTCCACCGTCATCGTCTCAGGACTTCCCATGCCGATGCCCAGAAGCGTTACCTTCTGGCGGACAGACAGGTGAAATCTCTTGGCCAGCTTCTGCTTCACCAAAAACACGTCGTCGCCCTCTTCCTCCCGGGGTCGGCCAATCACCACCAGGGTAGCTTTTACCTGCATGGCCGCCTCGTATTTCTCCCAAAAACCGCCTGCGGTCCCGGAATCCTTCGTCACCAGATACCTGCACTCATACTGGCGCAGCATTGCCAGGTTCATCTGCGTGGAGAAAGGTCCCTGCATACCGATCAGATGCTTTCCCTCCACGCCTAGCGCCGCGCAGTCCGCAATCACCGACGGCAGGCTGAGCACCCTGGCATAGATTCTCTCCTGGTAATCCGAAAGGGCGGTAAAAGCTCTCAGCTCCTTGCTTCCAGTGGTCAAGAGAATATTTCCCTGCGTCCTCTCCAGGTAAGCCACGGCTTCTCCCGCGGATTCCACATAGACGGCTCCGTTCTCATAAACGCTTCTGCCCCGCAGCAGGCGCTGGTAGTCGCAAGCAGTCTGCACACAGGCTGTTTTGATATTCTTCGTGACCTCCACCGCATAGGGATGGGTCGCGTCGACGACCAATTCCGGTCTCTCCTCTTTTAAAAGTTTTTTCATCTCTTCCTGGTCCAGTCGTCCGGCCTGGACTTTCAGATATTCCGATTCCCTTAGCGCGCGGGCCCCGTATTCCGTGGCCACACAGGATAATACAGAAACCTTTTTCTCAGACAGCCATCTGGAAATCTCATACCCTTCTGTAGTCCCTGCAAACACTATGACTTTATACATTCCGATAACCTCTTGGCGTCACCATTTTTCCATTCAGATTCCGGGTCTGGGAATTTCCCACGAACACCGTCGTGAACATGTCTGTCTGTGTGTCCCGAAGCTCCCTCAAAGTCAGAATCCGTCCCTGCTCTCCTTCTCTGCCGATCTGGGATACCAGCCCGCAGACGGTATCTCCCGATTTATACCGAAGCATCAAATCGCAGGCCTTCTGCAGATAGTCATGCCTTTTTTTGCTGGATGGATTGTACAGGCAGATCACAAAATCCGCCTCGGAAGCATGCAGCAATCTCGCCTCAATCTTCTCCCAGGGAGTCAGCAGGTCACTTAAACTGATCAGACAAAAATCATGAATCAAAGGAGCTCCCAGCACAGACGCTCCGCCTGTAGCCGCGGTCACGCCGGAGACGATCTCCAGCTCCACCTCAGGATAATTCACACCCACCTCGAACATCAGTCCGGCCATCCCATAGACCCCTGCGTCACCGCTGCAGATCATCGCCACTTTCTTCCCTTTTTTCGCCTCCTCAAAGGCCATCACACACCGGTCCACCTCTTTTTTCATCGGTGTCGTGAGAAATTCTTTTCCTGCAAAATGCTCCTTCACCAAATCCACATAGACGGTATATCCAATGATCACATCACAGTTTTTCAAAACCTCTGCCGCCTTGACTGTCATCAGTTCATAGGCTCCCGGTCCAATTCCAACTACCCAAATCTTACTCAAAACGTATCCTCCAATCTGGAAGAGCCAGTGCACAGGTCACACCGTCCTCCGCTGTTTTCCTCTGTATCAAACGGCCTGCATTTCCTGCCTTTGCCGCACTTCTCTCACAGACACTGTCCACACCTGTGATTCCTCTCACAAATTCTGACGAGGTGAACTCTCCTGGCACTGTCAAAAGCTCCTCCCTGGTATAGGTCTCATAGGGAAGATCTGCGCTTTCACACCACTGCTGGATTCCCTCTTCCTCGGCTTTCAGGCAGATGCTCGCTGCACGGCCCAGAGCCTGCGGCCAGATTCCCGCCTGCTGCACAGCCTTTCTCACTCCCCGTTCAATGGCCTGCGTGTCCTTTCCTTTTTTGCAGCCCAAGCCGACAGCGACGATCTTAGGAACTAAATACACGGTCTGCGCAAAGGGCTTGCAGTCCTTTCGCACCGTCACCGCCGCACCGATAGCCGGATTTTTTGACGGAGCCTCTTCTCTTGCCAGAACCATGCCCTCTGGCAATTCACCCTCCCAGGGAAAATCGCTGTAAAAGCCCACCGGTTCCCCGGCCAGCAAGGCAGCAGAAAATGCCTTTGCAGCCGTCATAGGAAAGATCGCGCAGTCGTTTTTCTTTGCAAACACATCCACCGCAAACTTCCCGTGCAGATCTGTAGCCGTGGTGACTACAGCATTTGCTCCCAAAATCTGTGCCGTCTCTTTCGCCAGCTCATTAGCGCCGCCCAGATGACCGGAGAGCAAGGCGACCACATACTGCCCGCACTCATCTACAGTCAGTACCGCCGGGTCTGTCTTCTTACTCTTTATGAAAGGAGCGATGCTGCGCACAGCAATCCCGCAGGCCCCCACAAAGCAGATGGCCTCGCAGTCCGCAAATCTTCGCCGGGTCCACTCCTTCAGAGGAAGCTCTAAGGAGTCCGGCAGATAGACACTCTTGACGGCGGTCTTAACCTGCCAGCCGCAGCTCTTGAAATGCTCACGGATTCTCTCTGCCAGCACACAGCCTGTCAGGCTGAAGCTGATTACTGCCAGTGTTCTCATTGTTCTTTCTGCTTCTTCCCTTCTCTGAATTCTGTGGTAAATTCCGGGTGATATAAAAGGGAACGGTCATAGTGACTGGCGTTTGCCGCCTCCCCGATAATCATCAACGCAGTCTTCGTAATCTGATTTTCCTTCGCGGTCTGAGCCAAGGTACCTACGGTACAGACAAATTTCTTCTCATCCTCCCAGGTGGCCTTGTAGACGATGGCCGCCGGGGTATCCGCCGTATAACCGCCCTCGATCAGACGCCGGCTCAGCTCTTCCAACATACCGGTACTCAAAAAGATCACCATCGTTGCCTGATGGGCCGCAAAGGATTCAATGCTCTCTTTTTCCGGCACTGGAGTTCTGCCGGCCATCCTGGTGATAATCACGCTCTGAGAAATATCCGGAAGTGTATATTCCAGATTCAGCGCAGCGGCAGCTCCGCAAAAAGAGCTGACACCGGGACAGGAATCATAGGAAATTCCCATTCGGTCCAGTTCGTCCATCTGCTCTCGAATTGCCCCGTAGATACAGGGGTCTCCTGTGTGAAGACGGACCGTCACCTTTCCCGCTTGTTCTGCCTGTTCCATCACCTCTAGAACCTCCTCTAGAGTCATCTTCGCACTGTTATATACCTGACATCCCTCTTTCGCGTAGTCCAAAAGCTGTGGATTCACCAGAGAACCTGCGTAGATAATCACATCTGCCTGTTCCAGATAGGTTTTTCCCCGCAGCGTGATTAAATCCGGCGCCCCAGGACCCGCTCCCACAAAATGTACCATTCTTTACTCTCCTTTCTCTTTGGCAATAATCAGGGAATAATAGCCTGCGTCATCAGGAATCTCCTGAGCGCTCCGGTAAATCTGTTCCCCTTCCATTCCGCAGTTTTCAATCATCACAACGGTCTCTCCTCGCCTTAAAAGCTCTTCTCTTACCTGTCCGATCTTCTTGCCGGCTTTCATCAACACCTTGGTTCCCGGCAGCTTCAGCGCTTCCTCGATCTGATAGGAGGCTGGAATTACATGGAGCGGCTCTGCCTTCTCCACTAATCCTATGTTCAATCTCGCCGCCACCGCGCAAAACGACGTAATGCCGCTGACAATCTCTGCCTCAAAGCCCATGGCCAAAATCCTTTTATGTACATAGAGATAAGTCGCGTAGACGGTAGGGTCACCCAGAGTCAAAAATGCCACGGATTTGCCTTCTCTTAATTTCTCCGCGATCTGGGAAGCCCCCAGTCGATGGCTCTCCTCCAATCTCTCACTGTCTTTCGTCATGGGAAAGTCAATCGGCAAAACCTCCTTGTTTTCGATCTGTGGATAAGCCTGTCTGGCGATTTTATAGGCCACACTCTCTTCTTTTTTCTTTCCCGGCACCGCAATAATCTCACTTTCCTTGATGCGACGCAGCGCCTTCAAGGTCAAAAGCTCCGGGTCTCCCGGTCCCACTCCTAAACCGTACAATTTTCCTACCATAGTGATTCTCCTTGTTCTTTTATTGATGTTGAGAACAACATTCTCCCTTAGTACCTCTTATCTTTTCTATCAGATATCCGGCATCTCTCGTCTGTCCCAGATACCCCTGGACATTGGAAAAAATCACTGCTCCCAGGGTGATCTGTTCGTAAGAACGATGATCCAGATAAAACTGAATTTTTTCCAGCACCACAGCCATGGCCTGACGCAGGTATCCTCCTTGTTCCAGCAGCGCAAGCGCTTCGTCGGTGGTGCCGCACTCCAAAATTTCTCTCACCAGTTCCAGACCAGCTCCCGCCCGTACTGCGCTGGCGGCCAGAACCTCCATCCTGCCGTCCGCACTGTGAGAGTGCGTATTCATAATCCCTGCCGCCACCTTTACAAATTTTCCGATATGAGCCACAAAGAGGATTCCTTTTACACCCAGAGAAACCGCCATGTCAATGGCCTCTCCCACATAATTGCTGCACTTCATATTTTTCTCAAAAGGCAAATCCATGTGCCCCCGCAGATAATCAGCTCCATAGTTTCCCGGCGTCACCAGCAGGTATTCCTCCCCGGACTGATGCTTCATCTTCATCTCTACTTGAATGCTGGAGATCAGAGCCGTCTCGCTCATAGGTTCTACAATGCCGCTGGTTCCAAGAATGGAGATTCCGCCCTCGATTCCAAGCCTGGGGTTAAAGGTTTTCTTAGCGATCTCTTTCCCCTGAGGCACGGATATGGTCACCGTCAGTCCCCCCTCATAGTCCCATTCACTACAAGCTGCTTCCGTTTCCCTTTGTATCATCGCTCGGGGGACCTTATTGATCGCCGGGCTTCCCACCGGCTGTTCTAGGCCAGGCTTTGTGACCCTACCCACGCCAGCTCCTCCTTCCAGCAAGAATCTGCCCTCTAAATTTTTTTGGACCTTTGCGTATACTAAAATTCCATTGGTGGTGTCCGGGTCGTCTCCGCCGTCTTTTCTGACGGCGCACTGGGCACAGTCTTCTTTTAGCTGAACCTCTTCCAGCTTCAGATGAAGCAGGATTCCCTTTGGCGTCATCAAATCCACCTGGGAAAGTTTTCTTTGTCCTAGCAGCATAGAAGCCGCTCCTTTAGCGGCGGCGGCGGCGCAAGAGCCCGTCGTATAGCCATATTTCATCTTCTTATTATTTTTCATTACATAGTAATCTTCCAGCCCTGTCTTCCATGCCTTTTCCTCGTCCATAGACCATCGCTCCTTCCCGTCCAGATTGTAATATAAAAATTTTCATGCATCCTTCGCGGAGCGTTTCTATTATAGGAAAATTTTTTCCAGTGACAATGCAAAGTGAGCAAGCCTGATTCCGTTTCCTTCTTCCCTCAGTCTTAAAGGAAACTGCTCGCTTTGCGCTCCGCCGCAGACCGCCTTGCGGTGATATTCCTCATTGCGGCGTGTGCATCCTTCGCGGAGCGTTTCTATGTATAGGAAAATTTTTTCCTATACATAGAAAAAGGGCAATGCAAAACAGAGCTCCTGTCTCCTCCGCTTTGTTTTACATAGCCCTTACTCTCAAAATCACTGCGACATCCGCACTCACAGCCGCAGAAATTCTGCTCAGATATTCTTACTGAATCCATTGCCTATTATATAGATTTCCCTCTGAAAAGTCAACCGAATGCCCATGTTTTAAAGGAAAAAGCATGCAGCAAATTACAGTTCAGATCTTCCACATCCCAAGACATACTCTCGCCAAACTGCTGCTTACAATGGTTTGTGTGCATCGCGAAGTATGTTACTGCTCACGAATTGTAAGTGAGTGAACGGTACCAATCGTTCCCCGCCCGACTATATATTTTTCAGAATACTTGCAAAAATCAAAATACAAGTGTATAATATGGTTAATAAAAACAGGGGAGCTTGTACTTACAGGCTGAGAGGAAGTTTTGAACTTCGACCCTTTACCTGATGCGGATAATGCCGCCGTAGGAAGTCATGAACGAGAGATTTTTTACAGGAGGCATTCGACAATGCCTCCTGTTTTTCTGATATAGGAAAATTCTTTCCTATATCAGAAACGCTCCGCTAAAGATGCATACTCGCACAAGAGGTAATCACCGTAGGTGGCTGTGCTCGGCGTGTAAAGTAAAATGCACCCTCAAGATTGAGGGGATGGGGAGCTGACGTGGGTTTGCCCACTTTATACAGTTCAAGGAAAGGAGGTATTTTCACGGTCAATCCGTGACAGATTGAGGGGGAGCGCCCTGAATCTTGTATGACAGCGATGGGAAGCCGTGTTCCGGCGTGAGAGGAAGCCAGCAAGCTTCGACCGACCTTCCAAGGTTTTTCCATTTTCTCGGGAAAACCGTACTGAATTTTTGTGCAGGGAAGTGTCGGAAGTATCGGCTGTTTTCTCTGTACCGCAAAGGAGCATCTTAAATGAAAACAAAAAATACTACAAGAAAGTTAATGTTGTCTGCCATGTTTGCATGTCTAGCCTACGTGTTAAACACCTTTGTCTACTTTCCGGCAATGGCACCTTTCCAGCATTTCGTGGATGTGTTGGCGGCCGTGTTTGTAGGCCCTTGGTATGGCTGCGCCAGCGCGTTTTTATGCGGAGCTTTACGTATGATGTCTGGACGTACCATTCAGGCAATCACCGGAGCAATCTTTGGCCCCATCATCGGCGGTCTACTCTATCGGAAAACCAAAAAGATTTACCTCGCCTATGTGGGAGAAATCATCGGCACTGGTATCTGCGGCGCACTGGCGTCCTACCCACTGATGAAATGGTTCTATGGCCTAGATCTTCAAAATTGGTACTACTACATCCCTTTTTATCCCCCCGCCGCTGTGGTCGGCGGAGCGATGGGCGTCGCCGTCCTGCTTCTTTTAAGACGCAGCGGTGTCTTTCGCAGAATGCTCAGTGAATTGAATGGAGGCAACGATCATGTATGACTTTATCACCCCTCTGCACTGTGTGAGACAGAACCAACCTCTGATACAGTGCATCACAAATTTTGTAACTGTCAACGACTGTGCCAATATCATCCTTGCTACAGGCGGTTCCCCGTCTATGTCCCAGGACATCCGTGAGGTGGAAGAATCCGTATCAGGGGCTGACGCCCTGGTCTGTAACCTAGGAGCCATCGACTTTACCGCTTCCATGGTTGCAGCTGGAAAAAAAGCCAATCAATTGAAAAAGCCCGTCATCCTCGACCCAGTGGCCGCGGGCACAACCCAGCTTCGCCGGGAAGCATCCCGTACCCTGCTAGAACAGGTGCACTTTTCTGTCATCCGAGGAAATGCCTCTGAGATTCGCTTTCTATCCGGCCAGCAGTCCAGCGGAAGCGGCGTAGACGTAAGCCCAAAGGACGCTGCCACCATAGACAATCTTCCCGATGTCCTGGAAATGACTAGGTCCCTGGCACGAAAGGCAGGCAGCGTCATCGTCCTCTCCGGAGCGCTGGATGTTATCTCCGACGGGACGCGCAGTGTCGTCCTGCATAATGGCTGCCCGACCATGGCCCGCATCACCGGAAGCGGCTGTATGCTGACCGCCTTGATCGGTGCGTTCTGCGCGGCGACACCTGAAGATCTCTTCTGCGCGGCAGTTTCCGCGACGGCGGCAATGGGAGTCTGTGGAGAATTGGCAGAAAAAAGAAGACTCACGAACCAGACAGGAAATGCCACCTTCCGCACCGATCTCATTGACGCAATGTTCAACTTAACTGAAATACAGCTCAGGGAGGGAATTCACTATGAACTTTTCTAAAGAAGAAATCCGGCATTCCATGCTGCTCTACGCGATCACGGACCGCACATGGTTAAAAGAAGGGGAGACGCTGACATCCATCTGCGAGGACGTATTGAAGCATGGAGCGACTTTTTTGCAGATCAGAGAGAAAGATTTAGAACCGTCGGCTTTTCAAAAAGAAGCATTAGAACTAAAAGCTCTGTGCGCCAAATACCAAGTCCCCTTCGTGGTCAATGACAGTGTAGAGATCGCGCTGGCCATCGACGCAGACGGCGTCCATGTAGGGCAAGGTGATATCCAGGGTAAAAATCTGCGCGCTCTCATTGGAAAAGATAAAATCCTGGGAATCTCTGCGGCTACGGTAGCAGAAGCCGTCGCTGCCCAGGCCGCTGGAGCCGATTATATCGGTGTCGGCGCCGTATTTGGAACCAGCACAAAGAAAAACGCCCGCAATCTGTCCGTGGAAAAGCTAAGGGAAATCTGTGCTGCTGTCACGATTCCAGTGGTGGCCATCGGCGGCATCCATGCCTCGAATCTGCGAAAACTTTCCGGCAGTCAGGTAGACGGCGTTGCTGTGATCTCTGCGATATTCTCCTCGGACAACCCGGGAAAAGCGACCTCAGACCTACTAAGCTTAGCCAGACAGCTAGTACAACCTACCCCTCGCCTGATGAGGACGGCGCTTTCCATCGCCGGCAGTGACTGTAGCGGAGGCGCCGGTATTCAGGCAGACTTAAAAACTATGACCATGAACGGTGTATATGCCATGAGTGCCATCACCGCTCTCACGGCCCAAAATACAACCAAAGTGGAAAAAATTGTAGAAACCAGCCCCGATTTTCTCAAATCACAGTTGGACATGATTTTCACAGATATCTTCCCGGACGCCGTAAAAATCGGAATGTTGCCCAATGCCAGACTCATAGAGGTCCTCGCAGAAAGGTTGCGGTTTTATCAGGCCAAACACATCGTGCTAGATCCTGTCATGGTCGCCACCTCCGGTTCCATTCTGATGGAGACCAGCGCAGTCTTAACCCTAAAAAAAGAGCTACTTCCCCTAGCAGAGCTGGTGACTCCTAATATCCCAGAAGCCGAAATCCTTAGCGAGAGGAAAATCACAACCCCAGAAGAAATAGAAGCTGCCGCCGAATTTATCGGCAAAACCTACCACTGTGCAGTCCTGATCAAAGGCGGACACAGCGTCAACACTGCCAACGATTTGCTCTGGGCAGATGGCCAGATGGAATGGTTCTACGGCAGATGCATTCCAAATCCCAACACCCATGGAACTGGCTGCACGCTTTCTAGCGCCATCGCCGCGAATCTCGCCAAGGGCTATTCTCTGTCGACTTCTGTCCAACGTGCAAAGAAATATCTCTCCGGCGCTTTATCTGCAATGCTGGATTTGGGCGCTGGCAGCGGCCCCATGAATCACGCCTTTTGTCTGACGGGAGAATTCTCCTGATTGCCGTCTTTCCTAAACCCAAGAGGGACAGGTACACCTCCTGGTATCCCTGTCCCTCCTGTATAAATGGAATTCTATTCTGCTTTCTTAAAACTCAAACAGATTCAATCCAACACTGTCGCTGAATTTTCTGCCGACACTTCCCGGAATCACCTGAATAATAATCTCTGCCGTGGCACTGACCACTGCCCGGTTCAGATGGCCGCCGTATACGTTTCCCTTACTGTCACCTGCACTCAAATGTGCATGCAGATACACTTTCCCTTCTTTCCGAGTGAGGGTCCCTGTCAGGGATACAATCTCCAACGCTCCCTCAAACTGATTGGCATGGTACTCTTTCGTCACCGTGTCAAATACCCCTGTGGTCAGCTCTTTGACCGCGCCCAGTCCACTGATCGTTGCAAGCTGAATTTCTTCCTTGGCGGCAACCTCCGTCAGCTTTTCACAGACTTCCTCCTCTGGGTCCAGTCTTAAAACAATCGTATTTTCAAAACGTCTGTATTCCATAACTTTTCTCCTCTCTTAACTATTTTTTCGTCCCGTCCTTTGCGGACACAAAAATCTTATGGCCTCGGAAAGTATCATACCACAGAAACGGCTCCGTGTCATGGACTCAGTTTGGGGTTGATCCAGTTCCTATCATCACACACTCTCACCTTTTGTAAGCCCTGAATTTTTCGAAATTTTTTCTTAGAACCATCAGAGGTTTATCTTGTTGAATCTCACCGGGTATGATAGAGTATAAGTAGAAGTTATCGGAGGTTTTTATGAAAACAAAACGTATCAGTATCCGCATTTTGATCGGAGTTTTATTCTTCCTGCTGCTCTGCGTGGGAGGATATCTTCTATATCTGGAAGTCACCTACTACCGAATCGACGACGAGGTCTCCCTAAAGACCCAGAACAACCGCCACACCGACCAGCTTCAAGCCGGACAGTCCTACACCCTGACCACCTACAACATCGGTTTCGGAGCTTATGAACCCACCTACTCCTTTTTCATGGACACAGGAAAGATGAAAGACGGAGACAAGACTCGGGGCAAATACTCCCGGGCCTACAGTCGGGAACGAGAGCTGGCCAACACCAAGGGTAGTATTCGCACACTGATGAATTTAGACTGTGACTTTTATTTCGTCCAAGAGGCGGATGTAAAAGCCACCAGAAGCTATGAGGTCAATCAGGTGCAGATGCTCCAGAATTCTTTAAAAGACTATGGCTCTATTTACACCAGTGCCTTCCACTCCGCCTACTTGTTCTACCCTCTGACAGAACCTCACGGCAAGACGGAAAGCGGATTGGTCACGTTCAGCCGTTACCCCGTCACCAAAAATATCCGCTATCAGTTTCCTGTCACAAAGAATCCGATCGTAAAATTCACTGATCTGGACCGCTGTTTCACCGCCTCCTATCTAAAAGTAGATACCAAACGAGATTTAGTCCTCGTAAATTTACATATGTCCGCCTATGACAAAGGCGGTGTTATCCGTCAGAAACAGTTAAAACGTCTCAATGAATTCCTGAAGTCCGAGGCAGAAGAAGGAAATTACGTCATCGCCGGCGGAGATTTCAATCACGATATCGCCGGAAGCAAAGATCTCTATGAGTCTGGTCAGGAAATTCCAGAGTGGATATACCAACTCTCTGACTCCGATCTGGCTGAGGGCTATTCTTTTGTGATCCCTGAAAATCTGGGTGAGGTTGCCAGTTGCCGAGGCGCTGATATCCCCTACCAAAAGAATGTGACCTACACCGCCGTGGTAGATGGTTTTCTAGTCTCCGACAATGTAAAGGCCACCAGCACTGTAATCAGTACCGGATTCGCCTACTCGGACCACCAGCCGGTGAAATTGACTTTCTCTTTACTGCCTTAGGAACGAGAACTCTACTACACTGCAAAATACCCAGCGATCACGCATGGAAACGCGTAACCGCTGGGTATTTTATCTCTTTCGATATACTAATTTTACAATTTCACCTTTTTCAGAGTCTCTAACCTTCTTACTCTTTTATCAGCTCCGCTTCTTTTAACACTTCCTCCAAAATCACCACAGCATCTTCAATGCATCCATCGCAGCTTCGAAGCGGTGTCCCTGTCTGAGCACCTTTGAGTTCCTCACAGATCGTTGACTGATTCTTCTCCTGAAATTTGCTGAGCAAAGCCTTAGACAATTTGTAAGTTTGAGCCTTACTCTTACACTGCTCCTTTCCCTCACTTCTTAAAAGTCCCGCCACTGCGCAGGCTCCTGAGATGGCACCGCAGGTCCCTTTCATGCCGCCCATGCCACCACCAAAAGCCTCGGTCACACGAAACAAGGTGTCCTCATCCATCTGCACCACATCACAGAAGGAACAGGCTACTGCCTGCGCACAGTTGTATCCTTTTTTGTGAAGTTCCATTGCCTTTTCTACTCTCTTTGTCATCCTCTTACTCTCCTTTTCTTTTGAATTTTTGTAACTGTAAAAACTGAACTGCTATGAATTATCTCTCCAGGAACTCCTTTAGAAAGTCATAAATCTGATTTTCTGTGGGCGGACAACCCTCTAGACTGTGCCGAAATTTCCTGGTACAATTTCCGATTCCCAGCTCCCCGGTTTTCCCACGATACCCCTGACCAATGCAGATTTTCTCCCGAAGCATAGAAAACTTTCCTTCCTCTCTCAGCCGATCCAAGGCAGGAATCAAATAGCCATAGCAGGCGCTACAGGATTCCACTTCCTCAACCGCGTCTCGCAGCTCTACAATTTTTCTGGCATAAGGCAGTTCTTCCTCCACCTCCTGGCAAGAATGCAGAACTAGCTTTGACAAATCCGCACTGCCCACTCCCAAATCCTGAGCCAAGCCGACATAAGGCACCTCTTCCAGACGATAGTGCATCTTCTCACAGACATAGGCATCGCAGAGAACTGGATCCCTAGCCGTCAGAATCCGGTCACAGACCACAGGATTTCCACCGTCCTCAAAGTCCAGATCTCCACAGATATGGTCTACCACAATAAAATCCTGATGAATGCCACAGTTCAGGTGCGCAATGGGCGCATGAAGACCCATAGAATGAAATCTTCTCTTTTCCGAGTTTGGAATCAGTCCTTTCAGGTTCTTCAGTGCACAGGTGATCTTCGTCTGACAGTGCCCCTTCCAGACCGGAACATTGACGAGAAATTCGATTTTCCTCACACTGTCACAGAGATTCAGTTTCATTCCCCGACATTCCTCTTGGTAAGAACCATCCTTTTGCGTGTCCCAAAATTCCACACCATACCTCTCACACAGACTCCGATAACCACAGATTTCCAGCGCGTCACTAGTCCGATCTCCAACCCAGGAACCTTCCAGAATTACCATTCTTTGAAAACCATTCTCCTGAAGATACTCCAAAATCCCTGCGACGATTTCCGGGTGGGTAGTCGCTCCGTAAGAAGCCTCACTAGGAGAAACCAGATTAGGCTTAATACCCACCAGAGTATCCTTGGATGGTATCAGTTCCGCCAGCTCTGAGGTTCTTAAAATTTTCTTAGTCATCTCTTTATAGTCTTTTCCATAGATGACACAAATCTCGTTTTTTTCCATTCACTCTACCTCAAACGTGTTCACTTTTTTTCATTATACGTCTCCAATCTTTTCTTGTAAATCTATTTTGGCGACAAATTCCGGCAATCCACTAACACAATTTCTTTCTATATTAGAACTGCCGTACAACCAGATGAACATATAACTAATTTTTCATAGCGCATCTATAAAATATATGATATACTTCTAAGCGTACAGTTTTATCCACAAATCAATCATCAGGAGGTAACTGTGAAACGTTTAAAAAAATCTCATGAATACATGTATAAAATCACCCATGTCGGTGAGCTTTTGCTCGCTATTGTCATTCTCATCGCTATTATCATATCTGGCGTCTCCCTGGTATTAGAGCTGACACAGTTTTCATTCACCCATTTAGACATCTCAGCATTCACTCAATTTCTCGCCAACGGGCTCTCATTGGCTGTGGGAATCGAGTTCGTAAAAATGCTCTGTAAGTACACGCCGGAGACTGTAGTGGAAATTCTAATGTTTGCAATCGCAAGACAGATGATCGTAGAACATCTACAGTTGTCACAGATGTTTATCGGTGTCTGTGCCATCGCTGTACTGTGCGCAGTTCGCAAATATCTGATCTCTGTATCAAAAGATTCCGAATCATAACCAAAGAGGACAGGTTCATCTTCAATTTCCTATTAAAACAGACCTCTCAGCTAAGAGAGGTCTGCTATTTACTGCTTCTTTTCTTTTTCCAATTCACTCCACTCAGAGAGCTCTCCACCGTAGATCGCTTTTAACTGTTCCATATGGATATTTTCTAGAGGATTCTCGCGGTTGACCGCAATCCCAATTCCATCCTTTGCGATCCTCTCATAATTGAACACCTCTTTTTCATAGTATTCTAATTCTCTAGAGACCATCGCAAAATCACATTCGCCTTTCAATAAGTCCAAAACTCCCTGCTCGGAGTCCGACGCCTCCACTTCTACCACTGCGTTGGGATTTTCCTCCATATAACCTTCTGCCAGCTTTTTCAACAACGGTGCCATTGATGTGGAACCGTGGACTTTTACAGTTCCCTTCGGCCGTTCTGTCAGAAATATCTCAGATTTTCCAACAGGTACGAATTCCTCAGCCACAATATCCTGCCCCACTCCAGCCACATAATTTAGAAAGTCCTGCTCTGCCTCCTTTAGTTTTTCCGAGTGTGCCAAGTAAAACGATCTGCTCAAATCATACTTTCCACTGGCAATATTCTCTTCACTGAGCTTAACTCCCCCTAAATCCAGCAGTTTCACCTCCGACAACTGATCGCCTAAACTGCCGTAAGAGACATAACCGATTCCGCCTTTAGTCTCCCCCACCTTTCTTAAAACTTCGTCGGAAGACTTCGCAGTATCCACATCCTCCCTGATCAGGTCTTGATATTCTCTCCCGCTGCTTTTCTCTCTCAACCCTGTCAAATCCGCAAACACAGTCCGGGTACCGGAGCCTTTTTCTCTGGTAATCACAGAAATCTCTCCCATCTCAGAGAGTCCCTCTACTTCTTTTACTGTTTTTTCAGACGCACATGCTGTCAAAGTCATAACTACACAGACAGCTACCAACATCCACCATCTCTTCATCTTGTCCTCCCGATTTATCACCTTTCGAACCTGTCTTTTCAACAGAATTCCCTTTTCATATTCTAGCATTTCGGTGTAAAATCTCGGTAAAGTCAAGATATAATCTGCGTAAAATTACAATTTTTATAGCTGCCCCGACACGTCTACTCAAAACTGGCTGCTTCTATTTCCTGTATCCGTCCGGATTTTGACTCTGCCATCTCCAGGAGTCTTCACACATCTCTTCCAGTCCTCTCTTTGCCGTCCAGTTCAGCTCCTTCGCTGCTTTAGAAGCGTCACAGTAACAAGTAGCGATATCTCCTGCACGGCGCGGCTTGATCTCATAAGGAATCTCTTTGCCGCAGGCTTTTCCAAAGGCTTTCACCATATCCAACACAGAATAGCCGTTTCCAGTTCCCAAATTATAGACAGACACACCTGCCTTTTCTCTAAGTTTCTCCACTGCGCGTACATGACCAACCGCCAAGTCTACCACGTGAATATAGTCTCTAACTCCGGTACCATCCGGGGTATCGTAATCATTGCCAAACACTCCCAGACGTTCTAACTTACCGATCGCTACCTGAGTAATGTAAGGAATCAAATTGTTAGGAATTCCCTTGGGGTCCTCACCGATTTTTCCGCTCTTATGAGCTCCAATAGGATTAAAATATCGAAGCAGCACCACATTCCACTCCGGGTCTGCCGTGTGCAGATCTGTCAAAATCTGTTCTAGCATCCACTTCGTCCAGCCGTACGGATTCGTGCAGACACCTTTCGGGCACTCTTCTGTGATCGGAATAAAAGCTGGGTCTCCGTACACAGTCGCAGATGAACTGAAAATAATGTTTTTCACACCGTGATTTCTCATGGTATTACATAGAACTAACGTGCCTGCAATATTATTCTCATAGTACTCAATCGGTTTTTCCACAGACTCGCCGACAGCTTTCAAGCCTGCAAAGTGAATGACGGCCTCTGTCTCATTTTCCTTGTCAAAAATCTCATTCATAGCCTTCTCATCCCGAATGTCCGCCTCATAAAATCTCACCTGCTTTCCAGTGATCTCTTCCACTCTTTTTAAGGATTCTCTGGATGAGTTATACAGGTTGTCCACCACCGCGACATCATATCCTGCGTCCAAGAGCTCCACACATGTATGACTTCCAATAAAGCCGGCTCCTCCGGTCACTAAAATAGACATATCTCAATTTCCTCCTGTCAAATTTTTCTTATTGATATTTTTTTACAATCTGCTGCATCGTATCCCACTTTCGTTCCATGTCCTCCACCAACTTAAATTGTGTTCGGCACCGGTCCAAATTGTGCTCCTCTCGATGAATCTTAAAGTAATGGTCCCCTTCCAGATAGTCCGTCAAAAATCTCATACCGCACTCGAAGGTCATCACCTTTGCCCCCATAGGTAGAAGCTCCACTTCCCTTGGGGTAAGCCTGCCTGCACAGCCCTCTAGAAAACCTTTTACATAGATCTCAAACAGTTCCATGCTACAGGACACCTTACTCAAATCCTGCTCGTCTTCCGCGGCAGTGCTGGCTCCGAATCTAATGGAATCACCGAAATCATTCATAGCAAGTCCCGGCATTACCGTATCCAGGTCAATGACACAGATTCCCTTCCCGGTGCGATTGTCAATCATGATATTGTTCAGCTTTGTGTCATTGTGGGTCACTCTTAGAGGAAGCTCTCCTTTTTCCTGCAAGTCAGAAAAAATATTTGCTACCTCCTCATGGGCCAGTACAAACTCAATTTCCTTTTGAACCTTCGCTGCGCGTCCACACACATCTTTTTTCACTGCCTCACGGAAAGTCTGAAATCTAGCCTTCGTGTCATGGAAGCCCTGGATAGTTTCATGTAGAGTCCCCGCCGGATAATCTGAGAGAAGTCTCTGAAAATTGCCAAATGCAACCGCGCTCTGGTAAAAATCTTCCGGTTTCTCCACCTGGTCATAGCTGGTTGCGTCTGTAATAAAGATATAGGAACGCCAATAATCCCCTTCGGAATCGATATAATAAGGCTTCTCCCCCACCGTTGGAATCAAATTCAGAGTCTCTCTATCAGGATCGCCGCCATTTTCTATAATTTTTTCCCGAAGATAGGAAGTCACGCCGATGATGTTCTCCATCAGTTCTTCCGGTTTCGTGAAAATTTGCTTGTTCATTCTCTGCAAGATGACTTTCATTCTTCCCATAGAGGCAATCTCAAAAGTCAGCAGATAAGTATCATTAATGTGACCGCTTCCATACGGTCTTGTATCAATTAACGTTCCTTCAAACTTAAAATTCTGAATCGCTTCTTCTACCTGCCTATTTGCCACACGTTCCATGCGCCTTAATCCTCCCATAATTTCTGCGGGTAAACCCCTGCGTCTTTCAATGCCTGAATCGCTGCTACCACAATCGGTTTGTCCTCCTTATAGGTCACACCGTACCATTTATCCTCCGACTCCAAAACTGTCACAGAAGCCCGATCTTTTTTCAGAAGCTCACTCACTACAGACGGAAGAAAATACTCGCACTTTAGAGGGTTCTCCTTTAGCCCTTGTTCCAAAAATGCTGGGAATCCAGCTTGAATCTCATCCAAAATGCTTCTGGTAAACCCCCACATATTCATAGATACCAGAGTGTCCCCGTCCACAGTCACCCAGGATTGTCCATCATCCTCAGAGTATGCAATCTGACCATCCCGCTTCTCGATTCTGGTTCTCTCGTGAATTCCCACCAGTTGTCTGTCTTCATTGATATCACAGATTCCTCTAGCCACATGTCCATTATCAGTCACAGTATTTTTCAGCCGATAGCCCACCATCGTGTAGCGGAATTTCTCATCATCCTCATGGGTAGTCAGATAGCGATAAATCGTCTCAAATGCATGACGTCCATAATAGTCATCTGCGTTGATTACCGCAAAAGGCCCGTCCACCTCATCAATCGCACTGAGTACCGCATGGGCAGTTCCCCAGGGTTTCACACGTCCCTCCGGGACAGAAAATCCCGCCGGCAAACTCTGCAAATCCTGAAACGCGTAGGACACATCCATAATCTTTTCCATACGGTTTCCCACCGCTTCTTTGAAATCGGCCTCATTCTCTCTCTTGATGATGAAAACGACTTTCTCAAAGCCCGCACGCTTTGCGTCAAACATCGAAAAGTCCATAATAATGTGGCCTTCTTTGTCCACCGGATCAATCTGTTTTAATCCACCGTATCTGCTGCCCATTCCTGCTGCCATAATCACCAACACTGGTTTATTCATATCTGCACTCTCCTTTTTATTGACTCTTTGTCCTTTGGGTTTTCGTTTGATCTGAGATCATTGTAAAATATCCTGCTGAAAAAATCTTTGTCTTATACTCTATTTCATTTGCACAATCTGCATTTTCGCTTTGCATTTTCAGCATAGATAAGCTATGATATAGATAAATAGTATCTATACTTTGACAACACAGACTAGCAAAAACGAGGTATCTCTTATGAATTATCAAGGTATTCCCCTTCAAAAAGAATTTCAGATTGAGGAGCTGTTTTCTCTTCATTACTTTGAATACATGAGCACTTTTTCTTTTCCCGGGGAAACACATGATTTCTGGGAATTTGTATGCGTCGATAAAGGAGAAGTAACCATCGGCGCCGATAACCACACCTATGTACTCCGAAAAGGAGAGATCGCCTTTCATGAACCCAATGAATTTCACTGGGTCAAGGCAAATGGAAATATTGCCCCTAACTTGATCGTGATCTCCTTCTCCTGCACAAGCTTGTGTATGGATTTTTTTCGAAAAAAAATTCTACAAGTGGACGATCTAGAGAGAGGAATCCTGGCGCGTCTGATTGCAGAAGCCGGCGAATTTCTAAAAGGCAGGCTGGATGACCCCTATCAGACCGTTTTGGAGAGAAATCCCTCGGCATCAACGATGTCCGGTCAGCTCATTCAGCTATACCTGGAACAGCTGTTGATCAATCTCTATCGCAGATACACGGTACTCTCCAAAGCGGCCTCCTCTTTTCAATCCCTGGAAAATACTGTCCGGGAAAATACTGACACTGAGATCTTTGCCCAGGTCACGAATTATCTGAGCCAAAATCTAAATTCCCGCGTCACAATCGAAAAGATCTGTCATGACAATCTAATTGGTCGGTCACAACTCCAAAAAATTTTTCAGAGAAAAACTGGTCTTGGCATTATCGAATACTTTTCCAGAATGAAGATTGACACTGCCAAACAGCTGATTCGCAGTGAACAGATGAATTTCACCCAGATCTCAGAAAAACTCGGCTATGCTTCCATCCATTACTTTTCAAGACAGTTTAAAAAGGTAACTGGAATGACTCCGTCGGAATATGCCTCTTCCATAAAGGCTATCGCAGACCGAAAGCAGGAACGTTTTTTTGACTCTCCTCATCTTTAAAGTCACCCAAAACAGTCAAGCCCTCTTTGAAATACCTGACCGCTGCATCACGATTTCTTATCATTAAAACAAGGAGATAACGTATATGAAACAGCCAAATATCATTTTAATTATGACAGACCAGCTTCGAGGAGATTGTCTGGGGTATGCCGGTCATCCAGACGTAAAGACCCCTTATCTGGATACTCTGGCCGCCAAAGGCGTATCTTTTGACCGTGCTTACAGCGCCTGCCCCAGCTGCATCGCCGCCAGGGCCGCTCTGCATACCGGAATGGAGCAGTCCCACCATGGCCGTGTGGGCTATGAAGACAATATTCCCTGGAATTACTCTCACACTCTGGCGGGAGAACTCTCCAAAGCAGGATATTATACCCAATGTGTAGGGAAAATGCACGTACACCCTCTTAGAAATTATCTGGGCTTTCACAATGTGGAGCTCCATGACGGTTATCTTCACGCCGCCAGATATGGAAGCGTTCCCTACCGGGAATCTCAATTCGTGGCAGACGATTATTTTTACTGGCTCAAACAGGAGCTGGGCGTGACCACGGATGTGACAGACACCGGAATCGACTGCAACAGTTATCTGGCACGTCCCTGGATGCATGAAGAAAAGTATCACCCCACCAACTGGGTGACCGAGCGCAGCCTGGATTTCCTGAGGAGAAGAGATCCCCGTCAGCCGTTTTTCCTGATGGCTTCCTATCTCCGTCCTCATCCCCCATTTGACGCGCCCCAGTATTACTTCGACCTGTACAAAAGCAAAGCGCTGCAGCCTCCTTTTGTGGGGGATTGGGAGACAGATGAATTTTTGAAACGAGACGGCCGCATTTTCGACTCTAAGACCGGGCCTCTCGATCCTGAACTGGTCCGTGAAGCCCAGATCGGCTACTATGCCTGCATTACTCACCTGGACCACCAGATCGGCCGCCTCATCATGGCACTGGTTGAACAAGAGTTATATGACGACTCAGTTATTCTCTTCACCGCAGATCATGGAGAAGAACTTTGCGACCACCATATGTTCCGCAAATCCCGGCCCTATGAGGGCAGCTGCCGTATCCCGCTGATTATCAGCGCCGGCAAAAATGTCCTTCCCCTGCTGAAAGCCTCTGAGACCTGCCATGCAGTGACGGAACTGAGAGATGTAATGCCCACTCTTTTGTCCATTGCGGGGAGAGAGATTCCAGATACCGTGGACGGTTTCAACCTACTGCCGCTCACAGAAAATCCCAAAAATTCCATACGTACATGGCTTCACGGAGAGCATTCCTATGGGGACTTTTCCAATCACTGGATCGTCACCGAAACTGACAAGTACATCTGGCATTCGCAAACCGGACAGGAACAATATTTCTGCCTGGAAAGCGATCCTCACGAACTCAGAGACCGTATCAAAGATTCCGACTGCCGGGAACGAGTACGTATTCTGCGCGGCCATCTTATTGAATCCCTCAAAGGCCGCCCTGAGAAATTCACAGACGGGGAAAAGCTCATAGCTGGCCGTCCTTATCTCCCTACCCTTTCCTCAGCTACAGCCAGATAATGGGAAAGCCTTTTAAAACGAAATTCAGGAGACGCATCTGCGTCTCCTGATTATCTCTTTCCCATTCTTGAGACCAGCCATTCCAGTCGTTCAACAGCATATTCGAAAAATTCCTGGTATGCCTCACAATAATAATTTCTCCGCCTCTCCCCCTCATCCACACAGTCTCTTCTGCATCCGCCTCTGCACAGAGGATACCATCTGCACCTTCCGCAGCGTTCGTCTCTTCGGTCAGCCGACTCAAAAAAGCTCCCTGGTCGTTCCTCCTGCGCTTCCTCTCGTAACCTAGCAAAATCCGTCTCCAGAATGTTTCCCATATAATACTCGTCCAGCGCATAAAAATCACAAGGATATACACTTCCATCCGCCTCAATCACATTCTGAAGGCTACATCTGCCGTACATGGCGCAGGCTTCCGGCTGTTCCCCTCTAAGTATGTCTAAATAGTTGGAAAACTGCCGTATATAGATAGGTTTTCCCATTCTCTGATCTTCAAACCATAAATCAAAAAGCTTTTTCATAGCCTGCGCATACAATTTCGGCCCCAAAGAATATTCCTGCTCTCCTCTGACATCTCCAATAGAGTCTAAGCACGGAATATACTGCTGATACCAAAACCCTTTTCTGCAAAAGAAGCGGTAAATAGCCTCCGCCCGTTCTGCCGTCTGCCTGTTCAGAACACACAGTACATGAAATGGTACCTGCATCCGCTGTAGCTTCCTCACATTTTCAAATACGGAGTGAAAAGTTCCCTCTCCGCCGCTGTCCTTGCGATTGGCATCATGAGTGTTTCGAACCCCATCCAGGGAAACTCCGACTAAAAAACGATTTTCTCTAAGGAAACCAACCCAACTTTCATCCAAACGGCAGGCATTTGTCTGAATAGAGTAATATATCTGCTGTTCCCGCCCTTTTCGGGTATTTACCAACTCCACAAATTCTCGGTAAAAATCCAGGCCAGCTAGCGTAGGTTCCCCGCCCTGGAACGCAAACGTGCAAGTATCCGCAAATTCCAGAGCTTTCTCAATCACCGCCAAAGCTACCTCTCTCTTCATATAGCCTGCGTTCTCTGTTTTTCTGTGAGCTGCCTCATCCCTATAAAAACAATAAGTACATTTAATATCACATGCTGATGATACCGGTTTCAGCAAAACCTGTAATGTTTTCAATCTTCACCTCCGAAAACATCTCCGTCATACCTGTTTTCAATTCTGATATATAAATATACCCCTCCTGCCGCAGACTGCTCTGACTTTAGTCAGACAGCCTGCCGCAGAAGAGGTATAACCGATAAGTCGTTCAGATCCTTCTAAACATTGACTACTTATATTTACGGTTGTAGACAAAAAGCAAAGTCAACAAGCCCACCAGCCCCACAAGTTCCATAGCCAGGCCCGTCGCACTGATATTTTTCTGCCCCACAAGGACAAGAGCGAGGCAAACAACAAACACAACCAGCATGATAACATTTCTGATCACAGGATTCATTATTATTTCCCTCCTATCCTTTTAATCCGCCAAGAGTCATTCCCTCTGTCAGCTGCTTCTGAACACAGATATACAGAATCAATACTGGGAGCATTACAACCACCAGTCCGGCATACATAATACCATAATTTGTCGCAGTTCTCTCCACTGCCATCAGATTCTTTAAGCCCATTGCTAACGTCCCGTGTTCATCCATCAGAGTATATGCAATGATATATTCATTCCAGAATGCCAGGAAACTGAACAGAATCACGGTAATGATGCTCGGCTTTGCCATAGGGATCATAATCTTTGTCATTGTCTTAAAGTATCCGCAGCCATCGATATATGCCGCTTCTTCAAAGCCTTTTGGCAAAGTACGGAAATAGCTGCTGAGCAGGTAAATTGTAAACGGCAGATGCGTCGATGCGTAAATCAGCGCCAATAAAAATCGGTTGTCCAAGAAAAATTCCACATGAAACATTCTGTTCGCATCGCTGAGCATCAGGAAAATCGGAACTACTATATAGTTCACATTGATGAATAGTCCTGCCATAAATGCCAGATTTAAAATTTTTCTCCCTTTAAACTCAAAACGCGACAGCGCGTAAGAAGCCGGCAGCGCAATAATCAGCAACAAAATTAAAGCCGTAGCCGTCACCAGCACTGAGTTTAAGAAGAATTCCCCCATCTGCGCATCCCGGAAAGCCACAATAAAGTTCTGATAGAAAAATTGTTTCGGCAGCGCCCAAGGGTTTACATCCGCTCCAATAAATTCCGCATTTTTCTTTACGCTTGCCATAAACACCCAGGCCACCGGCACTATGATCGATATTGCCAATGCAAGGAGAGCTACGTAGATGAACACTTTGTAGAGAATTCGGCTTGCGTTGTTCTTTTTCATACTTCTTTACACTCCCCTTTCTAAAACTCTAAGACTTCTCTGTCTGTAATTCGATTCACAATTGCCGCCAGAGCAAATGAGAAGATAAATACGACAACACCAATCGCCATACCATATCCATACACGCCTGCTCCGTAGGCCTGTTTGTACATGTAGTTCAAAAATACTTCTGTCTTTCCATTCGGCCCGCCATTTGTCATAATCTGTACAAACAGGAAGCTTAAATTTATCGTACTGATAATATAGAAAGTTAAAGTCGTTCGAATATTCGTCCAGATCAGAGGCAGAGTAACTTTGAAGAAAGTCTGGATTTCTGTGGAGCCGTCCAAAGAAGCAGCCTCATACAAATCCTCAGGAATCGCCGCCATACTAGCCATGTACATAACCATGTAATATCCAATCGCCTGCCATACCAGGGCAAAAATAACAGAATACAATACAATTTTCGGATCGCCCATCCACTGATGAGCCAGTCCATCCAGATGAATAGCCCTTAAAAAGGTATTCAAAAGACCATTACTCGGGTCATAGATTGCTCCGAAAATACCTGCAATTACCACGATACTCAAAATATTGGGAATATAAAAGATAACTCGGAAAATGTTTTTTCCCTTGAAATTTCCTCTTGACAATAGTGCCGCAAAAAGTACAGCCAGGAAAATTGTACAAATTGTCACCATTACGATGATAACAATGGAGTTTTGCATTGCCTCCAGGAAATTTCTGTCTCCCAGCAGAGTTTTAAAATTCTGCATCCCCACAAATTCTTTTTTGTTTGTAATACCTCCCATTCGAAACAAAGACATACGGAATACGTTGACCGTCGGAATGAACATAAACAGTATTACTAAGATCACTGCTGGAGCTACACACCCAAAAACAAATCTTCCCTGTGACCGTTTTCTATTCATTGGTTTTCCCCTTTCTTTTAAAAACGGTGAGTTATGATAACTCACCGTTTTCTGCGCCCACTGATTATAACTGTCTGCCTACTCCAGTGCAGCCGCACATTTCTCCCAGGTCTCCACCAACTGTTTCTGCCAGTCGTCAACCGTCATCTCTCCAGTATTGATGGATTCAACCGGGCTGTAAACTGCTTTCTTCATATCCAGTCCTTCGATTGGCTGAGTAGTTGCCCATTTTCCAGTAACTGCAACCACATCGTCTGCCGTAGATGCTTCATAGCAGTCTTTTATTGTTCCTTCTGGCAATTTCTCAGCCGCACCTTTTACAGGAGCCACAATCGGCGCTGCAGTCGTCTCGCCAGTCTCCTTATTTGTCGTCGTATTGTTCAGCAGAATATCAACTACTGTATCAGAATACATAAATTTCACAAACTCTTTTGCCAAATCTATATTTTCCGCATCAGCCGGAATCCACATCTGCTCAGTGAACGTATAGACAGCCTGTGTGGTGTCTCCTTCCCACTTCGGCGCCGGCATCATACCCCACTCATAATCATCTGGTGTGGAAGCTGCCATCTCTCCGATTACCCAGTTACCGTTCGGCATAAACAAAGCTTTTCCGTCAATGACATTTTGCTGATTAATCTTAAATCCACCGTCAGCATTTGCATTTGCAACGGTGTCCGCCTGTGTATAATCCGGAGTCACCAATTTTCCAAGCGTATCCAACACCTTTCTTCCTTCGTCGGAAGTCCAGGTATTCTCATCATAAGTAAGAGCTGCATTGTAGAAATCAATTCCGCCTGCCTGCTCTAACATGGAATACATGGTAGCATCAAAATAGCCAGACTGCGGGAATGTAAACAGCGCAATTCCGTCTTCCTTCGCCTGATCTCCCAGAGCAAAGAACTCGTCCCAAGTAGTGGGGAGTTCATATTTCTTGCCCTCGCCAATCAAATTCTTATTATACCAAAAACCAGTTGGCGTATAGAAAATCGGTGCAAGGTAAATGCTTCCGTCCCCATATGGCTGAGCATCTGTGCCTTCTAGAATACCATCAATCAGTTTTCCTTTCAACTCATCATCAAATACGTCCGAGATATCGGCCACTGCTTTTTCTTTCAGCATTGTCTCAGTAAAGCCGCTCTCCTGTCCCAGGTTATAATATACAACGTCTGGAACTTCCCCATTTCGGATCTCTTTTGTCAAATCCTGGTCCAGCTGAGAAGACATTTCCAACTCAACGGTAACTCCCTCATTTTCTTCCTCAAAGGCAGTCTTAATATCTTCCCAAATCTGCGTTCCATTTCCTCCCTCGAAAGCTGCAACCTTCAAAACCTGTCCATCGCCGCTGCCATCCGCCTCACTGCCGGTATCACCGCTGCCGCTGCTGCTGTCGCCGCCGCATGCTGCCAAACCGGTAACTGTCATTGCAGATACGAGAGATAAAGCAAGCAATCTCTTAACAACTCTCCTCTTCATATATTTTCCTCCTGTTCTTTGATACATTCATCATAAATCATTTCTAATCAGTTTTCCACACGGATATTGGCTTTTCTTTTATATATCTTGCTATTTTATCGGAAATATTTTATATTTTAAAACATTTTTCGGCAATAATGTTTGATACTTTCCCATGAATCATCTTCACCCCTTATACATTATACACAAATTTTTTAGTTATTTTCCCTCCGCAGATGTATATATTCTTGGCTTAGTAATTCTCTCATATCCAACACATTTTTTACTAACTTTGTTTTTTTAACCTGAAACATGACATTTACCGCAGACAAAAGTTACCTTCTCCTCATTTTAGAAACACCAAAACCACGATTCCCAACCTCTCAGAGAAATACTTCTATTATTTGTACATATGTATTGTCTTTTTCAATAAATCTATACTATAATAATAGTTAATATCTTTTATCTAACTGTTTTAAGGAGGTATACATGAGCTATCGTCATTACTCCATCAAAGATACCGATATCCCCAAACTAAACACACGGCTTTTATCCATCTCCTTAGTTAAGGATGACAAAGATTGGAATAGCGTATTTCACACCCATCATTTCACTGAACTTTTTTACGTTGTCAGTGGAGAAGGAAAATTTCTGTTTCGCAATGAAACTCACCATATTAAAACTGGAGACTTGGTAATCATCCCACCTTATCTGGAACACACTGAGCAGTCTGTCAAAGGTAAATCTTTGGAATATTATGTAATCGGTATTGATAAAATTTCATTCCTAGCTGAGAACGGGCAGACTGGTATTCAGGCATTCTGCAATTTTCGAGACCAATCCTCAGTCTCTGACATATTCGCCCAAATGCTCTACGAGATGCGCAACGATGACTATGGGTCCGAAATCATCTGCCAAAATTTGTTAGAAATCCTGATTTTGAGAATCATCCGCTCCCAGCGCTTGATTCCCATCTCAATCAATTCTGAGCGTATGACGAAAGAATGTGCGCAAATCAAGGAATATCTGGACACTAATTACACTGAGCGCATTACGTTAGACACCCTGACTAGTCTAACCCATATGAATAAATACTATATGGCTCATTCCTTTGCAAAATACGCTGGCCTCTCACCCATACAGTATTTAAACCGACGCCGGCTAAAAATCGCCTGTACTCTGTTAAGAGATACCGATCACTCTGTTTCCGATATTGCTTCATCTACCGGTTTCTCTTCCCAGTCTTACTTTACTCAGAGCTTCCGCAAATATTATGGAATGACTCCCCTTCAATACCGGCAACAAAATGCCGAAACATCTGTCTGAAAACTAAAAAAATATCTGCCAAAAGGACACCAGGAGATATCTCCGGTGTCCTTTTTCTCAACTAAATCTCATACCATATAATCTCATTGGCATCTAAATCCAGCTCAAAGCTACTGCCGTCACCTTTATAGACAGTCGTACTCTGGGGTTCATAGGTATTGTTTACCACACAGTACTTTCCGTTTTTCACATAGGCGTGTACTTCCACATTGTAGTTGCTGCTGAACCACTTATGCAGATCTTTCTCATCATGTGATGACCAGATAATGGACCGGTACAAAAGCCGGCTATTCTCAAAACTGTAAGGAAGTCCGCTGATGTAGACGCAGCGTCCTTTTCCAAACTCATTAACCGCAAGCTGCACCTCTTTGTCTTTCTGCTTTAAGATCATCGTCCCTTCGTAGGCATAGACGTTTTTCTTTCCTTCGCCGAAATCAATCTCGCCCTTGCAGTCCTCAGTGATAAAGTGCTCGTGCTCCTCCCAGTTATATTTATCCATATTCAGTGTGAAGCCGTTTTCCTCCTCCACACCCATAATAGTCGCAAGCTGGAAGAAGTGACCCTCATACTGATGCGCAGCAGGCTCTCCTACACCGATAAAGCCTCCGCCGTTATACACGAACCGCTTAACCGTTGTGATAATCCTCTCGTCCGTCCAGTTTTCGCCGCCCGTATATGCTGTGTCCGCGTCGCCCACGTTCAAAATCACGTCAATATCATCCAAAATCTCCGGATTTTCCCGGATATCGTCAAAGCTGATAAACTTCACGTCGAAAGGTGCCCCACTCAGCGCCTCGATCACACCTGCATAGGAGTAATTCTGTTTGTAATAGATTGCGTGATGAACCATATGGTTTCCCCAGGCACGCATTTTTCCCCAGCAGTTTAAGACTGCCACCTTCTTAATGCAGTACGGCGTCGTTCCCTTAATATTCTCATACAGTGTTCGGAACTCTTTGCATACGCTCTCCACATAGTCGATAAACTCCGGAAATTCCATCGCCAGCTTCAGATATCCGCCGTATCCGATACGGTCAATGGGTTTTCGAAGGATTGCCCTTCTGGCAGTCACCCAGTTTACCTTTGCCTCCTTTACCGGATCTCCGCCCTCATGGAAGGTATCCGGGAAGAAGTAAGGCAGGAATCTTCCCTCTGTATACTTCACTCCTTCAATGTCGCTGATCAGCCGCAGGGTACAGCCATTTCCCACGCTGCCCACAACGGCGTCCAGACCGATCTCCTTGAACTCGTCCATGAAAGGCTCCATTCCAATCCAGTGGTCTCCCAGGAACATCATCGCCTCTTTCTTGCACTCGTGGGTGATATCCACCATCTCCTTAGCCAGCTTTGCGACCTCTCTCCTCTGAAATGCCTGGAAATCCTGAAATTCCTTGGAAGGAATCCGGTACGTATTGTTCATATAACCCTGATCGATGATAAATTCCGGACGGAATTTATACCCTACTTCCTTCTCAAACTGCTCCAGAATATAAGGGCTCACAGATGCCGAATAACCATACCAGTCCACATATTTCTCACGGGCCAGCTCATCAAAAATCAGCGTAAATTGATGGAAAAATGTGGTAAACCGAAGCACGTCCACATGAGGGTTGTCCTCAATATATTTTCTGAGTCTCTCCATAGAATATGCATGAGTCTTTGGCTGACGCACATCAAAGGTGATCTGTTTTTCAAAATTGGTCCAACCGTTGGTCACAGCGTTGTACATGTGCACTGGGTCCCACATAATGTACGCCAAAAAGCTCACCGTATAGTCATGGAACTCTTTCGCGCCGCCGATCACCACATCCCCGCTGGCTGAATCATAACGCCACTGACTGACAGGAAGCACCTCTCCTGTCGTCCGGTCGATGACTTCCCACCATCTTGTGATATCATCCCGGTCGTTCACCTTCAGCATATCCGGATAGAGATGATTCATCAAGTGTATTCTCAGCTCACCCCCCACTGCTGTGTAAAAAGGAGTCATAATGTACATCTGCTGAATCTCATCCGGGTTCGCCTTTGCCCATGCATTGTCTTTTCTCGTGGTGTAATAAGTGGAATACACCTTTGCATTCACATTTTTCAATTCTTCCGGGTAATCTGTACCGTCACAGTCACGAATCGCGTCCGCTCCCCAGCGTTTCACCAATTCCAAAGTCTCTTTCACCACGTCCACATCTGTCGGTATTGTCACTCTCCCGCTCGTACATTCTCTCACAGCCATTCTCCTTTCTCGATGTGAAATTTCCGTTCCTCATATATAACCCATCATACGTAAAAACATTTCCTGCGTCAATTTTCATATTGCTGTCATTTTTATGATTCTTGCTAAGATACTGTATAAGCTCCCGGACAGCGGCTGTGCATTCTGGCAAGCAAGCTTGCCAGGACGCACAGACATTGGACGGGGCAACAGGTATGAACACGCAGGCGTATGCGTCGCAGTGTGAATACCTGTCAGGATTGCGGGAGTGCAACGCACGGAGCAATCCGCTGCTTATACCTTTGGGGAGGCGCCGCCGACAGGCGACATGAGGGTTGAGTGATAACTACTCTGTCCGCTGCATCGTTTCCCGGTACTCTCTTGGCGACATGCCAAATTCTCTCCGGAATGCTCGGTAAAAACAGGAATAGTCCTGAAATCCCAGACGCCGGCACAGCTGCGTAAGATTCTCCTCCCCTGCCATCGCCTCTTTACAAGCCAACAGCCGTTTCTTCAAAATGTACTGGCAGACGGACACCCCTGTATTTTCCTTAAAAACATGTGCGATGTGATATTTGCTGAGAAAGAAGACAGAGGCAAGCTTTTCTAGAGACAGCTCCTCTCCTAGATGCTCTTCAATATACCACAAAAGATTTTGGTACAGGCTCTCCCCTTCCCGCCTCCGTTTGGGATTTTCCGTCTCACTGCCCAATCTATTTAAAATCAGCAGCAAATCTCTGACACAGATGGTAACCTGCTCCTCTTTTCCAAATCTCTCTGAATGCAGTTCTTCTATCAACCGAAATACCTTGGACTGAATTCCGTGAAATGCTATCACATCGTTGTGGAATCTGTATTTTTTATTCTCTGTCGCCTGACGCACCAGATAGCCGTAGGACAGCGATTGGTCTATCAGGCTTTTTAGATAGCTAGATCCTACCCAAAACACAAAACGACTGTACGTTTCCTTAGGCTCTTCCACCCTCGCGTAATGGGACACACCGGGAGGAATCACCACCACATCTCCTTTTTTCAGTGAAATGGGTTCCCCTTCTATCACCATGGAGACCTTTCCCTCCAAAAAGAGATAAAATTCACAGTAAGAATGTGTATGATTTTCAATCTTCTTTACACACCGGTCGCTGTAATAGTAAATTTCAAAGTCCTCTGAGAGCATATATTGGCGTGTGCTGAATTTCGTCTTCAGAGATTCTCGCAATAAAATCTTCCTTTCTTTGTCATTTTTTCTTTATTATTCCATATTATGAAACCATATTTTTCCTTTTTAATTCCACAAAATATCATTTATATACAAATTATTTCCTTTATTTTCAACATATTTCCCATTGACTTTTCATTTTTATCAAATATACTTATAATATACCCAATCGCATTTTCAAATATTTGTTTCATATTATAAAACTATAAGAGGAGGTATTTCATGAATCAACTACTGGAAAAAATCAAGGAATTTGGAATCGTTCCTGTGGTCGTGCTGGATAACGCAAAGGACGCCATACCACTGGCGCAGGCTCTTTGCGATGGCGGACTGCCCTGTGCGGAGATCACCTTTCGTACCGATGCCGCTGAAGATTCCATACGGATTCTGGCAAAAGAATTCCCACATATGCTCATCGGAGCAGGTACTGTCCTGACGACTGAACAGGTAGACCGCGCCGTCTTAGCCGGCGCAAAATTTATCGTCAGTCCTGGTTTGAACTCGAAAATCATCTGCCACTGTGCTAAAAAGAACATACCGATCATCCCTGGCTGCTCCACTCCTAGCGATGTGGAACAAGCCATAGAGCATGACTTGGATGTGGTAAAATTTTTTCCTGCTCAGCAAGCTGGCGGGCTCGCCTACATCAAAGCCATCGCCGCTCCCTACGTGGGAATGAAGTTTATGCCAACCGGAGGAATCAATGCTCAAAACGTAAAAGAATATCTTACATATGACCGGGTGCTAGCATGCGGCGGCAGCTGGATGGTCAAAAATGATCTGATTCAGGCAGGTAACTTTGATAAAATCAAGGCTCTCACAAAAGAAGCTATAGAAATCGTAAAAGAAAGCAGAGGTAACTAACATGAAGAAAAAAATCATTACATTTGGAGAAATAATGTTACGCCTGGCTCCTGAAGGCTATCACCGTTTCATTCAAGCCGACTCCTTTGGCGCTACTTACGGCGGAGGTGAGGCGAATGTGGCCGTCTCTCTTGCCAACTATGGTTTTGATGCTAGATTCGTCACTAAGCTTCCGTATCATGAAATTGGGCAGGCGGCCGTCAACTCCTTGAGAAAATATGGAGTAGATACCACCCATATCGTCCGCGGCGGTGATCGGATTGGAATCTATTTTTTAGAAAAAGGGGCCTCCCAACGCCCCTCTAAGGTGATCTATGACCGAGCGAATTCTTCCATCTCCACAGCCACTTCCTCTGATTTCGACTGGGAAGAAATTTTTCACGACGCAGATTGGTTTCATTTTACCGGAATCACTCCTGCTTTGAGCGACAGCGCTGCCGCTACCTGCCTGGATGCCTGCAAAGCAGCCAAAGAAGCTGGCGTGACCATCTCCTGTGACCTCAATTACAGAAACAAACTATGGTCAAAGGAAAAAGCCCGTCAAATTATGGGAGAGCTCTGTCAATATGTGGATGTCTGCATCGCCAATGAGGAGGACGCCGCCGATGTCTTTGAAATCCGGGCAGCAGACACAGATGTCTCAAAAGGTGCGGTTTCCCGGGAGGGATACAAGGATGTGGCAAGGCAGCTTATGGAGCATTTCCATTTCTCCAGGGTTGCCATCACCCTAAGAGAGTCACTTTCCGCCAGCGACAATAACTGGTCCGCGATGTTATATGACGCAGAACGCTTCTGCTTCAGCAAAAAATACCAGATGCACATCGTAGACCGTGTGGGAGGCGGCGACAGCTTCGGTGCCGGCCTCATCTGTGCACTCTTAAACGGTTGTTCTTCTCAGGAAGCAGTCGATTTCGCAGCAGCGGCATCCTGCTTGAAACATTCCATAGAGGGAGACTTTAATCTGGTCTCTGCCGATGAAGTTCAAAAACTGGCAGGTGGAGATGGCTCCGGTCGGGTTCAGCGATAAACTCAGGAGGTATCGTCATGAACAAAAGGTTTGATCTTCTTGCCCTGGGGGAAGTTTTGCTGAGGCTCTCTCCCCAGGGCGGGGAGCGCCTCACGCAAGGCGAAACTTTAAACAAACAAGTCGGGGGTGCAGAACTAAATGTAGTCTCCGGTGCCTCTTTGTTGGGACTGCATACAGGAATCATCTCAAAACTTCCAGCCAACAGCATTGGCATTTATGCCAAAAATAAAATCCGTTTTTGCGGTGTCAGCGATGACTACCTGGCATACGACAACTCCTCTGATGCACGTTTAGGAGTCTACTACTATGAAAACGGTTCTTTTCCCAGAAAACCCGGCATCGTCTATGACCGGCTACACACGTCTTTTCAAAAGATCTCCGTCTTTGATTTCTCAGAGCGCCTGTATTCCTCAGCCAGATGTTTTCATACCAGCGGCATTACCCTCGCTTTAAGCCAGCTTTGCCAGGACACCGCCATAGAAATGATTCGTCTCTTCAAAGAACACGGGGCACTCATCTCCTTCGATGTAAATTACCGCCAAAATCTGTGGTCCGGTTTCCAGGCCAAAACCTGCATTCAACAGATTCTCCCTCTGGTAGACATCTTTTTTTGTTCTGAAGACACAGCTCGTCTGACCTTCGACAAAAAAGGGGACACGAAATCCATCCTCAAAAGCTTCACCCAAGACTACCCCATCTCCATCGTCGCGTCCACAAAGAGAGTAGTCCACAGTCCCCGTTTCCATACCTTTGGTTCCGTCATCTATGATTCCCGCACAGATACCTTCTATGAAGAGGAACCTTATCGGAACATCGAAGTGATTGACCGAGTCGGCAGCGGCGACGCCTACATATCCGGTGTTCTCTACGGTCTGCTCAGTGAACCCCAAAGCTGTCAGCGTGCCTTAGAAATTGGAAACGCGGTAAGCGCTTTGAAAAACACTGTTTTTGGCGACCTGCCCTCCTTTACCCCTCAGGAGATTGACTCCGTCATCCAAGCCCACAAGACTCCAGAGGTACAGTCTGAGATGAATCGTTGAATCCGAAAAAACCTCCCTGCGGCAGATTCTTTGATCTTTTCATTTATCTGCCGCAGGGAGGAAAATCCTATCGCATTTCCAATTGTTTTTGTTTCTATCCCAGCACTTCGCTTACTGCTTCCTCAAAGGTGTCCAAACCTTCCCTTAGAATTTCTTCTGAAATCATCAAAGGGGGACACACTTTAATCGTTGCGCCGCTTCCCACTGGTGCAAAAAACAGTAAGCCTTTCTCAAAAGACCTCTCCACCACATCACAAGCGGTTTCACAGTCCATCTCCTTTGTCCCCGGTTTTGTGAAAATCACAGCCCATGCCAGTCCGACCCCGCAGACAAAACCAATATGATCTGGATATCTTTTCTGAATTTCTCTCAGTTTTTTCTCGCACACCTCTCCCATTTTTGCAGCATTCTCCACCAGTCCATGGCCAACAATATAATTCATACTTGCCAATGCAGCTGCTGAACACACAGGATTTCCCGTATGCGTGCTAGTCATCTGATTCGGTCCATACAGGTTCATCACATCTGATCTTCCCACAACACAGGACAGCGGAAGGGAACTGCTGATGCCTTTTCCGCAACAAATTAAATCCGGTGTCACCTCAGCATGCAAAAAGCCAAACATTTTTCCAGTACGTCCAAATCCCGCCTGAACTTCATCAAAAATTAATAAAATATCGTGTTCTGTACAGAACTTTCTCAGTCTTTGCACAAATCCTTTCGGCATCAGCTGACACCATCCCCCCTGGAAGGTCTCTGTCATGACGCCGGCGATCTCCTTCGGGTTCACCCCAGCATCCTCTAGGCTTTTCAGAAACATGGCAAAACACCGATCATCCGAATAATCCTCATCCTTCTCGTCTGCCCATTGATATTTAAAAGCGTTTGGAAAAGGAACCTGCAGGATATCTTTATCCAAATTTTTAATCCAAGCTTTTCCCGCCGGACTTCCTCCCGCTTGCTGCGATCCCATTGTCCTGCCGTGAAAAGCATCCTCAAACGTCACAATTTTAATCTTAGTATCGCTTTTTAAAGCTCCATATGTACGCGCCAGCTTAATGGCACACTCGGTACTCTCCGCACCCGTAGTCAAAAGAAATACTCGGTTATCCGGAATCGGAACCAGCTCAGAGATTCGCATCTCTAGCCTCCCTCTTTGTTCCGTCGGGAAGCAGTAACTGTGCAAAAGCCCATGTTCCACCGTCTCTAAAATTGCCTTTTGTACTTCTGGATTACAGTGCCCGGCATTCGTCACGACTACTCCAGACGAAAAATCAATCCAACAATTCCCTGATTTATCGTACACCTGACACCCCTTTGCTGCATCCCAAACAATCACTGGCTGCCCGCTCATGGATACTGGCTCACACGTTCTCATCCGACGCACCAAACTTGTAGACTCTGGATTCGGAATCTGTGTCTTGATTTTCCTATATTTTGTATCAACTAGTTTTACATTTCTTGGTTCCAATGAAAATTGTCTCCCCATAGTCAATCACTCCTTTCTGCTTTCTCACCATAGATTCCCTTTTTCATCAAAGGGCAGTTCCATTAACTCCGTCATCACTTCCATATAGGGATGCTTTTCCACCTCTGGAATCAAAGCTTCCGAGACCCAAATTTCCCCCATATGCAAAGTATCTTTGATTCTGATCACCCGCGGACGTTCCTTATCGTTGTCGCCGCAGTACTTCAGGCAAGCGCCAATCGCCTCTCTATCATTCTTCAGTATCAGAGGAATTCGAAAAGGAGAAAACGTCGTAGAAGTAAGCGCATTGGGATATGACGCCTCAAGATCACATTTTTCAAAAGCCCTGCGTGTCGTTGTATCGCCATATCCGATTCCTACCATCTGTCCATGGCTATCCTCGGAGATATCCAAAACAGCCATCTTTTTTGCGTTCATTCCCCCACTCACATAAGGGTTGCAAAATCTCCCCGTAATATTCGGGTCCATCCCATCTCCGGAGATATCCTTTCCTACCTGATCGACAATCAGCAAATCCACATCCTCAATATAGCTTTTTGCCATCAGCCTTTTGGCCTCCTCCAGCAGCGGCGGTTCCTTTTTCTCAATCTCCTCCCTGCGCATCACCTCAATCTGAGCAGTCTCATCGTAAGCATTTTCTATAATTGCAAAACCAAACAGGATTGGCGCATGTTCTATAATCGCCTTTCCAAACAACGGGATGTTATGAGCCATATGCTTAGGACCGCTCCTGTGAAATACCTCAGCGCCATGCTGTTTTCCAAGCCCTATGACCATCATCTTCATCACACCGCTCTCATATGGCCCTCGAAAATCTGTATGAGGTTTTATTCTGCCAACGACAATAATTCCATCTGCCCCAGCAGCATTCTTGTCAATGTAAACTTCCTGCCCTTCTTGCGTATATCCAATTTTAACCACTTCCATGGAAGATTTAATGGGAGCTTGACAGTACTCTTCTGTCACGCCGTATCCTTCAATAATCTCTCTTTGTCCTTCTGCAGTAGCACCCCCATGACTTCCCATCGCAGGTATGATAAACGGATGCGCTCCTAATTCTTTTGTGCATACGCAAATTTCCCTTATAATTTCTTTCAAATTTGCGATTTTGCGGCTTCCACAGGTCACAGCTACAGACATGCCTGGTTTTACCATTTTCCGTATTTTTTGTTGAAAATACAGCTCTCGAACCCGCGCCGCCGGATTCTCAATCAGCGGCCGCGGAAAATTTTGTCTTACTTTTGCCATCTTTGGAATATACGCGTCCTGAAGTAAGATGCTCACTACGCTCTTTTCTTTCATCTTCCACTCTCCCAAATCTTAAAACCTGATATCTCCGGCAATTGATTTTGGCATCCCAAATCTAGCGGTCTGCTTAGGATCTACGATCTGGCAAATCTCAATATTTCCCACAATTCCCATCATCATGAGCCATTCGATTTTATCCAAACCCGCGCCTCTCTTAATCAGAAATTCTGCCATAGCCTCTAACGCCAATGGATTGGCCTCATCAATGTCTTCACCCGAAGTCAGGACATACCAACAGTCTTCTGTCTCCAAAACCGGCCACTGTTCCTGTCTGCCCGGAATCACCTCGATAGTAACCGTGATCTTAGCCGGGCATTCCAGAGAAGCTAGGACCTCCCCGTCTCCTTGCAGAGCATGAACGTCACCCATCCCCAAAAGTGCACCTTCTACCGCAACTGGCAAATACAGAGTAGTCCCTTTATTGATATACTTGCAGTCCATGTTTCCACCGTAAGTTCCAGGAGTACTAGTTGGCGCCGCATACCCCTTAGGAGTAACTGCCAGGACACCTACCATAGGTTTTACGGGGATTTTCACCTTACCGCCAAAAAACTCAGCAATGCCATCAATAATAGGAACTTTTACCGTCTCTTCTTTCTCAAAATACTTCCCCAGCACGCCGAACTCTTCTGCAATCAAAGCCATCGTACCATACCGATCCGTCAGCTCAATATCATCGATATGCACCTTCAGCGTGTCTCCTGGCTTCGCACCGTCCACATATACCGGCCCATTGGAAGGGTTGATAATAACTCCCTTTTTCAGCAGATCGCTCTTTACAACCGACTCATCTGTAAGCAGATTCTGAAAACAGTCCTCCGATTCAAACTGAATCTGATCGCCGGACTTCACATGCATAACCGGTTCTTCCGCTTCATCGTAATAAAAAAATTTATGTTTGATATCTACTTTTTTCATACCACCGTTCTCCTTTTCTCAATTCACCATGGAACTCAACAACCGTGTCTTCTCCGTAGAACGCTCCTGGTTGTCATACTCTTTTGTCACCCTGCCTTTTTTCAATACTAGAATTCTGTCGCTTAAATTGATCAATTCCTCCAGCTCATCCGATATCAAAAGGATCGCTGTTCCTTCCTCTGCCAGCTCATGAATCAGCTCATAGATTTCTTTCTTAGCCCCCACATCTACTCCTCGTGTGGGCTGATCCAAAATCAATACAGCCGGTCTGACGCTCAGCCATTTGCCCATGACCGCTTTTTGCTGGTTGCCTCCGCTCAGAGAGGTAATCTCCTGATTCATAGAGTGGCAGACAATCCCCATATACGATTTCATCTGCTCTGCTTTTTTCCTAGCAGCCTGATAATTGATAAACCGGCCGTGCAGATGATTGTTATAGTCGATCAGGCAGATATTGTCGTAGATACTTCTCTTTAAAATCATCCCTTCTGTTTTCCTATCTTCCGGAATCAAAGCCATTCCCAGTTTCACGGCCTGCCTTGGGGATTTTACCGTGACATCCTTCCCAGAAAACTTCATACTGCCGCTTTCCTTTGGCATTGCGCCGAAAATCAGCTTTGCCAGTTCGCTCCTGCCTGCGCCCACGACCCCTGCAATCCCAAGTACTTCTCCTCTTCGCACAGACAAGGACACATTTTGTACAATTCCTCCTTTTTGAGAAAAGTCCTGTATTGTTAAGATTTCATCTCCAGGAGGATTCTTTCGAAAAAATTTTTTTCCTATATCTGTCTTCTTTCCGACCATCCATTCCACCAGCTTATTCTGTGTGCACGCTTCAATCCGTTCACTGGTAATCATCTGTCCGTCCCGCAAAACACTGACCGTGTCGCAGACTCGAAAGATTTCCTCTAAATAATGTGAGATATAGATGATACTCTTGCCCATCTCTTTTAATTTTTGAATTTCCGCAAACAGCTTTTCCGTCTCAGAATGAGACAAGGAAGAGGTCGGTTCGTCCATAATGATGATCTCTGCTCCCATGGACACGCAGCGGGCCACTAAAATCAATTGTTGTTTTGCTGGTGAAAGCTTTCCTACCTGGACATCCGCCTGGATGTCAAATTTCAGGCTGTCCAACAGTTCCTGAGCCTCCTGATACATGCTGTGCCGGTCCAAAGAGATCTTTCCGGTTCCCATTTTTTCCCGTCCGAGATAAATATTGCTGCACGCATCCAGGTTTGTCACCAAATCTAATTCCTGATGTATCATGGCAATTCCTTTATTTTGAGCATCCCATGGATCTTTGAATTTTACCTTGCTTCCACGGATATACAGCTCACCTTCATAGTTCGTGTAAACTCCATCTAAAATCTTCATCAGGGTGGATTTCCCGGCGCCATTCGCGCCGATTAATCCGTGTACCTCACCTTTTCTCACATTGAGATTTACTTCTTTTAGTACCTTATTCGCGCCGAATGCCTTAGACACCTGTACAACCTGCAGTATGTAGTCAGATTCTGCCATCGAAATACCCCCTTACTCTTTCCGCGTATTGGAAAAACGGTCGATTCCAACAGCTACAATGATAATCAAGCCCGTCACCGCCTTCTGCCAATAACTGGATACCCCCATAAGCTGCAAAATATTTAAGATCAGTCCCATGATGATCGCTCCAACCGCAGAACCGACAATATTTCCCTTGCCGCCGTCAATCGCCATTCCACCAATGATACAGGAAGCAATAACCGTCATCTCATAACCATCTGCCGCATCTGCTGTAGCCATTAAAACCCTGGTGTTCAAAATCAAACCTGCTATTGCACACAGAAATCCTTCCAGTGTAAAAGCTATAATCTTCATTTTATCGGTATCGATTCCAGACAGCCAGGACGCATTCTCACTTCCACCGATTGCATACAAGTACTGTCCCAACCTTGTATACTTCAACACTGAGTACATCACAATCAGCGCAATCAGCCAAATCAGTGCCGCTACTGGAACCACCCCGATTTTCCCCATACCGATCACATTGTATTCGCTGGGTACCCCCTGAATAGGGACCCCGCCAGTGATGATATAAACTGCACCTCTCGCAATAGACATCATTCCAAGCGTCGTCACAAAATATCCGATTTTTCCCTTTGTGATAATCAGTCCATTGATGAGCCCTAAACCGGCTCCCGTGGCAAGTCCCCCAAACAGGCCTGCCACAAATCCATAATCCCGAAACAGCGGTGTCGCTATGACGCCTACCAAAGCCACAATGGAGCCGGCTGAGAGATCAATTGCCCCCGTAAGAATCACACATCCCATTCCCAAAGCCATAATCCCATAGATGGCATTTTGATTTAGAATATTCAGCACATTATTGACAGAGCGAAACGCCGGTGAGATGACAAATCCCACTGCAAACATTCCCAGCATTACAAAAAACATTGTGATTTCACGCCGATTTTTGCTTATTTTAAATCGCTTCCGTATACTTGCATGTTCACTCATATTCTCTATTCCTTCCTCTTATTTGTCAGCCCTTCTTTGCTCTGTTTACCAAGCAGGATCATATTCATCCACATTGTCCTTGTACACAATCGGAAGCTCTGTAAAGGTATTTTCCTCTATACCGTCACTACCTTCTGTAAAATACTGATACACGGTCTCCATTGCAAGTACCCCCTGGTCATAAGGAGCCTGAATAACACTGCCATACATGAGGCCCTGGCTGATATAGTCTTTCACCTCTTCCGGATAATCAAAGCCAATCACTTTTTCATACAATTCTGTTCTGCCTGCATCTTTGATCGCATCACAAGCACCAATCGCTGAGTACGGGTCCTGAGCCACCACAGCGTCTATCTCCCCTTCCGCGTATTTTGTCAGGAAATTCTGCATCACCGTAATTGCCTGAGTCTGATCTTGATTGGACGCCTGCATATCCACAATCTCAATCCCCGGGGCATTCTCAGCCAAATAATCTTCTAATCCTGCCTGCCTTTGCGTGCACATAGAAGTTCCGAGTGTTCCTTGAATCAACACAACCTTGCCACTGTCTCCTAAGAGCTGAGCCAACAGCTCTCCTTGCTTCTGGCCTCCGCTGTAATCATCGGCTCCTACATAGGTAATCATATCCACCCCTACATCTTTGGCGCTCTCGGCACTCAGCATACGGTTCACCGTCATGAATGGAATCCCCGCATCATTTACTTTCTTAGCCGCTGGTATCAAAGATTCTAGCTGCGTAGGCATCATGATAATCATATCCACACCTTGCTGAATAAATGTCTCCACCTGATTCACCTGCGTGTTGGTATCATCATTCGCATCTTGAATCTTCAAAGTAATATTATATTTCTCAGCAGTCTCTTCCATACCGGCATTTAACCTTGCAAAAAATGGAACTGCATTGTTCGGCGTAGCCACTCCGACTGTCCATCCCTCCTCGTCACTTTCTGTATCCTCTGTCTTTGCTGAACCCGCGTTCTCATCTGTCTGTGCAGAAGAATCCCCAGAACTACCACACCCCAACAAAGTTCCAGCTACTAAAGCCGTCGATAACACCATTGCTAAAATACGCTTTTTCATAAGTAAATAACCTCCTTTGTTTATGTATGTATCACCTGGATATGAAAAAACTCAGATAATACATAGCTTCTCTCTTTTCGTTCCTTTTATACTTTCCGCACCCATATATGAATAAAATCACCGATCTAATATCTGATATATCAGATATCTCAAAAAAATAAATAAAACCTCCCTTTCCCCCTTTCAAAGCAATTTTAATATCACCACTTTTGTTAACTTATCGAAAGTTCCACTCTGTCTAAATGTTTAGCCAGAGCACGAATGGTTCCCTCCTGGTCATTTGAAAAAATGTTTCTCAGAATATCTAGATGTTCTTCTCTAGAAACAAGTATATCCTCCATACTGCTGTCTCGAATCATAACCATCGCGAACAGCGGTTTTAAACGTATATACTCTCTTTTTAAGAATGCATTGGGAATTCCCAAAACAAATTCACTGTGCAGAGCTAAATCAGACTCCTGATATTTGATATTACTGAATTTATCTCCTTCATTCTCATAAATCACGTCATAAATCTCGCGTAGTCTGTCTAAATTTAAATATGAAAAATAGTTTTCCAATCCATAAATCTCGTACATTCTTCGAGTTCTGGAAATATCCAGCATCTCCTGATTCGTAAAATCTCGGACAAAAAAACCTACTCTCGCCTTATTGAGTACAATTCCGTTGTTCGTCAGCTCTCTCAGCGCCAACCTCACAGGCATCACACTAATTCCATTATCCTCTGCAATTTGCTTTGTTGGAATCTGTTCTCCTGGGAGATACTCCTTATTCAGTATTTTCTTCCAGATCAAATCATAACATTGATCTGTGATACTCTCTGTATGAATACTCACGTTTTTCTCCTAACACAAATTTTATTTTCTTAGATATCACATCTGATATTTCACATGTTAGCAGCAAAAAGCAGAGTTGTCAATTTATTTTTCCAATAACTTTATTTTTTGTCGATATTTTCTAATATTTTTCTGTGAATTATGGATAAATAGGAGAAAAATTCTTTATATTGTATTCAAATTGAAGCCAAAATATCTCACTGCATTTTTACAGCAGATATCTCTGACAATCCTATTAAGATGCCTCTTATCTCTAGGGCACTCTCCATCTTCTACCCACTTTCCTAATAGATTACACAAAATTCTTCGGAAGTATTCATGCCTCACATAAGACAGAAAGCTTCTGGAATCGGTAAGCATACCCACAAAATTTCCCAAACTCCCTAAATTTGCAAAGACCTCGAGCTGCTTCTCAATCCCCGCTTTGCAGTCATGAAACCACCAGGCCGCTCCTAATTGCACTTTCTGAGACAAAAATGGCTCTGAAAAACAGCTCACAGCCGCACCTATCATTTCATAGTCAGCTGAGTTCAAACAATAGATCAACATCCGCGGCAAATTTCCCCTTATGTTCAGTTCATCCAAAAAACCGATCACGTGTTTGGAAGAAACCTCATTATTGATACAGTCAAAGCCAGTATCTGCCCCCAATCTCTGAAACTCTCGCGTATTGCTGTTTCTATGACACCCCAGATGAAGCTGCATTGTCCAATTTCTCTTTTGGTACTGCGATGCAAAAAATGAGAGCAACTCCATCTTATATTTCATAATTTCTTCCTCGGCGATACTTTCTCCGCGCAGCCTTTTTTTTAACACGGCTTCCACTTCCTCTCTCGACTGCCTTACACAGTAAATATTTTCCATTCCGTGATCTGCAAGCTTACATCCAAACTCCTGAAAATAATCCATTCTTTTCTCGGCTGCTGACTTCAAATCAGCGACTGACTGAATCTTCACCTCACTGAGCTGTTCCAGCTTCTCTATATACTGCAAAAAATCATCTTTTTCAATCTCCAACAGTCTGTCCGGCCGCCAGGTAGGCAGAACTTGGGTTACAAACTGTGTATCCTCTCTCAATTCCCTATGCCATCTCAGAGAGTCCGTAGGATCGTCCGTTGTACAGATGAGTGCTACCCGAGATTGCTTAATCAGCTCCCTCGCCCCTATTTCTCCTCGAGACAGCTTTTGACTACAAAAGTCCCAGACCTCTTTTCGATTCTCTGTGTTCAGCACTCCATAATATCCAAAATATCGCTGTAACTCCAAATGGCACCAGTGATACAGCGGATTTCCCACACTTCGTTCCAACGTCTCCACCCACTTTTCAAACTTTTCCCAGTCACTCGCCTTCCCCGTAATATATCTTTCCTCTACCCCACTCATCCGCATCAGACGCCATTTATAATGATCTTCCTTGAGCCAAAGCTGCGTCAGATTCTGAAATTTTTGATTCTGAGCGATCTCCCTTGGGTTCACATGACAATGGTAATCTATAATCGGAAGTTTAGCGGCGCACTCATGGTATAGTTCCTTAGCGGTATCCGTCTGCAACAAAAAATCCTGATCCATAAACAGTCTCATCCCTCTCTCCTCTCTTTTATCCAATCTTTTTTCTATAGGATATCACAGAAAGTCCCCTGATAAAACGACTCTGGTCCACTCCTAAAAAAACAGCAACATTTGCAATCTTCGACACAATCCTATCCCTTTGCTTTTTCGCCGCAAAACGTATAATAAGATTCAAATTACCGATATATGTGTCAGTTTGTCAGTTTTTTTCTGTTCACTCTGGCTCGCTAAAACGACAGGGCATATAACACTGCCCTGCCGCCGTACCCAAAAATCGCACAATAAGAAGAAAAGGAGACATGAATCATCTATGGAAATGACATTGAGATGGTACGGCAGTAAATTTGATACCGTTACCTTAAAACAAATCAGACAGATTCCCGGTGTCACCGGCGTCATCACCACCTTATATGACACCTCTCCCGGTGAAATCTGGAGCCGTGAACGCATTCGCTCGCTAAAAAAAGAAATAGAAACCTCCGGTCTGCACATTTCCGGCATTGAAAGTGTCAATGTACACGACGCCATCAAAGCAGGCTGTTCAGACAGAGACTTCTATATTGACAATTATATCCAAACACTGGAAAACCTTGGCCTAGAAGACCTTCACCTGGTCTGTTATAATTTCATGCCTGTGTTTGATTGGACCCGGACAGAATTGGCCCGTGTAAGAGACGACGGTTCCACTGTCTTAGCCTACACCCAGGAGGCCGTCGATGCACTTAAGCCAGAGGAAATGTTTCATTCCATCTCCAATCATACCAATGGAGCTGTCATGCCGGGTTGGGAACCTGAGCGTATGGAACATATCAAAGAACTGTTCTCACTCTATCAAAATATAAATGAGGAACAGCTATTTCAAAATCTCCAATACTTTCTAGAGAGAGTCATGCCCGTCTGCGACAAATACCAGATTAATCTGGCGATACACCCCGATGATCCTGCATGGAGTGTATTCGGACTTCCTCGAATTATCACAAACAAAGAAAATATCCTTCGTATGCTGAAAGCAGTGGATAATCCTCATAACGGCGTGACCTTTTGTTCTGGTTCCTATGGAACCAATCTGGAAAATGATCTTCCGGATATGATACGTTCATTCAAAGGCCGCATTCACTTTGCACACGTGAGAAATCTGAAATTTCATTCTCCCACAAATTTCGAGGAAGCTGCCCATCTGTCCTCTGATGGCACTTTTGATATGTATGAAATCATGAAGGCCCTATATGAAACTGGTTTTTCCGGTCCAATACGTCCGGACCATGGACGCATGATCTGGGACGAGGTAGCCATGCCCGGATATGGACTCTATGACCGTGCTCTAGGAGCCGCGTATTTAAATGGCCTCTGGGAAGCCATTGAGAAAGGAGCTGGCAGTATATGAAATTAGACAAACTGGGACTGAGCTTTTACAAAGACTGGGAAGAAAAGGGATACTCACTTCCTGAATATGATCGTGAAGCTGTCGCCGAATATACACATGAGCATCCTCAGTGGATTCATTTTGGTGCAGGAAATATCTTCCGCGCCTTCCAGGCCAATCTTGCGCAGACTCTTTTGAATCGCGGCGCTATCCACACCGGACTGATTGTCGCAGAAGGATATGACTACGAAATTATCGAAAACATGTACCGCCCCCACGATGGGCTCAGTATCCTAGTCACTTTAAAGGCCAATGGAACTATAGAAAAAACAGTAATCGGCAGTATTGTAGAAGCTCTCACTTTAGATTCCGATCACTTCAAAGAATTCCAACGGCTGCAAGATATTTTCAAAAAAGAGACCCTTCAGTTTGCCAGTTTTACAATCACAGAAAAGGGGTATAACTTAAAAGACAACAGTGGAAATTTCCTGCCATCCGTTTTACAAGACATGGAACACGGCCCTAATCTGCCAAAAAGTTATATAGGAAAAATCACCGCTCTTTTGTACGCCCGGTTTCTCGCGGGTCAAAGCCCCCTTGCCATGGTAAGTATGGATAACTGTTCCCACAATGGAACCAAACTGTATCGTGCCGTACGTGCATTTGCTCAGAGATGGACCGATTTAAATTTCACAGAAAAAGAATTTCTCTCTTACATTGACACGCCTCAAAAGGTATCTTTCCCCTGGACCATGATCGACAAAATTACACCTCGTCCTGATCTTTCTATCAAAAAACTGCTCACAAAAGACGGTATCGAAGATCTAGAACCTTTCATCACTGGTAAAAATACCTACATCGCGCCGTTTGTGAACGCGGAGGAAAGTGAATATCTCGTCATAGAAGATAGCTTTCCTAATGGCCGGCCATCCCTTGAAAAAAGTGGCGTAGTCTTTGCCAGTCGAGAAACTGTAGACAAAGTTGAAAAAATGAAAGTATGCACCTGTCTCAATCCGCTGCACACTGCCCTAGCCATCTTCGGCTGCCTACTGGGCTATGAACTCATCTCCACAGAAATGAAAGACTCTACCTTGCGCAGACTCGTGGAAGGAATCGGTTATCGCGAAGGACTCCCTGTCGCGGTAGACCCTGAGATCTTAAATCCACAAGAATTCCTGGACACCGTTTTAACCATCAGAATCCCCAATCCTTTTATGCCCGATACGCCACAGCGTATCATGACAGATACTTCTCAGAAATTAGCGGTTCGTTTTGGAGAAACCATAAAAGCTTACGCCAATTCTCCAGATCTCTCTGTGTCTGACTTAAAACTAATCCCTCTCGTTCTGGCAGGTTGGCTCCGTTATCTCATGGCTATCGATGACAACGGCCTTCCCTTTCAACTAAGCCCAGACCCCATGCTGGATACTCTGTGTCCCTATTTATCCGGCGTGACACTTGGCTCGAAATTTCAAGCCAAAAAACTTTTGGAACCTATATTGAAAAGTCAGCAGATCTTCGGCGTCGACCTTTTCGAGATCGAAATGGCAGACCTTGTCTCCACCTATTTTGAAGAAATGACCTCTAGCACAGGGGCAGTTCGAAGAACCTTGGAAAAATATGTCCAATGACATAGAATCTTTCATGCGCCACCAAGCGCACCACCAAAAAACCCCAGAGCCAACACTTTCGTATTGTCTCTGGGGTCTTTCAACCGTTGGAACACATTTACACGTCACTCACCTTTCGGTTCGTGAATCCAGGAACCCACGCAATTCTCTCTGCGAATCGCGTGGTAGCGAGTTATCACTCACCTGCCGGTTCGTGAATCCAGGAACCCACGCAATTCTCTCTGCGAATCGCGTGGCAGCGAGTTATCACTCACCTGCCGGTTCGTGATAACTCTTATTTATTATTCAAAGCTGCCTGGGCTGCTGCCAGTCTTGCGATCGGCACACGGAATGGAGAGCAAGATACATAGTCCAAGCCAATCTTATGGCAGAACTCTACGGAGCTTGGGTCTCCGCCGTGCTCACCGCAGATACCGATGTGCAGGTTCGGATTTACTGGTTTTCCTAACTGGATAGCCATCTCCATCAGCTTGCCTACGCCAGTCTGATCTAATTTTGCAAATGGGTCGTTCTCGAAGATCTTAGCGTCATAGTAAGCATCCAGGAATTTTCCTGCATCGTCACGGGAGAAGCCATAGGTCATCTGAGTCAAGTCGTTGGTTCCGAAGCAGAAGAAGTCAGCCTCTTTTGCAACGTCGTCTGCGGTCAGACACGCTCTCGGAATCTCGATCATGGTACCCACTTCATATTTCAAGTCGCTTCCTGCTGCTGCGATCTCTGCGTCAGCAACTTCCACAACCACTTTCTTCACAGTTTTCAGCTCTTTTGCATCGCCTACCAGCGGAATCATGATCTCTGGGCACATATCCCATTCTGGATGTGCTTTCTGAACATTGATTGCAGCGCGGATGACAGCCTTCGTCTGCATTTTCGCGATCTCTGGATAAGTAACCGCCAGACGGCAGCCACGATGACCCATCATCGGGTTAAACTCGTGCAGAGAATCAATGATTGTCTTAATCTGCTCTACTGTCTTGCCCTGAGCCTTCGCCAGCTTCTCAATATCCTCTTCCTCTGTAGGAACAAACTCATGCAGAGGCGGATCCAGGAAACGAATGGTAACTGGGTTACCTTCCAGAGCCTCATACAGCTTCTCGAAGTCTCCCTGCTGTACCGGAAGAATCTTCTCCAGAGCAGCCTCTCTCTCCTCAACGGTATCCGCACAGATCATCTCACGGAACGCGTCGATTCTATCACCCTCGAAGAACATATGCTCGGTACGGCAAAGGCCGATTCCCTCTGCGCCCAGCTCACGAGCTTTCTTAGCGTCAGCAGGAGTGTCTGCATTGGTACGAACTTTCAGAGTTCTGTATTTGTCTGCCCAAGCCATAATTCTTTCGAACTCACCAGCGATGGTAGCGTCAACCGTATCAATGACACCGTCATAGATTTTACCGGTGGAACCGTCGATGGACAGCCAGTCTCCCTCGTGGAATTCTTTTCCAGCCAGAGTAAATTTCTTATTCGCCTCATCCATAGCGATCTCAGAGCAACCAGATACACAGCAGGTACCCATACCACGGGCAACTACGGCTGCATGGGAAGTCATACCACCGCGTACAGTCAGAATACCCTGGGAAGCTTTCATACCTTCGATGTCTTCTGGAGAGGTCTCAAGACGAACCAGAACAACCTTCTCGCCTCTTGCAGCCCACTCTTTTGCATCCTCTGCTGTGAAGACAATCTTACCACATGCAGCTCCTGGTGAAGCAGCCAGAGCTTTCGCGATCGGCTCCGCCTTCTTCAGAGCTTCTGCGTCGAACTGCGGATGCAGCAGAGTGTCCAGGTTACGAGGATCAATCATGGTAACTGCCTTCTCCTCGGTAATCATTCCCTCATCAACCAGGTCGCAGGCAATTTTCAGAGCTGCCTTTGCAGTTCTCTTACCATTACGTGTCTGCAGCATATACAGTTTTCTGTCCTCGATGGTGAACTCCATATCCTGCATATCTCTATAGTGATCTTCCAGTTTATGGCAGATACCTACGAACTGATCGTATACTTCCGGCATAACCTCTTTCAACTGGTCGATTTTCTGCGGTGTACGAACACCAGCAACTACGTCCTCACCCTGAGCGTTCATCAGGAACTCGCCCATCAGGTGCTTCTCACCGGTAGCTGGGTCACGGGTAAACGCGACACCGGTACCAGAAGTCTCACCCATGTTACCGAATGCCATCATCTGTACATTTACAGCGGTTCCCCAGGAATATGGAATGTCGTTGTCACGACGATATACATTTGCTCTTGGGTTGTCCCAGGAACGGAATACGGCTTTGATCGCCTCCATCAACTGCATCTTCGGATCAGTCGGGAAGTCCTCGCCGATTTTTTCTTTGTATTCAGCCTTGAACTGGTCTGCCAGATTCTTCAGGTCCTCTGCGGTCAGGTCAACGTCCTGAGTCACACCTTTTTCTGCTTTCATCTTGTCGATTAACTCTTCGAAGTATTTTTTACCTACTTCCATTACAACATCAGAGAACATCTGGATAAATCTTCTGTAGCAGTCCCAAGCCCAACGTGGATTGCCAGATTTAGCTGCCAGAACCTCTACAACTTCCTCATTCAGACCCAGATTCAGAATAGTATCCATCATACCAGGCATAGAAGCTCTCGCACCAGAACGAACGGAAACAAGCAGTGGATTTTCTTTGTCACCGAATTTCTTTCCGGTAACCTCTTCCATCTTTGTAATTGCTTCCATGATCTGGCCCATGATCTCATCGTTGATCTTTCTACCATCTTCGTAGTACTGGGTACAAGCTTCAGTGGTGATGGTAAAGCCCTGCGGTACCGGAAGACCCAGGTTGGTCATCTCAGCCAGGTTTGCACCTTTTCCACCAAGCAGGTTTCTCATGGTAGCATTACCTTCTGTAAACATATAAACCCATTTTGCCATTTTACATTTCCTCCTGTTATTTGTCTTTACACATGAATATTTTTTGCACATCCCTATTTTAAAGATTCACATCTAAATAGTCAAGGGCAAATATACCAAAAAAAGGGAGAATTCTTCAGTAATTCTCCCTTTTTACCAATTAACAAATTATTTCGAACTTTTACTGTACCTTAAAATGCACTTTGCCTGAAAACCCTTGTTTTATTTTCTTTTCAGCACCAAATGCCGAGGCAGACCATTTACCATAATTGGCTGATAGTCCCCCTGAATCAGAGGCTTCACATAGTCAATAAAATCCTTGGTCACATAAGTCGCATCCCGGTTCATCCAGTTTCTCGGCACCAGCTTCTCCTCATTGGCGATTCTGTGTACGTCGTAAATTCCAGTCGCACTCATATATGGGTCATCCGACACACGGTCAATCACCACCATTTTTCCAGTGTCCCCTTCGTCTGCCGCCTTGACCGCAGCTCCGCCTACCATAAACGCCTCATCGATATCCACACGGGAGGCCATATGCGAAGCACTTCTTTGCAGAGTGGATAATTCTACCCCTCTGGTCTTGCAGCCTAGCTCTGCTCCCAGGAAATTGGCCAGATACGCAGCGGTTCCCTGAAGCTGTTTATGGCCAAAGGCATCCACATAATCACCCACGCTTCCCAGCTCACAGACGTAGCGCCCATCCTCCAGCTTAATGCCTTCCGAGACTGCCACCACAATGGAGGTCTTCTTTTTTAACAGCTCTCTCACCTTTGCGAGGAACTTGTCAATATGAAACGGAACCTCCGGCAAATAAATCAAATCTGGGCCGTCACAGTCCTCAGACTTTGCCAGGGCTGTCGCTCCTGTCAGCCATCCCGCGTTTCTGCCCATGACTTCTATGATAGTAACCATATTCTTCTTGTAGGTCAGCCCCTGTGCATCCCGGATCACCTCTTTTGTGGAAGCACCAATGTACTTCGCCGCACTTCCAAAACCAGGTGTGTGATCAGTGAGTGCCAGGTCATTGTCGATGGTTTTCGGAACTCCCAGAAATTTCTGTTTCTGTCCGGTCAGTATCGCGTAATCCGACAACTTCTTGATGGTATCCATGGAATCATTACCGCCGATGTAGATGAAAGCCTCTATCCTCAGCCGGTTTAAGATCTCAAAAATTTTCTCATAGATCTCACGGTTTTCATGAATCTCAGGAAGCTTATAGCGACAGGATCCCAAAAACGCAGACGGCGTCCTTTTCAGCAGCTCAATGTCCAACTCCGAGTGAATTTGCGTGGATAAGTCCACATACTGTTCATCCAATAGCCCCTGAATCCCATGAAGCATGCCATAGACTTTGTGAAACCCACGCTCAATCGCATTTTTGTACACACCGGCAAGGCTGGAATTGATGACCGAGGTCGGCCCCCCTGACTGCCCCACAATAATATTTCTCTTCTTAGCTGCTGCCATAAAATCCCCTCCTCAATTTTTATATGTACTCCCGGAATTCCGAACACAGAGAAATTACGGAAGTATATTTACTTCAAATTGTCTGTCTCCCTCCAAACATCCTGTACTTGAAAATCCACAGCCCACAAATACCCTAAAGTACAGCTTACGACACCTAGAACACAAATTTGTCCGCAAAATAAGCGTCTAGTTCCTCAATTTTGACGTGCACCTGCTCCATGGTATCTCGGTCTCTCACAGTCACTGAGCCGTCCTCCTCGGAATCAAAATCGTAGGTCACACAGAAAGGTGTTCCGATCTCGTCCTGTCTACGGTAACGTTTCCCGATATTTCCCCGGTCGTCATACTCACAGTTATACTTTTTGGACAACTGCTCATAAATCTTGAGCGCACCTTCATTCAGTTTCTTAGACAGTGGCAACACGCCAATCTTCACCGGTGCCAGAACCGGATGGAAATGAAGAACCGTACGTACATCATTTTTCTCCTCGTCCAAAACCTCCTCATCATAAGCACTGCACAGGAAAGCCAAAACCATTCGGTCTGCTCCCAAGGAGGGCTCAATGACATAAGGAATATATCTCTGTTTCTTCTCATCGTCAAAATAAGTCAGATCTTCCCCTGAAACATTCTGGTGCTGAGTCAGATCGTAATCCGTACGGTCCGCGATTCCCCACAGCTCACCCCAGCCAAATGGGAACAGAAATTCCACATCCGTGGTAGCTTTGCTGTAGAAGGACAGCTCTTCCTTCTCGTGATCACGATAGCGCACTTCATCCTCCTTCAGTCCCAGAGAACTCAGCCAATCTAAGCAAAACTTCTTCCAGTATGCAAACCACTCCAAATCCGTATCCGGTTCACAGAAAAATTCCAGCTCCATCTGCTCAAACTCTCTGGTACGGAACGTAAAGTTTCCGGGAGTAATCTCATTTCGGAAGGATTTTCCAATCTGGCCGATTCCGAAAGGCAGTTTTTTTCTGGAAGTTCTCTGAACATTCTTAAAGTTCACAAAAATGCCCTGAGCAGTCTCTGGTCTCAAATATACGGTATTCTTGGCATCCTCAGTAACACCCTGGAACGTCTTAAACATCAGGTTGAACTGGCGAATGTCCGTGAAATTGTGCTTGCCGCAGGTGGGGCAGGGCACGTTGTGTTCCTTGATAAAATCCATCATCTGTTCCTGAGACCAGGCATCCACGCTGCCCTCCAACTCAATCCCCTTCTCGGCACTATAGTCTTCGATCAGCTTGTCAGCCCGAAAACGCTCATGACATTCCTTACAGTCCATCAATGGGTCTGAAAAGCCGCCCAGATGTCCAGAAGCCACCCAGGTCTGCGGGTTCATTAAGATCGCGCAGTCCACACCCACATTGTAGGGGGATTCCTGAATAAATTTCTGCCACCAAGCTTTTTTTACATTATTTTTCAGCTCCACGCCCAGGTTTCCGTAATCCCAGGTATTTGCCAGGCCGCCATAAATCTCAGAACCCGGGTACACAAATCCTCTCGCTTTCGCCAGAGCCACAATCTTTTCCATCGTCTTTTCCATAGTCTGAATTCTCCTAATATTTTTCTTACTTGCAGTTTTCCTGCCTTACATGCCTAAAATTATACCGTTCTGCAGTTACTTTTTCAAGAGTCAAATAGCCCCCTGAAGCATCAATCTTCAAGGGGCATGCCCACTGTCTATCTAGAATTCGCATCCTCAGTCCATCTGACTCATCAGCTTTAGAATCTCCAGACTCTTAAATCTTTTCTCTGTATTTCTCTGTACATAAGTATGTACCAGCTTTCCCAGTGCTCTTTGCACCTTGTCACTGACAGTAAAAGTATACAGTTTTGCCAAAGGCACCGTAGCAATATACTGAAGCGTATACCGGACACTCTCATCCACATAACTCAAATCCGAAGCTGTCTGGCGGCAGTTATGACACACCATCCCGTGAAGACTCTGGGAAAAATACGTGAGTTCTTCCTCCCTGCTGCAGCTGACACACTGAAAAATCTGCGGATACTCCCCTTGAATGACCAGCAACCGAAATTCATAGATACTTCTGACCAATTCATCAGGAATCTTCGGATTCAACAGCGCTTTCAGACTCACATAGAGTAAATTCACTGTCTCATGGGCATCCACGCCCTCTCTTCCATAGTAATCCGCCAGCTCCAGAAAATAAAATCCAAAATAGATTCCTGGCTGTTCCTGGGCTAGTTCTGTGAAATAATGGCTGGGAGCGGCCTGATTCACAGTGTAGCTGCTTCTGCCTTCATACAGGGTAAAGCTTCCCAAAACAAACGGATTCGCGGCCGCCAGCAACGGACTATTCGGTCTTCTAGCTCCCTTGGCAAAGGCCGAGATCTTTCCTCTCTCCCTCGTCAACAAAACCAGGCGCTTGTCATACTCTCCCACCGGAATCGCCGAGATTACCATCCCCTGCACTGTCACCAAATCACTCATAACTTTCTCTTTCCACAGACAAAAGGACGCCTAAAGTTCTTTTTTGTCATATCCAAAATTTTTAATCAGAAAATCGCTGTCACGCCAATCTCTCTTTACCTTCACCCAGAGTTTCAAATTTACCTTGCTGTCCAGCATTTTTTCCAATTCATAGCGGGCGTTGCTGCCAATCTTCTTCAGCATCGCTCCCTGCTTTCCGATAATGATTCCCTTATGAGAATCTTTCTCACAGATAATCGTCGCATCAATGTCAATCAGGTTCCCGCTGCCTCTGTCTTTCATTCGGTCGATAGCGACGGCAATTCCGTGGGGAATCTCCGCGTCCAGCGCATGCAGAGATTTCTCACGGATAATCTCCGCGGCGATCTGGCGCACAGGCTGATCTGTCACTGTGTCCTCATCATAGTACTGAGGTCCATAGGGAAGATACTTAAAAATACAGTTCATGATATCCCCTGTGTTCCTATTCCGAAGAGCCGAAATTGGAATAATCTCATCAAACTCATAGAGTCTCCGGTAGACATCTATCGCTTGTAAAATCTCTCCTTTTTCCACGGTATCCACTTTATTGATAATCAGTATCACAGGAAGGTGCAACTCCTGAAGCTGCTGAGCAATACGACGTTCCCCCGCTCCCACGAAGGTCGTCGGTTCCACCAGCCATAAAATCACGTCCACCTCTTTGAGGGTCCGCTCTGCCACCTGGACCATATACTCACCCAGCTTATTTTTAGCCTTGTGTATTCCCGGTGTGTCCAAAAATACCACCTGTCCCTCAGGTGAGGTATACACCGTCTGAATACGATTTCTGGTAGTCTGAGGTTTTTTTGAGGTGATTGCGATTTTTTGGCCAATCAGATGGTTCATCAGCGTGGATTTTCCCACGTTTGGCCGTCCGATCAGCGCCACAAAACCCGATTTATAGTTCTCGTTCATAGATACTCCTTGTATTTTACGATATTAGATGCTTTACTTCCTGGAAGACGTCTTTTTCTCTCTCAATCGCTTCCTCACTGCCCACCACACAGATCTGATTCTGTGACAAAATTGCCTCTACGATAGGCGCCAAGGCCTGAATATCCTCCACTGTCGCATCTAAAATCTGCTCTCTTTCTCTTTGCACCATCTCCTGCGTGGTGCCGGTATAATAGGCCGTCCTAGAGACAGCCCCCTTCATCTGAGGAGTCTTTGGGGCATCCTTCGCACTGATAGTCCCAATAATATATTTAGTCATATTTCTCTCATCACATTGAAAACCGCGGATATACGCTGGAATTCCCTGATAGATCTCTAAAGTATTCTTCAGGTTCGGGTCGCGGTAAGAGACAAAGTATCCCTCACCATTTCGCTTAAATCCACTCATACAGCCATAGGCTCCACCCTTCACACGGACATTCATCCACAGATACTCATAACTCAACGCCACCTTCAGAATACTCAACGCTCCTGTGTATTCCAGTCCTGCTTTCTTAAAGTTGCCCGTCTGGGCCACATACTGAACCTGTCCCGCAGTCTTAAAGCCTTCGTTTTTCTTTGCGCACGCAGCACAAAAGCCTGGTTTTTCCACAGGTTCTGTATAAAGTTTTTTCTTCAGGTTATAAACCTGCTCTGTCACCACCATTTTCTGGTCAGCCTGTGCTGTGAAACTCACTTTTAAATTTTCAGGACGGAAAATACATCTAAGAAGCTGCTTCAGATTTTCTACAGTCTGCTCTTTTCTCTGGTCAAAATTCTTCTCTAAATTCTCCAAAAAGTGCACATAAGAAATACCCGCAATCTGCTCCTGGAACCATGCCATCGGTGAATCATAGGAGGTGGCCCGGAGTACAGCCGTTCCGTGCCCATTGCTGACCAAGCTTGCCTCACCTCTAGATTTTCCCTGAGCAATAATCTCATAAAGCCGTTTAGTATCCTCCAGATTTGAGCCAAACAAAATTTCCTGAATCATTTGAAACACAAACGGAATCTGCGAATATAGTGCTTTGGCCCGTACACCAAACATGGGGAGATATCCCAGTGGAGCATCGCTGTTCTCATACACTTTAATACCACAGTTGATTCCCCCGCTTCCTGCGTTGATTTCATTGAAAAGCTCTCCGTAGGTATAATTCTGCGTGTCCACATAACCCAAAACATTTTTCAGCAGGCTGACATAGGGCAGAAGCTCCTGAGATATTCCCGCCAAATCAAACTGCAAATCCAAGTACCCAATCCCATTCGTCTGGATATCGTGCCACAAAAGCAGGGTATCCTCCACGTAACACTCCTCATTGAAAAAGTGTCCCGCTTCTCTTCCTATATCAGTTCTCGACAACATCGGTATGCATTTCAAGGCTTCCGGCAGTTCAGAAGCTTCCTGATATTCTTTGAGTTCTCTGGTTTTTCTCACCAAATCCTCGATCTCATCCTGAGTAAGCTGCGCCTTGTAAGCCGCCAGTTTCTCTGCCGTCTGATGGTCTTTTTCCTGCGTAAGTCCCTTTTTAGGCACCAACATCAAAGAGGAGCCATGGGTATTGTCCAATAAATATTTCTGTATTAGCCCTTCAAAATATCCTGTCTGAGTCTCCCCTTTCAGGCTCTCATACACCGCCCGCCTTTGAACCGCGTCAAACGGCTGTCCCGGCTCATACAGCCAGGTCTCCAGGATATCCAGCCCATAAATCAGCCCCTTAGGAAATGACGCATAATCGGCCTCCAGATAGCGGAATTCATAGAAATTAATTCCGGCCTCCAGAGCTTTCGGGTCAATTCCATCTCTGACGATCTGCTCTAAAGTCTCGCGGATGATACGCTGAAAGTCTTCCATCTTCTCAGGATCACTAGACTTTGCAATCACTGAAAAATAGGGTTGATAAATCCCATCCTCATAAGAACCATAGATATCTTTTCCAATATTTGCATCCAACAACGCTTTTTTCAACGGTGCTCCCGGTGCACTCAACAGCGCATAGTCCAAAATTTCAAAAGCTGTACACAATTTTGCATCCAGGGCAGTTCCCACCACACGGTTGAATGACAGATAGGTATTTTCCCTCTCCTCTTCATTCTCCGCAATCGGATATTTTTCTGTCAGACTTTTCACCTCTGAAAACTCTTTCTGAAGAGGAATTTCAGAATCTACCTTCAACTCCTCGTATTTGGACAGATACTCCTCGTCCAAGAAACGCAGCTTCTCCTCAAAGTCCATATTTCCATAAAAGTAAATAAAGCTGTTGGATGGATGGTAGTAAGTTCTGTGAAAATCCAAAAACTGTTCATAGGTCAGTTCTGGAATATGCTCAGGGTCTCCCCCGGACTCCCACCCATAGGTCGTGTCTGGAAACAGGGAATCCATAATTTTTCTTTCCAGCACTTCGTCTGAAGAAGAGAACGCCCCTTTCATCTCATTATAGACAACCCCGTTATAAGTCAGCTCATCTTCCGGTTTTTCCAGCTTATAGCTCCATCCTTCCTGGCGAAAGATCTCCGGACACTCATAGATCATCGGAGAAAAAACCGCGTCCAGATAAACATGCACAAGATTTTGGAAATCCTGGTCGTTACAGCTCGCCACAGGATAGCAGGTCTTATCTGGATAAGTCATCGCATTCAAAAATGTATTCAAAGACCCCTTAACCAGTTCCACAAAGGGGTCCTTCAGTGGAAAGTTCTTGGAACCGCACAGCACGCTGTGCTCCAAAATATGCGCCACACCAGTACTGTCTGAGGGACGCGTACGGAAAGAAATATTGAAGACCTTATTCTCATCGTCATTGGCAATCACCAGCACATGTGCTTTGCTCTTCACGTGTTGAAGAAGGTAGCCCGTAGAGTGAATATCTTCCAGCTTTTCTTCCCGCAACAATTGGTACTTCTTTTCATAATCTTTCATGCTATTCCTCCTCTGAGCTTCTCTTGGATACTTCTTTTTCAGCCTCCTTAGCCGCGCTCAACATCAGTTCCAAAGGTTTTGGTATTTCCACCACCTTAGGCAGATCTTCATACAATTTTTTTAAGTCCTTTGACACCTTATCCTGTACTCTGCCCTCTTTCATCGGCATCATTCCCAGAATCATCGAAGTGTAATTTCTGTCTGAAAAACAAAGCTTCACGTACAGACGTGCCGTGTGCAGACATTCTTGAAAAAGAAGCATCCGGCTTTGCTCACTCTGGTCATAGAACTGGAAAAATCCCAATTCTTCCAACTCTCTTTCCAATCTCTTCTGCGTTTTTTTTACAGAAAAACGTCCAGGTGGATTCTCTGCCAGATATCTCAGGTCCATCCACAGCTTCAAATAACCGTCTGCCCGTCCGCTCTTTCCGTTTTCTCTAGCTTTGGCATATCGCAAATTCCAGATCTGAAGCCTTATCTCATCCGCCTCCGGGTCTGACTGCGTCTCCATCGCCACGTTTAAAATCTGCCTTCTTCTCGCCGGACTGCTTTCGACATAATAATCTCTAAGCTCTCTTCTGTCCTCTTCCATCTCAACTCTCCTGTTAGTTCTCGTAAGTAGTCTCACTTTCAGCCAACGCCAATGCCTCCTCAATCACCTGGTCCATATCCATATAGCGGTACAAGCCCAGTCTTCCGCCAAAGAGCACATTTTTCTCTTCTAGAGCTTTCTTTTGGTACTTCGCGAAAATCTCATTGTTCTTAGGATCATTCACTGGATAATACGGCTCTTTTCCTCTCACCCAGGTATCGGGATATTCTCTTGTGACCACCGTCTTCTCCTGCCGTCCAAACTCAAAGTGTTTATGCTCAATGCTTCTGGTATAAGGAATTTCATAGTCTGTGTAATTCAAAACCGCATTTCCCTGATAATTCTCCATCTCCAATATTTCGTCTTCAAAGCGTAAGGACCGGTATTCCAGCTCTCCAAAGCAATAGTCATAGTATTGATCGATCATTCCGGTAAACACAACTTTCTCCGCTTGCTTCACCAGCTCTTCTCTGTGCTTAAAAAAGTCTGTCTTCAGGCATACCTGCACTCCCTCCAACAACTTTTTCACGATCTTCGTATATCCTCCAATGGGAATTCCCTGATAAGGGTCTTTAAAATAGTTGTTGTCAAAAGTATACCTCACCGGTAACCTTTTTATGATAAACGCGGGCAACTCTTTGCACTCTCTGCCCCACTGCTTTCTAGTATATCCATCCACCAGCTTTTCATAGATGTCTTTTCCCACCAGTGCCAGTGCCTGTTCCTCCAAATTATGGGGATGCACAATGTGCATCTGGGAAATCTGCTCTTGAATTTTGGCCTTGGCCTGAGCCGGTGTCTTCACTCCCCAGAGCTGATAAAAGGTGTTCATATTAAAAGGCAAATTATACAATTCATCTTTGTACACTGCAACCGGTGAGTTGACAAAGTGATTAAATTTTGCAAACTGGTTTACATATTTCCAGACTCTCTCATTGGAGGTATGAAAAATATGTGCCCCATATCTGTGTACCTGAATACCTTCTATCTCTTCTGTATATATATTTCCCCCAATATGTTCCCTCTTATCAATGACCAGGCAAGTTTTTCCTACCTTTCTCACTTCATGGGCAAAAACCGCACCGAACAACCCCGCGCCGACAATCAGATAATCATATTTTTTCATCGTCATCCCGTCCTTTCCGTGAAAAAATTTTTCGTCGATGCTACCTATTATAGCAGATTCTCTTGGAAAAAAATACCCCCAAAGGAAATCCACCCAGCTAGCCGCTCGACTCCTCAGAAATTTCCCCCTTTTTTCAAACAGTACGTGATTTAAATCCAAAAAATATACGTTACTTAACTCATCTCTGGAATTGGAAAGGTTGACTCTGCCGAAATTCTTGCTGAAATCGATTCTGTCAAGACGTCACTCTTTTGGAGAACAAAAAAACGGCGGCCTTGATCTTCTCAAAACTGCCGCCGACCATTGCAAAGGTTCGTTTAATTGTTGCAAGGAGACGAAAGTGATATCAAATCACTCTCGTCTGATAAAATTTTTTCCAGATCTCCTTTTCCATATTTTCCAACAAATAGTATACACAAATCCCGCAAAAACCGGTTGCCGCAAAGGTAAGTTCCTATTTTGCGGTTGTTTCTTTTATACAGTAAGGATAGACAATCAAAAGAACCAAAAAACCCATGACAAAGCGGAAAAACAGAATTCCTACAGACTGAACGTCTACCAACAAAACTTTTGTTGAAATAAAGATGATTCCCCAAATCAGGATGGTCAATAAAACTGCCAAATACCCGATTGTCTTTTTATACTCCATCTGAAGTTCCTCTCAACCCCTGTTTTTCTAAAAATATATCCCGATAAATGCCAGGGGCCAAACCAATGAAGCTATTAAAATAGTTTGTAAAATGACTTTGATCGGAAAAACCTGTCTGTAATGCTGCGTCAATCGGTGCTATGCCCTGTTCCAATAATCTTCTCGCGGCTCCAATGCGGATATTCTCAAGGTAACGATATGGGGTAACCCCCTTTGATTTGGTAAATGCCCGTAGCAATGTGGATTTACTCAGCCCTACCTGGCGGCATATCTGATCTAAATAAATATGCTCTGTAAAATGTTGATTGATATAAGCACAGGCCCATTCAATTTCATCCCGGCACTCCGGAATACAGTTTTCAAAAGGCTGACCATATTTTTGAATTAACAAGGACAAAAGCAAAAGCAAATCTTCTTCTTTTTCAAATTCCACGGAACCATTCATCACCATTTCGTGAAGCGGACACAAGTAACAGGTTACTTCTTCATCATAAATGACATTCCTCGAAAAACCAGGAAGCTCTCGTTTCCCAGTCACTTCCTCGGCTAAGTTCAACATAGTTTCTTTTGAGATATTAAATCCCCGATAGTCCAGCGTGCCGTCGTCACTCTGGATACAGGAATGGCTATCACCAGGATTAAACAAGACAACATTTCCCCGGTTAATGGTATATTCTCTATTTTTACAGGAAAGACAGCGTTCTCCCTCTTCCACAAAACCAATCACATAATATTCGTGAAAATGATTTGGAAACGGCTGCACAATTCCCTCAAAACGATAGGCTTCTATTCTCAAATCATCGTCATAGACCACAGTTCTAATCTCTTTTCTCATGTGCATTTCCTCCTTGCTATTTCCTATTTTATCATCTGATTTTTCAAAAAGCTTGTAAAATATCTTCATCTTACAGACCTAACAAAAAATACAGTCACCTGTCTACGCATTTAAACGAGTAGAAATCCCATCGGAACAGACTGCTAAATACGTAAGATAATCTTTCTAACTCCGGTATTCCCGACTCATCTGCGGTATGCTGAACAAAGAAAAAAGTCATAGATAGAATAGCCATGGACGAAGATATGGAGCAGCACCTTATCTTGAAACTTCAGGAAGAACTGCCACACTTCCTATTTGGAATAAATAAAACAGTGTGGGACACAGATGCTGTACAATATCTTTTTTATTGTGTAGTGGATTTAAAGTTCTTCAAATGATACTGTCGCAGACAACGGAAGCCTCATTTTATTATGGCGATTGGAAGGAAGAACTGTTTCGTGACTCGTATCAGCATAGCCGATAGCAAGAATATTAACAGGTTCAAGGTTCGACGGGAGATTAAATTCTGTCTTCAATACGCTTGGCTTAAAATAACACACCCAAACACTTCCCAAACCCAAATCCGTAGCCTCCATCATCATGTGATCCGTAATAATACTTGCATCAATATCCGTCAGCTTTTTTCCGTCAAATGGACGTGTCCAAGTTTTTTCAATATCACTACAAACAATAATTGCCAATGGTGCGCCATAAATGTTAGCAGCCTTTCCAATTTTACTGAGCCCATTCTCACTTTGAACTACAATTAAGTGCTGCGGCTGACAATTTCCACCTGTTGGTGCAACATGAGCCGCCTCTAAAATTGCATTTAATTTTTCCTTCTCGACTTTTTGTTTTGTGTAAGCCCGTACACTGTACCTTTTCTTTGCAAGAGTCAAAAAATCCATGATATAATTATCCTTTCTAAAACTATGAATTTTAGGATGCCTTGATAACCTTGCCCTCCTATGCTATAATTTTATCAATTATTTACAAAAAGACAAGAATGTACTTTTTTGTAATATAGTATCCAAAAAGATAGTGTGGAGGAAAAGACTACAATGAAATGTCCCAATACCTTTAATTGTCCTGTGGAAGCAACACTTGATTTAATCGGTGGAAAATATAAAGCTCTTATTTTGTGGCATTTAATTGATACCACTTTGCGTTTTAATGAAATTGGAAAACTTATTCCACAGGCTACCCCAAAAATGCTCACTCAACAACTTCGAGAATTAGAAAATGATAGTTTAATTATCCGGACAGTTTATCCTGTTGTCCCCCCAAAAGTTGAATATTCTCTTAGTGATTTTGGAAAAAGTATTATACCTATACTAGACGCTATGTGCAAATGGGGAGAAAATTACCTGAATGGCCTTGATAACAAATCTGATTGTAATGATAAAAAGAAATAATAGTTTATAAATCAAAAATCAGTGGCAGGCTTCTCAATATAAAATCTTAATACAAGATTGTATATAGTTGTGTCCAATCGAGTAAGAGGGAGTAGCTAGCTCCCGTCCTCTCACAACACCGTGCGTACCGTTTGGTACATGACAGTTTCAATAGTTAACGTACACAGACTGATAGTCTGCAACTAACTCATAAAGCCCCAATTTATGAGTCTTTCTTATTTAAGGCCCAGTTGACTGCTTTATTTCTAGCGTTAAACCAGTATCCTTTGCGGTCATAGGCTATCTTTGCCGCATCAGGCTGTCTACTCCCAGTCTGATGAGTTTTCTCATCCTTGTCTTCGGTAGTTTCCAGATACACATTCGCTAACAGTGGGAACAGCTTCCCTCCTTACGGGGAGCCTTCCTCCATCTCTTTTACAACTCCATCACTCCTCTTTTCAGGTATCGCTTTACCATTTGTATGATTCTTATATCATTTACCTGTTTTCTCAGCAGTATCGTATGATTCAGCATATCAAAGTACTTCCTCAGGTCAAACACAACTGCCCTCGTATATCCCTGTTCCATATACTCTTTCATACTGTCAATGGCGTCTTTACCCCACACCCCGGACAATAGCCAAAGCGGTTGGTTTCCTTTAGCCACAGCAGTTCCGCTTCGATGGTCATTCCATTGATACCCGGCGCTCTCTTGTTTACCTTCACTCTTTTGTAAGCCCTGTTCAGGTTGTCCTTGTCCAGCATCTTACCTAAGATGTCCGAATCTGTACTGTCCCTTTCCTTCCATATCCGGTTGAATGAGCGGTGCGCTCTCACATACTCTTTGCGTTCTGCGCTATCTCTTTGTGAGCAGCTCTCCTTGTTTTCTGTATCCATCTGCCGCATTTACTATACATGATTCCGTGTAGATACCGGGCTTCATCTTGTGTGGCAGACTTCCCCTCACGCACAGCCTTTAATGCGATTTCTGTCCGTCAGACCAGAGGTTTACCCGTGGGTTACTAAATTCCCACATCCAGCTTCCTTCAGATTCCACCTCACGATGGACACCCTTGTTTTCAGTTATATCTTTCCCGCTACCGGACAGACTTGGGACTTACACCTTTAAAAAACGTGCGCCAAAAGTCCGCCACTATGAAAAGGACGAGGAATTATCCCCGTCCTTTTTGAAATATGAATATACGTCTATTTCTGATTTTTCATCGCCTTTACTCTATCAAACTCATCCAAAATTTCCTGATCGGGTGCCTTCGTCGCCAGACTGAACACTACAATCATTAAGACACTGATGAGGAAACCTACTGCCAGTGAGTACACCCCTGTGGCAACTCCCAAAGTCTCACCATGAACCAGAGGTAAATAATCCCACACCAGAACTGTAACTCCACCTGAAACAATACCCGCAATGCCTCCAGCCAAATTCGTTCTTCTCCAAAATAGAGACAGCAGGACAATTGGACCGAAAGCAGAACCCAGCCCTGCCCACGCATTGGACACTAATCCCATAATACTGCTGTCCGGATTCCAGGCAATCAAAAAAGCCAAAACCGCTACAACCACTACCGTGGCACGGCTGATCTTCATAATCGTACTGTTTTCGGCATCTTTTTTAATAAAATTGTGGTAGATATCCTCGGCCACAGAAGATGCAGTCACCAACAGCTGAGAATCCGCCGTAGACATAATTGCCGCCAAAATACCACACAGGAAAATTCCGCCAATAAATGGAAGTGCATAGTCGACCGTAAAAATCTTCGTGATCATCTCAATAAATACGTTTTCGTTGGAAACCGCCCCTTCTGTTCCCAAGATCGTGGGATAGAGATACGCACGTCCCAAGACACCGATGGTCACTGCTGCGGTCAAAGACAGAGCCACCCAGGTAATTGCAATTACTCTGGATTTTTTTAGCTCTTTTTCATCCCTCACTGCCATAAAACGAGTCAGAATATGCGGCATACCACAGTATCCCAATCCCCAGGCCAGTTGGGAAAAAATCTCAACGGGAGTAAAGTTTCTCTCACCATTTGTCATCATATTCAGGAAAGACGCCGCTCCGCCTTCCACTCCGCTTTGATTCAATATCTCAGAGATATTTCCATGCATCACACAATAGGCCACGATCGGAACTGTCAGAAGCCCGATCAGCATCAAAGTTCCCTGTATAAAGTCTGTCACACAGACTGCCATAAAACCACCCATAAAGGTATAGGCTAAAATTACAATTGCCCCAATCGCCAGCGCGATATGGTAATCTACATGAAATACAGAGTTAAACAATTTGCCACCAGCAGCCAGCGCAGACGCCGTGTACACCAAGAAAAAGATTACAATCACAATCGACGACACCAGCAATAAAATTCTCTTTTTATCGCGAAACCGATTTTCAAAGTATGCTGGTATTGTCAGTGAATTGTTCGCCACAATCGTATAGCGGCGTAGTCTAGACGAAATACAGACCCAGTTAAACACGGTACCTAAAAACAATCCCACAGCAATCCATGCCTGACCGGTTCCCATCGCATAGACCGCACCCGGAAGTCCCATCAAAAGCCAGCCGCTCATGTCAGAAGCCTGAGCAGACAAGGCTGCGACCCATCCACTGAGTCCACGCCCTCCCAAAAAATACTCCTCCGTATTATTAGACCGCTTCATATAGACCGCGCCTACGACAATCATCATAAGCAGATAAGCCACGAAAGCGGACAAAATTATGACTGTTGTACTGTTCAAAAAATCTCCTCCCTTTTTTATAGTATCTCACTCCACAAAGCTTTTATCTGCGGCGGGCTATATTGACACCCTCTTTTCCCCTTGCCACAGCGCAGTTCCCGTGGAACGTTTTATTATGAATCGAATAGGGGAAGAATTTCTTCCCCTATTCGACAGTAAAATAATTTCTTTCATACTTTAACATACCCGACTGTGATCGCGCAAGGAAAATTCATCTTCTTTTTAGATATACTCGCCTGATATAATCCAAAGTCTTTTTTTCCCCGTGGTCTGCCAATATCCTCAGCATGGCTTCCAGATCTCTTTTCGTCTCTGGATGGATAAACCACAGTTTTTCTTTGCTTTTCAGATAGTATTTCAAAGGCTCCTGATCTGTATAGGCATCTCCCAGATAATTTCTTGAAGCACTAATCCGGTCCACCACCATCTCCGCCACATATTTCTTCGGCATTTTTGCTCCCATGATTACGTGCTCTCCATCTAAAGAGTAGTCCACCCAGTGTTCATAATGGTGCTTATTTCTCCCTTTGTGGTGCAGCCACGCCAGAGAAACCCCTCGGTCCTCCCTCTCCGCGTTGTTGGGACTACGGTTCCCCTGATAATATTTACAGCCCACCAGAAATTCTGTGGGAGAATACTTGGACAAATCATGCAAAAGCCCCTGTTTGTACAAGCCTATCCGAAAACAATATTTCATCACCAGCAGTTTATGCCTTGTAATTGTCTTAAAATGCAGCCATGGATGCATCCTCTCTGCCTCCTATTTTCCAATCAATATCAGAATTCTTCTCGGTTTTACAGTAAAAACCCTTCTCTCCTTCAGTTTTTTCTCTTCTCCCTCTGGCAAAAATCCACAAGATTCCGTATCCGAGGTGTCTGCCGCCAGATACCACTGTATCTCTTCTGGGATGTTGGGAAGCGCAAATTCCTGAGATTCCCAGAGAAAATTATAAGCGACATAGAGAAATTTCACAGTTTCTCCAGGAGCATAATCCCCACAGTACAACACGCCTACACTGCGGCTAGTACTCTCCATTTTACAGTACCACGCCCTCTGGCTGTGATAGGAGATATCTGGAAAACCATAAGAGCGATAATCACTGCCCTGCAATGGTTCTGCGCAGTGCAGTATTGGATGCCTTCTGCGAAAAGCAATGGCTTCCTTTACGAACTCCAAAAGTCTGGAATTTTTCCTACAAGCCCCCCAATCTACCCAACCTATAGGATTATCCTGACAGTAAGCATTGTTGTTGCCTTCCTGAGAATTTCCAAACTCATCTCCTCCATAGATCATCGGAGTCCCCTGGGAAAGCAGCAATAAAAGATACGCATTCCGAATTTGCTGCATCCTCAGTTGGCGCACTGCTTTGCGCCTGGTAGGACCTTCCACTCCACAGTTCCAGGAATAATTATAGCCGGTTCCGTCCTCATTATCCTCACCGTTCGCCTCATTATGCCGATAATCATAGGACACCATATCCATCATCGTGAATCCATCCTGACTCGCCATATAGTGAATCACACCATGGGCAGACGGATTCTCCCGAATCAGTCCAAGAGCCGCAGGGAGCATATCTTCATCGCTTTTCAGCAGTCGCCGCATGGTCTGTTCAAAACCATAATGGGAAACCGCCACATTGCGCAGTTTCGGCGGTCCATCTGGATAGACGGCATGATTGTCAAACCCTCCCACAATCAGCTTTGTGTTCCTCAACATAGGATCTCTAAGAATCATATCTGGCCATACACCTTCCCCTAACAGATGAAAGCCATCCACATGGTAATTCCACTTCCAAAAACGCAGAACCTCCAGCACTGCAACAGGATTCACTTCTTTAGGAAAAAAGAATTCCATAATCAGCTCAATCCCAGCGTCGTGGAGGCTACGCACCAGCCTTTGAAATTCTAAAATTGGATTAGCAGACGATGCATAGGAGGATTTTGGCGCAAAATAGTACCCTGCTGTATAGCCCCAGAAATTCAGCCGCCCCCATTCCTGACGCATTCGAATCATTTTCCCATTCTCCAAAGCAGCCGGTACAGGGATTTCCCAGAACTCATAAGCCGGCATGATCTCCAACCCATTGATTCCCAGTTCTTTCAAATAAGGAATCTTTTCCGACAGTCCCCGAAAAGTTCCCTTATACCGTCCTTTCAATTTTGGGCTGCGTGTATATCCCCTCACATGCACTTTATACAAAATCATTTCTTCATAGGGAATCTGTGGACTACGGTCTCCTTCCCAGATCTGTTGCGAACCATCCCAGAACCCACAGCGCACTTGATGGGGGTTCTTTTCGGACAACGATTCCGCGAATTTTTCTTTTCCCACAATCTTCCTGGCATATGGGTCTGGAACCACCACACCGTCGATCTTATAATTATATTCATAACCCCTGGCATTAAACCCTGGCAAAAACACCGCAGCAATATCTCCGGTCCGAAACTGGTCAGAAAGTACAATCTCCTGCTCCGGCAGTTCCTCTCCCCTGCGGTACAAAAGCAAAGAGGCTCTTTTCTCCTGAGGTACTTCCACCGCGAAATTATACCCGCCGTCCTGTTTGACTGCTCCTAGTGTCTTTGGCACTCCGGCTTTTATCGGTCGTTCTTTTCTGTCTATCACCTTGTGCACGCTCCTTCCTTACAGTGTAATGTCCAGCTCCACCGGGCAGTGGTCGGACCCTAGCACCTGTGTGTGAATCTTTGCATCCACCATTTTCTCCCGCAGAGACGAAGAAACCAGGAAATAGTCAATTCTCCACCCCGCGTTTTTTTCTCTCGCCCGAAAACGGTAAGACCACCAGGAATAAATTCCTTCCTGATCTGGGTAAAAATACCGAAAAGTATCAATAAATCCACTTTCCAACACCTTGGTAAAGCAAGCTCTCTCTTCATCGGTAAATCCCGCGTTTTTCCGGTTCGTTTTCGGATTTTTCAAATCAATCTCCTGGTGAGCTACATTTAAATCCCCGCACCAGACAACAGGTTTTCTCTCTTCTAGTTTTGTCAGATATTCCAGAAAATCTCTCTCCCAGTCCATCCGGTAAGACAATCTGGCCAGCTCATTTTGGGAATTCGGCGTATAGACTGTGACAAAATAAAAGTCCTCATACTCAAGAGTAATCACTCTTCCCTCCTGGTCATGTTCTTCTATTCCAATTCCGTAGCTTACCGACAGAGGTTCTCTCTTCGCAAATATTGCCGTCCCTGAGTAGCCTTTTCTCACCGCCGAATTCCAGTACTGATGGTATCCCGGCAGCGTCAACTCCACCTGTCCCTCCTGACACTTCGTCTCCTGAATACAGAAGATATCCGCGTTGGCCTCCTGAAAATACTCCTCAAAACCTTTTTTTAGACAAGCTCGAATCCCATTCACATTCCAAGATATAAATTTCATTTATGCCCTCCTCCGGCTGTATTTTTCTTCTTTCTTTCCCACCACTCTTTTTGCGGTTTTGTCTCAGCCTTATGATAACACAGCTGAACCATCTCGTCATAGACTTTTCCTTCACATCTGGCAGGGGTCATCACCACCAGTGTATCACTGGGAAGAAGATAGGTATCCCCATTCGGCAAAACCTCCCTCTCCCCTCGCTGAAGCGCCACAATCAGACTGTCCTTCGGCCATTCGATCTCCTTAATCTTATTGTCCGCCGCTCGTGAACCGTGACGAATTACAAATTCCATCAGAACTCTCTCCGCCCCAGCAGGAGGTTCCTCGACACCTCGTCTTTTCAACAAGCTGTTCAGCAGACTCTCATAAATCGGTTCAGATTTCAGCAGCGTTGCCACCACATAGGCTACAATGGACACAATAGCCAGAGAGAGCATTTGACTGAGAGAGCCCGTCATCTCAAAAATTAAAATGATCCCCGTCATAGGCGCCCGGACTATAGCTGTGAAATATCCTGCCATCGCCAGGATGATAAAATTACTGATGTACTCTGGACTCATGCCAAAATACTGAACTCCCGCTGTGGCAAAAATTGTGCCGATCATAGAACCCAACACCAGAAGCGGAAAAAAAATCCCTCCTGGCGCTCCAGACCCAAAACTGCATAATGAGAACAAAAACTTCAGCGCTAACAACGCCACCAACACTCCCAAAGCCCTCTGCCCGTCAGCCAAGTCCATCACTAAATCATGACCACTGCCCAAAAGCTCCGGCAATGTAAAGCCGATCACCCCAGCCATCAAAAATGGAATAAACAGTCTCGTCGTCTCATTCAGGTGGGGAATGGACTGAAAGATCTGCTGTACCTTCAACGTCGTCTTGTTATAAAAGACACCCAGCAGTCCCAGTATCAGCCCCAACAACAGCAGCGCCCAGTAATACTGTACCGGCAGCTCCTGGCTCAATTGAAAACGAAAGACTGGCTCAAACCCTAAAAACTGTGCGGAAATAAAATCTGCCGTCACAGAAGAACACATCGCAGATACCAGCAAAGATACCGAAAAACTCTTATGAAGCTCCTCCAAAGAAAACATCACTCCTGCCAGCGGAGCATGAAACGCAGCCGACAAGCCGGCACTCGCTCCACAGGTCAGCAAAAATTTTTCTTCTGTAATCCCTCTCTTCGTCAACCTGGAAACCCCTTTTCCCGCCATGGCTCCCAACTGTATGGAAGGACCTTCCCGCCCCAGAGAAAGTCCTGCCATCAAAGAGAGAAAGCCTCCTGCGAACTTAGCCGCAATCACCCGCCACCAACACTGGCGTAACTTTCCCACCATTTCTCCTTCCAACTGCGGAATCCCGCTGCCTGAGATCAATGGCTCCCATCTCAGCAGCCTCCCCACAATCAGGGCAAGCAACAATAGTATCAGAAACCACAGAACAATCGTGACCGGAGATCTCTTCATAAAATTTAAGATCTCCGCTAACCACTCATCTGCATATTTTAGCGCCACACGGTACAATAAAACGACCACCCCGCTGACCGCTCCCACGGCTATGCCTTCCCCAATCAGCACAACAGGCAAAAATTCCGTCCGCTTCAGCGCGTTGGGCGTACTGTTCTTCAACCTTAATTCCTCCCTCTGCTTTGCACTTTCTGGCATCTCGCCATCTCAAAACACCAGAATACTGAAAGTATATTGTATTTTCATTATACGCAAGTCCCATAAAAAAGCCAAGGTAAAATTTTTCATTCGGTTGATTTTGCGCCCGCTTTCTGTTAAAGTTATAGACAGCTAGGAATTCTGAAATATACCAGAATCAGAACTTCTAAATACTACAAAGCGAGGATAAACGATATGGATTTAGAAAAACACTCAGCGGCCTGCTCTGCAAGCGACTGTGCTTCCTGCTCTTCTTGTTCCTCTTGCTCTTCTTGTGAACCTCAAGATGCCGGCGGATACAACACCGTCCTTTTGCCAATGGAGGACGGCCGGGAAGTGCCCTGTGCCATTCTGACTGTATTCAGTGTAGAGACCAATGAATATATCGCCCTTCTTCCTCTGGAAGAGGACGGCAAAAATCATAACGGAGAAGTCTACCTATATAAATTCTCCCGCACGGAGAACGGTGATCCAATCATGGACAACATCGAGGACGACGACGAATATACCGCTGCCGCTGAAAAATTTGATGAGATTCTCACAAATGCCAGAAAAGCAGAGATGGCCAACGCACCGTTGGAGGACTAACATAAAACCCGCACAGACCTCAGTCTTTACGACATCCAAGGTCTGCGCGGGTTTTTCTCTCAACACAGATGGTCGACAGCAGCTCTCTCTATTTTCAGTCCCTCTCGGTATCTCTCCATAAATCTCTCAAACGCTTCCACTTCTCTTTCCTTTGGCCAGATGTATGTTTCCTTTGCCTTGACAAAAACTTCTCCGTCCAGAAACTGCTCTAAGGTCTGCTTGTTAGCTCCCCGGACCAGGTAATCCGCCAACAATGCAATTCCCCAGGCTCCGCCCTCACCAGCCGTCTCCATCACCGACACCGGTGTATCTAAGGCCGCCGCTAACATACGCTGTCCCACATCCTTAGTCTTAAAAAAACCACCGTGTCCCAAAATGTATCTCACTGGAATCCGTTCTTTTTTTAGCAGGATATCCATTCCTGTCTTCAAAACCGCCAAGGAGGTGTACAGGTGCACTTTCATAAAATTAGCCAGATCAAACCGACTATCTGGTTTTCTCACAAAGAGAGGTCTCCCTTGTTCCAGCCCTGTGACGTGTTCTCCTGACAGATAATTGCAAGCCATGAGATCTCCGCAGCTCTCATCCCCCTCTAAGGCCTTCCGGTACAACCTGCCGTAGAGTTCCTCTTTTGTGACATTCATTCCCATAAGGTTGGCGAACTCCGCAAAAATCTGAATCCAGGCGTTGAGATCCGACGTACAGTTATTACAGTGAGCCATCGCCACTGGCTTTCCATCCGGAGTGCTTACTAAGTCTAATTCCCGATATACGAAAGACAACTCCTCTTCTAACACCACCATCCCAAAGGCAGAGGTTCCCGCCGATACATTTCCTGTGTGTCCTGCCACACTGTTGGTGGCCGTCATACCTGTTCCGGCATCTCCCTCCGGCGGACACATTGGAATCCCTGCCTCCAATCTTCCTGTCACATCCAAAAGTCTAACACCTATCTCAGTAAGTCTTCCTGCCTCCTGTCCTGCCAGCAGCACTCTCGGCAGCAGCTCTTTCGTTCTCCACGGATATCCTCTATCTGCAATCAGAGCATCAAATTGTGTCAGCATTTTCTGACTGTAGTCCTTGGTCTTCGGATCTATGGGCATCATCCCCGCCGCGTCACCAATCCCTAAAACCTTCTGTCCTGTGAGACACCAGTGAACATAGCCTGAGAGCGTCGTGAGAAAACGAATCCTCGCTGCATGCTCCTCTCCATTTAAAATAGCTTGGTATAGATGGGCAATACTCCACCTCTGGGGAATGTTGTACTGAAACAATTCGGTCAACTCTGCCGCCGCCCTTTCGGTCATTGTATTTCTCCAGGTCCGAAAAGGGGTCAGCAGCTCTCCATTCCTGCCAAAAGCTAGATACCCGTGCATCATAGCACTGACCCCCATCGCTGCCAGACGACTAAGCTTTACCCCATACTTTTCCTCTACATCTTTGGAAAGATCTTGATAACACTTTTGAAGCCCCTGCCACACCGAGGAAAGCTCATAGGTCCAGACGCCATTCACAAATTGATTCTCCCAGGCATATTCCCCCTGAGCAATCGGCTCCCTATCCTCTCCGATTAACACTGCTTTTATCCGGGTGGAGCCAAGCTCAATGCCGAGCACCGCCCTTCCTTTCGAAATCCAAGCTGTTGTCTCTTCCCTATTCATATCTGCCTATCACCTCACTGACGCAGACTCTTTACAAAAGTCTCAAACCGTTCTAGCCCCTCTTCGATGGTTTTCTCAGAAACCGCAAAAGAGAACCTCAGAAAGCCTTCTCCGTCCTCACCGAAAGCGGTCCCCGGTACCACGGCCAAGCCTACCTCATCCATCATCCGCTCCACCAATTCATCGGAAGGCACTCCCAGCTCTTTCACATTGGCAAACGCATAGAAGGTTCCCTTAGGCGGAACACAACTCACTCCCGAAATCCTATTCAGCCCTTTTACAAGAATCTCTCTGCGCTTTGCATACTGTTCTAGCATTCTGCTTGTTACTACTTGGTCCATGTTAAGAGCCGCCAAAGCCGCATATTGTGCCGGAACATTGCAGCAGGAGGTCTCCAGCTCATGAAGCTTCACCATAACCTGCATCAAAGCTGCCGGGGCCATCATAAATCCCACTCTCCACCCAGTCATCGCATAGGATTTTGAAAAGCTGTTTATGACAATGGTCCTCTCTTTCATCTCCGGAAGAGAAGCAATACTGATATGCTCATTTCCATCATAGACCAATTTTTCGTACACCTCGTCAGACAGTACCCACAAATCAAATTCCTTCGCAACTTTCGCCACCATCTCCAAGGTGGACCGCCCAGCCATGCCTCCTGTCGGGTTACAAGGAGAGTTCAAAATGAGGATACGGCTGTTGGGCGTGATCGATCTGCGCAGATTTTCTTCTGTGTACTGAAACCCGTCCTTCTCATGGACTTTGCAAATCACTGCCTTGCCATGGTTTAAAGTGGTAAGCATAGGATAAGGAGTCCACTGAGGCCCAGGCATAATCACCTCGTCTCCTGGCTCAACGATCGCTTGAAGCGCCAGATAAATAGCCTCCGTTCCCCCGTTTGTAACCATGAGCTCTGTCTCTGGATTCACCGTCAGATGTTGATCCTCATAAAATTTTTTCGCCAGCTGCTGCCGAAGTGGAAAAATCCCGGCATTGTGAACATAATGGGTATTCCCCATCAAAGCGGCCTGGTACGCTGCCTCAATAATCGTCTGGTCCGTGTCAAAATCCGGCTCTCCCACCGTGAACTTCACCCAGTCGTCATGTCCCAAAGATTTGTTAAAAACTCTTCTGATTTTTGAGCTGGGCGTTTGAGACGCCCGCCTGCTAATTTTCGGCATTTCTCTACTCTCCTCTCTCCCTCATAACCTATGCTTTATAAAGAGGTCCAAACGCCTCACACGCCCGGTAATCTGCCCCTTCTAATTCCTGAGTTCCAAAAGCCGCCCAGACCGCAGGGCGGAAAATACGCTCCTTCTCCACGTTATGCATGGAAACCGGTATCCTGAGCATAGACGCCAGAGTAATCAGCCGGTCTCCCACATGGCCATAACAGAAAGCCCCGTGGTTCGCTCCCCAGTTAGACATGACAGAATACACATCTGTAAAAGCGCCTTCCCCAGTAAGCTTCGGCGCGAACCAGGTAGTTGGCCAAGTGGGGTCCGTCCTCTTGTCCAAAATGTCATGTACTTTCTTAGAAAGCTGACAGGTATATCCTTCCGCAAGCTGCATCACCGGTCCGACTCCATGTACAAGATTAATTCTCGCCATGGTCACCGGCATCTGTCCCTTCGTCCCGCCGATGAAATGACTGGAAAAGCCGCCTCCTCGGAAATAGAAGAGGTCCGCTGGACACCAGTCTGTGGCTTCTAGGCAAGCTTTTGCTTCCTCATCCGTCATCTGATAGAAAGGTTTTATCATTGGTGTGCCGTCTTTATCCAAGACTGCGCCTGTACCCTCCAAAGCTGCCGCTCCTGAATTAATCAGATGGATAATTCCATCCTTCGCGTACCCTTCTAGCTTCTCTCCCGTGACCCGTTCTACCGCCTCTGGGCTCCAGTAGGTGCGAACATCGGCAAAGATTCCAGGGCAGTCTGTCAACAGGTGTTCAAAAAGCATCGTGATTGCATTCAGAGTATCGTTCTCCGTGGCAATCACATAGGACTCTCTAAGTCCATTCCAGTCAAACTGGCTGTTCAGCATCGCCTCCAAAAAATCAAAGTTTGGCCTGAAATCTGTCCACTGGCGCTGTCCCTGAATTCCGGCGGCAATCGCGTTGTGCCCGCAGGACTCCTCGATAAATCCCATCTTCGCCAGCTTAGGATTTCCCACCATCAAGTCTCTGACGATCAGCATATTCTTGACCACAAATTCCCACCAGGCTTCGTAGCCTTCTTTATTCGGCCGCAGTTCTTCTGGATTTTTGTCCCATCCCTGTGTACAGTTTTCTTTCGTCCAGGCCAAAGCTCTCTCGAACTCCTCCGGATCATAGATTCCCTGTTCCATGCGCCGCAGAATCTCGGATTCATCCACAGACTCTGAGCGCAGGCCCAGATACTGCTGCATGAAATCTTGATTCAGGATGGAACCGCCGATTCCCATACACACAGAACCGATCTGTAGATAACTGTTCCCACGCATGGCTTTCGCCGCAACCGCTGCCTTTGCAAATAGCAAAATTTTCTTTGAGACATCCTCCGGTATCTCAGTATCCGTACAGTCCTGCACATTACGTCCATAGATTCCAAACGCAGGCAAGCCTTTCTGTCCGTGAACTGCCAGGACCGCGGCCAAAAATACCGCCCCAGGCCGTTCCGTCCCATTAAATCCCCAGACGGCTTTGATGGTCTGAGGGGTCTGGTCCATCACCTCCGTACCATAGCACCAGCATGGGGTGACTGTCAGCGTCACTTCCACTCCCTCCCGCTCAAATTGATTCTGGCATCTAGCCGCTTCTTTGACCCCTCCGATGGTGGTATCTGCGATTACCACCTCGATCGGCTCACCATTTGGATACCGCAGCTGCCCTTGTATCAACTCTTTGGCAGCCAACGCCATCTTCATAGTCTGTTCTTCCAGACTCTCACGAATCCCTTTTCTGCGCCTATCAATCACAGGGCGGATGCCGATTTTCGGAAAATCTATCTGGTATCTGTTCATTCTTCTCTTCCTTTCTGTCACTGAATAACAAAGTGAGCAAGCCCACTTTAGCTCCCCATCCCCTCAATCTTTGAGGGGTACAGTCCATTTTGCGCTCCGCCTCACGCCGCTATGTGGTGAACTACTTTATTGCGGCGTGCGCATCCTTGGCGAAGCGTTTTTGTTCCATAGGAACTCAATTTCCTACGAAATAAAAAGAATCCTGCCCCGCTGTCTTTCCTATAACATAAAGATTCAAATCCATCCGCATCGTTCCATGACTGCTCTTAATTCGTCGATTTCCGGTCCCGTCAAGTTTTCCAGAGGTTCTCTGACTACACCGCCCGGCAGGCCCCGAAGCTCCATGGCACATTTTAATACGGACTGGTACAGCGCAGTCGCCCGACCGCCGATCTCCGGGTCATTGGTGGACGGAATGTTTCTTCTGGCAACACAGTCCGCAATGAACTCATGGTAAGGAATCACACAGTCCATCAACCGGTTCGCCTCCTGAAACTCCTTTTTCTGGCAAGCATCGTAAAAGGCGAAAATCAATTCCGGCGCCAATAGCATCAATTCCGTCACCATAGCTGGACAACCAAAGGGGGCTTCATACATATAGTTCAGATGCCCAATTCCACAGCACACCTTAAACTCCTTGGAGTCTGTCTTTGTTCTCATCCAATAATATTTTTCAATGGTCGTAGCGTTCTCCTTGGACGCAATGATGTTGGGAAGCTTAGAAAGCCGTCCCATAATGTGTGGTGGTACGAACATCTTCGAAGTGGAAGGGTTGTTATAGATCATGATTCCGATATCCAAAGCCTCAGCAATCATGGAGAAATGCCGGTAAAGCCCCTCATCCGTGACCTGCATATAATAAGGATTCGAGACCAGAGCACAGTCAATTCCCAGTTCCTGCGCTCTTTTACTGATGTCGACAGTCAGCCTCGTCGCCGCGCGGCCAGTTCCTGCGATCACGGGAGCTCTTCCGTTCACAGTCTTGACCACCGCGTCAATCATTTGCAGCGTCTCTTCATCCGTCATCGCATAAAATTCCGAGGTGCTCCCTGCGATCATAATCGCCCCATCATGGCCCTTTAACTGCTGGCAGGCATACTCTGCCGTCTCTCTCATTGCCCCCAAATCCAACGACTCATCCCTGTTAAAATGAGTGGGAAGCAGGCTGATTACACCTTTTGTCTGTTCAAACATTTGTTGATAAGATAAGCTCATTCTTCCATACTCCTTTTTTAATCTCTGTCTTTTTTGTGTCTTTGTACTCAGCATCCTAGATAAGCTTCCTTGATGGAAGGGTCCGCCAATAGTTTTTTCGCATCCCCACTCTTCGTCACCTTTCCGGTCTCCAACACATAAGCCCGGTGAGCCGTCGCCAATGCCATCTGCGCATTTTGTTCCACTAAGAGAACCGTCCTGCCCTGCTCATTAATCCGTCTGATTACTGCAAAAATTTCATTCACCACAATGGGCGCCAGTCCCATAGACGGTTCATCCAAAAGCACCAAAGACGAAGTCGTCATCAACGCGCGGCCCACGGCAAGCATCTGCTGCTCGCCCCCAGAGAGAGTTCCTGCTGGCTGCGTCCGTCTCTCCTTCAGCCGCGGAAAAATATCATAGACATTTTCTAAACTCTCCTTCACTCCTTCCTTGCGGCGCTGCGCAGCCATCATCAAATTGTCGTACACCGACAGCTCTGTAAAGATTCTGCGTCCCTCCGGCACATGGGCAATTCCTTTTTGTGCCGTGATATAGGCTTTCTGGCGAATAATCTCCTTTCCTTCAAAAAGAATGGACCCGCCTTTTGCCCGTTCCAGTCCCGTGATCGTGCGCAGAATCGTAGTCTTTCCCGCTCCATTGGCTCCAATCAGCGCCACAATTTCTCCTTCATTCACCTCAAAACTAACGCCGCGCACTGCATTGATCGCCCCATAGGAGACCGACAAATTTTCTACTTTTAATTTTATCACTGTCCACTCTCCCCCTTTCCCAAATAGGCCTCAATGACATAGGGGTTCTTTTGAATCTCCTCCGGAGCTCCTTCCGCGATGGTTTCCCCAAAATCCAAAACCTTGATTCTCTCAGCGATTTTCATCACCATGCTCATGTGATGTTCGATCAAAAGCACTGTAATATCAAACTTCTGCCTTACCTGAGCAATCACATTCATCACGTCCTCAATCTCCACCTGATTCATTCCCGCCGCCGGTTCATCCAAAAATAAAATCTTTGGGTCAGTACCCAATGCACGGATGATCTCTAGTTTTCTCTGTTCCCCATAAGGCAGGTTCCCTGCCTGAAGGCCGCTGATCTTTTCCATGTGAAACAGCTCTAGCAGCTCCGACGCTTTTTCCTCAATCATCTGTTCTTCCCTTCTGTATTTCTGGGTACGGAAAATCGCGTCTGCAAACCCATAGGTGGTCTTGCACTTCATAGCCACCTTTACATTGTCCAGCACACTCAACTTGCCAAACAGACGGATATTTTGGAAAGTTCGGGCTACTCCCATCGCGCTGATTTCATGGGGCTGTTTTTTTAAGATCGACTGACCTTCGATCAAAATGTCCCCGTCTGTGGGTTTATAGATTCCGGTCAGCATATTAAAGCTTGTAGTCTTTCCCGCCCCATTTGGCCCAATGATCGCCACAAGTTCTCCCTGCTCCAATGTGAGGTTAAAGTCGTTGACCGCTCTTAGACCACCAAAGGTAATTCCCACATTTTTTGCCTCCAAAACACTCATCGCTGTGTTGCCTCCTTCTTCCTTTTCCGTAACCTTGACCACAAAGATCGATCTTTGCCCGTAAATGTCTGGATTCCCAAAAACTTCAGTTCTCTTCCTCCACTGATTCCGTAAGGACGCCAGATAATCACATACAGCAATACTAAGGCATAGATCACCAATCTCCAATCATCCAGGAATCTTAATAGCTCTGGCAGCAGCTCCTGTGATGGTCCCCACGCCTCCGGCGTACAGATATACCAGAAGATCTGTGGATTTTGAATAGGCGAAGGTATCCGGGCTGATAAACATCAACAGATGAGCAAACAGACCGCCGCCGATTCCAGCCCAGAAAGCTGAAAAAGTAAACGCAATGGTCTTATATTTTCTTGCATCCGTCCCCATGGCCTCCGCCGCAATCTCATTTTCCCGTATCGCCAGACAGGAACGACCATAAGTGGATTTTATAAAATTCCTGGACGAGTACACTGCCAACAGCACCACCAGAAACACCCAGGTGAAATTGGTAATCTTTGGAATTCCGATCATTCCCCTCGCTCCTCCTACATAATCAATCAGCCGAATCACAGAACGGATAATCTCACCAAATCCCAAGGTGACAATCGCCAGATAATCTCCTTTTACCTTTAAAGTAGGACGCGCGATCAAAAAACCTCCACCTGCGGCAACAAGACCGCCGCCGATCAGTGCCAGCAGCAGAATCCCATTTGCCAGGAAATCTTTAGACGAAATTTCCAAAGCCGACATAAGCGTCGTGGAGATCACCGCAGCTACATAGGCACCGACAGCCATAAATCCCGCATGTCCGATAGAGAACAGCCCTGTGACCCCATTTACCAGATTCAGACTCAGCGTAACAATGATGTTCACCCCCGCCAGCATGATGACTTGAAGCAAGTAATTGTTTATCACTCCGGTATAGTTTAAGATAAGTACCAACAAATACAGACCAATAAAAATCAGGTACTCTCGTTTCATCCATCCTTTTACTCTACTCATATGGCCACCTCACACTTTTTCTGTAACAGTAGTTCCCAGTAAACCTGCTGGTCTGTACAGAAGAACCAGGATTAAAATCACAAAGGACGCCCCGTAGGAAATACTCGAGTCAAAGGACTGTAACATAACCTCGATCATTCCCAGCAAAAGACCACCCAGCATAGCTCCTTTGATGTTTCCGATTCCACCAAGCACTGCTGAGATAAATGCCTTATTTCCAATGGTCGTAGCCATATAGACATGGATAGAAGGATAGACACTGGCATAGAGAATTCCGCAGACTGCCGCCAGAGCGGAGCCAATGCAAAAAGTGATGGAGATCACCTTGTTCACATTGATTCCCATAAGTGCGGAGGCATCCTTATCACAGGAGACTGCCACCATCTGTTTTCCGATAGCAGTCTTGGAGACCAAAAACTGCATAAACGCCATCAGCACGCAGGACACACCGATCACGACGATCTGAATCGCTGAGACAGTGATTGGCCCCAAAGAGAGGCTTCCCGACGTAAACATGACAGGAAATGCCTGAGGAGTCGGCCCTACTGCCGGAATACAGCGCAGGAAATTTTGTAGAAACATACTGACGCCAATGGCTGCAACCAGACTTGACAGAGTCGGCCGATTACGCAGAGGCTTGTACGCCACCCGTTCCACGAAAACCCCAATCAAGCCGACAATTGCCATTGTCAGCAGTGCGATAAGAATAGACAACCACAACACGACACCGGAGCTTGTCAGCCACTGACAGAGAAACAGAGCTGTAAATGCCCCTAACATCATAAAATCCGCATGTGCCAGGTTAATCATTTTGATAATTCCATAGACCAGTGTATAGCCGATTGCCAGCAGGGCATAGATACTGCCCACCTGAAGGCCATACACTAAAAGCTGCACGACTTGTACCATAAATCATACCTCCCGCGTCTTCGCTGCCGCTGACTTTTCTTCAACAGACTGCCAGCAGCAGCGAGAATTTTTTTGCCACACAGATATTTTTCAGGCAACTATTCCTTCTGCTCTGCGGCGATCGTCGTCACGTATTCTCCGACTCCACCTTGATACTGAAGAATCACAGCCCCTTTTTCTGGGTCTCCGTTCTCATCCATCGTGACTCTACCTGATGGCAGAACCATATCTGTTTCAAATAGGGCATCCCGCAAAGCGGAGCCCTCGAAGGTCTCGATTTTGGTAAGTGCATCTAGAACAATATGTAAAGCTTCATACGCCAAGGTCGCGTGGGACCCTGGATTCTCACCGGCTACTTCATTGTAAGCCTCAACCCAGGACTGAGCCGCCTCGCTGCTGTCCGAACTGCTGAACGGAGCCACATAGTAGGCGCCTTCCACCATATCTTCTCCGGCTACCTCCACCAGCGTATTCAAATCCCAGGAATCTCCGCCCAGGAACGAAGCTGTAATTCCCATCTGACGGGCCTGCTGTATCTGAAGGGGAAGCTCACCCACCTGGTTGGGCAAAAACAAGACTTCCGGTTTTTTTGCAGCGATGTTGATAAGCTGAGCATTGAAGTCTTTTACATCGGCTCCAGCATACTGCTCGATAGCCACAACTTCACCGCCCTTCGCCTCGAATTCCTCTACAAAGGCGTCTTTCAAATATTTCGAGTAAGCATCTGCATTGCTGAACAAGACCGCCGCTGTCTTTGCCTTCAATTCAGAAGTCGCAAACGACGCGGCAACTTTTCCTTGAAAATCGTCCACATAGCAGGCACGGAAAATGTAGTCTCCGACGTTTGTCACCTCTTCATTGGTGGCAAAAACTGCCACTGTAGGCACTTCCGCCTCCTGAGCTACCGGGCATGCTGCCAGTGCACTAGAGCTCTCATTGGGACCGACAATCGCAGTACAATCATAGTCATCAATAAACTTTCTATAAACATTCGTGCAGGTGTCGGCCTTTGCCTCAGTGTCCTCGAGAACAATCTCCACCTTCACTGGTTTTCCCATAATCTCAATACACCCATCATTTTCGGCTAACTCATTTTCCACCACTTTAATCGCGTTTTTCTGGTACTGTCCCACAAGTGCATTCTCCCCTGAAAGTGTCCCTGCGAACCCAATTTTCACCACATCTGGAGTCTCGTTCGTCCCGCAGGCTGCCGCATTCAGCATTAGAACCGCACATAACGCAATCCCCACCAGTTTTTTCTTCATGTCATTCTCCTCCCATCTTTTCAGACTCCTTCCAGACTTAAACAAAGCAGACAAGCCCACTTCGGCTCCTTGCTGCCTGTTCACAGCCTGCAAAGCATCTTTTTCTCGTAAATTTGCTGCTTCACCGGCTTTTCGTGCCCATCTCCGAGGAAGAATGACGATCACTGTCTACGTTATTTTGTTACATCCACCTCACTGCTTTCTCTCTCGTCCCCGCTCTTCTCCGCCGCCGCTGCAATGTCGGCCAAAGACCCGTCGATGTGTTCCTCCACCGCCTGTACTCCTGCGCCGAGGTCTCTTTCCTCCAATGCCTGAATAATTTTGCCGTGGGGAACCAGCGCATGAATCGCGTTTTCAGAAATTCCAAAGGACTTTCTGCGATATGGACGCAATGCCTTTGCAATGATGCGGTTCATCTCGATCAGCAGAGAATTTCCGCTGACGCGCGCCAGCTCCATGTGGAATTTCTCATCTAGGACAGACATTTTTTCCGCGTCTCCCCTCATGATCGCATTTTCAAACGCATTGTGAATCTGTTTGATTCTCTCAATATCCTCGTCAGTTCTACGCATAATCGCATACCTGATATTCATGACCTCCACGGTACAGCGGACCTCAAAAAAATCATTCAGCTGCGATTTTCGAAGCGCAAACCACTCTTCGACACTCTCTTTGGTCTCCACATTGGTGGCGATGACATAGGAGCCACTTCCATGCCGTGTCTCGATATAGCCCTTGGCCCGGACGATACTGATCGCCTCCCGGAGCGTTGACCGGCTCACCTCAAACATCTGACACAGCTCTTTCTCTGTAGGAAGCTTATCTCCTATGGAATACACCCCATCTTTGATACGCTGTATCAACTCTCCCGCCACATTATCAATTACATTGATTTCTCTCTCTTTTTTCATCAGTATCCCACTCTCCAATCCGTACAATGTTATAAGCTATTCCTCCGGAACCTGTCTTTTTCATAGGTTCCGGTAACTTTTATATGAGTAATCATATCACATCACACTTAATTGTCAATGTTATCTGATGATTTTCTTGAAAACCAAAAATGTTATCCGATGACTGTGTCTATTATAGGACGACCACGGAATTCTTGCAACAGATGTCTTTTATTCTCTTGCGTTTCGATGTTTCTGACAAAAAAGCGTTTTAACTTTTGTATGTTTTCTATAATTAACAAAATTCATATAAATATTTTCTGTTTTGAGCAGAAAATTAATCGTGATATTTCATAAGAAATGTAAACTTGTTTTATGAAAAAGTAACTATTGATTTTTCTTTTTTCTTGATATATCATAAATTCATCTGATGAATATTAAAAATTCATCAATCAATTTATCAAATGCCCTCTCAGAAAGAGAGTGCCTAAAACTCAAAAGGAGGAAATGAAACATGACAAGAGAAGAATTCACTAAGAAATATGGAAAGGTATTGGTACCTGTTCTCACACCTTACGATGAAAATGAAAAGGTCAATTATGAGGCCTATGCACAGCTCATCCATTATCTGATTGAGACAGGCTCCTGTGATTCCGTCATTGTGACCGGTACCACCGGCGAAGCATCCCTGCTCACCTTTGACGAACGCGTGAAACTGATGGAGACTGCTCTGAAAGCCGCCGACGGACGTGTTCCTGTCATCGCCGGCACCGGATGTGCTTCCACAAAAGAAACCATCGCACTGACAAAAGCGGCTGAAAAGCTGGGAATCGAGCTGGCTATGGTTGTTTGCCCATTCTACAATAAGCCTACCATGGACGGAGTTTACACCCACTTCAAAGCAGTGGCTGAAAGTACCACCTGCAAAATCATGCTATACAACATCCCTATTTTCGTAGGTATCAATATGGAGGCGGAAGTGGTACACGAACTGGCCAAAATTGACAACATCATCGGCATCAAAGACGAAGCCGGGGTAAATCCCACTCAGGTAACAGACTTCCTGCTGGCCACCCGCGATGTGAATCCAGAATTCGTGGTCTTCAACGGCGACGATATCATGCTGCTACCCACCATCATCCAGGGTGCCATGGGTATTGTCACCGGAGGCGCTCATATCTTCGGAAAAGAGATTCGTGAAATATTCAAAGCCTTCGAGGAGGGACGAAACGAGGATGCCAAAAACAGCTTCGAACCGTTGTATCGCTTCTGCAAGTCCTGCGGACAAAACGGAAGAATCCTCCCTAACTCCATCCTTAGACCTGCTGTGGAAAAAGTCTCAGGTGTCAAGATCGGCCCTAGCCGCCGCCCTTTGGCTCCCGCTACAGAAGAGGAATTGGAAGTGACCTTAGGAATTTTAAAGGAGATCGGAAAGCTCTAAACTTCAATCGAATGGGAGAAAGTTTTCTTTCTTATTACAAAAAGGACAGTCCTTTTCCAGACTGTCCTTTTTCTCGATACAGATTCAATTTTCTTCTAAACTCGGAATTCTCACGTCCACATCCACGTCTTGGCTGTAATCCACCTGTTCAAAGCGAAATCCGAACATCTTGTAGAAGTCCTCCCAATATCCGTCGATATCGGAGACCTCTTTCAGATTTTCCGTTGACATCATTGCCCAGACCTTCATCACCTCAGCCTGCACTTTCTCGTCCAACTCCCAATCGTCCATGCGAATCCTTCCTTCTTGGTCCACCGGCATGGGATTCTCCAAAAGCTTTGTGCGGAATAGACGGTCCATTTGCCGAATGCAATCCTCATGGCTACCCTGCTCCTTCATGATCTTATAGAGAATTGACAGGTACAAGGGCACAATCGGAATCGCTGAACTCGCCTGCGTCACCAGAGCTTTATTTACTGAGACCACCGCTGTGACCCCATTCAGCTCCTGGTTCATCTTCTCAGCAGTCTTCTGCAAATGATTCTTTGCCTGCCCGATGGTTCCATGAGTATATATCGGATAAGTCAGTTCAGGGCCAATATAGGAATAAGCCACTGTCTTTGCATTTTCCGCCAAAACACCTGCCTTTTGAAGCACTTTTATCCAGTCCTCCCAATCTTCTCCGCCCATGACTTTTATGGTTCCTTCGATCTCTTTGTCTGTGGCCGGCTCTACACTCTTCGTCACGATTTCATTGGTTCTAAGATCAATACTCTTTTCCGTAAAAGGGCTGCCTACCGTCTTCAGTGTGGAAGAATAGGTAACTCCATCTGCCGATCTCCTAGGCGCCGCTAGACTGTAGACCACCAAGTCCACCTGTCCCAAATCTCTGCGGATGGTATCAATCGCCTGTTTCTTCACCTCAGCAGAAAACGCGTCTCCGTTGATGGACTTCGCATAGAGACCGTCCTGCGTTGCAAATTTCTCAAAAGCCGCGGTGTTGTACCAGCCTGCCGTCGCCGTTCTCTTGCCACTGGCCGGGCGTTCAAACATAATCCCCAGAGTCGCCGCCTGACATCCAAAGGCTGCCGTGATGCGGGATGCCAGCCCATAGCCCGTGGATGCTCCGATCACCAACACCTTCTTAGGCCCCGCTTTCGGCCCTTGAGCTTTTACATAGGCAATCTGCTCTCTCACATTTTCCTCACATCCTGCCGGATGCGCCGTCGTACAAATATATTCCCTAACTTTTGGTTCCACTATCATCCTTTATCCCTCCCGGATTATTACTTTGAATACCAAACTATTTTAGCAAAAGGAAAAAGTTTTTTCAAGAACTTTCCCAAAATCCATTTCAGTAACCGTAACAGGTCAGCCAGCGCCATTCGTAAAACCGTGCTGCGTGCTTATCTTGGCTGACGCCACTGTTTTTCTCATAAAAAGGCGCTCAGTTTATACAGATGTCTGCTCACAAAAATATACAAGTATGTTTTATGTTTCCCGTACACTGTATGGCTGAACTGTTACCAGCAGCCTACTTTGTCGTGCTTCCCAGGCCACCATTTCTTATATCCGTCACATCATCGTCAAAGGTAATACCATATTCCACGAAGATTCCCTGCATGAAGCCTGTCCCAGCCTTCAACGCTACCGTCCTCTCCTCGTTCGTATCATTGGTCAGTTTCGCGAAGATATGCCCTTCATTGTCTGAATAAAAATAATCACTGTCAATAATTCCCACCGTATTGTTCATCTGAAGACGAAATTTAAATCCCAAGCCGCTTCTAGGGTAACATTTCAAAACCCAGTTTGGTTCCATCTCCACGCGAATTCCTGTGGGAATCTTCACAGTCTCCCCCGGCTGCAAAGTAAAATCCACCGGTGAAAAAAAATCATATCCGGCAGAACCCGACGTAGCTCTCTGAGGCAGCCTAATATCTCCGTAGATTTTCTGAACCTCTTCTTCCTGCACTTCCCCAAAAGTATCCTTCCAGTCCTCCAGAAACCTCTTCTCACTCACCTTATGAAATCTTCCGACTCTCTTCATTCACAGCCTCCTCTATTCTTCCTGAAGTACAATTTTACCTTCTTTTAAAGTGGACGGAACATCTATCACTTTCTGATTGCTGCTGCCCCTCCAAGGCAGTGTGATATCTTTCTGAGCTGAGATAAATTTCCCATCCACCACGACATCCAAATAATTCACAATCTCCAAATCTACAATCTCTTTCCAGAGATAACCGGTATACAGCCAGATCGTCTTCTCTGGATATCTCTGCCGTATTTCCCTAGCTAAAGCTGTCACCTCCCGAATATTGGCGGGATGTAGAGGGTCCCCTCCACTAAAAGTAATCCCAGAGATATAGGCCTTATCCAACTCCTGAAAAATCTCTTTCTTTTCTTCCTCCGTAAACGGCAATCCACCTTGGGGGTCCCAAGTAATGGGATTCTGGCAATCTTTGCAGCCATGACTACAACCCGCCACCCACAAGACGACCCGAAGTCCGTCGCCGTTTAGCATATCATCTTTGGTTATGTTGTGATATCTCATGATTCATCTCCTAAAAAGACTCTTTCTGAAATCTAATGACGATTTGAGCGCATCCTCAGCCGAATGTTTTAGGTTACAAAAATGAACTATCATGCATCAGTATGACAAGATCTTTCCTATAACCCAAAAAGGGAAGTCCAGGGACTGCCGCCCTGTATAACTCCCCTTTTATATGCTGAAACACCAATGCCAACATTTACGATAAAGAATTACGCCTCTTCCTTTGGCACATCCTTCATACTGAAACTGAATCTGCCCATCTTGTCCTTGCCCAGACATACGACTTTTACCTTATCACCCAAAGTCAATACATCCTCCACGCGATTAATCCGCTCTTTACAGATCTTAGAAATGTGTACCATTCCCTCTTTTCCAGGAGCAAACTCTACAAATGCACCAAATTCCTTAATGCTTACCACTTTACCCGTAAATACCTGTCCAGCCTCAAAATCCGTGGTGATTACCTTAATCAGACGAACGGCCTCGTCCATATCTTTTTGATTCAAACCACAGACAGACACAGCGCCGTCATCGGTAATATCAATCTTCACGCCAGTCTCATCAATAATCGTGTTGATGGTTTTTCCTCTCTGCCCAACCACATCGCCGATTTTCTGGGGATCAATCTGAATCTGCACAATCTTCGGCGCATAAGGCCCAACACTGGTTCGCGGCTCATGGATACATTTTTCCATAACTTCCGTCAATATATACTCCCTTGCCTCTTTTGTCCGGCGAATCGCTTCCTCAACAATCGGTCTAGTCAGACCATGAATTTTGATATCCATCTGAATGGCAGTGATACCGTCATGAGTACCTGCCACCTTAAAGTCCATATCACCAAAGAAGTCTTCCAGCCCTTGAATGTCCGTCAGCACTAGATAATCGTCATCCGTCTCTCCCGTAACCAGACCTGCGGAAATTCCTGCAACCGGTTTTCTGATTGGCACGCCAGCCGCCATCAAAGACATCGTAGACGCACAGATACTCGCCTGAGAAGTTGAGCCGTTGGACTCAAAAGTCTCAGAAACCGTACGGATTGCATACGGAAACTCTTCCTCTGTCGGAAGCACCGGAACCAAAGCACGCTCTGCCAGAGCTCCATGTCCGATCTCACGGCGTCCCGGACCACGGGACGGTTTTGTCTCACCCACAGAGTAGGAAGGGAAGTTATAGTGATGCATATAGCGCTTAGAAGTCTCAAATTCATCCAGGCCATCCAATCTCTGAGCCTCGGACAGCGGCGCCAATGTGGTCACCGTGCAGATCTGCGTCTGACCGCGTGTGAACATCGCAGAACCATGAACTCTCGGAATAATATCCACCTCCGCCGCCAACGGACGAATCTCGTTAATTGCTCTGCCATCAGGACGCTTGTGGTCTTTTAAAATCATCTTGCGCACAGTCTTCTTCTGATACTGATAGATTGCCTCCCCGAGGACTTCCAGCCACTCCTCGTTGTCGGCAAATTTTTCTTCTAATTTATCCGTAATTTGACGGATGTTCTCATCGCGAATCTGCTTCTCATCGGCAAATACCGCAACTTCCATCTCTTCCGGAGGCACAATCTCCTTGATTGCCTGGAACAGTTCTTCCGGAACCGCACAGCTCTCATAACTATGCTTCTCTTTTCCGCACTCTTCTACAATTTTGTCGATAAACTTAATAATCTCCTGGTTCACATCGTGTGCCAGATAGATCGCCTCGATCATTTTATCTTCTGGAAGCTCATTAGCTCCAGCTTCGATCATAATCACCTTTTCTCTGGTGGAAGCTACCGTTAACTGTAAATCAGAAATTTTTTTCTGTGCCAGGCTGGGATTGATGATAAATTCTCCGTCCAAAAGTCCCACCTGCGTGGTCGCACAAGGACCATCAAATGGAATATCTGAGATACAAGTGCTGATTGCAGACCCTAACATAGCTGGAATCTCAGGATTACACTCTGGATCTACAGACATCACCATATTACTCAACGTCACATCGTTGCGGTAATCTTTCGGAAACAACGGACGCATGGGACGGTCAATTACCCTCGAAGTCAGGACAGCATGTTCGCTGGCCTTTCCCTCTCTTTTGTTAAACCCACCTGGAATTTTGCCCACAGCATACATTTTCTCCTCATACTCCACGCTCAGAGGAAAGAAGTCGATTCCCTCTCTCGGCTTATCAGACGCCGTCGCGGTGGAGAGCACTGTGGTATCTCCGTAGTGCATCAGCGCAGCACCGTTAGCCTGTTTTGCAACTCTGCCAATATCCACAGTCAAGGTCCTGCCTGCTAATTCCATTGAAAAACTTTTGTACATGTTCTCTTCTCCTTTTCTAAAACTGCCGACAGAAGTCCGAAACAACTGAAAAATCCACATCCATTTCCTAAAAGATATAGCCTTTTCAGTAGTCTCGGAAATTACTTCCGTCTTTGCGCTAAAGGGGCGGATAAAATACATCCGCCCCCTGCCTTACGTCTTACTCTTATTTTCTTAAACCTAATCTCTCGATTAAAGCACGATATCTCTCGATATCTTTTTCTTTCAGGTAAGCCAACAGTCCACGTCTCTGTCCGACCATTTTCAGAAGACCTCTTCTGGAATGATGGTCTTTGTGATGCTCTTTTAAGTGTTCTGTCAGTTCCTCGATTCTCGCTGTCAGAATAGCAACCTGTACCTCTGGTGAACCTGTGTCACCTTCGCTTCTTGCATATTCTTTCATAATTGCTGCTTTCTTTTCTTTTGAAATCATTTTGATTTCCTCCTCATAAATATTTTCTAATCGCCATGCACTAAGAGGTGGTCGGAGTGTCCAGTCTCTGAATGCGGGCTAAACTCGTACTATCCGAGTATACCATAGCTCACAGAATCTGTAAACAATTTTTTTAACCGGCCGCTGTCGCATTTTTCTGCATCTCATCTGGGTCTTTCTCCAACAGGGAAAACGCAATGTTTGTAGCATGGTCAGACACACGCTCCAGACCGGAAATAATATCTGAAAAAATCATTCCCGCAGACGGCGTACACTCATTTCTCGTCAGACGCTGTACATGATTCTCCTGAAACATACGTTCCATCTCGTCCACTTGATTTTCCAAATCTAAAATCTCCTGCATATGTTCTTGATTATTATTGGAGAACATATCTAAAGCATAGGCCGTCACCTTAATCACCAAATCCAGCATCTCTCCCATCTCTTTTTGAGCCTGAGGACTAAACACAATATTCTGAGACTTTCTCATAGCCGCGGCTTCCGCCACATTTTCTGCATGGTCTCCAATCCTCTCAATGTCATTGGCCACATGGAACAAACCTCCGATACTCTTTGCGTCGTCCACTGGGAGAGTCGTCTGGTTCAGTTTCACCAGATAATCTGTGATTGCATGGTTGAGATAGTCAATATTCTTCTCAACCTTGCAAACTTCCTGAATTTCATCCTCATCCAGAGTAATCAAAGAGTTCATTGCTCTTTGCAAATTGGTAACTGCCATGTTGCCCATGTGTTCTAGCTCTCTGGTGGCATCAAACACAGCTGTAGCCGGAGAGAGAATAGATTTCGCTCCGATAAATTGTAGGCCATAGTTGTCTTCTTTCGGCTGCGCATTTTTATGTTTCTTCTCCGGCAGGATATAATGCGTCAAATGCACAATCTGTTTCACAAAAGGAGCCAGAATAATAACTTCCGTAATCTTAATCAACGTATGCGCATTCGCTACCTCACGTCCCGGATTATGTCCTGAAATATTCTGAATAAATGCAGTAATCGGCTCTAGAGCAACCGTCAACACAAGGAAGACGATGATGGTCCCTATAATATTGAATAAAAGATGAATCAACGCTGTCCGCTTCGCATCCCTCTTTCCGTTCAGACTCGCTAACATCGCTGAGACACATGAACCGATGTTGCATCCCAAAATGATAAAAAAGCAAATACGAATGTCCAATAGCCCCTGGTTAGCTAACAGCAGCACAATTCCTACAGTCGCAGATGAACTCTGTAAAACTGCTGTCACTACAATTCCCACTAAAATCGCCAGATAATGATTCGTCAGAGAACTCATGGTCTCTAAGACTACTGGATCTGTTTTCAATGTAGACATGGAGCTGGACATGGTGGTCATCCCCATGAACAGAACTCCAAATCCCAGAATTACCATTCCTATGTTCTGTATCTTTTGTCTTTTACAGAACATATACATCACAACGCCTGCGATCACGAACAGTGGCGCTAGCGCTGAGAGGTTAAAAGAAATCAACTGGGAAGTAACTGTTGTTCCAATGTTTGCACCCATGATGACACCTGCTGCCTGATACAGGTTCATCAGCCCGGAATTCACAAAGCTGACCGTCATGACTGTCGCCGCGCTGGATGACTGGATAACTGCCGTAAAAAACGTTCCCACAAGGATTCCTCTAATTGTATTTTTTGTAAAGAATTCCAAAATACTTCTCATTTTGGCCCCGGCTGCTTTCTCTAAGCCATCACTCATCAGCTTCATGCCAAACAGAAAAAGCCCTAAGCCTCCCATTAATCCAAGTAATATTTCCATTCTTATACTTTCTCCTTGATGTATATCTGTTTCACAGCCTAACAGTCGACATTTTTCGAAGTCTCTTCAAAGTAGTTCTGAGCTTTCTCAATGTCTGCCATCAACTGCGCTTTTAATTTTTCTAAAGAATCAAACCTTCTTTCAGGCCGCAAAAATTTCAAGAATGATACCACTGATTTCTGCCCATATAGGTTCTGGTCACAGTGAAACAGATAAGTTTCCACTCCCAAAAACTCTTCAGCCCCGACTGTCGGTTTATAACCTACATTGGTTATCCCATGGAATTGCTGATCTCCAAATCTGGATTTCGTAATATAGACGCCATTAGGCGGCATCAGCTTTTCCTTCGGCGGAACCAGATTGGTCGTAGGCATCAATTTTCGGTGTCCAAGCCCACGGCCATGAAGAACCTCTCCGGTAGTGGAAAAGTATTCTCCCAACAGCTCGGCGACCTTTTCCACCTTTCCCTCGTTCAATTGTTCTCTCACATAGGTACTGCTAATCTTTCGTTTCCCATCTGTCTCATCTGGAATCACTTCCACCTGAAAATCATACTGCTGCCCCATTTTCTGCAACAACTGAGCATTTCCTTTTCGCTCATATCCGAATCGGAAATCCTGTCCCACGGCTAGAAAACCCACATGAAGCCTGTCTACTAGAATCTCCTTCACAAAAACTTCTGGCAACATATGCCGCAGCCTCTCATTCAAAGGACATTCCAAAAAGAGGTCAACTCCCATGGTCTCTAGTTTTGCCCTTCTTTCCTCGTGGCTTAGTATCATTCGATTACTCTGATCAAATGCGAATACTACCGCACTCAGTCCCTGTTCTTTTTTCTCCAAAACTCTTTGTATTAATTTTTGGTGTCCCCGATGTAGACCGTCAAATTTGCCCAATGTCACTGCACACCGTAAGACTTGGGGTATCTTTTCTATGTTCTTCTGATAGTCCATAATAACTCCTGTCATTTTCAAGGATAAAACATCTTGACAGGATAATAACGCTTCCTGTCCTCTCTCCACTGGTAAATCCCAATGAAAACGCCATGGCTGTCACACATGCGAATCTGTCCTTGAAAGTATCTCCCCAGGTCACTGACCGAGACCGGATTTCCATTGTGAACACATTTATCCAAACTCTCCGGACAGCAGATTCTCAAAAGCTCCTGGAACATCTCTTCCACCGGAACCACCTCCTGTTCCAGTGTTCCCTCCCGGACCAGCCTTTCCACCTGTGCTAGCGTCAGACTGTCCTCCAGATAAAAGGTTCCGACTCTTGTGCGAGTCAGCTCCTGCATACAACCGCCACAGCCCAGCTTTTCACCAATGTCATGGCATAGGGTCCGTATATAGGTCCCTTTAGAACAAGTCACTTTCATCTCCACCAGTGGTAACTCTATTCTCAGAATCTCTATCTCATAAAAATAGACTTCCCGAGCCTTTCTTTCTACTTCCCGTCCCTCCCGGGCCAGCTCATAGAGTTTTCTTCCATTGACCTTCAGTGCGGAATACATGGGAGGAAGCTGCATCTGTTTTCCCTCAAACTCCTCAATCACTTCCCTGACCTGTTCCTCAGTCACGTCAACGCTTCGTTCTCTCAAAACCTTCCCCGTGTGATCCTGGGTATCTGTGGTAACTCCTAGGCGTAGGACTGCCCGATAAGTTTTATCCTCGTCTGAGAGAAATTCACAGATTTTTGTACCTTTTCCCAGACACACGGGAAGCACACCCACAGCATCAGGGTCAAGGGTACCTGTATGGCCGATTTTTTTCTGTCTGAGAACTCCTCTTAGTTTTGCTACCACATCATGAGAAGTAAAGCCTCTCTCCTTATAGATATTGATTATGCCGTCCATAGTCCTTACTCTCCCGAGAGCTGTCTTTCCACATGCTGGCTTACATTGTTAATCACATCATAGAGAGTTCCCTGCATCTCAAACCCTGCCGCATACATGTGGCCGCCGCCACCAAAATACACGGCGATCTTGCTGACATCCACATTTCCGTTGGAACGCAGACTCACCTTAAAGCTCTGGCTGGCATACTCATATAGGAACATGGCCGCCGCCACGCCCTTAGTCAGACGAAGCTGGCTGACGATTCCATCTAGGTCTTTGGAGGTAATTCCGTAAAAATCCATATCCTTGTGCTTTAGATATCCAATGATGAAGGCTCCATCCATAATCAAAATGCTCTCAGCCAGAACCCTTCCCATTACCTGATTTTGGACATAGGTCTTTTCATAAAAAGAGCTCTCGATAATCCGCTTAAAATCCAGGCCGGTTTCCATCAGACATGCAGCGATTCTCATCGTTCTCGGCGTTGTGGAGGAATACTGAAATACACCGGTATCATGAATCATCCCAGTATACAGTGCCTCCGCAATTGGACGCGTCACCTTCTCAGGCTCCAAAAGTGTGTAGAGCACCTCACAAGCCGACCCCACATCACCTTCAATATGATTGATTTTCGCAAAGCCTGGATTGCTGACATGGTGGTCAATACACAGGGTATTTTTTGCTTTCTCAAAACATGTGCCTGCTAAAGCTAAACGGTCTAAGCTGCTGACATCCAAAGTAATGAATAAATCATATTCTTTTTCACCAGAACACTCCGTCCGTATTTCATCCATGCCGGACAGATAAGAAAACACCTCCCTCGGACGGTCTAGATAAACATCCGCCTCAATCTGAGGATACCATTCTTTTAGATACAGATACAGTCCCATACAGCTTCCCACACAGTCTCCGTCTGGTCTGACATGCCCGGCGATTCCCACTGTCTTAATATTCTCTAAGATATCTGCAATTCTATTCATAATACTTACCTTTATTCCTCTATCTCCGTCCCAGAAGCATCCTTTTTTGCCACCTCATCGATCAGCTTTGACATATGAACTCCATATTCAATGGACTGATCTAAGAGAAAACGAATTTCTGGCGTGTTGCGCAGATTCAGATTTCTGGCTAGCTGCCGGCGCACATAGCTCTCCGCACTTTTTAAGCCGGCCATGGTCTCTTCCTGCGCTTCCTGATTTCCCAACACACTGATGTATGCCTTACAGGTCTTCAAATCCGGTGCCACCTCCACCGCCATGACCGAAGTCATAGGGTGGATTCTGGGATCTTTGATTTCATTTCGGATAATGTTGCTGAGCTCTCTGAGCACCTCGGTATTGACACGGGTATTTTTTATGCTGTTCTTTCTCATAGTCACTCAATCCCCTATCTTGGTACTTCCACCATAATGTATGCTTCTACCTGGTCTTCCTCTTTGATATCATTGAAGTCTTCAAATACCAGACCACACTCGTAGCCTGCCTTTACTTCTTTTACATCGTCCTTGAAACGTTTCAGAGAGGCCAAAGCTCCCTCATAAATCTGCTCGCCTTCCCGTTTGATGCGAATCTTGCAGGCTCTCTGGAAGATTCCATCTAGCACATAGCTTCCCGCGATGGTTCCCACTCCGGACGCCTTAAAGGTCTGGCGTACTTCCGCATGACCGATCACTTTCTCCTCATAAATTGGGTCCAGCATTCCCTTCATAGCGGCTTCCACATCCTCAATCGCCTGATAAATGACGCGGTACAGTCGAAGATCTACGCCTTCCTGCTCTGCCAACTGCTTCGCCAAAGCGTCTGGACGCACGTTAAATCCAATTACAATTGCATTAGAAGTCGCCGCCAAAGTGACATCTGACTCATTGATGGCACCCACGCCGCCGTGGATGACCTTCACCACAACTTCTTCATTGGACAGCTTGGTCAGACTCTGTTTTACTGCCTCCACAGAACCTTGCACATCGGCTTTTACGATGATTGGAAGCTCTTTTAAATTGCCCGCCTGAATCTGACTGAACAGATCATCCAAAGACAATTTCGCCTTCGTGTCTTCCAGCAGACGATTTTTGTTCTCAGATACAAAGGTACTGGCAAAGTTTTTCGCCTCTTTATCGCTGTCAAAGGACACCAGAATTTCTCCTGCGTTGGGCACATCAGAAAGTCCTAAAATCTCCACCGGCGTGGATGGTCCGGCCTCTTTCACACGGCGGCCCTTGTCATCCATCATCGCGCGTACTTTACCGGAAGACGCTCCGGCTGCGATGAAATCGCCCACATGCAGAGTACCCTTCTGCACCAGAATCGTAGCAACCGGTCCTTTTCCTTTATCCAGCTCTGCCTCAATGACCAACCCTCTCGCCGCACGTTTTGGATTTGCTTTCAGTTCGCAGACCTCCGCAGTGAGCAGTATCATCTCTAGCAAATTGTCAATTCCTTCCCCTGTGTGAGCAGATACCGGTACAAAAATCGTACTTCCGCCCCAATCCTCTGGAATCAATTCATACTCTGACAGCTCCTGTTTTACACGCTCTACATTCGCGCTTGGCTTGTCGATTTTATTGATCGCTACAATGATTTCGATTCCCGCCGCTTTCGCATGGCTGATTGCCTCCACTGTCTGAGGCATCACTCCATCATCTGCCGCCACCACTAAAATAGCGATATCTGTGGCATTGGCGCCACGCATCCTCATCGCTGTAAAAGCCTCATGTCCCGGCGTATCCAGAAAGGTGATCTTCTGTCCGTTGATCTTTACCACATAGGCTCCAATATGCTGTGTGATTCCACCGGCTTCTCTGTCAGTTACATTGGTGTTTCGGATTGCATCCAACAGGGAAGTCTTACCGTGGTCTACGTGTCCCATAACACAGACTACCGGCGGACGTGACTGCAGCGTAGTCTCATCTTCCTCTTCCTCTTTTAGCAGCTCCTCGATCACATCGACTTTCTCTTCCTGCTCCGCGATGATATCGTATTCTAAAGCAATCTCCTGAGCTTTTTCAAAATCAATCTCATGGTTTACTGTCACCATGATTCCTTCCAAAAACAGCTTTTTGACAATAACGGAAGGCTGCATTTTCATCTTCTCTGCCAATTCCCGGATGGTAAGCTTCTCTGGAAGCGTAATCTCCTTGATCTCCGGCTTTTTCTCCTCCGGCTTTTGCTGAGGCGTCGGTTTCTGCAGAGCTTTTGGAAGACGCATATTCGGTCTTTTTCCGCCCTGATTTGGCCTGCGGCTGCTCTTATCGTAATCTTTTTTCTTATTATCTCTCTTATTGTCTCTGTCTCTCTTGCCTTCCTTAGACGGCTTCGTCATCTCAGCTACAAAGACATCCTGCTCCTGGCGTTTTACAGGTCTTCCACCGCTGCGGCTCTGCGGTCTTCCCTGGCTTTCCTGGCGGTTATTCGGTCGTTCCTGGAAAGAACGGCCGGAGCTGTTTCCTCCATTTCTGCCCTGCGGTCTTCCCTGCCCTTCCTGACGGCCGCCTTGACGGTCCTGGGAACGGTTACTGCTATTATTATTTCTGTTCTGCGGCCTTCCCTGGCCCTCCTGGCGTCCGCCTTGACGACTCTGTGCAGGACGGCCTTCACCGTTTCTGGGTGCGCCTCCTTGATTATTGTTTCCTCTAAAATTATTTTCCCGGTTTTCCGCTGCCCTTTCTCCCTGAGGCTTTCCTACAGCCGCATTCTGGGCCGGTCGATTTGAATTCTGCGGTCTTCCTTGTCCCGGTCTTCTGTCGCCTTTCTTGCGCTCGCCCTGCTTTCTCCTGCCGCCGTCGCTGGCATTTTGCGCGTGGTAAACACGGATAATATTTTTCTTTTTCTTCGGAGTCTCCTCCTGCTTGTTTAAGTTCTTTTCGTTATTTGGTGATTCCACTTTTTGTTCCTTTCCTGTCATCTTAAATTTTTCTCTGATTTTCTCTGCCTGTGTATCTTCCACATTGCTCATATGGCTCTTTACATCAACGCCAATTCCTTTCAGCGCGTCCATAACCTCTCGATTCGTCCGCTCCAGTTTCTTGGCCAACTCATGCACTCTTATTTTTGCCATGCCGGACTCACTCCCTCCTAATATTTCGGGTCATCCTTCGTGATCTTCAAAATTGCGCCTGCAAAATTTTCATCCAACACTGCCAGACTGGCACGATACTCTTTACCCATACAATGGCCAAGTTCCTCCTTTGTATGGCTCACTTCGAAAGGTACCTGGTAATACGCGCACATATTTCGAAATTTCTTTTTCGTATTGTCAGACGCGTCCTCGCCAATCACTACCAGTTTTGCCTGACCGCTTCTTACCGCCTTCTCCGTAGAGAACTCACCGCTGACCACCTTTCTGGCTTTTGTTGCAAGGCCGATCAGAGATTTTATCTTATTTTTGTTCAATCTCTTCGAACTCCTTCTCGAGTCTTTCATAGACTTCCTGGGGAATCTCTGTCTTCAGCGAACGCTCCAGCCCCTTATTCTTCCTGGCCTTTTCCAGACATTCCAGACTATAGCACAAATATGCGCCCCGGCCGTTTTTGCGTCCCGTCGTGTCCAGCAGGATCTCCCCTTCTCCAGTCTTCAGCACCCGCATCATTTCTTTCTTATTCTTCATCTCCCTGCATCCAGTACACTGGCGCATGGGCACTTTACCTCTCGTCTTCATCTTCCCCGGTCTCCTTTTCGTAACCGTATTCATTCAGATCAAGAACTTCCCCGTTTTCGCTCAGCTCTTCTGCTGGCCTAGCAAACTCTTCCGCTTCTTCTGACTCTTCGAACTCTTCATACTCATCCTCATATTCATCGTCTTCATAGTCATAGAAGTCTCCTGCCTCCTTGGCCTGAGTTTCACTCTTAATGTCGATCTTAAATCCTGTCAGTCTGGCTGCCAAGCGCGCATTCTGTCCTTCTTTTCCGATTGCCAATGAAAGTTGGTAATCCGGCACCACAACCAGAGCCGTCTTCTCATCCGGGTCCGCCATCACGGCGATAACCTTCGCAGGACTCAGAGCATTTTCAATCAAGATCGCAGGATTCTCACTCCAATTGATGATATCAATTTTCTCTCCTCGAAGCTCACTGACAATCGCATTCACTCTCGCCCCGTTCATTCCGACACAAGCTCCCACCGGATCTACGTCCGGATCGTTGGACCACACTGCAATCTTAGTTCTAGAACCAGCTTCCCGGGCAATACTCTTGATCTCCACAATTCCCTCTCTCACCTCAGCCACCTCTGACTCAAAAAGTCTCTTTACCAGCTCAGGGTGTGTCCTGGACACCAAGATTCTCGGACCTTTCGGCGTATCCTTTACTTCCAGGATATAAACTTTGATTCTCTCTGTCGGATGGAACACCTCTGTCTTAACCTGCTCGTTCTCGTTGAGAAGAGCATCCGCTTTTCCCAGATTGATACTCACATTCTTGCCCAGATTTCTCTGAACAATACCCGTAACCACATCCTTCTCTTTGCCGTAATACTGGTTGTAGAGTACCTTTCGTTCCTCCTCGCGGATCTTCTGAAGAATCACATTTTTGGCATTCTGGGTAGCAATACGGCCAAATTCTTTGGAGTTAATCGGCACTTTAATCACATCGCCGACTTCTGCCCTGGCGCTGATCTTCAACGCGTTCTCCAGGGAAATCTCCATCACGGGATCTTCTACCTGCTCCACCACTGTACGCTCTGCGTACACACTGAAATCACAAGTTTGAGGGTCAATGCTGACCTTGACATTGTCCGCCTTTCCATAGTGATTCTTACAGGCCTGGATTAAGGATTGCTCAATCGCATCCAACAAAGTGTCTTTGCTGATGTTCTTTTCTTTCTCCAAAATCTCCAATGCTCCCAATAACTCTGTGTTCATTTTTCTTTTTTCCTCCTAAACTAAAAATCAATGGCCAGGCGGATTAGGGCGATCTCTTTTTTTTCGAAGGTCCTCCTGGTCTTATCTTGTTCTTCAATGGTCACACTATTATTATCATATGCAAGCAAAATACCATAAAATTCTTTTTGTTTATCGATGGGGCGATAAGTTCTGATCTCCAGCTCCTTCCCCATGCTTCTGGCATAGTCCTTCTCTTTCTTTAAAGGACGTCCAAGTCCCGGGGAACTCACTTCCAGAATATAACTGTCTTCAATAAAATCCGCCTCATCCAGTAGATCGCTGAACGCACGGCTGATCAATTCACAGTCGTCTACGGTGATTCCTCCTTCTTTGTCAATATACACTCTGAGATACCAGTTTCCGGCTTCCTTGACATACTCTACATCCACCAGCTCAAATCGCTGAGCTTCCACTAGAGGGAGTATCATCTCCTCTGCTCTTTGCTCATAGACTTCTTTTCTGCTCAATTTCTCACCACCTATCTTTCCCTCTCACATAAAAGAGTGGACCTCTCGGTCCACTCCTACGTTGTCAGTCTCATTTACATCTTATTCATTGTAACACCAACGGACCAGAAAATCAAGCAGCATTTTCCAGCTATGCACGACTCTTGGTGCCCTTGGTGTCTCTCTTCGCCAGACGTAGTCTATTCAGCGTAAGTTTCTTTTCCTTATACTCAATCGTATACTCCGTATGTCCTTCCAACAAATAGGCATGTTCCAGTTGGTCTTGCTCTCCTAAGCGCATTCCCCTCACGCCGATGGCCCCTTTTTTCTTCTCGGGAACCTCCTGCTTCAGAAAACGTAGAAAATACCCTTGTGTGCTTTGCAAAACAACATACTCCATGGCATCTGAAGGAGCTACAAAAATCACCTTGTCGCCCTCTGTCAGCTTCGTGGCCATAATCGTCCGCTTGGTCACATCGAACTCCTGTCCGCTCACCTGCTTCAGCATGGCTTTCTGTGTCGCAAACAAAAGCTGAGAGTGCTTCAGCTCCTCCATACCCGCCACGTAGAGAATCTGTTCCTCCTGGCTGTTATAGTTGCTCAGATTATCCACTGGAACCCCCTTATCTCGGAACTTCACCAGTGGAATATCCAAGACCTTGACTGCGTGCATCCTTCCTGCATCCGTAAAAATACAGATCCGGTCCGTGTTCATGCAGGAAAACAGATACTTACTCTCGCTGCAGGCATTCTCCTTATTCCTCTCATAAGTCTGCCGGTCTATGGTTTTCACATAACCAAAACGGTCCATCAGGAACCACACTTCCATCTCCTCGATCTTTTTCTCCTCAAAGACCGCTTCCTGCGCATTTTCCAGAGCGGTCCTGCGCTTCCTTCCAAACTCTTTTTTCACCGCGTCCAGCTCATTCATGATCGCCTGAGCCATGGAATCATAGTTATTCAGCAAGTCCTCATACTTGGCTATGTGCTCTAGCGTAGCCTCATGCTCCTTCAACAAAGCTTCCATCTCCAGACCAATCAGACGGTACAGCCGCATCTCTAGGATTGCCGTGGCCTGGCGCTCTGTGAATCGAAGCTGAGCCGCCGCTTTCTGGCTTACCTTGGACTTAAAACGAATCCCTTCCGTCTCACCAGTGGTCAGACATTTCTTCACCTGCTGCTGATTCTTGCTGCCTCTCAGAATTTCGATAATTAAGTCGATGACATCTACCGCCTTCATCAGTCCCTCTTGGACCTCTTTCTTTTCCAGCTCCTTGTCCAACAAAGTCCGGTACTTCCGATTGGCAATCTCAAACTGAAATTCCACATGGTGTTCCACCACCTGCTTTAAGCTCAGCGTCTCCGGCCTTCCATCTGCCACCGCCAGCATGTTCACTCCGAAGGTGTCCTCCAAACGAGTCTTCTTATACAGCATATTGACCAGGTTGTCCACATCCGTATCCCGGCGCAGCTCCAGCACAATGCGAATTCCCTCTTTGGAGGATTGATTGGAAATGTCTAAGATATCAGTCGTCTTCTTGGACTCCACCAAGGTGGCCACATCATTGAGAAATTTTCCGATGTTGGCGCCGATCATGGTATAAGGAATCTCTGTGATAACCAGGTGGAGTCTGCCTCCCTTGGCTTTTTCTATCTCCACCTTTCCTCTCAGACGAATCTTTCCGCTCCCAGTCTCGTAGATTTTTCTCAGCTCATCCTGATTTACTACGATTCCTCCCGTGGGAAAATCCGGCCCTTTGATGTAGCGCATCAGCCCTTTCGTGGTGATGTCGTTATTCTTCATGTAAGCCTTGACCCCGTCGATCACCTCCCCCAGATTATGGGGCGGGATGCTGGTAGCCATTCCCACGGCGATTCCGTCCGCTCCGTTGACAAGCAGATTGGGAATCTTCACAGGCAGCACTTCCGGTTCCTTCTCCGTCTCATCGAAATTTGGTATAAAATCTACCACGTTTTTGTCCAGGTCAGCCAGATAGACCTCCTGAGTCAGCTTTTGAAGCCGTGCCTCTGTATATCGCATGGCAGCCGCTCCATCTCCCTCGATGGAACCGAAATTTCCATGGCCATCCACCAAAGTCTGGCCTTTTTTGAACTCCTGGGCCATAACCACCAAAGCTTCATAAATCGAGCTGTCCCCATGGGGATGATACTTACCCATGGTATCTCCCACGATTCTCGCACACTTACGGTAAGGCCGGTCATAACGTATTCCCAGTTCATACATATCGTACAACGTTCTTCTCTGTACCGGTTTTAAACCATCCCGGACATCTGGAAGCGCTCTGGCGATGATGACGCTCATGGCATAGTCAATATATGATTTCTGCATAATCTCCGCATAATCTGTGCGGATAATCTGATCGTTTTTCTCTTGCATCTGTCACCCTCCTATACATCCAACTGGGCGTCCTGAGCGTGTTCATAGATAAACGCCTTGCGGGGCGGCACTTCCGTCCCCATCAGCACCTCCGTCACGCTGGAAGCCAGCCGTGCGTCCTCGATCTCCACCCGGCGCAGAATTCTCGTCTGGGGATTTAAGGTTGTCTCCCAGAGCTGCTGCGCATCCATCTCTCCGAGTCCCTTGTATCTTTGCAGTGTAAAAGTCCCGCTCTTGTGGGTCTTTCGATATCTCTCCAATGCCTTATCATCATACAAATATTCTTCCGCCCCTTTCTTCGGCATCACCTTATACAGAGGCGGCATCGCAATATATACATGACCCTCATAGATCAATTCCGGCATAAAACGATAGAACAACGTCAGCAAAAGCGTGGAGATATGAGCTCCGTCCACATCTGCATCTGCCATAATAATAATCTTGTCATACCGCAGCTTCGTGATATCGAAATCATTTCCATACCCTTCGGAGAAACCACAGCCAAAAGCATTAATCATCGTCTTGATCTCCGCATTTGCCAAGACCTTATCGATCGTGGCCTTTTCCACATTCAAAATTTTGCCCCTTATGGGCAAAATCGCCTGGTAATTCCGATCACGGGCTGTCTTCGCGGACCCACCAGCAGAATCTCCCTCCACAATGAAGATTTCACAGACAGAAGGGTCTTTCTTCTCGCAGTTGGCCAGCTTTCCATTGGAGTCAAAGGAATACTTCTGTTTGGACAACAGATTCGTCTTTGCTCTCTCTTCGGTCTTTCGAATCTTCGCGGCCTTCTCCGCACAGGAGAGAACTGCTTTTAACTCCTCTAAGTTCCGATCAAAATATAAAACTAGCTGTTCTCCCAAAACCTTCCCAGTCACCCGGGCTGCATCCTGATTGTCTAGTTTCGTCTTGGTCTGTCCTTCAAATCTAGGAGCAGGATGCTTAATGGAAACTACCGCCGTCATACCGTTTCGGATATCCGCCCCGGTAAAGTTGCTGTCCTTCTCCTTTAAAACGCCCAATTCCCTAGCATAAGTATTCATCACACTGGTAAACGTCGTCTTAAATCCTGTCAGGTGTGTTCCTCCTTCTGCGTTATATATATTGTTGCAAAATCCCAACACATTTTCATGAAATTCATTGGTAAACTGAAAGGCAGCCTCCACGGAAATGCCTTCTGACTCCCCTTTCAGAAACACAGGTTTGTGCAGTACTTCTTTGCTCTGATTCAATTCCCGGATAAATCCCACGATCCCTTCCGGCTCATGGTAAACCACCTTTTGTGCCGTCTCTGCACGCGAATCTTCAAACTCTATCGTGAGGGCAGGATTCAGATAAGCGGTCTCATGCAGACGGCTTTTGACCTCCGTGGCAGAAAACCGGGTCTTTTCAAAGATCTCTGGGTCTGGTGAAAAATTCACGCAGGTCCCCGTCTCTTTCGTCTTTCCGATTCGGGGCAGCAATCCGTTTTCCAACTCAATGGTCGGTATTCCTCTCTCATAATGATCGTGGTGAATATAACCGTCCCTGCTGATTTTTATATCTAAATAAGTCGACAGCGCATTTACTACAGAAGAACCTACTCCGTGAAGACCGCCGCTTGTTTTATAGGCAGAATCATCAAATTTTCCTCCCGCGTGGAGCGTGGTAAACACCAGTCGTTCCGCGGACATTCCTTTCTCATGGAGATCCACCGGAATCCCCCTGCCGTTGTCAGACACCGTACAGGAACCATCTTTCTCCAACACGACCCGTATATGACTGCAGTATCCTGCCAAATGCTCATCTACTGCGTTGTCAACAATCTCATAGATTAGATGATTTAATCCTTTGCGAGATACACTTCCGATATACATTCCCGGTCTTTTTCGAACAGCCTCTAAGCCCTCCAGAACGGATATGCTGGCCGCATCGTAAGTATTCTTTTTTGCCATTTTTTCAATCCTTTCTTTCTATCCGGCACAATCCCTGGCCTTCGATAACTGTTCCATATTATAACAACATTTTCCTTTAAAATGCAAATCCTATCTCTTTAAATTTTCCCAAATCTCATAAGGGATGCTTAAGTTTCCTTTTCCGCACCCCATCTCAATCCCCGGTTTGTTGGCTCCATGATAGTCAGACCCCCCTGTGATCTTTAACCCATGTCTTTTAGCCAATGCACGCATCTGTCCTTCATCATTCCACCGATTCTGTGAATAAATCGCTTCAATACCGTCCAAACCAAAAATTTTCAGCTCTTTAACCAGATTCTCCAATTTTTCCTTAGCCATTCCATAAATCAATGGATGAGCCAGCACTGCATACCCACCGTTTTCTTTAATCAAACGCACTGCCTGGACCGGAGTCACCTTTTCCCTGGGGACGAAACAGCAGGCATGGTCTCCCAGATACCGATCAAAAGCCTCCTGGTTCGAACCGACCAATCCTTCCTCCTTCAGATAACGAGCAAAATGCGCCCGTGTCACCACCGCCCCGGGAAACTTCTTCTCCAAAGCTTCCTGGCTGATGGGAAGTCCCTTTTCCTGCATTTTTTGGATAATCTTCTCATTGCGCCTCTCTCGAGAAGTCTTGAAATATTCCAGCTGTTCCTGAAAGCTTCGGTCCTCCGGGCAGATTCCCAGACCTAATATATGCACATCCTTCCCTTGATAAGAGGTGGAAAACTCGATTCCCGGAATCACCTCCAAGCCAGTGCCCCTTGCCGCCTCCGCCGCCAACGGGATTCCCTCTGTCGTATCGTGATCTGTCAGTGCAAAAGCTCTCAGGCCTTTTTCCAGGGCTATCCTTACCAGCTCCTGCGGAGTGTAGGTCCCATCTGAGTAATTCGAGTGAACATGAAGATCTATCTTTCCTCTCATTTTTCGTCTTCCTTCCTGCGGCACGCTTCTTCTCTCCACCGCTTTGTCTTTTCCTTTGCTTTCTCACATCTGAGAGCATTCACACACCACTAAAGCTTTGTGCAGCGCTGCAAATCCGCCTGTGTCTTAAGCAAAAATTTTCGAGACACAGAGCCCGATATGACAAAACATGTAATTTTTTGAAAAAAGTACTTGCATATTATAAAAGAATGTAGTATTATATGCAAGTACCGTTGATACGGGGTCTGTTGGTCAAGTGGTCAAGACGCTGCCCTCTCACGGCAGAATCAGGGGTTCGACTCCCCTACAGACTGTTTTCAGAGCTCTTGGAGATCAAGAGCTCTTTTTCGTTTGATAGGAAAGACCTTACTACGCTGATGTGTGAAAATGCCTCCCTATTACACCAAAAATAACAGACAGATAAAGATTCCTCAAAATTTCTAAAAGCGCAATAATATGGGATAATATCCCTAAATATCACAAAATCAATCCGAGGAAACTAGGAACCCTCGGGCTTGCTTCAAGAAAATGAACTATCCAGTGATTTAAACCTTTTAGGGGAGAATGTCAATGACTAACAAACTGAAACGTAAAAAAAAGTCAAAATCAAAGAGTTCTTCATGGGGAAGTGCAATAAAATCTTTTCTCAAAGAATTCTTCTTAAACGATGTCAACGGTTGTTACATGGAATATGACGAAAATCTAACAAAAGAAGGAAAACGTAAAAAAACTCTAATATGGGCAGTTATTTTTATTACTGCCGGGCTATATTTAATTTCTCTGCCTTTCGGACGGCGAAGACTCTATGCAGAATATCCTTTCTTAACATTAATAATAGAAATCACTGCAATCGCCATCTTAATCCTTGGAATCTTAAAATTAAAGCACACAAGTCATCATTCATAGTTTTAGATTCAAGTGTAAACTAAAATTTGAAAAATCTTTTATTAATAAATTTTATATCTAATTTTTGATGATCCGCATAAACACTATACTTTCAAGCATTTTGAAATATAAAAAACATTCATTTTACCACGAATTTACCACAATTGAATGAGCCTTGATATGACTTATAAAATAACACTCAAAAGACATCATTACACCTAAATGATGTCTTTTTAAAAAGCAGTCCATCCTAAGACTAACTGCTTTGTGTGTATGGATATGAAGTTGTAAAATTGTATTTTATTCTTCTATGTCTTTCTGATATTCCAATATATCCCCAGGCTGACAATCCAGTGCCTTGCAAATAGCATTTAACGTGGAAAAACGTATTGCACTCACTTTTCCTGTTTTAATTTTAGATAAATTTATATTTGCAATCCCCACCTGCTCTGCTAAATCTTTCAAGCTGATTTTTCTATCTGCCATTACCCTGTCTAATCTTAATATAATAGCCATAGCTCTACTCCTACAATGTCTCATCAATTTCTTTTTGTAAACTGCAACCATATTTGAATATCAACGTGATACTTCTAAAAATTAAAACTACAAATATGCCCTCTATAATTGATAAAAAGCTAATAGGATAATATGGATACAAAGGACAAACCATAGAAGCAAAAGTAAAAATAACAATTATATTGATACATTTTGTTGTATTGGCAGTAAATGGGGACTCCTGCTTTGATATACAATAAAATAATTTTTTTGAATACCTAATAGCCAGAAATATACAACTGCATTTTATAATAAAGCAAACTAAGAAAGCAACCCATTCGCTAAACACTAATTCCATTTCTGCATTTATTATTTGTTTTGCTAAATATCCAGGACGTGTAATCTGGCTTAATAATGTACCGCCTAAAAGTATTACAGCTCCAATATCCACAATAATTGCAATTATACTGGCAACATTGAAGATAACGGATATAAAATGTGTTGTTTTTTTTAATGTATTCTCGTTCATAATACATATCTCCTTTCTGATTATGCCATGATTATACATTTCAAATATATGTTTGTCAACCATAAATATACGACAAACATATATTTATATATTTTTTAGATGAATACAGAAAATGTACGAAAGTATAAAAGTAATTCATTAAATTACTTTATGAAAAAGATCTATGAAAGACAGCACCTAATTCAAAACATACAACGTTTCCACTGCTTTGTCTTGTTATGGAAGGAAAACGAATCGCCTCTCAAAAAGTAACTAAATATTCAAAATATATATACTTTATATTTTTTTAAAAAAGTACTTGCAATTTGTAAAAAGATCGTGTATGATATGCAAGTACTGTTGATACAGGGTCTGTTGGTCAAGTGGTCAAGACGCTGCCCTCTCACGGCAGAATCAGGGGTTCGACTCCCCTACAGACTGTTTTCGAGTTCTTGGGAACCAAGAACTCTTTTTTATGTCATAAGAAAGACCGCAGGTATTCACCTGCGATCTGATTCCGCGTAATTTACATAGTCTGTGTTGGCGTATTATCCGCAACAGCTTATTCACTGACAATGGAAAGATACTCATCCAGCCTGATTTCTTCTAAGCCTGCAATCATTTCCGCAAATGTAAAGCAAGCGATTCTCACTCCCTCACTTTCACAATCATTTCTACCTCCAGAGGAAGCCCAAACGGCAATACATTCGTCCCCAGAGCAGTTCTGGCATGGCGTCCCCGGTCCCCCAAAACCTCCACAAATAAATCTGAAACCCCGTTAATCACTTTTGGTTGCTCATAATAGTCATCTGTACTAGAGACAAAGCCTTGTACCTTTACAATCTGCTCTAAGCGCTCCCAATCCCCGTTCAGTTCTCTCTTCAAGGACGCCAGCAGCACAATTCCTGCTTCCCGGGCTGCCGCATAGCCCTGTTCTGTCGTCAGATTCTCTCCCAGGCGGCCAGTCACCGTGGCCTTGCCGTCTTTTAAAGGACCGGCTCCCGAAAAGAACCAAAGTGTCCCGGCTTTTTGGACGCTCACATAATTTGCCATTGGCGAAGGCCCTGCTGATAGTTCGATTTTCAGTTCTTTCAATTTTTTCTCTACATCCATCTTTTTCACCGACAGGAAGATGTCTTCCCATCTCACTCCTTCTTTATTTTGCCGCAGGATAGATATTTCTCGCTCTCTCACTTGAAGTATTTTCCCGCCAATCTTTTATTTTATTCTCTACAACCTTGAATCGCCTGACACAAGGCTTTTACATCCTCCCAGTTGTTATAGTAGTGAAAGCTAATACGCATACTCCGGTCCGCCCCATACAGGGCGCCATCCTGAACATGAGCCGCGACACGCGCCTTATCGAGCTTCTCCTGGTCCACCTGTAGTTCTTTAGACAATAACACCACTACAATCGTGGAACGGTTTTTTCTCTCATATTTATTCCACACAGACACTCCAGGAATTTTTTCCAGCGCTTCACAGGCTTTCTCTACGAAGTCCAGCATATAGTTCTCCAGATGTTTTCCACCCAGATTCAGGTAGTGCTCCGCCACCATCCCGAGAGCGAAAATTCCAGAAACGGTGGGATATCCCTGCTCGTATGCACCGGCGTCTCTTCGAAGCACCAAATGTTCCTTCGACGTATTAAACCGGTCCACATCTGACATCCATCCTGCTCCCCAATGGTGCAGATGCTCTCTCAATTTCGGATGAATATACGCATATCCCAAACCACTGTAGTGCATCATCCACTTATAATCATTTCCCACTAAAAAATCTATCTGGTCCCTTTCCACGTCCACAGATAAAATTCCCAGGGCCTGTACCCCGTCGACGGCAAACCAAATTCCCTTCCTGCGGCACCATGCTCCAATCTCAGCGGCATCGACGCGAAATCCCGTCGTACTCTCCACATAGTTTACTGAGACTGCCTTTGTACATGAATCGCATTTTTCAAACAGCATCTGGGGAGTTACAACCCCTTTAATTGGTTTGACATACCGAAGCTCTACTCCATAATTTTCTTGAAGCTGCCACGCATAACGGGTTCCAATCCATCCGCCCTCTGCCAAAACCACGTTATCCCCACTTTTCAGTCCAATCCCATTTACAAACAAATTAAACATCTGAGAAGAATTATTTCCGAATGCAAGATCTTCCGGGGACGCATTGATCATTTTAGCCAAATTTTCTTTTGCCTCAGCAATCATCGCAAGAGTCCCTTTTCCTTCCCCCCATCTGGAATCTCCGCCGATCAAATACCTATCGTCCTGGTATTTTTTTACCCCTTCATACACATAATCTGGAATCAGGCCAGTGCCGGCAGTCTCCAGATAAGCTGTATTTCGCAGAACAGGAAATCTCGCTCTTTCTCTTTCCAACTGTTCCAGAAAACTTTTCTCCATTTTTTGTTCCTCCAAACTGTTGTTCACAGAGATTTTTCTCTCTCCATCCAACGCTCATACGGTTTTTTCAATTCTCCAATCAAATCGTAATTTTCTTTCTGTCTCAGATAGCGAACCCGCACAAAAAAATAGACATATCCCAGAAGATAGACTGCTGCCGTCAGAGCAATCTCCTGTATTCCGAGAGTTTTCACCATCTCCACACACAGATAGATACAGATTAGGAAAGTAATCACCGACAACGCTGTCGCCACCTTACTGGACATTCTCACACTGGAATTGTCACAGCTTTTTGGATATTTTTTGTAGGCAAAGATCGGAGAGATAGTATTAGGCAGCTCTCCGATGGTATTCGTCAGAGAAAATACAGTCATCACCACACCAAAAGTCGCGCCCGTAGCACAAATTCCAATAGAAATTGCTGATACAATCAGCAAACTCCAATAGGGCACTCCATACTTATTCTTCTTAGATAACACCTCTGGATAAATACGGTTTCTGGACGAAAAATCAAAAACCGCTACACAGGCCAATGCGACAGGAATCAAAGAAGTGATAATCCCCGCAATCGGTCCTCCCACGATAAAGAAAATCATCAGTTCAGGTGACAAAAAATGTCTGGCCACCTGTGCCAGAGATTCCAGATTCGCGTAGGGCACCACTCCTAACGTGACTACCGCCATCAAAATATACGTCAGACATACCAATACTGGACACACAATCAAAGTAATCGGCACATTTCTGCCCGGGTTTTTTACATCATCTGCAAGCTCCGCACAGGAACTGGCACCAGACAAAGAAGAAGTCAACACTCCTGCTGCCGCGCTGACAGCACTCACGGAAATTCCCGGTTTGATCACAGACATAAAACTGATATTCTCCGGGTTTAAATGAGGAAGACCGCAGACTATGTACACAGCAATCGCTGCCAACAGAATTATCACGATGATATTGCCCACAGATATCGTAGACTTATTTCCAAACCAGGCCAAAACCGCAAATGCCGCTAAAAGGCATACACTGACTGTTGTACTGCTAAGAGGACACCCAGGAAACAATTCCTGAAAGTATGTCGCAAACAAAACACCAAACAACGCTACCATAGTAGGCTGCAAAAACGCATTGACCGAAATCAGAGCCCCTACATAGGGATGCATCAGTTTCGTAGCATGCATAAAGGTAGATGCGCTGGTAGGTAGAGCCGCAATCGTATACATCCTTGTAATTGACCTGAGAATAATCACAATGGCCGCTAAAATCAACGCATAGACAATACCACCCCCTGTGGTGCTGATGATCTCTGGCAGAGAGCCAAAGATTCCTGAACCCACGATACAACCGATTCCCATTAAAATGCAACCAGTCAAACCGATTTTCTTCTTTTCTTTCACTATAGTCCCTCCTCTTTTTGTAAGCCTTAGACGTTTTCCACACAAGATTTTTCCATCTCAATTACGGTTGCGATTTATTATGGCATAAATTAAACAATTAGTCAATTTATTTTTACATATTGTTTAATCATATGCTTATTCATTTTTCCAGAAAGAATAAGAATCTTATAAAACCTTCCAGAATATATGACATAATAAATTCCCTCCAGGTAAACAAGTAAAATCATTTAAACTTGTTTATCTAGAGGGAAACTTATCAGATATTAACCGATACCCTTTTATACCTATGATATTCTTTCTTATTTTTCACGGAATTTTTATTTTTTAGTTCTTCTCATAACTTCGCCATTTTCACCTTCATACTCCCGGCCCCATCCAGTAAAAATTGAAACTAGAAATACTAATGGAAAGACAATGCAGAAAAACATATATGGAGGAAGAGACAACGGACTCACCGTTCCAATAAAAGAATATTCCTCACAAACACTATTTACTGCTCCCATAGCCAATATGATAAACAAGCTTGAGAAAGGATTCATAATCGGTAAAGACGAAGTAAAGGCAGCAATTAAATTAGCTCTACGATAAGGATGCAATTTTGCCTTTTTCCCTAGTTCATTGCCTATGGTTCCAAACATTAGACAAGCCGGTCCATTTGCCGAGCCAATCAAAAGACCAGTAAGTGCTGAACCAAACGAAATAATTAACTCTGTTCCGACTACTGATCCTGCTGCTTTGCTGTTTGACAATTTTTCTACCATAGCACCCATCATACCGCATTTTTTCAAAATTCCTATCATTCCAACCAACGCATATACAAATAGGATTGTTCCGACTACATTATTTATACCATCAATGATAAACCCACCTAAAACGCCATCGGATACAGTCAAAATATCTGCTGGTGTCATAATTCCAGTAATCAGGCCTACCACCGTTCCGCTAATAATCCCCACGGTAGCTGCCAGAAAAATATTTCTGGTCTTAAACGCAAATGCCAAAAGCAAGACCATCGGTATCAACATAAACAGTCCGCGCGGGTTCGAATACTTGGCCATCAGGTCTTCTTCCATCACCCCGATCGTCCCGTTAGAACCAAAGATAAAGAACAAAGCCATCGTAATCACAAAAGCAGTCAGGGAATACTTCAGTCTCGCTTTTACAACCCCGCCGATATCTGGTCTGCCGCTTCGGTTTGCGTATTCTTGAGTCTGAGACGACGCAATCGTTACATCCGAAACCGGTCCGATCGAATCGCCAAACAAAGCTCCACTGATTACTGCCCCAATAAATACCGGTATATTGGCGTTCATAATCGCTGCCACTGGCATTAAAATTGGGATCATTGTCAGAATCGTGCTAACTGAAGATCCAGTGGACGTAGCAATAATCGCTGTAATAATAAACGTGAAAACGCAAATTGTGCTCCCTCCTATATGAATAATATCCCCAAGCCAGATAAACCCTTCGGTAATCTGCCCTCTCGACATCATTTTTCCGAAAATCCCGACAACAACCAAAATCAGTGCCAAAGTATTTCCTAATTCGTCTGACATTCCAGAGATAACGGCATTCCAGTAGTTCTCCACACCCTTTGCAAAGAAACTTCCCAAAATCAATGCTACAAAACTTCCCAGAGCCAAAGCAATGGTATCATAACACCCTGCAAACCCAAAAAAGTAAATCGCAAATATAATCGACAGTATCAATGGCACTAAACTCATTCCTTTACCACCATGAAACTCTAATTTATCGCTACTTTCGCCCATATTTATCCTCCTGTTCACTATACTTCAGACTGCATGTTTTTGAAATCTTTTCCCTCTCCATGCTTTATATAGATTCCTTCAAATTTTCTACAATTGTCCGGTATCCTTCTATTAAAACTGTGGAGTCAATAGTGTGAGCAATTCCATCAAAACCTTTTTCCATATATTTTTTTGCATCCGCAAGATTCCCCGTAAATATGAAAGTCAGTTTACTTGCTTTTTTACATGCTCTTAAAATGCGCTCAATTGCAGCTGTAAAATCTGGATGGTCAAATTGCGCAGGTATTCCCATTGCAATAGACAAATCAAACGGCCCTATAAAGATACCGTCGATACCTTCTATTTCTACCACATCTTCAATGATATTCAAACATTCTACCGTCTCGCACTGAGGAAGAACCAGCAATTGTTCATTGGACGTTTCCATAAACTCTCGAATATCTTTCGCCCATTCCTTGTAACCAAAGCCGCAACCGCGTCCTTTAATAAACCCTCGGTTTCCAACCGGCGAGAATTTTGCCAAATTCACCAGACTTTTCATCTCATCCATAGTTCTGAGACAGGGGACAATCAGCCCTTTTGCCCCAATATCGGCAGCTCTTTGAATTTCTTTATGAGAAACATCTGCAATACGCATCAGTGGAGTCAAACGCACATTTTCTGCTGCCCGTATCAAATTCATCGCCGTCTCCGTGTCAAAAGGTCCATGCTCCGTATCCACAATCACAAAATCTAATCCCGTATAACCCAAGCATTCCATTGCACTCATATTTCCCATTGTAAAAAAAGTTCCGAGCACCTTCCCCTGATTGTTTATTTTCTCTTTTAGCTGATTTTTCATAATTTTATCTCTCCTCCTGCAAAAACTCTCCCAATTTTTTTACGTTTTCGCGAATTACTTCTTGCTCAAGACCACTGAAATTCATACGCATACAGTTTCTTCCTGCGCCTTCTGGTGCCCCCTCTGAATAAAATGCACTTCCGATTCCATAGCATATATTCAGCTCTTTTGCAATTCTCGACGCCAGCTCCGTCGCATCAATCGATTTTGGAAGTTCCACCCATACATAGTACCCACCATCAGGACAGGTATGTTTCGTTCTTTCTGGGAAATACGCGTCAATGCTCTCCAGCATAACATCCCTTCTTCCGCGATAAATATCACAGATTCTCTTCAGATGATCTGGATAATATCCTTTTTTGAAAAACTCTGTACAGATCGCCTGAGCTATCGTATTGGTACAGGTATCTGTCCCCAGTTTAATGTCGCTTAATCTGCGGATCATCTCGTCACTGGCCACCAAATATCCCAATCGGCTGCCCGGAGAGAAGATTTTTGAAAAACTGTTGGCAAAGACTGTATGCCCTGTGGTATCAAAGGCTTTAATCGGCAGCAAATGTTCGCCGCTATAACGAATCTCACGATAAGGATCATCTTCCAGAATAACGACGTCATATTTGCTTCCCAATTCAGCCAGACGTCTTCTTCTCTCCAAAGACATGGTAATTCCCGTAGGATTCTGGAATGTTGGGATCGTATACACCATCTTAGGTCGATACTTTTTTATCTTTTCTTCTACATCTTCCAGAACCATCCCGTCATCATCCATCACACATGGAACCACTTTTGCCTGAAACATTTTAAAAATCATAGTAGTGTGTACAAAAGTTGGTGTTTCCACCAAGATCACATCTCCTGGATCAATCAACAACTGGCACAGAAGATTCATCGGCTGAATTCCGCCGCTTGTAATCATAACGTTCTCTGCCTTCGTGTGAAGGCCTCTAGGTGTAAGCAGTTCCTCACACACCATTTCTCTCAAACTAGGAAATCCAACTGCCGAGCCATATTTTACCGATTCATAGCCCTTTGCACTTTTCTGGAAAACATCCTGTGAGATTTCACGCAAAGCATCGAATGGATAAGCTTCTTTAGCCGGCGCTCCCGCTGCAAAAGAAATGATGTCGTTGCTGGTTAAATTTCCAGTCAAAGAATCCAACTTTTTTGCTTCTTCCTCCATCACGTACACTCGCTTCGCATATTTCGTCATCTCAATACCTCCTCTTCATAATCGTCCGTATTTTTATTGCAGATGTTTTCTTGGGCCCATAATACATCTGTGTTGTAGATAGATTAAGTTTAAGTTATCTCTTTCTTCTTGTAAAACGCAATTTCCAATAAGATAAGTTGAAAAACCATTCATCTTGTTTTCTTTTTTCCACATATTTTTTGTAATAAATTTTCTCCATTATCAAGAAATCCTTTTAAACAAATCCAAAACTTTTCTTTCCGCAGTTCATCTTAATATGAATACAATTTCATTTTAATAATCTTTACATGTCAAATTTCTTCAAGTACAATAAACTAAAGGAGAAGTGATACGGGATACCCTAAAATTTGATCTGTATCACAACACGTGATATGTCTCTATATTCCTGGCAGATTTTTCTTGAAGTCGTAAACTATAAAAGTTTTGTAAAAGCCGCACGCGCACTCAATCTCACTCCTTCTGCAGTCAGTCATATGATCGCCAAAATGGAAGACGACTACGGCTACCCGTTATTCATTCGAAACAGGAACAGTATTGAACTCACCTCAAATGGCAAAATTCTTCTGCCCCATGTGAGAAATCTTCTGCAATGCAATGATACTTTAACACAAGAAATTTTTAGTCTCAAAAACACAAATTCCGGCGTGGTTCGTATTGCCTCTTTTAACAGTACGACACAATTATGGCTCACGGCAATCTTAAAAGAATTTTATAAAAAATATCCGGAAATCAAAGTCATCGTCCGCCAGTCCGGGGATCTCAAGATAAAGAAATGGATTGACCGGGGAGAAGTAGACCTTGCGATCACGCCCTCCAGTGTGATACACGATAACACCTTTTTCCCACTGCATAAAACACCTCTTGTATGCATGGCTCCTAAAGACTATTTCCCCCTAAACGGGAAAACTATCACAATAGAGGACTTAAAGACGCTTCCGATTATTCTTCAATCGGAAGGATATGATACCGAGCCCCTAAAATATCTGCTCGACAATGGTCTTTCCATTGATTCTAACTTCCGTATTGAGTCAGACGACGCCTGCCGAGCTTTGGTTGAACACGGCTTTGGATTTTGCATCACTCCTAAAACAGCTGCTTTATGTAACTCTCAAAACATAAATATCTTTTCTCTTGTTCCTGTCTCTTATCGAACCATCGGCCTTGTCACCGTCTATCCAAAATACATTTCTCCTGCAGCAAAATTATTGCGCCAACAGATTTTTCAGTTTATCTCTGACTCAGATTTGATGAACGTATAATTAGTACTACTCACTTAACGTAATATAAACTTTAAAAATTTATTTTTATAATTGCTGCTTTTTATTCAAAAAAATCACAAAAAAAGTCCATACTTTTCCTGACAGAATTGTATGGATCTTTTTATCACTTTTTAATTATTTTTATCTGTTTCATTCTTTTTCTGTTCTATTTTAAGAAACTCTACGGCTCCAATTGATTCAGATAATTATATACTGTATACCTGGTCACTCCCATTCTATTTGAAATGTAAGGAACTGCTTTATAAAACTCAAATGCATTTTTCTCTTTCAACAACTTCACCAATCGCAGCCTTTCTGCTTTATTCATGGTTTTTGCTGATTTTCCCATAAGCTCCTCACACCCATCGAAAATTTCCTGAAGGCTCCCCTGAACCTCCTCAGTCACCGCTTTTTCTAAATCTGATCTGACATGTAAGAGATCTTCCTGAATTTTTACCGCCTGATAAAGCTCTGTGAAGTCAAAATTCACACCCAGCGCGTAGTGATAGTCTTCTCCTTTCAGCAAAAAAGTAGAAGACTTAATTCTGCGCCCTTTTTTACTGATTACCAGATGATTTACCAAATCATGCTTCAGGTCCAAAATGGTCTCCTCCTCAGACACTGCACCGTAGACATCTTCCTTAGATCCCACTTGACGCCCCGTCACATGGCCGTGATAGATTGCCAAAATTGGATGATTTTTCTGCGACATATCTTGAATCAGCGCCTCACAAGAATTCCCAAAAGTCTCCGCAATCCCTTCTGCCACTCTACATAAAAATTCCAATGCCTGCTCTTTTTCCATAACTGCTCCCTTTTTCTTCATAAACTAAGAAGAAGCCGCCGCTTTAGACTCTCTTTTGCAACAGCTTCCTCCTATCTTCGCGAAATATTCTCAAAAAAACCTATTACACCAGTGTTTTTTCATAAGAAAACACGTCCTCGTAATAATTTAACATAGGCATCAAACACCCTTCCCGTGCGCACTTACGAATCTCATTTTCATTCATCCAGCGCGCAGCTACCACTTCTTCTGGCTGTAAAACCAAAGGTCCCTCTTGGTCATATTGAAACAGCCAGACATCGTAGAATACTTTGTGGGACTCCTGGCATTCTGACTTGAACAACACCCCTTTGTCTCGGTCCAGGGTCACACCAAGCTCCTCTTTTACCTCCCGCATGGCTCCCGTAAGGCTGTCCTCTCCTGCGATCACAGCCCCACCCGTACATTCCCACATCAGTGGAAAAGATTTTTCTGGGTGTCTTTGAGACATCAGGTATCTTCCTTCTCTGTCTCGAATCCACACATGAATGATAATATGTAAGTACCCCTCTGGAACCGGCTTCCCCCGCTCATGAAACCGGCCTGTCTTTTGTCTGAATTTGTCATACAGATCCCATAATTCTGTCATAACCTTCCTCCGTCTGTGACGATTTACTTTTCATCTCTAGTTTAGTCCTTTTTTTCGCTCTTTTCAATCGTTTACTTGAAAATCTTTTGCTGCAAAAGCAACACTTCTGCCATAACAGCTCCGATTAGCTGCTGCGCAGCTTATATCGCCGCATATTCGACTGAATAGTTACGTTACAAAAAAGGAAAAATTTCTCTGCCCCACTCCTCGGTCAGTTGTTCCAAACGCCAAACCGCGTTTGCTGGACTTGTGGAAGGCAGACAAACTGCCTCCACCCCCGTGGCTTTCTGGCAATACTTTTTATAAAGACGATAGGCAGTTGTTCCATTGGTAAAGATTTTCTCCACCTCAGAGTCCCTTAAAATTCTGTCGATATCGGCTGGAACCACATTCCGTATACTGCTGTCACTGGAACCTTTAATCTGACAGCTTTGCACTACATCCCAGATGGCAATATGGTGATTCAACAACAATTCTTTCTTATCAGAAATTGTCTGGGGCAGCCTCTCCTTAGTCAGCGCAGCCATCACTTTCCAAAATCGATTTTGAGGATGGTGATAATAAAACTGCCCTTCTCTGGATTTCACAGAGGGAAAAGTACCTAAAATCAGCACCTTCGATTTTTCATTGTAGATTGGCTCAAATTCATGATATACCTGCTGAAAACTGTTTTTGCACATCTAAACTTCCTCTTCCCCCATCTGAGCAGGTTCTGCTGGGATAAAAATTTTGAGCCTATCTTTTTTTCCAGGGTCTTTCGCCTGTTCCTGTGCCTCTGTGCAGAATTCCTGCTGCGAATTTATCAGCACCTTTCCTCTCCGGTCAGGCTTTATATAAGTGCCGTCTGGCTGCAGTATATGGGCTTTTCGGTTGTCAGCTAGCTCCACAGCCAGGATATGAATGACTTCTCTTTTGATCTTTTCATCTTCCACAGGAAACACAATCTCAACTCTTCGGTCTAAGTTCCTAGGCATCCAATCCGCACTTCCCATGAAAACTTCTTCCGCCCCATTGTTATAAAAATAGAAAATTCTGCTGTGCTCCAAAAAATCGCCTACAATGGACCTCACTGTGATATTCTCACTCACACCTGGAATTCCCACTTTTAAACAACAGATTCCACGAATGATCAATTCAATTTTTACCCCACAGGCAGAGGCATGATAGAGAGCCTCCATAATCTTAGGGTCACACAGAGAGTTCATCTTCGCCATAATCCTGGCTTCTTTCCCCTCTTTCGCATGGTTTGCCTCCAACTCTATCATTTTCAAAAATCGGTCTTTCATCCACAGAGGAGCTACGATCAGCTTATTCCAGTATTTCGGTTCGGAATAGCCGGACAGCATGTTAAAGACTGCCGTAGCGTCCTCCCCGATTCTGGCATCGCAGGTAAAAATTCCGCAGTCCGTATATAGTTTTGCTGTGGAATCATTATAGTTTCCAGTTCCCAGGTGGACATAACGACGAATGCCGTTTTCCTCCCGACGCACCACCAGAGTAATTTTACTGTGAGTTTTCAGACCGACCAATCCATAAATCACATGGCAGCCGGCTTTTTCCAGTTTTTTAGCCCAAACGATGTTATTTTCCTCATCAAACCGCGCTTTCAGCTCAACCAACACGGAGACCTGCTTTCCATTTTCCGCCGCCTGAGCCAGAGCCGCCACGATGGGTGAATGACCACTGACCCTGTAAAGGGTCTGCTTAATTGCCAACACACTGGGGTCTTTCGCCGCCTGCTGAACGAATTTTACAACGGGGTCAAAACTCATGTACGGATGATGGACAAACACATCCCCTTCTCTGATACGGTCAAAGATACTCTCATAGCCTCGAAATGCAGCCACAGGAGCAGGCGTATACCCTGACGCCTTGTAATCTTCAAAACCGTCCAATCCATACAGCTTCATCAACACTGTCAAGTCTAATGGGCCAGGAATTGTGAAGATGTCCTCTTCTTTGATCTCGAACTCTGACTTCAAGATTTTCAGCAGCCGGCTGTCCATCTTTTCCTCCACTTCCAGCCGGATTACCTCTCCCCATTGACGTTTTTTCAGCTGCTTTTGAATCTCCACCAGAAGATCTTCCGCCTCGTCCTCATCAATACTCAAATCCGCGTTTCTCATAATTCGATAAGGGTGGGCACAGACCACATCATTGTTCAAAAATAGTTTTCCGATGTTGCGCTCGATCAGTTCTTCCAGAAAAATAACACTCTGTTTGTCATTTTTTCCGCCTGGAATTAGAACCACTCTAGGAAGCACGGAAGGCACCTGAACGGTGGCAAATTCTAAAATCTTTTCCTCTTTTTTCCTGTCCTTTTTCGCAATCAGAGCACCAATATTCAATGTCTTATTCCGAATCAACGGAAATGGTCTGGAGGAATCCATCGCCATAGGTGTGAGTACCGGATAGACGTTTTCTTCAAAATACTGATCCACATATTCTTTCTGCGCGTCCGTCAGCATTTCGTGTTCTTCAATCACATGAAGCCCTGCCTTCTTCAGTGTAGGAAGCAAAGACCGATTATAAGTACTATACTGAACCTGTACCAACTCATGTGTCTTCTCGCTGATACTTCTCAGTTGTTCTCTGGGAGTCAGCCCCGAAATGTCCGCTTTCGTGTACTTTGCATGAACCTGATCTTTCAAAGAAGCCACACGAACCATATAGAACTCATCCAAATTTGACGAGGTGATACTCAAAAACTTCAATCGTTCAAACAGAGGCAAAGTCTTATCCCTAGCTTCGCTGAGCACCCTCTCATTAAATTTAATCCAGCTCAGTTCCCGGTTCACGTAGTATTCCGGTTTCTCATAACTTTTCACGTCCATCTGAATGCTCCTCCCTTACATTTTTCTTTTGCGTTTCATCACTGGACGAATTCCAAATATCATCTCAAAGAAATCCAGCTTGTCCTTCAAAAGCCCCAGTTCCAAACTGAAATCTTTGTTGGAGTCCACAATCAACTGTAACTCGTTCTCTTTGATTACCGCCTTGATCGTCTTCACTTTTTGATAGTGGCTGCGGTCCATCGCGTTTGCCAGTCTCAAGATTGCCACCAACTTTGCCACCAACAGATAACTCTGCCTGTCCAGACCTTCCAAACGGTTAATCTCCTCAAAACTCGCAAACTCTTCCTGATTATAGAGTACCGTGTTCGCAATAATTTTTTGTTCCCGCTGTGACAGTCCGATAATCTCTGTAGACATGACAATGTGATAGGAGCACTCCGCTACATTCGTCATACTGATATATTTTCCACAGTCATGAAGAAGCACTGCGATCTGTAAAAGAAGTCTCTCTCTTGGTCCCAGTCCATGCACCCTTTTCAACCCGTCAAATACCGCCAGAGCTACACTTGTGGTACCCTGAATATGACTTTTCCCGCTGGAATAACGCTTTCCAATATTTCTGGCTGATACCAATATGTCATTTTCAAAATTGTGCTTTGACTTAATGATTTTGTGTTTCTCACCGTAATCATAGGCAATTCCATCTGCCAAACTGATGCCTGGCGCCCACAGCGCTTCGGCTCCCAAAATATCAATAATATTTTTATAGATGACGACCATGGGCACCACAAGAGTTGCGTACTCTGACGGTATATTCATCTCCATCGCCAGAGAATCAGCAGTCTTATGGACAATCTGTTCATAGCGGCGATTGAATTCTTCTTTCGTAATAATCCGGTCTGCCAGCTCTTCCCGAAAAATAATATCCTGCAAAAAGTCTCCCAGAAGAATCACATTTTGAATATTTCGTTCTTTCAAATACAGTCTTTGGAATACCAACAGCTCATTTCGGATAAATTCCTCTACCAGACGGTCATAATGTGTGGTCTCTTTTTCCAATTCCCGAAGCCTTTCGCGAATCCGCAGACTACCTATCCTAAGATTCTGCGTTGTCACTAAAGTATCTTTGTCAAAGAGTGATACCTGGGTATTTCCACCACCTACATCCACAATCGCGGTGCCTTTTTGGATAATCTTCTTAAAACCTGCCTCAATGGCAGCAATAGATTTGTATCCCAAAAAGTGCTGCTCTGAACCGCTCAATATTTCAATCTGTATTCCCGTTCTCCGGTACACCTGTTCCAGAATGATGTTGGGGTTTTCCACCGCACGAAATGCACTAGTCGCACAGGCACGGTATTCCTCCACTTGATATTCCTTCATAATCTCTCGAAATCCATCAATTACCCTACACAGCTCCTGGATTGTCCGGTTTTCGATTTTCCCCTGACTGTAGGCATATTTCCCTAAATCCAACCGATAGCGGACATGATTGATTTCCCGAAGTCCGTACTTTTTGGACATCTCAAAAATCTTCATGCTCACTTCATAAGATCCAAGGTCTATGGCTGCAAAAGTTCGAATGGCCATTCGTCGCATCTCTCCTCTCTATTTTTGCTGTCCCAGTAGATAGTCTATAAACTGCTGTGCAGTCCGTCCTGTCAGTCCTCCATGCTGTAGCTCCCACCTGTTTGCCTCCAAAAGCAAGTCTTCTTCCGGCATTTCAATTTTATAGCGCGAAGCCAAAACTTTTACAATGTTTTGAAACTCTTTCTTGTCCGGAGCTCCAAAGTAAATGGTCACACCAAACCGATACACCAAAGAAAGTTTTTCCTGGACAGTATCTGAGGAATGCAAATCTTCTTCATCCATTCTTTCTAGTTTATCTCCCACACGTTCCCGAACGAGATGACGGCGGTTTGAGGTAGCATAAATCAAAATATTTTCTGGTTTTTTCTCTAATCCACCTTCGATCACCGCTTTCAGATATTTATACTCAACTTCAAACTCTTCAAAAGACAAATCATCCATATAGATGATAAACTTGTAGTTACGATTTTTGATCTGTGAAATGATTTCGTTTAAATCCTTAAATTGATGCTTGTACACCTCAATGATTCGTAATCCCTGATCATAGTACTGATTCAGAATTCCTTTGATGCTGGAAGACTTCCCAGTCCCTGCATCTCCGAACAGCAGACAGTTATTCGCTTTCCTGCCCTGAACGAAAGCCTCCGTATTGTCGATCAGCTTTTTCTTGGCAATCTCATAACCCACCAAATCATCCAAATGGACATGCGCTATCTTTGTGATCGGTTCAATCACCGCTCTTCCATTCTCATCATGGCCTACCCGAAAGGCTTTGTGAAGTCCTAATTTTCCCACACCAAACTCCCGGTAAAAGGCCACCATGTCTTCCATAAACTCTCCGGCGCTTCGTGTGTTTCCCAATTTTTTGCTCAAGTCACAGATTCGGTCCCGAATTCTTTTATTAAACAGTTTGCTGTTCTCGTTGATATTTTCATAGCCGGACAAAAGCTGGCTATAGATTCCTCCAAATGTCTGGTCAAACACTGAAAAATTATAGTCGAACAACTCTTTAAAGATCTCGAAATCATGAAGCGCGATCTGATTGATAGTTCCTTCCACCGGGCCCACAATCTCGCTGGAGGTACTAAAGGCATTCTCATGGTTGACCAATAAAAAGGTAAGATAATTGTGCCAAAGATTTCCCGAAAAGCCGTAAGCTCCTGCCAACTCAATCAGCTGATTGACACAACTGAAAAATTCTTTTTTACAGAATCCCAATTCTTCTTTACTCTCTAAGTCCATCAGTTCTGTCATCTGTTCCAGGACTTCTCCATGTTCAAAATTTCTGTAAAGTATACATTCATTTACCCTTGTCATCTTTCTCCCTCATCATCTGTTCTCTCTCTTACAATCCGTGTGATCTCCCCCAGATACGACAAAGAACCAAAAGCGACAATCACATCCTGTGGACCTGCCACCTCATATGCTCTTTTGACTGCCTCTGTCAAATCTGAGACTGCCTCCACCCGGTCATGATATTTTCCTGCATCCTCTGCCAGCTCTCGTGCACTTAGAGCTCTCTGGGAATTCGGCGTCTGTACCGTAAAGATTCCCTTAGCGTAAGGCGCTGTAATCCGAAGCACTTCATCATAATCTTTGTCCCGAAACATTCCCACAATGTAGTAAATATTTTTATGGGAGAAATATCGGCAAATCGACTCTTCCAATCTACGGGCCGCATCCGGATTATGGGCGCCATCTACCACAAACAGAGGTGACTGACCTATGACAGTAAAGCGGCCTCCCCAACGGGTATTCGACAAACCTCTGGAAACCGCCTCTTTTGGAATCTCATATCCCATCTTTCGCAATTGTGTCACAGCTGTTAAGGCCAGCACTGCATTATCTATCTGGTAGACTCCTGCCAAAGAAACCTCATAATTTTCGCCTTCCCATTGAAAAGTCTGTCCAAAACAAGAGGTTTCCTTTACTTTCAATGTCTTAGTATCAACCCATATAAGTTCGGAATGTTTTTTTTGACATTCCTGCTCAATAACCTCTCTCGCCTCCGCCTTCTGACACGAGCAGACCGTCACACAACCTTCTTTGATTATCCCTGCTTTTACTGCTGCAATCTCAGACAACGTGTTTCCCAAAAAACTCATGTGGTCTAACCCGATGGGAGTCAACACGGCCATTCTCGTATTTCTCACCACATTGGTCGCGTCCGTGGCTCCTCCCATTCCGGTCTCTAATACGACAAAATCACATTTTTCTTCCCGGAAAAACAAAAAAGCCACGGCTGTCTCAATCTCAAAAGGCGTCGGATGTGGACGCCCCTGCGCTGCCATCTCTTCCGCGACGGCGGCGACTTTCGTCAGATGCCGGGCAAATGCCTCTTTGCTGATTTTCTTTTCTCCTATCGACATCCGCTCCCTGTAGGAATAGATCGTGGGAGAAATATATTTTCCCACTTTATAACCTGCATCCTGCAATATCGTGGACAGATAGGCTATTGTAGAACCTTTTCCGTTGGTTCCTGCCACATGAATCACATTTAAATCTTCCTGAGGATTTCCCAGTTTTTGCGTCAATTCTTCAATGTTCTCTAAGCCCAACACCCGGCCGTAACACTCGACCTGATCAATGTAGGCTCTGCTCTGTTTATAGTTCATAAATGCCTCCAAATTGGTCTTCCTTTTACTTCAGTATATTATACGAGACTTTATTTTTCAAGGAGCAAGCAGGTAACAACAGCCTACAGAGTGTAAAATTTTTGTAATATCAAATAATTCCAAGTCAGAATAACCTCTTATCCATATAGTCCTGATTATGTATAGAAACCAAGTCTGTGGAAATACTTTGTACTGCATACTTTTTACTACATCACAGAAATCTACAAAGAGGTGCTCTATGAAAAATCAATTTTTACTTTGCGGCGGTATTGGATGGTGTCTGGAAATCTTATGGACCGGACTTCACAGCCTGCAAAAAGGAGAATCCACTTTATGCGGAACTTCCTCAATCTGGATGTTTCCCATTTATGGGCTTGCCTTCGTCATCGGTCCAATCTCCCAGCATCTAACCAGACTTCCATTTTTTTTAAGAGGGACTTTATACACAGCTGGAATTTATTTTATTGAGTACACCAGTGGTACTCTCCTTCGACATTTTCATGCCTGTCCTTGGGATTACAGCAATTCCCGTTGTCATTACAAAGGACTTATTCGGCTAGATTATGCTCCCCTTTGGTTCTGCACAGGGCTTTTCTACGAAAAGGTACTGAATATTGGAACAAACAGGGAATCTTTCTAAATCTTCTTTTTTCCTTGAAAAATAATCCCAAGTATTATATGATGGAGATCAGGGAACTGCCTTGCTTTTTAAGGCAAAAATATGTGACAGTCTAGCCATACAGCAGGGCAAACACATCAATGTACATTGTTTGATTTGCTCTGATCCATGGAAATGCTGTGACAAATCATACAATCCATCAGGAGGTAATACATGAGACATATAATGAGTCCCTTAGACTTGTCCGTCGAGGAACTAGATCAACTCCTTGACCTGGCAAATGATATTGAAAAAAGCCCTGAAAAATACGCACATGCCTGTGCAGGCAAAAAGCTGGCCACTTTATTTTATGAACCCAGTACCCGTACCCGTCTGAGTTTTGAAGCAGCAATGTTGAACTTAGGCGGCAGTGTTCTTGGTTTCTCCAGCGCTGATTCCAGCTCCGCTGCCAAAGGCGAAAGTGTCGCTGACACAATTCGCGTCACATCCTGTTACGCAGACATCTGCGCTATGCGTCATCCGAAAGAGGGAGCTCCTCTCGTCGCTTCGATGGCATCTTCTATTCCCGTTATCAATGCCGGAGACGGCGGTCATCAACATCCCACCCAGACTTTAACCGATCTGTTGACCATTCGTTCCCTCAAAGGACATCTGGGCAATCTGACCATCGGTCTGTGCGGAGATTTGAAGTTCGGCCGTACTGTTCACTCACTGATTCAAGCACTCGTTCGTTATCCGAACGTGAAATTCATCCTGATTTCCCCAGAAGAGCTTCGTCTGCCAGGTTACATCCGCGATGGTGTACTAAAAAAGCAGGATATCCCTTACGAGGAAGTGGAACGTTTAGAAGACGCTCTTCCGAATCTGGACCTGCTGTACATGACTCGCGTGCAAAAGGAACGCTTCTTCAACGAAGAAGACTATGTTCGCATGAAAGATTTCTACATATTGGACAAAGCCAAGATGGAGCTGGCCAAACCAGATATGTACATCCTTCACCCACTTCCTAGAGTCAATGAAATCGCAGTCGAGGTGGATGATGACCCCCGGGCCGCGTATTTTAAGCAGGCTCAGTACGGTGTCTATGTCCGCATGGCTCTGATTCTCATGTTATTGGAGGTGAAAGTATGTTAAACGTAGGTGCATTAAAAGAAGGTTATGTACTAGACCATATCAAAGCTGGAAAAAGTATGACAATCTATCACGATTTGAAATTAGATAAATTAGACTGCACGGTCGCAATTATCAAAAATGCCCGCAGCAATAAGATGGGAAAAAAAGACATCATCAAGGTAGAATGTCCCATCGACAAGCTGGATTTAGACATTCTGGGTTTTATCGACCACAATATCACCGTAAATATCATCAAGGATGAGAAAATTGTGGAGAAAAAAGAGCTGCGTCTACCGAAACAGGTTGTCAACGTAATCAAGTGCAAAAACCCCAGATGTATCACCTCCATCGAGCAGGGACTAGACCAGATCTTCGTTCTCTCTGACGAGGAGAACGAGACCTACCGCTGCAAATACTGTGAGGAAAAATACCGGGGCAGCCGCAGAAAATAAATTTTCTTTTACCACGCAAAAGGGCGGATCTGAATCAAAAACAGATCCGCCCTCTTTACATATGTCTGAACGCCTCATCTTCACCGGTTATGAGTTCCGGTTCTTGTCGTATATGATCTTCAGCCCCTTTAGGAGCAAATCATCATCTAAAATAATGTTCTGGCGGCAGTGCGGTACTATGTTTTTCGCAAGCCCTCCTGTCGCTACCACAGTCGCTTTCTCGCCTAGCTCTTCTTCAATCCGAGTGACCACTCCATCCAGACCTGCGGCGCTGCTGTAAATTACGCCGCTTTTCATACACTCGATTGTGTTCTTGCCAATGATGTGGCGTGGTGCCTCCAGGCTGATGCCATGCAACTGAGAAGCTCTGGCTGTCAGAGCATCCAGAGATACCCCCACACCCGGCAGAATCATACCACCGATATAGTTCTTCTTTCCATCTACCACGCAAACTGTCGTAGCCGTCCCCATATCAATTAAGATCAATGGAACCGGATACTCTGCAATGCCGGCCACAGCCGCCGCTACCAGATCACTTCCAAGCTGTGCTGGGTTGTCCATCAAAATATTCAGCCCGGTTTTTACCCCAGGACCCACAACGAGGATCTTTTTACGAAGAATCTTTTCCGCTGCGAGATTGATGATGCTGGTAATCTGCGGAACTACGGAACACACAATCCCGCCTTCGATATCTCTTCGATGAATTTTATAGATATCCAGCACATTTTTCAGATCAATAGCATATTCCAGCTCCGTTTTCGTTCTCACTGTGGCAAGGCGCTCAACAAAATAAGTTTTTTCATCGTCAATACACCCCACCACAATATTTGTATTTCCCACATCAATGACTAATATCATGTTACACTCCTAATTTTGCTCTCACATTTTTATTCAGTAATACTCTTCCAATCAGCACTGTGATGATACCTGCTACAATTGCTTCAGGCACCCCGTTGATACCGATGACTGAAAGAATAAATCCATACACAGCGCTGGCCGCCACCCCATTCGCAGAAGCGTATGCATCCCGAAAAAACACAAAGATCAAATTCATCACCAGCAAAGTATTGACCAACGCCCCGCTGATTCCCGCCAGTGCTAAACCTGCTGTGGATGCCTTTTCTTCTCTCTGCAATTTTTTCACTCCACGATACACATAAAAAGGAATCACACCTACTAGAATTCTAGGGACAAAACAGATAATCATACTCCCGACTCCACCGCTGTACTCACCCAGGGAATAAAATGGCGTGAAAACAAAAGAAGTCACTGTCGGATTTATCGTGTTATTGATAAAGCTGGTCAATCCAAATACAAATCCAAGCCCAGCCCCCTTTTTCGGCCCCAACAGCAGCGAACCGATAATCACCGGTATATGAATAATGGTTGCACGAGTAAATCCCAGCGGGATATACCCTAGAAATGGTGTAAAGGCCATCAGTACAATCAGTGCAGCGAAAAGTGCCACCTGTGCCATGCCCTTTGTCTTGGATACACGAGCGTATCCTGTTACTGTGTTGTTTTTCATTTTTTCCTCCTTGTTACTATTCTCACACAGAGATACAATACAATGAGTTTTCCAGTTTCTCTACCCTCAGTGGGAAAGGGTAGCGTTTATGTTATAGGAAATATCTTCTCACGCTAATGCGTGAAATGCTTTCTCCCAAAACATCTACACTGACATAGATAAAATCTTATCCAGGATATGATCGGCTGCCTCCTCCTTGCTCATAAGTTGGAGTGAGACTTCCTCATCCTTCGTAATCAATGTGACCACATTCGTGTCCCCGGAGAATCCTGCCCCTTCCACCTTGAGGTTATTCGCGACCACCATATCCAGGTTCTTTTTCTCCAATTTTTTCCGCGAATTGGCCACCATATTTTCTGTCTCCATGGAAAAACCACAGAGAAATTGTCCTTCTTTTTTATTCTCCCCCAGAAATTTCAAAATGTCATCTGTCTTCTCCATTTCCAAGCTCATCTGGGTATCTGATTTTTTAATTTTCTCTTCTTTTACCTCTCTCGGTCGATAGTCTGCCACAGCCGCCGCTTTGATAATAATGTCCTGCTCCCCGGCCAGAGCTGTCACAGCCTCGAACATTTCCCGGGCAGTCGTCACTTCTATCAAATCAACAAATCTCGGCTTTGGCAAGTTGGTTGGTCCTGTCACCAAAGTGACTTTTGCCCCTCTTTGCATACATACCTTGGCTATCGCATATCCCATCTTTCCAGTGGAATGATTCGTCACATAACGCACCGGGTCGATGGCCTCCTGAGTTGGACCTGCTGTCACTAGGATTTTCTTGCCGAGCAGATCTTTTTTTCTGGCAACTGCTCTGTAAATATATTCCAGAAGCACCTGAGGCTCTTCCATTTTTCCTGCTCCTGTAGCCCCGCATGCCAGATAGCCCACAGCCGGCTGCACAATCTCATAATGGTATTTTTCCAGAATTTTCAAATTATCCTGAACTACCGGATTCTCAAACATATTCGTATTCATCGCCGGCGTCAAAATCTTCGGACATTTACAGGCCATCACTGTGGTTGTTAGCATGTCGTCTGCAATCCCGTGAGCAAGTTTTCCGATCACATTCGCACTGGCCGGAGCAATCATCACTAAATCTGCCCTCGATGCAAGAGCTACATGCTCCACCTGAAATTCAAAATTCCGGTCAAAGGTATCCACCAGACACTTATTGCCGGTCAAAGACTCAAATGTGATGGGATTGATGAAATTCGTGGCATTTTGTGTCATCAACACATGCACCGTAGCGCGCTGTTTCTTTAACGCACTGGCCAGATAAGCAATTTTATAAGCGGCGATGCTTCCGCTCACTCCCAATAATATGGTTTTTCCTTCTAACATAGTAAGTTCTCCTTCTTGGGACAGTTCTCGTCACTGCTACTATCTTTTTCAAGACAGCCATCTTTATCCATTATAAAAAAACAAGCGCCGAAAAGCAACTACATTTTATAAACCTCCAAGGTATCAACATAACCGTTCAGCAGATATAAATTCCATCTCCACCCATATATTGTTCCCGGTCCAAAGTCTCCTGCCAACACAGTTGTTGAATACAATCTTCCAGACCATTCTCCCCGTCTCTGACACAACTCAAAAGTTTTCGTGATATCCCCACGCGCAAAACCCTGTTTTTCTCAGCCTCGCCTCCCGAAAACAGCGGTATCTCTGTCACGATTCCATCTTCATAGAATTTTTTATCTCTGCGATAATTCTGCCTTTCTCCTTCCTTGGAAAACAACTGGCACACACACTGGTAATAGGCTCTAAGATAGCTCTTCCTCTCAAAATCTACGGATACCTGTCTGCTTTTTTCCAGATAAGATTTTCCTGGAATCTGAACCGCCGCATTCAGATATCCTCCATCATAGTAAGTCATACAAACTGCTTGGATTTCCGGTTTGCCTCCGCTGATTGCCTGAAAGTCGCAGACTTCCCTGCATCCGATTTTCATCGCGTTTCGACTGTTTTGACTGCGCCCTTTGACAGACCAGACTCGATAGCCATTTTCAGTCAGTTTCGCGCCGATCATGTCATTCCGATTACTTCCCGGAGAGTTTAAATATCTCCCATCTGCCTGTCTGATTGCTGACAAATGTGTCAAATAGTCTGTCTGAAACAGTCGTCTAGCAATCATCTTTGTGAGAGCTGTCCCCAGATAATAATGTATCAGGCTTTTCTCTGAGGAATCCAAATGCGCGATTCTGCCTGATTTTTTCAGAGTGTCTTTCTGCACTTCTAGTGCCATCTCTAACAGATATATCCGGTATGCCAACTCATATCTGCGCTTTTGGCAGTCATCCCCTGGAAGTCTCTGCTGGGGAAGAGAGCTCATCACAATCTCATGGAGCAGTTCCAAATTAGAAAAACTCAGTTCTGTCAAATTTCTAGGTGACTCTTCCTCGCCTTCCCCCTGTCGAATATCCACATATAGCTTATAATCTCGTTTCTCGGTCAGCAACATTTTCTTTTCCTCTTCTCGTATTGTTTGATCTGTCCGTCTATCACCACTGTTCGATTCTCTCGTCCTGCTCCTTCCTTTTTCTTTGACGTCGTCCTAGCTCCTGGTCATCGTCCTCATCCTCATCATCCTTGTCATCATCACTGTGAAGATTTGTAAGTACCTGGAATATCAATCCCAACACCGCGATTCCAATCCCCAGAAATCTTCCAGAAAAAGTATCTCCTAGCTGTAACAGGGGAACTATTGCAGCCCCCGCTGCCAGTCCTCCCTGGATGGATGTGGTGACGATTACAATGGGCTTTACAAAGACCACACCCAAAGCGCCGATTCCCACACTGACCAAAAGGCAGATAAAGAAGACTACGGAACTGCGGGGATGAATGACATAGATACAAATTGCCAGACCAACACCTGCACACAGCAGGAAAATTCCCGCCTTATAAATGTAAAAAGCCAGCCCAGCTAGAATCAACGCAGCAACGCCGGCGATAATCACCGATACAATAGGATCCGCGTGCAAAAAACGGTAGCCTGCTAACAGACCTCCGATACCACCCACGGCCAATCCCACTACTGTCACCCACAGACGCAGAAGCTTATATCCTAAAAAACAATTGAGCAGACCTAACACTGCCACCACGATTAGAAAGCTCTTTCCAATCTGTTCTAGATGCTGCAGTAAATCTCCCAGTTTCAACATAATCTGCATCATATCTTCCATACTTTTTCCCCCTTTAGATCCTATCTGCTTTGCTTAATCGCCAAGAGTACTAGAACATCAACCTACTTATCTATGACATAAATTTCAATTCTACTCGCAGGATTCTCCGCCTGCGGCGGGGGCACAAAGTGCCATCTTCCACTCCGCCGCAGTGCGATCCACGCGGAACGTTCATGTTATAAAAAAGGAGTTTTACGCATTAGCGTGACAATGTCTTTCCTATAACATAAAATAAATCGTGTTAAAATCCTCCAGGACTCCATAGTGATACTCTATCTGTTGCATACCGTAATAACTCATGTAATACTGAGCAATCTGCTCCACAGCTTTCCCTTCAATCAAGTCTGCAATTGCCTCCTCATAGGACTGCCTGGAACGAAATTTAAATTGAATCATGTCGCTCCCCTGGTCTATCTGCTGACACGCATATTGATAGATCGCCTCACTGTCGTACGCCTCAAAACAGCTACCATTTCTCACATAATAATTATACTCTGTGTCCACACAGTCCGGCAAACTAAATTCTGTGTGAATCTGTGCCATACTCTCGTATTCTTCTGGAAAGGGGCACAGATAATCATAGAGTACCATATCCTTTACAGTTTCTGCTTCCTCTGACTGAAGAAAATCCGGCTGATCTCCATTTGTCGCATCCAGATAATAATAGGTTCCATTGAGATTGGCAATATTCCACGCATGGCCGTCAGGAGATTCCTGGGTATCTCCCGTCACATACAGACATTCTACTCCCAGACGTTCTAAGAGATATTGCACTGCCCCGGCATAACCTGCACATACAGCCTGATGATCTCGAAACACCCCTGCAAGACTTTGATCGTCCTCAGAATATCCGTAATTCGTATTCAATATTACATATTCATATACTGCTTTCGCCTTTTCATAGTCCCCTGCGTTTTCCGGTAGGCCTCCCGCCACTGTCTGGTAAGCAGCTTCCATCTCACTCTCCACGGCAGGAATCTCGTCTTGTCCAATCTGATATCCTGGTTCAAATACTGTATAGGTGGAATAGACTGTTTTATAGGTAGTCTCCCGATTGTGAATCCAAAAAACTTCTGGGTGATCTCTGAGAATTGCGTGGTACGTCTTATCAATAGCTTCATTGTCAGCACTGCTGACATAAATCTGCTCCTGATACTGTTGGACACCCTCCAAGATTTCCCGGTAGATACGCTGCTCTTCCTCCGGCAGCTGCTGAAAAAAATATTCTGAACGTTCTCCATCACTTTGAGCAACCTCTTTTTTGCGAAGCTCTTTCACCTCTTTGGGTTCAAAAGAGCTAAGCTTTCTCTCTGCTTGATGATTTTCCTGACTACATCCTGCTACCAGTGCCGCCAAACTCAGCAAGAGAACCGCCCAAAATCGCTTTTTAGATATTCTCATATATTCTCCCTGTATCGTCCTATATTCTCTCCTATCATACCGGATTTCTGCGGAATTTGCAAACAGTGAAAACTTATAATAAATCTTTCTTTCCAAATTGGATAGGGAAAAGGCAGGCGTAATTTTCATCAATCACGCCTGCCTAAAATATTCTCAAAACTTCAGACAACTACCACTCTATCAAAGCCGCTCCCCAAGTCAATCCAGCACCAAAACCTGAGAGAACACATTTATCTCCTCTCTTAAGACGCCCTGACTTATGAAGCTCATCCACTAAAATCGGAATCGAAGCTGCCGACGTATTGCCATATTGATCTAAATTAATTGGAAATTTCTCCTCCGGCTGCCCCAGTCGTTTCGCTACAGACTGTATAATCCTTCTGTTTGCCTGATGAAGCAGATACCATTGGATATCATCCACCTCTGTACAATTTCGCTCCAAAAGCTGACGTATGCAGGCCGGAACTTTCTTCACCGCAAATTTGAATACCGCTTGTCCATCCATATAAATTGACTGGAATGGAGCACTTTCTGAGATCGGGGAGGCAAAAGTAGCCGCACTACAAGTAAGGACATGCCCCATACTTCCGTCTGTCTGCTGAAGAAAATCAATCACTCCAGTCTCCTGCTGTTCTACCACACAGGCACCCGCCCCATCTCCAAAAAGCACACAGGTACTTCGATCTTCCCAGTTAATTAAATGCGACAGAGTGTCCGTTCCCACCAACAAAGCTCTTCTGTAGATACCGCTTTTCAGATAGGCATGAGCGGTATTTAACACAAACAAAAAACCTGAGCACGCCGCACTCACATCCATAGCCACCGCATTGTCAAGCCGCAGAATTCCTTGTATCTGACAAGCCACACTTGGAAAATAGAATTCACTAGAGCTTGTCGCGACCAGAATCAGATCAATCTCTCCAGGAGAAACTTTCGCATCCTCCAACGCCTTTTGAGCCGCTTTTGCTCCCAAAGATACCGTGTTCTCATCAGGATTCACAAGTCTGCGCTCCCTGATTCCAGTTCTGCTGCTAATCCACTCATCACTGGTGTCAACCAATTTTGAGAGATCATCATTGGTTACAACAGCTTCTGGAAGAGCACTTCCTGTTCCTATAATTCTTGTAGTCATATTTATTCACCTTTATATTTATTACTTTGACTTTCAAAGTATATGTCGTTTTCGTCTATTTGTCAAGTCCCTGACCTAACAATAAAAATGTACCGCACTCCCTCTCCCTGAGGTTATGCGGTACCTTTCTTTAGTCTAGCACTTCCAATCCCTGGAACCCATCTCCAGCTTCCGTGTCGTCATCTTCTAAAATTGTCAAAGTCTTTTTCGGGCTAGAAGATTTCGAATCCTCTTCCTCAAGCGCCGCCAAAATAGAAGTATTTTGACTCTTCTCTTTTTCAATCTCGTCTAACTCTTCCTGAGTTGGATAGAAATCTGGCTGGCGAATATAGCGAAAGCTTGCGGAATATGCCTCGCCCACGGTAACTCCGTTTTTGCTCGAAGAACAATGTACGGCAATCCAGTCTCCGGCATCTGTCTGTCCACAGATAATACCGACATGATTATCGCTCCCAGCCTCTGGTCCTCTCTGAAATACAAGATCTCCCGGCTGTGCATCTTCCTCGCTGACCGTATTGGCCTTCAACCATTGGTCAGAGGTGCCATCACCAATTACTCCTTGCATTTCCTGATCCTGATACCCATTGATCACCGCCCAGGTCACAAAACCACTGCAATCCAGGCCATACGCGCGCAGGCTTCCCGTCGTTCTGCTGCCATCCGCATCCACTGTTGTGGCAACTCCCCAACTGGGGTCCATACCAATGGTCGTAGATTTACCTCCCCAGAAATAGCCTACTCTACCTACCAACGAATAAGCCGCCGTAATCACATTCACACGCTCTTCCGACACTTCCTCTCCGACGCTCTGACGCACAAACCCCTTTGCACCCGTCACAACGGCACACAGTAACTTACAATCTGTCTCTGTGTACTTTTTCAAAATCTCACGATCGTCTTTGGAAATCTTATTCTTCTTGATATAATAATTGATATGATAATTTCCATAACTCACTTTCGTTATGTTCTTCTTATCACGGACCACAGGATTCATCTGTGCAAAAATCTCTGCCAGCTCCTCCTTGGCGGTTTCGTCTAATGTAAAGGTATCCGTCCCTTCTTTAGACTGCTGGTATATGTAAACAGCCAATATATCCTGCCAATTTCTCACCAACAGGTTGTCTCGCGAACTGGTCAAGTGATCTTCTTCTGTGTCTGATACATCCACCAGTTTGTTCGCGTCCTTATACTCCTGTTCAATCTCCTCCATCACCTCTGCAAAATCATCGGAAAATGAGAGATTGTAATTTTCTTCTAGACTATCCAAATAAAAACCTTTTCCCGCATGAAGATTTGATATGGAAGAAGAACCAATCGTCACCTTTTGGCCTACCTGAACATTTGTATTTTCGCTGCTAAAACTGTCCCCTGAATTACTATCGCTATCGTTAAAACTATTTTCACCGTCAGAACCATCCTCAGGTTTCTCCGCCGCATTCTCCTTCAGCTCGTCCAAAAGCTCCCTGGCCTGTAGCAAAGTCACATAATTGTAAACCATCGCTTTCTCTTCATCTGAAAGATTCTCATAAGCTTCCTCTGCTTCGACAATAATTTCTTCACAGTCCAACGTAATATTGCTCGGGATAGAGTCAATCAAATCAATGACTTCCTGAGTTTCCTTTGAAATCTCATCGGGTTCCGGAGTCTCTGTTGGCTCTGGACTTGGAGTCGGGCTTGGGCTCGGAGTATCCGTTGGCGTCGGGTCCGGAGTTCCTGTCGGTTCTGGACTCGGCGTACCCGTTGGGTCTGGTGTCGGAGTCTCTGTCGGCTCCGGACTCGGTGTCTCTGTGACACTGCCTGCATCCTCTGAGTTAACAGTAAAACCTTCTTCTGCAGAAGCCATGATACTAACAGGACTCGCCAATACCATCGTGGAGATTAAGGTAATACATAAAATTTTCATCAGATATTTATTCTTCATCCTAAAAAACTACTCCCTTCATCTGCTGAACCTCACCTTTACTCCCCTGTATAAAGGTCTGTGTCATCACAAAATTGCATAATAAATACCAAGTATTATTCTAGCATAGAGTACCTTTAAAATCAATAAATTCATATATAATTCATAAAATTCACAAAACAATTTAGGCATATAGCGCATAGACATAAGCAAAGACTCCGACGCGTATGTGACGGACTGCCTTAGTGCGAAGCCCCGCTCGTGCGAGCATGGCAGCCGTTAGCCGGGCTTATCGCACAAAAAGTATCGTCATCTGCGAATCTGAGCTTGCATGACCAAAACATTACAAATTTACATTCTTGCAATCCGCTCCAATGCTTTTTTTGTATTCTCATGAGTTCCAAACGCAGTAAGACGGAAATAGCCTTCTCCATGAGGGCCAAAACCACTCCCTGGAGTTCCCACCACATTCGCATTCTTAAGCAACTCATCAAAAAATTCCCAAGAAGACATTCTACCGGGTGTCTTTAACCATATATACGGAGCATTCACGCCGCCGTAGACTTGATATCCCGCTTGTTTTAAACCTTCTAAAATCATGCTTGCATTTTCCATATAATAAGAAATCTGATTTTTTATCTGAGCCTTTCCCTCTTTTGTATAAACTGCCGCTCCTGCTTTCTGTACAATATAAGGCGCTCCATTGTATTTTGTTCCATGCCTTCTAGCCCAGAGATCATGCAGTGACACTCCGCCGCATTTCAGTTCCTTGGGGACCACTGTATAACCCAATCGAACCCCTGTAAAACCAGCATTTTTGGAAAAACTATGAAATTCTATTGCACAACTTTTTGCCCCTTCACACTCATATATAGAATGAGGAATCTCATCACTGGCAATATAAGCTTCGTAAGCCGCATCATATAAGATCACAGCTCCTACCTTCTGAGCATAATCTACCCATTCCTGAAGCTGTTCTTTTGTAATTACCGCGCCAGTAGGATTATTGGGATAACATAGATAGATCATATCCGGCACCTCTTTAGGAAATTCCGGCACAAAGTCATTTTCTGCCATACAAGGCATATAGATCACACCTTCATATCCCTGTATCACAGCATCGTATTTCCCGGTTCTTCCCGCCATTACATTCGTATCCACGTACACCGGATAAACCGGGTCACATACTGCAATTTTATTGTCTGTGCTGAAGATCTCCTGAATATTTCCACAGTCGCATTTTGCTCCATCCGATACAAAAATCTCCTCCGCACTGATCTGGCAACCTCTACTTTGATAGTCATTTTTCGCAATTTCACTTCTCAAAAACTCATACCCCAAATCTGGCGCATACCCATGAAACGTATCCGCACTTGCCATCTCCTGCACGGCCTCTTGTAGGGCGTTCACCAGGACAGGAGCCAGCGGCTGAGTCACATCACCGATTCCCAAGCGAATCACCTCTTTATCCGGATTTTGTTCAGAAAACTCCTGCACCTTTTTTGCGATTGTAGAAAACAGATAATTCCCCTGAATTTTTAAATAGTTCTCATTGACTTTATACATGATCTTCCTCCTTACCAAAAAATAACAGGGCGCACTTACCTCAGACTTCCCTCAGTAAGAACACCCTCTCTTCTATAACTAGAGATTATAGCAACAGTTCTTTTTTTTGTCAATATTTTTCTCTGTTGCTTTACCCAATTAAAGAGTTCCTGCGTTACTGTTTAGGCTTCCAATACCCCACGAGGAGGTTTTGTACAAAAGCCCCGAGACTTACTTACGCCAAAGTGATGTTTACCGTTACGTTACTGCTGCTAATTCCGTTCAACGCAATTGGTCAAAATTCATTTCAGATTGCCTATGGCAATGGATCTCGACTTATTCAGGGCCGCCTCTACGAATCCTCGAAATAGAGGATGTGCACGATTCGGTCTGGATCTAAACTCCGGATGTGCCTGTGTCCCAATAAAAAACGGATGTTCTTTAAGCTCAATCATCTCCACAACACGCTTATCCGGTGACATCCCACACAAGCTCATACCCGCGTCTTCCACAGCTTCCCGGTATTCGTTGTTGAATTCATACCGATGTCTATGCCGTTCTTGCACGATTTCTCTTCCATAGATACGATATGCCTTTGACTGAGCATTCAGCGCACACGGATAGGCTCCCAGTCGAAGTGTTCCTCCCCTGTTTTCCACGTTCTCTTGATCCGGCATCAGACTAATCACTGGATATTCGGTTTTTGCATCAAATTCCACACTGTTAGCCCCTGTATAGCACAAAATATTTCTCGCAAATTCTACCACTGCCATCTGCATTCCGAGACAAATTCCCAGATACGGTACCTTGTATTCCCTGGCATACCGAATTGCCAGAATCATTCCTTCTATTCCTCTGTCTCCAAAACCACCCGGCACGATAATTCCATGAACCCTCTGAAATTTCTGCCTCAGATTTTTTTCTGTCAGTCTCTCAGAATCCACCCATTCTATTTTTACCTTTGCCTGGTTTTCAATACCTCCATGCTTTAACGCCTCCACAACACTTAAATACGCATCATGCAATTCAACATATTTTCCAACCAGCGCTACAGTAACTGTGTTTTTAGGGTGGCACAGACGTTCCACCATCTCGTTCCACTCCCTTAAATCCGGTTCCTGGCAGGGTAATTTAAGACAGTCACAGACAACCTGAGCTAAATTTTCTCTTTCCATGGCCAAAGGTGCCTCATATAAATACTCCACATCCAGATTTTGAATCACCCTTTTGGAGTCAATATTGCAAAATAAAGCAATCTTCTCGCGAATCCCATCTGTCAGAGGATATTCCGAGCGACACACCAAAATATCTGGCTGGATTCCCATTCTTTGCAGTTCCCGCACGCTAGCCTGTGTAGGTTTTGTCTTCATCTCTTGGGAAGCTCTCAGAAAAGGAATCAAAGTGACATGAACTAGAACAGCATTTTCCCTTCCCATCTCCTGCTGAAATTGACGTATAGCTTCTAAAAATGGCTGACTCTCAATGTCTCCCACAGTGCCTCCCACTTCGATGATGACAATGCGTTCCCCAGAATGATAAAAACGACTCTTGATCTCATTCGTGATATGTGGAATTACCTGAACAGTTCCTCCGCCAAAATCTCCACGCCGTTCTTTTTGTATAACGGACCAGTAGATTTTTCCTGTCGTCACATTGGAATGAACTCCTAAATTTTCGTCAACAAAACGCTCATAGTGTCCTAAATCCAAATCTGTCTCTGTTCCGTCCTCAGTAACAAACACCTCACCGTGCTGCACTGGATTCATCGTTCCAGGATCCACATTGATGTAAGGATCAAATTTTTGCATCGTAACCGCGTGGCCTCTTGCCTTAAGCAGCCTTCCCAATGAAGCCGCCGTGATCCCTTTTCCCAACCCGGAAACCACTCCACCTGTCACAAACACATATTTCGCAGCCATCCGATTCTCCTCCTGTCTTCCTTAAACTACCTACAGTATCTCCATAAATACTCGAAGAATTCTTATAAGGTTTAAAACAGCAAAACTGCCCATGGATAACATTTTTAGTGTAAAACACATCGGTATAATACACTCTTACCTGATAATAAAAACGTCAAAAACCCTTAAAGAGTTCTTGACGTCATTGTAAATCATTATTTAATCCTATCGTTTTATTTTGCTTCGTCTTTTCTTTTTGGAGGTGCCGCAACGTCCTAAACACCCGCAGCAGTCTCCCGTGCAACTGCCTCCACAGCCATACACACTCTTTCGTCTGATACTTCGAACTGCCAAAATACCACTTCCCAGCACAATCGCAGCAACTACTATCGTTCCTAAATTTTCTTCCAGAAACACCAACATCCTCAGTTATTCTCTCCTTCTTGAAAAAACATCACCAGAAACGCCAGTATCAAGAGCAGACAACTCACAAAAACCGCCTTCTCTCTCCACCAAAAAGCTCCCACCGTTCCAGCTGCCGCTCCTATCAAAAATACCAGATCTACCCCTAGATATCCAAGCCCTTTTTGGCGCATCTGAACATCCCCAGTCCGAAAATACCGATAAATCGCCTCTGTGCCACTGCGCAGATTTCCCGTACACATCGTAGTAGCACAGGTAATCTGGTGAATTTTTCGAAAAGTCTGCACTTGCAAAGAGCAGATAAAAGAAACCATCACATTGGCCAACATATTCATGGACTGCGGAAGGAAAGCAACCCCCGCCAGCAAAATCACTTCTATCAAAATCACTATCTGCCGCCAGTGAAACGCAGTGTTTCCCTGTGTTTTAAATCTCTGCTTAATCAACTCCGCTATAATCACCCCAACCGCGAACGCCGCAATGGGGATGACATACCGCGCTGCCCGGCTGTATTCTCCCTGAGCCAGATACACTCCCAGAAGAACAATGTTTCCTGTCTGGGCATTGGCAAAAACGCCCCCTCTGGTCAGATAAGTATAAGCATCCAAAATCCCTCCTGTTAATGCCAGCAGAATCCCCATCTCCATGGATTCCGATTTTTGCCAGGCCGTCTTGTTCATCTTTTTTACCTCATTTCTCTTCTATATGTAAAGGAACAAAATACCAATCGCTGCCAGCAGAAGACACATCGGCACGCAGTAAAACATAGATTTGAGAGGGTCAACCTTCTTGCCCAACAGACCGCCGACAATTCCAGCTACGGCAAACGTGGTCAAATCCGCCGGCGGCAGCCCCTGACCTGCACTAGCCAGATGCGCGCCTGCAACAGCCGAATGAATTTTACTGACCCCTGTATTTACCAGCGCCGGTCCAAAGAAAGAGAAGACCACATTCTGTGAAGTAGACTGTGAACCGGTCAGCATTCCCATGAGTACCATTGCCATCGCTCCCCCTATTTTCAGAAGGTTCGTATCCAGCCCCAGGGCAAATTCCTGAACTGCCTCGATCTGCCCGCCTGCATAGAAACTCCCTAGCATAAACGCTGCGCACAATTGAATCAATACCGTCACTTTGACATTCTTGACACCGGTGGAGAGAGTATCTTTCCAGTCACAGCGTACCTTTGGAAACAGAAAGGCAATTATTGTGACAAACAAAATAGAAAGAACAATTCCATTCGTCACACCGTTTAAAATAGTGATGTTTTTCAGGACATCCAGAATGGACAAATTCTCTGACACTTTGATGTATCCCAATATATCCGGAACAAAATCAAACTGAATCTGAGGAACACCGATAGTCCGAAAGAAAATCACCACCACTAAAACCATTAAAGGTACCAGTGTAATCCAGTTATTTTTCAAAATTTGCCCAGCCGTCTGTCCCTGATGCGAGGCAGCTGCGTCTGGGGACAATTTTGTCCCTTTCTTTACGAGAAACAATCCCACATACAGACAGATAAACAGGACGATCACCGCAATAGTCCCATAACCCACTCGAACCACTGCGTCGGGATTCGCCTCTACCAAGGAAGAAGAAAGCGCAAACCCTTGGGAAATCGGAGGCATAATAGAACCTGCACTGGCTCCCATGACGATAATTGCACAGATCTTTTCCCCAGATAGTTTCATATCGGCCAATACGCCGATGGTCAAGACTCCTATGATTGTAGAAGCTGCAATCGCATCGCCCAGCAAAGATCCGGACACCACGAGCGCCAGTACGATGCTAACAGTCAATGCTCTGGGCGAATTGTGGAATTTCGCCTTCAAAGCCCCCATGATCGTCTCCATAGTTCCCAATTTTACTTGTGTCTCAGCATAGATGCTTCCTACGATGGACAATGCAATTACCCAGGCAATCCGGTCAATTCCATCCACCCAAGCTCCTACCCACTCAACAACTGAGTACACGCCACCCATGAGAAGAGATAAAATCCCAGCCACAATCAGAGCTGCATGGATATTTCCTCCTATCTTGGGTATTTTCTTCCATAAAATAATCAACATCATCACGGCGACAGGAACTACTACTTTAATCATAAAAGTCTCCTCCTTAACTTTGTCTGGTTAAATAGTTGCTTATTCGAAGTCTCCCTCTGACCATCTCCGAAAACGATTTGGTGAAAATGCCTCCAGAGGATAGGAGGATTTGCCTTGTACCAGTAATTCAGCCATCAGTTTTCCCGTGATTGGTGCCAACGCAATCCCATCTCCCTCGTGGCCCGCTGCCACAAAGAAGCCTGGCAACTTCTCTACTTCCCCTATAACAGGGATTCCATCCGGTGTAAACGGCCGCAGTCCTGCGAACGCCCGGATAATATTTACATCCTTCAGCGCTGGAAAGAAACGCATCGCTCTTCTCATAGTCACTTCCATCGCCTCTAGTGTATTCTCTCTGTCATAACCTACAAACTCTCTGGTGCTGCCGATTACCAGCCCTCCGTTTTCTGTCTGCTCAATACTCAGACTCGCTCCCATGCGGAGCACCGCCTTATCTCCGACAGCTTCCGGTTTAAATTTTATCACATTATAGCGAGCACACTGTAAAGTCACATCCATAAACGGCCCTAAGGGTTCCGTGATAAACAGCTGCCCTTTTCTGGGTCTGATGGGCAGGTCTACACCTGCCATCGCCGCAATTTCCGCAGCCCAGGAACCAGCCGCATCGATCACTTGGTCTGCGTAATAGGTTCCTTTTGAAGTCTCCACCCCCATCACCCGGCCCATTTTTACCAGAACATCTGTCACTTCAGTATTGGAGAGCACCTGAGCCCCCAGCCGTTTTGCTGCCTGGACATAGGCAAACGTCAATCTTATAGGATTCACCTTGCCACTGGTAGGAGAATATAATGCCCCATACAAATCCGGGTTTAACTGCGGCTCTATCTTGCAGGCCTCCTCTATAGAAATCATACGGATATCCACTCCGCTTTGTCTCTGCTCTTTCACAATCTCCGAGAGAATTTCCCACTCCAACTTTGTCTCTGCCGGCTGCATTCCGCCGCAGTCTTTTCGGTACTCGATATCCATACCCAGCTCTTTTGAGAGCTCCTCGAACATGGCGATACTTCGAATTGCCAACTCCATCTGAAGGCCTGGTTTCTTTGTATGATAACCCACCACACCATCAGAAGCCCCAGCGGACCCGCTACAATTATCTTTTTTCTCAATCATCAGAACTTTCTTTCCCATCTTGCTCAGATAGTACGTGATCGAGCTTCCGATCACTCCGCCTCCGATGACGATAATCTCTGGCCTATTCATCTTCGCTACCTCCAAGGATACCAATCTTCACTGGTCTGACCGGCATTCTTTTGGTCTGCGGCAAAATCTGTTCCATAGGAATTCCAGTCTCCTGAGAAATAATCTTGGCCACCAGCCGCTCACAGGTCTTTCCCTGACACAGTCCCATTCCGGCACGTGTCCTTCTCTTCACCCCGTCCACTGTCGTTGCCCCTTGCTCGATAGCATCCAAGATTTCTTGCCTGGTCACTTCCTGGCAACGGCAAATAATAATGTCATTTTCCATCATTCCCCCTCCTGTTTGGCCCTAAGCCTCTGAATGCTTCTGACTTCATCCACATATTCCATGGGCACTGCGATGCTAATCACCGTTGTCCCCTGATAGGCCTTCTGTTGTCTCACTTTCAGAACCCTCGCGTCACAGACCACTTCTCCGCCGCGGTTAACTGCTTTCACCCAGTCTCCCTCTTTCGGCAAAGGCAAATATTCAAATGGAAAGTCAATCGTACCTTCTTCCTCACTGTAGCTCTTATCTACAATCGTAATCGCCAAACCTGGACAGGCTGCCACACATAGGCCGCAACCCGTACATTTCTCTTCTTCTATGCAGGGAAGATTTGTGATCTGCTCTCCGATATGTATCGCGTGAAACCTACAGGCACTCTCACAGGGATTGCATGGAATCTCCTGCACACATTCAATTACCGCCACGCGGCCTTCTTTCATTCGTTTCTGGGAGGGAACCCCCGGTGCGCTTTGCAGCTCCTCCTGGGAGGGGATTCCAGTGTACACAACTCCTTCTCTCACAGCACGTTCCCTCCTTCTCTATAAATACGCATGTCTTCCAGCTGTTTTTCCTTAGATGCCCTTCGTCTCTCCCCAAAGACCCCAGAGCGCAGTGTATTTAGCCTTCTCTGTATCTGTTCTTTTTTCTCCTGTGCTTCTTCCTGACTAAGATATCCCAAAGCCCAGGCTGCACAGACTCCTGCCATGTTTCCCTCTTCCATCGCTGAGGAAGCCTCCTCGACACCAGTGATATCTCCCGCCACGTACACCCCCTCTACAGTTGTCTCCATATTGGAATCGTGAAGAGGAACGTGGCCACCGAAGGCCGGAATGAAATCAAATTTACAGCCGACCATCCAGGCAAGTTCTGTCATTGGATTTAATCCTACCGCAAGACAGACGGTATCCACTTGAAAATTTTTCTCTGTCCCCTCGATTAAATTCCACTTCTCATCAACAGCCGCGATCTCCACACCTTCTACCTCTTCCTGGCCATAGACACGCTTAATGGTATGTCCCACATAAATAGGAACACCTGCCCGCCTGATTTTTCCTGCATGAACTCCATAACCCCCGATCTTAGGAGCTCCCTCCACGAGAGCCACCACCTCAGCTCCTGCCTGCATCAGCTGATACGAGACAATCAGTCCCACATTTCCAGAACCGACCATAAGAATCCTTTTTCCTGGAAGCACACGGTTTACATTGACCATGGTCTGAGCTGCCCCGGCTCCCATGACCCCAGGCATCGTACTACCTGGAAATGCCATATAGTTTTCTTTGGCCCCGCTGGCAATAATGATCTTTTTCGCGCTCACCGAATAGTTTCTTCCCTCATGAACAACACCCATGCTTTTGTCCGGCAAAAGACCATAGACCAAGCTATCCAGCATTACATCCGCTCCACTGTCTCGGACCTGGCACAGCAACTCTTCTCCAATGAGATAGCCCCTCACACCGGCATGGTGCTCTTTGGACCCAAAAAACTTGTGAATCTGCTTATACAGCTGACCTCCCGGACGTTTATTTTCATCAATCAGAGTCACTTTGGCACCGGCACGAGCCGCCTGATATGCCGCTGACAAACCGGCTGGACCAGCCCCAATCACCGCCACATCCGTCGTAATCTGTCTCATCTTTCGCCCTCCCCCTCAATCTTTAAGGCAGAAAGACCCTCCTGCTTCTCCACCCGCATTCCATCTCGCACATAAGTGACACAGGTTCTGGTATTGGGAACTCCATCCACAATCATCATACAGTCTGTGCACCGCCCTATAGCACAAAAGATACCTCTGGGCTCTTTTCTGCGTGCCGTTGTGCGGAATACACGAATTCCCGCATTCATCAATGCAGATGCCACCGGTTCTCCTTCATAGGCCTCTAACGGCTGTCCATTGTAATACAGCGTTACTCTTTTTTGATCTGGAAGATCTCCCAAAATAGGGTGCTTCTCCACTCTCATCGCTTTGTATCCTCTCTTTTCAACTTTTGTATAGATTCTATGGCTATTATTGTATTTAAAAATTGCACAACCTCAGAACTCTCCCGAACCTATTGCATACGAAGCATCTCAAAAGTGAAAGTTCAAAAATTGTGCAACGCCCTTATCCACTGAGGGTATCTCTCCAGCATGAATCTCAATCCCTGGTAAATCCTTTCGCAAAGTCTGGAGTTCCATGCAGATCATAAGGTGTTATCTGATACACATAATAATTCAGCCAGTTCGTATACAGATTATTCGCATGTGCCCTCCACATCAGCAACGGTTTAATCTGCGGATCATCATTCTGATAATAATTTTTCGGCAACTCTATAGGCAGCCCCTTCTCCACATCTCTTTTGTATTCCCCATCTAAAGTCACACGATCATACTCTGGATGACCCATCACAAAAATCTTTCGTCCCTCTTCCGCCATGGCCAAAAACAGACCTGCTTCCTCCGATTCTGCCAAGACAGTTAGTTCCTTACATTTGCGTATTTCCTCCATGGGTACTTCTGTATGACGAGAATGAGGTGCCAAAAACATATCGTCAAATCCTCTGACCAGAGGAATTTTTCGATTTGACACCCTGTGCCAGAACAGGCCGAACATCTTTTTTTCCAGCGGCCTTTTCTGAAGTCCATAGTGGTAATAGAGGCCCGCCTGGGCCGCCCAGCAAAGGTATATTGTGGAAGTGACACTGTTATTCGTCCATTCCATAATCTCCTTGAGCTCCTCCCAATAGTCTACTTTCTCAAACTCCATCTGTTCTACAGGCGCTCCTGTTATAATCATACCGTCAAATCTACGGTCCTTAATCGTCTGAAATGTCTCATAAAATTTATTGAGATGGCTCATGGACGTATTTTTGGACTCATGGCTCTCCACTGTCATAAAAGTCACATCCACCTGAAGAGGTGTGTTGGACAGAGAGCGCAGAAGCTGCAATTCCGTCTCCTCCTTTAAAGGCATCAAATTCAAAATCAAAATCTGAATTGGTCGCACATCCTGGTGCACCGCCCGCTTTTCATCCATCACAAATATATTTTCTCTCTCTAAGATCTCCTTAACTGGGAGATCACTCTGTATCTTAATTGGCATACTTTCTCCTGTCCTTTTCCTTTTTTGTATATTCTGTTTAGCTACAAGCTTTCGTCCATTCTCCTACCTGTAACAGTTATGTCTCATTTTACTCCCATAAGCCTGTCATTGACAAGATTTACTTTTATTTTTTCAGGCTCCTGTTACGGATTCAGCATCTCTAAGAACTCTTCCTCCGAGATGATAGGTACTCCCAATGCTTTCGCTTTCTTATTTTTAGACGAACTAGACGCTGTATCATTGTTAATCAGATAACTCGTCTTAGAGGTAACTGTCCCGGTCACCTTGCCTCCCTGCTCCTCTATAGCCTCTTTCACCGCATTTCTGTTGGGAAAATGCTCCACACTTCCGGTAATCACGAAATTCAGTCCTTCCAGCGATTTTTTCAGCGTCTCCGCAGGTTTCTCGAGGCGCAGATGACTCACAAGATGTTCCAATTTTTTCTGATTTTCCTCATTTTCCAAAAATCGAACCAAATTTTTAGCGATCACAGGGCCAATTCCATCGATCCCGCTGACTTCGTCCTCCGAGGCATTCTTCAATCGCTCCAAGTCATAGTCAAAGTGACGACAGATTACCTTGGCATTGGCCAGACCTATGTTGGGAATTCCGAGGCTATATATCATCTTTGGAAGCGTAGTATCTCTCGCTTTCTCGATACTGGACACCAAATTGTCAAAGGATTTCTCTCCTAGTCCTTCCATCTCCGTGATCTGTTCCCTATAGCGTTCCAGTTCAAAAATATCTCCAAAATCATGAATGAACCCTCTGGCAATCAGCTTCTCCAAAGTAGCCTCAGAAAGTCCTTCCACATTCATCGCATCCCGGCTCACAAACAGTGTAAATGCTTTAATTCGCTTTGCCTGACACTGGGGATTCATACAGTACAAGGATTCCACTTCATTTTCTTTGATCACTCTGGCTTCCTGACCGCAGACCGGACAGGCATCTGGAATGGTCAGATTTCCGCTCCTTGTGAGATTCTCTGCGATCTGCGGAATAATCATGTTCGCTTTGTACACCTGAATGTGATCTCCGATGCCTAGTTGCAGCTCCTTTAAAATACTGATATTGTGGACACTTGCTCTGCTCACTGTCGTCCCCTCCAACTCCACAGGCTCAAAAATCGCCACTGGATTAATCAGACCTGTTCTAGAAGGGCTCCATTCCATCTCCTTTAAAACCGTCTCTTTCGTCTCATCCGCCCATTTAAAAGCATAGGAGTTTCTGGGGAACTTTGAGGTACTCCCCAAGGAATCCCCGTAAGCAATATCATCGTAAATTGCAACCAGTCCGTCAGAAGGAAAGTCATTCCGCTCAACCGCTTCTGAAAAATATTGAACAGACTCCTCTAAATTCTCTGAGGTGACAATCCGATATTCCACTACATCAAATCCCTGGGATTTTAGCCATCTCATTTGAAAATCTCTGGAATTTCGAAAATCCACGTCTTGAGCGCTCACCAAGGCAAACGCCAAAAACTGCACATTTCTCTTTGCTGTAATTTCATTGCTCAGCTGGCGCACAGAACCGCTGCAAAGATTCCTCGGATTTTTATAGCGAGCCTCTATCTGTGCGATGGAGGCGTTGATTCTCTCAAAATCTGAATACGTGATAACCGCTTCTCCCCTCAGAACCAACTTCCCTTTATAGGGAATAGTAAGCGGAATATTTTGAAATACTCTCGCATTGTTCGTGATAACCTCACCGACGATTCCATTACCTCTAGTCACTGCCTTTGACAGCTTTCCCTCCTCATAAGTCAAGACAATTGTTAGGCCGTCCAATTTCCAAGACAAAAGAGACCTGTGATCTCCAATAAACTCTCGGAGCTCCTCCATATCCTTCGTCTTATCCAACGATAGCATCGGAGTCTCATGGGTCTCTTTCGGCAATTCATCGAGAGCCTGATATCCTACCTGTACCGTGGGACTATTGGCCAAGATCACCTTCGTCTCCTGCTCTAGCTTTACCAGTTCATCATAAAGCCTATCATACTCTAGGTTACTCATAATCTCCCGGTCTTCCTGATAGTAAGCCTTCGATGCCTCATTTAACTTTTGTACCAGCTCTTTGATTCTCTCCACTGCTGTGTCCATAGATTCCTCCTGTTTTTCTGCACGGTACACTCGAAGAGTCTACCAGCAATCTTTGAAGTTCTCTCCACTCCTCGGAAGTCACTTCTCTATACGCTCCCACCGGAAGCTTACCTAGTTTCAGATTCATAATCCTAGTTCGATTCAGTCTCACCACCCGATATCCAAAGTATTCGCACATACGTCTTATTTGGCGATTCAGTCCCTGAGTCAAAATGATCTGAAAGCTTTTTTCCCCCGTTCTTTTAATCTGGCAGGGACGGGTGACCGTTCCCAATATAGGAACTCCCTTAGCCATCTTTGACAAAAACTCCTTTGTGACAGGATGGTCGACCGTAACCTGATACTCTTTCTCATGGTAATTCCCCGCTCGCATAATTTTATTCACCAATTCTCCTTGATTGGTCAGTAAAATTAATCCCTGAGAGTCCACATCCAGACGTCCCACGGGATAGACACGAATCGGATAATTCACAAAATCCACAATATTATCTTTCTGATTTTTCGCCGTACATATAATTCCTCTGGGTTTGTTCAAAAGTAAAAGGACTTTAGGCTGTCCCTGTCTGATCTCGCGATTATCCACCCGTATTTGTTGGTCAACAGACACCTTCTCCCCGGTCACAGCCTTTCTGCCGTCCACCGTTACACGCCCTTGCAGTATCAGAGAATCTGCCTCTCTGCGGGAACACACACCAGCGTCGCTTAAATATTTATTCAATCTGATCTTTTCCATACTCATTTTTTTATTATATTATTTTTTGAACCAATGCGCAACGTAAAGTCAAAAATTTGTCTTACCGTCACTGACACCCGCATAACAGTTCTGTTACTATTCATTCACTTGCAGTTCGTGAGCAAGTAACATCCGTTAGTAACTATTCAGCCATGCGATTGATAAGAACAAAAATCCGGAGCAAGCTTGCTTGCAGAAACGTTTG
>ENA-ORTH01000016-ORTH01000016.1-human-gut-metagenome-genome-assembly--contig:-NODE-16-length-171691-cov-5.615599_pt1 | contig 171691 bp, 158 predicted proteins | sample MGYA00241914_ERZ509192 | MGnify/ENA primary metagenome ERZ509192 (study PRJEB26280, sample SAMEA2338826) | human gut metagenome | biome: human gut; feature: human-associated habitat; material: faeces...
TGGACGACATTGACGCGGCCTACCTGACGGAACTGGAAGAGACAGAGGCGGTGATTCGGAAAAAATACGAAGTCTTTGTGTCAGAGCTGCCGGAGGCGCGGACTTTTGACGCCAGTGTGCAGCAGGGGCTGAGCGCTGCCCAGAAGGGAAAGGAATGCTACCGGAAATTGACGGCTGATCTGGTCAACTGCGTGATCTACTGGGGGCAGGAGCGCAACCAGCCCAACAGCATCCTGTGGAATGCGGTGCAGGAAATTCTGGACAGCCTGGACGATCTGGTTCCGGATGCCCAGACGCTGCAGCTGACTATAAACGGAAACGGTTCGCTTCTGCCGGGCCAGCTGTGGGACGACGCGCTCCACTATGTGAGAAACGAAGTCACTGACCGGTTCATCGCCATTGACAGCATCCTGGAGGAGGAGACGAGAAAATTCAAAAATTCTCTGGTGCGAAGCCTGTACGATGAGCTTTTGAATCTCTCCAAAGCGCAGGGCATTACAGATCTGCCCTGGGAGGAGCAAGACGGCGGTCAGGAGAAGGAGCCGGATATGGTGGAATGGCTGAAAAATATCATGGACCATGTGATCAACGACAAGCCCCAGTATGAGCAAATTTACAAAGCTTTCCGATTTATGTATCGGTTCGAGTTCAACACCAGGGCACAGCTGATTCAGGAGGTAAGAAAGCAGCTCTACATTATCAATCCCATTTGCGACAGGGAGTATGCGAAGCCTCTGTATGATTTTCACAGGGATAACGCAGGAAAAGAGGTTAACTTTTATCTGACCTCCCGTATGTCCATCATTGAGGAGAATCTAAGGCATGTACTAGTGGATTTGTACCATGCGCCGAACCAGGCTTTTTACGCGGCGGCGGAAGAGTTTTATGACAGGCTGACCTTCGCCAACAGCCTGAACGAGAGTGAATTTGAGAGCATGCAGGATGTATGGGGCAAATTTTTCATGGAATACAGCAGCCAGCTCTGGACAGCCAGCTCGGAGAAATACCAGCAGGCCAACGAGCTGGTACGAGAGTATCAGAATATCAAAAAGGAGCTGGAGATGGAGGATAACGTATGGAGACAATAAATATATTGATGCTGGGCGGAAGACGGTGCGGGAAGACGACGGTGCTGTCCGCCATGTATCAGGAGATAGGGAAGATTCTGGCAGGCACAGGGCTGAGTTTGTCGGTGGGAAACGATCAGACCAGAAAGGAGCTGGCGCAGGCAGCGGAGATTATTCAGCAGAATATCCGAAAATTTGCGACTCCGCTGACTCGTATTGAGATCGACGACAATCCCACCAGCGCCAACAGGTCTTATAATTTTACCTTGACTGTGGACAAGGGTGGGAAAATCCCCTTTTTTATCCACGATATTCCCGGAGAGTGGCTCACCGATCCCCAGTATGAGGGCGGTCTTCGCAGTCTGATCGGACAGTGCCAGGTGATTCTGATCGCCATAGACACTCCTTATCTGTTCTCGAAGATGACCGAGCAAGGCTACGGCAGATATCATGAGGAGTACAATAAGCCCATGGAAATCGCGAACTTTTTCAAGAACAGCCTGTCCACAGAAGAAATACGGGAGAGAATGGTGCTGTTTGTTCCTTTGAAATGCGAGCGGTATTACAATCTGGAGCACAATCCGAAGCTGAATATTTTCCGAAGGGAATACATGAGAGAATTGATGACGACCATCAGCGCAGGCTATCGGGATCTTCTTCAGTATTTGAGGTCACCGGAGCTGGCCGGGAGCTGTACACTGGCGATTACTCCGATTTTGAGTGCCGGGGGAATCGACTTTGTGCGGTTTCGAAAAGACGGACAGACAGGGCGGATGGTGGCTCTGTACCAGGAACCAGAGTTTCTTCCAGAGGAACGCAAGGGTTACCGGCCGCGGTTCTGCGAACAGCCAATGCTCTATGCACTGGCCTATATTCTGACCCAGACTCTGCGGGCGCAGACGGGGCAGAACAGCATGTATCAGCAGGTGGCCAAGCGGCTGGGAGGCAGTGTTCAGGAACTGTATACGGCGTTGGAGACGATTCAGAAAAAAATGAAACGAAACAGCGGGATTTTGCCCCAGGACGGATATTATATCATTCAAAATCCTGTGAATGTGTAGGCGGAGGCGAAAAGATGGAGATCTATCTCTTTGGAACCTATGAAAATTCCATGCGGGGGTATGTGCTGAACCGGCTGGAAGAGGAGGGACTGCGGGAGACGGCGGCCAATGAGAAATCAGCGGAAATCTGTCTGGTCAGGGAATTCTTTTTTCACGACGTGTTTCGCGTGGTCTGGATGGATTTCTGCCTGGAACAAAAGGCGAAAGGCTTTCGGCCGCAGCCTGACTGGAGTATGGCGGTGATTCGAGGGCTTCAGGGGAGAATTTCCGGCAGAAAGGCAGCCATGAATCTGGCCGTTTGCGGGCAGATGAAAGAGGTCGGGCAGCTTGGGGAGGTGACGCTGAATTTTCTGGGAGACCGTGAGTTCTATACCGGAAAACTGTTTGGGAGCCTTCGGATTGACGGGGGCGTTTTCCAGGCAGAACCGGAAAAGCTGCGAGAGAGCCTGACGGAAAAAAGCGGGACGGAGGACTGTTCCAGAGTACAGGAGTATAAGGGAGGACGGCTGTGGAAACGGCTGACATGTACAGACCTCGCGCCGATCACCCGCAGAGATCTGTTTCGGTTTGCGGTCTGCACCAGTACCTGGGAGGAGGCTGCGGGATATTTTCAGCCGCCTTGGCTGTGGAAAAAGCCGCCGAAGGGTGTGATTGACCGGGAGCTGTTTGAAAAACTGTTTCCCGAATGGGAGAAGAATCCCGGCTGAGTTAAAAAAATAAGATAGGAGGCGCAAGATGCCATTTGGGTCATTTTGGATTAAAAAGAATAAAGGAACTGAGAGGGAGCCGGCGAAGCCGAGCAAACGAGGGGCGGCCAGACCCGTGAAAGAAGAGACGGGAGCGAACAAAGAAGAGAAAACGTCGTTTTTCGCAGGGGAGGCAATGGATTTTTCAGGCAGGGCAAATGGGGTGGGAGGACGAATTTCCATCCTCCTGCTGGGAGACTCTCAGCGCCTGATCTGCAACTATCTGTGTTCCATGAATATCAATATGAATGAGATCGTGGGGAGGGAAGGGCTGGCCTTTTATACGGAAGATCATCGGACTATAAGCCGCATGGTGGCGGCGAAAAAGGAATTGGACGGAATTTTTTACAGGAGAGGCCAGCTGCAGGATGAGCTGGAGGAGAGAGAGCTGGAAGGAGAACAGACATATTCTTTTCGGATTTCTGTGGCTGGAAAGCAGAGTAAGTGCCTGGAACTGATATTTACCTGTCTGACGGGGGAGAGTCTGGAACAGGGCTGGGCCCCAGAAAGAAATTTCGACGCTGTGTGGATTTTGACGGAGGAACCCTGTCTGAGGGATGGAAGAGACGATTTCCTATATGAGTGTTTGGAAAAACTTAGGAATGCAGGAAGAGAGACGCCGGTGCTGTTTTTGGTATCACAGTTCGAATACCTGGAACGGTTCCGGGTTCTGGAACAGGAAGTCAGCCTCTCTTACCAGACCCAGGAACGGCTGGCAGAATACATAAGGAATCTGTGGAGAGAGACCGCAGGAGAGAGGGAAGCAGGCTGTGAAATGCTGCAGGTTCAAATCTACGGCGGTCTGGAGTTTACCGGGTGGGATGAGCAGGGGAGACTCAGACTGGAGGTCAGCAAGAGCGGTTTCTATCAGAGGTATATACCGGTGGGCTGTCAGATGCCGGTGATTTATACGGTGAATGCCTGCACAGAAGGAGAGGGCGCAGACTTTCTGCAGACGGGCGAGGGAAATGATCTGATGGTCAAATTGTCTCAGATTTTTCATCCCTGCTGTGAGAGTGAGGCCCTCAGTGCGAAGAGGATAGAGGTGGATGGACAGTGAAAGGAAAATTTGACCGCTGGATGCTGGCGCTGACCTTTTTGCTGAGCGGAGCCGGGTGTGCGGCCTGCGCCTGGCTTTACGGCCGGATGGCACAGGATGACTGGGGAAAGATTCTGTGGACGGGACTGTTTTTTTTCATTCCGTTTGTAGTCAGTCTGCTGGGCAGCTTTTTGGCGGAGGGGATTCACCGCCGGAATTTCGTGATATTTCGGAGGGGAAACAGGGCGATCACACTGATAGCGGCGGCTTTGACTGGCTTCGCAGTGGGAGCCGGCGGGCAGTTTCTCTACATGATTCCCCCTATGGAGAACCACAGCGCCGTAGATATGGTGCTGCTTTTGGACGGCTCCGGCAGCATGCAGGGCAAGAAAGAACCCTGTGTCCAGGCAGCGGAGGCTCTCCTTGAACAGATGGATGAGCAGAGCAGGGCCCAGGCTGTGGCGTTTGCGTCCTGTGTGCTGGGAAACACGGAGCTTCTTCCCCTGGACGAGGAAGGCCGTGAGACGCTGATTAAGTTTATCGAAGAGACTGACATCATAGGCGGTACGGAATTTGGACAGCCGCTGACCTTCGCTCTGAATTCGCTGGAAGAGAAAAAGGAAACAGGGCGGATACAGGCAGTGATTCTGTTAAGCGACGGGGAAGGGCCGTTCCCGGAGACCCTGGAAGAGGAGTACAAAGAAAAAGACGTGGTGCTGTATACCATCCGTATGGATGCGGGAGAGCAGGAGACGGAGACTGCCAGGCAGCTGGTTCAGTTTGCACAGAAGACCGGGGGATTTGACACGAAGATACCGGTGGACGAGAAGGGACAGATCAGCACCGACGAGCTGACAAAGGCATTTCAGCAGGCATTTTCGGCCGCGAAAGAACTCGGCATGGGAGAAGGGATGCTGGTCTTTGGAAAGATAAAAGGCAGCTTTTTGCTGCGCTTTCTGATTCGAGCGCTGATTTTCAGTGTCTGCGGCATTCTGGTGGGAGTAGTTTATTACCGGAGGCTCAATAAGGAACAGGCGATAGGAAATGCAGCCGCGGGACTGGTGCTGTGCGTGCTGGTTACGGTGCTGGGGCAGATAGGCGTCGGGAGCCTGTCAGCGTCCTGTGTACTGTTTTGCGTTTTTATTTTTTCGGCTTATACAACCTATGATTTGGATGAGGAGGTGGACGGACATGTATGAGGTCAAAAAGCGCAGATGGGTCTTTGAAGGAGATGAGAAGCTGGCCCGGGAGAGCTGTGCCAGGGCCGCACAGACAGAAGATACGGAAACGCTTTTTGAGGCTGCGGACTATCTGCTTTCTCAGGCGGAGAGAGGAGATAAGAACGCAGACGCGGTCTATTGCATGGAGAGAGCCGCCAAGGCAGGACACAGTCAGGCGTTGCTGGCGATGGGGCAGATGGCAGAATACGGCTGGGCTGTGGGCAAAAGCAAAAAATACGCGAGGCGGTGGTATGAGGCCGCGGCCAAAGCAGGGAACGAGGAGGCCAGGAAGGCCCTCAGGAGGATGAAAAGGCAGCGGAGAATCCGGTGTATCGGAGCGCTCCTCATCTGTCTGGCCATCGTGGGGGCTGTGCTGGCAATTCTCTCGTATCGTTCAAAGCTTTCGGTTCAGGAAGAGGAACAGGGGCAGGTGAGCGGCCGCGGAGAAGTTCTGGTCGGAAAGGACACACAGCTGAAGGAGACGAATACGTTGGAGGAATTCAATGAGAGCATGCGGTCTCTCCTGGAGGAGTACGATGATGAGCTGGTGGTTGCCGGACAGAGGAGCACGAACCGTCTGATTCTGCACTTCGAGGGAAAGTCGCTGAACCTGACGGATTTTCTGGCCAAGCGGGTGATTGCCAGGGAAAACAATATGGTGATTATTCAGTTTGATTCTGAGGAAGAGGCCAGACAGTGCCTGGAGTCTCTGGAGAAGATGAAGGAAGTTACCTTCGTGGAGATGGATGAATACGACGTTTCCAGCCAGACAGCCGGAGAGGGTCAAAATGCCCTCTCCCAAAACTCAGGCCGTCAGTATTACACCTGGGGTTGCCAGGATATGGGAATGGATCAGCTGGCGGACTATCTCGCCGGTCACGCCAGACAGCAGTCTGCCACAGTAGCGGTGGTTGACACCGGGGTTCTGCCCGCTGAGGCGATGAAAGACCGGGTTTTGGCGGGGACCGACGTGGTGGCCGGCGGCGACGGACGCATGGACACGGTGGGACACGGAACTCATGTGGCGGGTACGATTTTGGATTGTACCCAGGGACTGGATGTGAAGGTGCTGCCGGTGGGGGTGTTCGGGGCGAATGCTCTGGCCAGCACGACGAGTATATGCACGGGGCTGGAGTATGCCATCAGTCAGGCTCCGGATGTGATTAATATGAGTCTGGGAGGCCCCGCCGGGGCGGAGCATAATTGGGAGCAGATGCTGATTGGCGAGGCGGTGCAGCAGGGAATTACCGTGGTGGTGAGCGCCGGCAACGGTGACGAAGCGGGAAACCCGGAGGATACCGCGGGAGTAATGCCTGCGGCTTTGACAGAATGTATAGTAGTGGGAGCGGTGGACCAGGAACATGAAATCGCTTCTTTTTCCAATTATGGGGATTCCGTGGACGTGTGCGCGCCCGGTGTGGATGTGGTGAGCTACAGTATCAAGCCGGAAGGCTTTGAGAGCATGAGCGGGACCTCTATGGCGGCGCCGCATATCTCGGCGCTGTCGGCAATGCTGTGTATGTATGTCCCGGAGGCGTCTCCGGCGCAGATTGAGAAATATATCAAAGATTACTGTGAGAGACTGGGAGATGAACAGTACTATGGGACCGGGATTCCCCGAGGAGCTCTGTATATAGAGAACTGAGAAGAGATGTGTGCTTTTAGAAAAAATGAAAGTGTATGTGAAGAGTGGGAGGGAGCAGATGAACGAAGAAAAGAAATTGTTTCAGTGTCAGATCTGTGGAAGAGAGTATGAGAGGGCCGAGGGGACCTGCGACTGCGGCGCGGATTTGACGATCTACGGAAAATGGATTTTAGAGGAGCCGGGGCCGGAGCCGCCGGAACCGGACCCATCGGAACCGGAGCCGCCAGAACCAGACCCGCCCAAGCCAAAACAGCCGAGGACTGGGTGGAAATACCTTCTGGCCGGGGCGGTCGTAGCCGTTGGGGTTCTTGGTGTCTTAGGGCTCTTTTTAGCGGGAGTTCAGCAGGGGAAAAAGAGTGAAGTCCCACCAGTCAGCGATGAGAAAGAGGATGAGAGCAGCCGGGAAGCGGACGCTGAGACCCCGGAGGAGTGTTATCAGCTGGGACGGGCCTATGAATATGGCATCGAAGTGGACCAGGATTACACTGAGGCGGCGGAATGGTATGAGAAGGCGGCAGAACAGGGGCATGACGGTGCTCAGAACAGTCTTGGAGACTGCTATTACAAGGGGCAGGGAGTGCCCCAGAACTACGAGACTGCGGTAAAATGGTATCAAAAAGCTGCGGACCAGGAGAACTTTTATGCTCAGAGCAGCTTAGGCAGCTGTTACCGGGAAGGCAACGGAGTGGAGCGGGATTACGCCGCGGCGATGAAGTGGTATGGAAAATCCGCAGACCAGGGATATTCCTATGCCCAGTACTATCTGGGAAACTGTTATTATTACGGCTGGGGAACGGAGCAGGATTACTCTGAAGCGGTGAAATGGTACCAGAAATCGGCGGACCAGGATAACTCTTATGGTCAGTATATGCTGGGAGAATGCTATTACAACGGATTTGGAGCAACACAGGACTATGAATCGGCAGTGAAGTGGTATCAGGCATCGGCCGAGCAGGACAATCCTTATGGACAGGTGGGACTTGGAACTTGTTATTTTTTGGGGGATGGGACGGAAGCGAATTTTGAAGAGGCGGCTCAGTGGTATGAAAAGGCAGCTAAACAGGGCAATGCTGTCGGCCAGAACGAGTTGGGTGCCTGCTATAGCAGCGGCTTAGGAGTAGAAGAGGATGCCGCAAAAGCAGTAGAATGGTTCCAGAAAGCAGCGAACCAAGGACATGCGGTAAGCCAGTACAATCTCGGTAAACATTACTACGATGGAGAAGGGGTAGAGAGAGACTATCAAAAGGCGGTCCAGTGGTATGAGAAAGCGGCGAACCAAGGAGACGCTGACGCTCAAAGGGAACTGGGAAACTGTTACTACGATGGGAAAGGTGTAGAACAGGACTATGAGACTGCAGTAGAATGGTACGAGAAGGCGGCAGAACAGGGAGATATGAGTGCACAGGAGAAGTTGATTCAATGCTATAGGAATGGAAAAGGCGTGGAAAAGGACGAGAGAAAAGCTGTGGAGTGGATAAGCAGGCTGAATGACCAGCAGTATAAGAAGACAAAAGAAATGCAGGAGAAATTGGAACAGGAGGAATAAGATGCTGGATTCTGTTTTTGAGGAGTTGGCCTATGGCTGTAAAATGGGAGATCCACAGGCCATGCTGCGGATGTATCAGTGGTTTTGGAGTAGAGTTCCTGATGAGCTGAAAAGATTGGACAGTCAATATGCGGCCCGCTGCAGCGAGGAAAGTGAAAAGGAGCTGGAGGAGCGGTTGGAACAAAACCCGCAGGAGGGTTTTCGGCTGAGGGCCGCTTACACCTGGCTGACTAGGGCAGCGTTTTACGGCAGTCAGGCGGCCATGGATTTGCTGGAAAAGAATCCCCGCTGCATCTGGCAGGGCTTCCTTCCCGTGAAGTCTCTCTTTTTTGGCAGCGGAGAGCACAGCGTCCCCATTACAGGGGACACGCTGAGAGCTCTTGGCCTGAGCGAGATAAAAGCGCAAGGAAGGATCAGACTGCGGGGACAGACGGAGGAAAAGACCTACTATTATGAGACTTATGCCGGCTATGAGGGACCAGACGAGGACGGGTATGGGATGGAGGAAGAATATTATTACCGTATGTATGACGAGTTCTTTCGCTATGCCTATGTCTTTCTGGGATACTCCAGAGAAGAGTTTGAGAGGCTGAGACCTAAGAACTTGGAATACAGACAGGCCCGGGAGGCGCTGGCGCGGGAGAGAGAGGAATACTGGAAGCACCAAGCGGCCAGGCAGCACACAGAAGAAGTCCACACAAGGCAGAAAGGAATGCTGATAAAGGATGGGATTTTGTACCGGTGTATCAGAGATGAGAACGAGGTTTGTCGTGTACCCGAAGGCGTGTACAAAATTTGGCCGGGAGCTTTTTTAGGGCTGGCAAAAGCCACGGCTATTCACCTGCCGGACTCAGTCACAGAGATCGGCAAGGGAGCTTTTGAGAGCTGCCGAAATCTTGTCCGCCTGATCTTGCCTAAGGGGTTGGAAGAAATTCCGGAGGGGATGTGCCGGGACTGCTCTGGTCTTAAAAGCCTTTCTCTTCCCGACACGGTGATTAAGATTGATTCTCAGGCTTTTTACGGCTGCACGAGCCTGGAATATATAGGTCTTTCGGAAGGACTCAGATGGATTTCAAAGGAGGCTTTTAAGTTCTGCGAAAATCTCCGAGAGATTGAACTTCCAGACAGTACAGAGATCTTGGAGGAGGAGTCCTTTTTCCGCTGTGAAGCTTTGGAAAAGGTGCGGTTGCCGAAAAGATTCAGAAGCATGAAAAAGGAGGAACTGGGCAAGTACTTCTACGGTTGCCCTGTGACGGACTGAACGATCTGAGGGAACATATGCCAGGCGAAAAAAGACACTTGACACTTTTGTGGTGGGAAGTGTCTTTTTTTGTATGACAGAAGAAAGCAGGAAGTGCTATAATAATAGCCGCAGGCGGTACCCGCGGATACCGCCCGTTTATGACACAGGCTGGAAGAGTATTGAAAAAACTTTTAAAATCAAGTACAATGACAGCAGCATAGATCAAGTGGGAGAGGAAACCCTTATAATAGTAAGAAATATCACGGATAATTAGTAGAAGGGAACGAATCCCATGAAAAATGGAGGAGCAAATTGGAGATGAAAAAAACAGCGCTGGTAATTATGGCGGCGGGAATCGGAAGCCGCTACGGCAAAGGTATCAAGCAGTTGGAGAAAGTAGGACCCAGTGGTGAGATTATCATGGACTATTCCATACATGATGCATTGGAGGCCGGATTTAACCGGGTCGTATTCATCATAAGAAAAGATTTAGAAGATGAATTTAAGAGAGTCATTGGGAATAGAATTGAGAAGATTACCGAAGTAAGCTACGCGTTTCAGGAATTGGACGATCTCCCAGAAGGGTTTGAAAAACCAGAGGGACGTACAAAGCCGTGGGGAACCTGCCAGGCAGTTTTGGCCTGTAGGAAGATACTAGATGAACCGTTTGTGGTTATCAATGCGGACGATTACTATGGAAAAGAGGCATTTGTGAAGGTGCACGATTACCTAGTAGAAGAGAAAGAACCTTCCAGTAAAATGCAGATATGTATGGCTGGCTTTATTTTGGAGAACACCCTAAGTGAGAATGGAACGGTAACTAGGGGAATCTGCCGCAGAGATGATCAGGGAAGACTGACAGGGATTACGGAGACCCATGAGATCGCCAAGACTGCTGAAGGGGCAGGGGTGAAAAAGGAAGATGGAACAATCACACCGCTAGACCCCAAGAGTCTGGTATCTATGAATATGTGGGGGTTGACGCCGGAATTTCTGAAGGCTCTAGAGGAAGGCTTTGTGGAGTTCCTGAAAAATGTGAAACCGGGTGATTTGAAAGCGGAGTATCTGCTGCCCACCATGATAGACGGTCTTATGAGAGAAGGACGCGCTCAGGTGGATGTGTTGAAGACCCATGATAGCTGGTTCGGAGTGACCTATCAGGAAGACAAGCAAAAGGTAGTCGAGGCTTTCCGGGAGCTGGTTGACAGAGGCGTATATTCGGAAGATCTGTACCGGAAATAGGGGCAGATGAAAAAGGTGATATCCTGTAGACGTAACAACCACACGTAAAGAGCGTGGGGAGGCTGAGAAACTCAGCCGGACAGCATGAATAAGGAGTTGAATAAGATGGGGAAATATTTTGGAACTGATGGATTTCGCGGGGAAGCAAATGTGGTGCTGAATGTGGAGCATGCATTCAAGGTAGGACGTTTTCTAGGCTGGTATTACGGAAAAGAGCACAAAGCCAGAATCGTCATCGGCAAGGATACCCGCCGGAGCAGCTATATGTTTGAGTATGCCTTGGTGGCAGGGCTCACCGCCTCGGGCGCGGATGTTTTTTTGCTGCACGTGACGACGACGCCGAGCGTTTCCTACGCGGTTCGTACAGAGGACTTTGACTGCGGAATTATGATTTCAGCCAGTCACAATCCGTTTTATGACAATGGAATTAAGATCATCAATGGCAACGGACAGAAAATCGAAGCTGAGATTGAGGAGCAGATTGAGAAATATATCGACGGTGAAATTCAGGAGATTCCGTTGGCTGTGAAGGAAAACATTGGGCGCACGGTGGATTTTTCGTCGGGGAGAAACCGCTACATTGGTTATCTGATCTCTATTCCCTCCCGGGATTTCAAAAATATCAAGGTGGGACTGGACTGTGCCAACGGGAGTTCTTCTGCGATTGCCAAGAGTGTTTTCGACGCGCTGCGGGCGAAAACGTATGTAATCAACAACGAGCCGAACGGCACCAACATCAATACTAACTGCGGCTCTACCCACATCGAAGTTTTGCAGAAGTTTGTCAAGGAAAACGGCTTGGACATCGGCTTTGCGTACGATGGGGACGCGGACCGCTGTATTGCTGTAGACCATGAAGGAAATGTGGTGGACGGTGATCTGATTATGTATATCTGCGGAAAGTACCTGAAAGAGCAGGGCAAACTCAAAGACAATATGGTTGTGACTACGGTCATGTCCAATTTGGGACTCTATAAGGCTTTGGAGCGAGAGGGGATGCAGTATGTAAAGACCGCGGTGGGTGATAAATATGTCAGCGAGAATATGCTGGCCAACGGCTATGGAATCGGAGGGGAACAGTCCGGCCATATTATTTTCAGTCGTTATTCAGCGACAGGAGATGGTATCCTCACCTCTTTGATGCTGATGGAGACTTTGGTGGAGAAGAAATCCACACTTCATGACCTGGCAAAAGAAGTGAAAATCTATCCGCAACTTTTGAAGAATGTGCGGGTGTCGGATAAGAAGACTGCGAGGGAAAATCCGAGAGTCATCGAGGCAGTGGACCAGGTGGCAAAGGAACTAGGAGACGAAGGAAGAATTCTGGTGCGCGAGAGTGGGACAGAGCCGGTCATCCGCGTGATGGTGGAGGCCGCCACCGATGAGCTGTGCGGAAAATACGTAGATCAGGTGATCTCTGTCATTGAGGCTGAAGGCCTGACAGTCTCCTGAGAGCCATGAAAAGGGCTTATGGTTGGCTGCTAGCCGCAGGCTGTGTGTCAGTCCTGATGGCTGGCTGTCAGGAGGAAAAAGCGATATATGACCAAGCCAGAAAGGACTTGGACCAAGGGGCCTATGAGGAGGCTGTTCAAGGTTTTCAGGAGGCCATGGAAAGAGACGTCCACAAGGCGGAGTCCTGCCGGGGAGCAGGCATCGCCAGCTTAAAATTGGGAGACTATGAGGAAGCGGCAGACTATTTTGAACAGGCATTGAGCCAAAAGGGACTGGACAAAGGATTTCGAAAAGATGTTCTGTCTTATCAGGCGACAGCCCAGTACAAGAATGGGCAGTACGAGGATGCCCAAAAAACCAGTGAAAGCCTGTTGGAATTGTCTGAGGACGCTCAGAGTTGCTATCTGGCAGGAAGAGTAGCGCTGGCGGTGGACGATTACGATCTGGCGAAAGAGAATTTTCAGAAAGTCATAGAAGAGGACAGTGGATATCAGCAGGCAGTCCAAATTTATGAGGCGTATTTGGAACGAGGGATGGAGGCTGATGGAACCGTCTATTTAGAACAGGCACTGAAGACTAGTCCATCCGACGCAAAGGGGCGGTGTGAGCAGGGAAAAATCTACTACTATATGGAAGACTTCGACAACGCAGAGAAGAGGCTTTCAGAGGCCGTAGATGGAGGAAACACCGAAGCGATGATATTTTTAGGAGAGGTGTACCTGTCCAAGAATGACTTGGAGAGTGCCAGAGCGAGTTATGAAGACTACATTCAGGAAGAGGAAGACGCGGCGCAGGGCTATAATGGTCTGGCACTGTGCGATCTGGCCGAGGGAGACTATGAGTCGGCATTGAACAATATTCAAAATGGAATTCAGCAGGCGGACACTGAGGAAATGCAGGATTTACTGTTCAATGAGATTGTAGTCTATGAGAAAAGTCTGGATTTTGAGACGGCGAAGGAAAAGGCTGCTGAGTATTTAAAAATGTTTCCAGACGATGAAGCTGCCCAGAAGGAGAGTGAATTTTTAAACAGCCGTATATCCTGAACGGGCAAGCGGTGAAAAGGAGCAAAAATTTTGTACGATTTGGAAGAATTGGAAGAACGGGTCGTCCTAATCGGCGTTCAGGAGAACGACGGGGAGGAGGTGGAGTCTTCTCTAGAAGAGTTGGGCGAGCTAGCGCGTACAGCCGGAGCTCTTGTCGCAGGCATAGTGGTGCAGAGGCGGGAGAAGATTCACCCGGGCACCTATATTGGAAAAGGAAAAATAGAGGAAGTGAGGATGCTGGTTTTGGCACAGGATGCAACCGGAGTCATCTGTGACGACGAGCTGTCCCCGGCCCAGTTTCACAATTTGCAGCGGGAGCTGGACTGTAAAGTGATGGACCGGACCTTACTGATTCTAGATATCTTCGCCAGCCATGCGGTGACGCGGGAGGGCAAGATACAGGTGGAGTTGGCGCAGCTTCGGTACCGAGCGGCGCGCCTGGCGGGACTTGGGAGTTCTCTTTCAAGGCTCGGAGGTGGAATCGGAACTCGTGGGCCAGGAGAGAAAAAGCTGGAGATGGACCGCCGGCTGATTCGGACTAGAATCAGTCAGCTGAAAAAAGAGCTGGAGGAAGTGGTACGTCACCGGGAACTGGTGCGAGACCAGAGGCAAAGGATGAACCAGAAGATCGCGGCTTTGGTCGGTTACAGCAGTGCAGGTAAGTCCTCCACGATGAATTATCTGACAGGGGCATCCATTTTGGAGGATGAGATGTTGTTTTCTACGCTGGACACCACGACGAGAGTCTTACAGCTATCAGGAAAGCAGGAAATTTTGCTGACGGACACTGTGGGATTTATCAGGAAACTTCCTCATCAGTTGATCGAGGCATTTAAAAGTACTCTGGAGGAAGTGTGCTATGCAGACATTATTATTCACGTGGTGGATGCTTCAAATCCTCAGAGAGAGACACAGATGCATGTGGTCTATGAGACCCTGCGTCAGCTCAAGGTATCCGACAAGCCTGTGATTACTCTGTTCAACAAGCAAGACAAGCTGGAAGAAAAACAGAAATTCCGGGACTTTCGTGCAGAGTATTCTATTTTATCCTCTACGAAGACTGGGGAAGGAATGGAAGAACTGAAAGCTGCATTGGAGGAAATTTTGAGAAGTGGACAGATTTATATCGAGCGTCTGTATCCTTATCAAAAGGCTGGAATTCTTCAGTTGATTCGAAAAAAAGGAGAGATTTTGGAGGAAGAATACTTAGCGGAAGGAATTGCCGTAAAAGCTTATGTTTCCAGGGAAATATATGAGAAAGTATAGAGACACCATATCTTGTTTCTGGTAAATTATGGAACACAAGATATGGTGCTTTCTATTGACTATCCATAGGGGTTCTGGTACAATAGTCCTACGTTGCAAAAATATGGAGAATCATTTGATCTTATTAAACAGCAAAGCGGACTGTATTTATCCGCTTTGACACATACACGAGTCTAGAATGGAGGTAATCATATGTTTCAGGTTGTGAAAAGAGACGGCGAGATCGCGGAATTTGACTTACAAAAGATTTCCAACGCGATTTGCAAGGCATTTGAGGCGAAAGAAAAGCATTACAGTGAGGACATGATGAGCCTGCTGGCACTGCGGGTCACAGCGGATTTTCAGGATAAGATAGCGGACGAGCAGATCTCTGTAGAGGATATCCAGGACAGTGTGGAGAATGTGCTGATTCAGGCGGGATATTCTGATGTGGCGAAAGCTTATATTTTATATCGCAAGCAGAGAGAAAAAGTTAGAAACATGAAATCCACCATTTTGGATTACAAAGAGATTGTCAATAGCTATGTGAAAGTGGAGGACTGGCGTGTCAAGGAAAACTCGACGGTGACCTACTCGGTGGGGGGACTGATTCTGAGCAATTCCGGGGCTGTCACAGCAAACTATTGGTTGTCAGAAATCTATGACAATGAGATTGCGGAAGCTCATAGAAATGCGGATATCCACCTGCACGATTTGTCGATGCTGACAGGGTACTGTGCTGGCTGGTCCTTAAAACAGTTGATTATGGAGGGACTAGGAGGCATTAAGGGAAAGATCACCTCTTCCCCTGCAAAGCATCTGAGCGTGTTGTGTAACCAGATGGTGAATTTCTTGGGAATTATGCAGAACGAGTGGGCAGGAGCCCAGGCATTTTCTTCCTTTGATACTTATCTGGCTCCTTTCGTGAAGACCGATCATTTGACTTATCCAGAGGTGAAAAAGTGTATTGAATCTTTCATCTATGGGGTGAATACACCGAGCAGGTGGGGAACGCAGGCGCCTTTTTCCAACATTACTCTGGATTGGACAGTGCCGGATGATCTGGCAGAACTGCCGGCTTTGGTGGGCGGCAAAGAGATGGACTTTAAATATAAAGACTGCAAAAAAGAGATGGATATGATTAACAAGGCGTTTATTGAGACAATGATTGAGGGAGACGCCAACGGAAGAGGATTTCAGTATCCGATACCGACTTACTCCATCACCTCTGAGTTTGACTGGTCAGACACAGAGAACAACCGCCTGTTATTTGAGATGACTGCGAAATATGGGACTCCGTATTTTTCCAATTATATCAACAGCGACATGAAGCCGAGTGATATCCGGAGTATGTGCTGTCGTCTACGTCTGGATTTGCGAGAACTGCGTAAGAAGACCGGAGGCTTCTTCGGCTCCGGGGAGAGCACAGGCTCTGTAGGTGTGGTGACGATCAACATGCCGAGAATTGCGTATTTGAGCAGGACACCGGAGGAGTTTTACCGCCGTCTAGACCATCTGATGGATATCTCAGCCAGGTCTTTGCATATTAAGAGAGAAGTTGTGAGCAAGCTTTTAGATGAGGGATTGTACCCCTACACGAAACGGTATCTGGGTTCCTTCGACAATCATTTCTCCACGATTGGGTTGATCGGAATGAACGAGGTGGGACTGAATGCCTGCTGGCTGGGACATGATCTGACGGATGAAAAGACTCAAAAGTTTACCAAAGAAGTGCTCATTCACATGAGAGATAAGCTCTCTGATTACCAGGAACAGTATCAGGGAGAGCTGTTTAATCTAGAGGCGACGCCGGCGGAATCTACGACTTACCGTTTGGCGAAGCACGACAAGAAGCGCTGGCCGGATATCAAAACAGCTGGAAAAGAAGGAGATACCCCTTACTATACCAACAGCTCCCATCTTCCTGTCGATTTCTCAGAGGACATTTTTGATGCGTTGGATATCCAGGATGAGTTTCAGACTTTATATACCTCGGGGACTGTCTTCCATGCATTTTTAGGGGAGAAGCTTCCAGATTGGAAAGCTGCCGCTTCTCTGGTGAAAAAGATTGCGGAGAACTATCGTCTTCCTTACTATACGATGTCCCCAACGTATTCTGTGTGTCAGGAACATGGCTATCTGTCGGGAGAACACTTTACTTGTCCGAAATGCGGAAAACCGGCGGAAGTCTACAGTCGAATTACTGGTTACTACCGGCCGGTACAGAACTGGAATGATGGAAAGACCCAGGAGTACAAAAACCGAAAGCTCTATGATGTAGAGAATTCCAGGATGAAAAAAGTGCACACTGCGGTGATGAAGATCAACCAGGATGAGATTCAGCTGGAATCAGTACAGACCACCAAGTTCCTGTTTACCACTAGCACTTGTCCGAACTGTAAGGCTGCAAAGGAGATACTACGGGAGGAAGAGGTGGAAGTACAGGTTATTGATGCGGAGGAGCATCCGGAGCTAGCAAAGAAATACGGAATCCGCCAAGCACCCACCTTGGTCGTGATGGACGAAGGAGGAGATATCCACCGTTATGTGAATGCCTCCAATATTCAAAAATATGTGGATGAACGGGATGAGTAACCGTTGAATGAAAAAACGAACGGGGCTGTCACACGCAGGAAAGGAATCCTGCGTGTGACAGTCCCGTCTGTCTGTACCTGCATGTGTTTAGATGTTCAACAGGTGCCTGCCGTTGCGATAGAGAATATCTTCTCTTTCCATGGGCGTAAGTTCCAGTTCCTGAAAAGTCCTCAGGTCTTTTTTCTGGTCTGTCCATGGAGCATCAGAGCCGAACAGCACTTTTTTAGGACTGTGATTCCGAATCATGCGCAGCATCTGATCGGATTCGATATGGCGAAGTGTGAAAGCTGTGTCCAAGTATACATCTCTTCCGATCAAAGTACGTTCCACCTCATCATAGAAGATATTTCCACCCATGTGAGCGAGAATAACTTTTTGAGGTCTTACATCGTCTAACATACGGGCGAGAATTCTGGGGGCTGCATGGACTGGACAGGGAGACGAACAGTCATAACCGGAATGAATGGTGATGATAAGCCCCAGCTCACAGGCGCGGGAGATGATACGTTTGTATCGGATGTCGTCAATCAATGTCTTCTGATCGTCGGGGTGGAGTTTAATACCTTTAAAGCCCAGCTCCTTTATGGTATTGAGCTCGCCCATGTAATCAGAGGTATCCGGGTGGATGCCTGCAAAGGAGAGCAGGCGAGGTCCCTTTGTGTGCTCAAAGCGTTCGTTTACTTCCAGAGCGAATTGAGTGATGCTGCGGAACTGTTTTGGTTTTGTGACAACGGGCAGTACTATGGAGAGATCTATGTGGGAAGTTCTCATGGATTCTACAAGTCCATTTATCGTGCCGTTCATGCTGGGGTTCTCGCTGATGATATGTGTCAGGTTAGGAATCACTCTTGGAGCTAATGCATCTGGAAAAATGTGGGTATGAAAATCAATAATCATACAATAGCCTCCTCTTATGTGTAAAGTGTCCGGTGTGAAAAAGACACACCAATTTTAGTATACAGGTATTAGGAGAGACAGGCAATATTTTAAGGAATAAAAAACGCATCTACAGAATGAGTAAAACGGTGGCGTCAGCCACGATAAGCACGCAGTGCGGTTTTACGAATGGCGCTGGCTGAACTGTTACTATGGGAGAGTACGACAGATAATAAGACCTTGTGAAAAGCCCCAAATTTTGATAAGATAAGACTGGGAGTACAAAGTTGGGAGAGTTTCCAGAATGTACTCCCTGTTTTGTAGTGTTGCGTCGGTACGTAAAGTGGGGCGCACCCCTCAAGAGTGAGGGAATGGAGGAGTTGAAGCGGGCTTGCCCACTTTATGAATAGGAGAAAATTATGTATAAGATTTTGATTGTGGAAGATGATCTGGTGATTGCCAGGACGATGTATAAGCATTTGGAATCCTGGGGCTATGAGGTTCAATGCGTCTCGGATTTTCAGAACGTAATGCAGCAATTTGTGGCGTTTTCGCCTCAGCTGGTTTTGCTGGACTTATCGCTGCCCTTTTACAATGGTTTTCACTGGTGCGATGAGATACGAAAAAATTCTCAGGTTCCGGTGATTTTTATCTCCTCGGCCCCAGATAATATGAATATTGTGATGGCCATGACCAGAGGGGCAGACGATTTCATAGCAAAGCCCTTTGATCTGGATGTGTTGGTGGCAAAGGTTCAGGCAATGTTGCGCAGAACCTATGCATTTGGAATGACAGGAAATCTCATGGAGCACAAAGGTGTGGTGTTGAACTTGGGGAATTCCACGCTTACTTTTAAAGAACAGGTTTTGGAGCTGACCAAAAATGAATTTCGGATTCTTCAGATTTTGTTTGAGAATGAGGGAAAGATCGTATCCAGAGATGCGATCATGAACCGACTCTGGGAAAATGACAGTTTTGTAGATGACAATACATTGACCGTAAACATGACCAGGCTGCGCAGAAAACTAGAAAGCTTTGGATTGGCTGACTTTATACTGACCAAAAAAGGATTGGGGTATCGGATTTCGTGATGAGTACAGGAAGGATTTTGTGGGATTATCTGAAGAAAAATAGATTTGTGATAGGAGGACTACTGACCTTTTTAGCAATTTTCTGTACGGTTTTTGTGCTGTATGGAAAACCGCTGGAAGCTGTCGTGTACGGCCTGCTGTTATGCTTGGTTCTGACTGTGGTTTTACTGGCAGTGGGATTTGTAGGGTATTATAAAAAGATATGGCAGCTGTCACAGCTTCAAAAAATGCTACCGGAATTGCCGAGGGAATTTCCCAAAAGTGCAAGTGTTGGGGAAGAGCTCTATCAGAAAATGATGATGGAACTTGGACAAGAGTGCCAAAGACAAGCCAACGAATATGCCAAGCACAGAGAAGAGCTGCTGGATTACTATACGTTGTGGGTACATCAGATTAAAACTCCCATCGCGGCTATGAGGCTTTTGATGCAGTCAGAGGGGCAGTCTCATGTGCTGTTAGAGATGGAACTGTTTAAGATTGAGCAGTATGTGGAGATGGTTCTGGGATATTTGCGTTGTGAAAGCATGAGCTCAGATTTGAGTTTTCGGCAGTACAAACTGGACGGGCTGGTCCGTCAGGCAGTACGAAAATATAAGAAGTTGTTTATCTTGCAACGGATTACTTTGGAGTATGAACCCTTAAATGTTTCCGTACTGACTGATGAGAAGTGGCTGGTCTTTGTGTTGGAGCAGCTTCTCTCCAACGCGCTGAAATATACTCCGAGAGGAAAGATCACCATCTGTATGGCTGAGAGTGAGGCTAAGACGCTGGTGATTCGGGATACCGGAATTGGGATAGCGCCGGAGGATATCAGCAGAGTGTTTGAGCGTGGCTTTACCGGAAGAAATGGGAGAAGAGACAAGCGTTCTACGGGGATAGGACTGTATCTTGTGAAGAAAATTTTGGACAAACTATCCCATGAGATACGAATCGAGTCATGTCCCGGAGAAGGTACGGCGGTTTATCTGAAGCTAGAGCGGGCTGACCTTACACAGATGTAAGGTTTCTGTGGAAAATGTAAGCTAAAATTATGGCAGAAGTTCCTCTAAAAAATCTATAATATCCCTATACACTGAAGTATGTGAAGGGAAAGAAAGGAGGAGGTAACTGCAGGACAGTCCGCGGTTACAGCAAGGTTCAATATGGAATTTTTGGAAGTCAATCATGTGAAGAAGATTTATTCTACCAGGTTTGGAAAAAATAAAGTTCAGGCATTAGAGAATGTAAGCTTCTCAGTGGAACAAGGAGAATACGTGGCAATCATGGGTGAATCCGGGTCTGGGAAGACTACGCTTTTGAATATTCTGGCCTCTCTGGATAAGCCTACAAGCGGAGAAGTATTGTTGGAGGGAAAGAACATTGTAAATCTCCGGGAAAAAGAGATATCCTCCTTTCGCAGAAAGAATCTGGGGTTTGTATTCCAGGATTTTAATCTGCTGGACACCTTTAATCTGAGGGATAACATCTTTCTGCCGTTGGTTCTGGCAGGGGAGGACTACCAGGAGATGGAACGAAAGCTTAGGCCGATTGCCGCGAAACTGAGGATTTCTGAGATTTTGGATAAGTATCCCTATGAAGTATCGGGCGGACAGAAGCAGAGGGCGGCAGTTGCCAGAGCGCTGATTACAGGGCCGAAGCTGGTGCTGGCAGACGAGCCCACAGGAGCTTTGGATTCCAGAGCTGCCGGGGAATTACTGGAACTGTTTCAGGAGATCAACGAGGATGGGCAGACCATTTTGATGGTCACTCACAGCATTGCGGCTGCCAGCCACGCGGGGCGCGTGCTGTTTATCAAAGACGGGGAAGTCTTTCACCAGATTTACCGTGGTGATATGACGAAACAGAAGCTGTATCAGAGAATTTCCGATACGCTTACGATTTTAGCCACAGGCGGTGAACAGTATGCGTAGAGGGATTTACTTTCAGTTGGCAGTGACGAATTTGGTAAAAAACCGAAAAATCTATATTCCCTATCTTCTGACCTGTATCTGCTCCATCGCCATGTACTATATGATCTACTTTATGCGTCTGAATCCAGAGTTGGAAAATATGAGAGGCGGAGTCACGATTCGGACAATCCTGGGAGTTGGGAGTATTGTAATCGGTCTGTTTTCGGTGATTTTTCTGGTCTACAGCAATGGCTTTCTGATGAGACAGCGCAAAAAGGAGCTGGGACTTTACAATATCTTAGGAATGGAAAAACGCCATATCCGGCGGATGATGCTCTTAGAGATGCTGCTGACGGCGGCGATGAGCCTGGGAGCTGGAATTCTGCTGGGTATTCTGGGCGGAAAACTGCTGTTTTTACTGCTGCTTCGGCTGATTCAGGCGCCGGTACAGTTTGGGTTCTATATATCGGGAGAGGCGATTCTGCATACCTTTTTCTTGTTTGGAATTATTTTTGGGGTGACGTTGCTCAATGATCTGAGGCAAATCCATCTGGTCAATCCCATTGAGCTGCTTCAAGGGTCCAAAGCGGGAGAAAAAGAGCCGAAGGGAAAATGGTTGATGGCTGTGATCGGCCTGGTGTGTCTGGTGGCAGGCTACTATATAGCGTGGACGACGAAAACTCCGTTGAAGGCTGTGAATGTGTTTTTTGTGGCAGTGTTGCTCGTGATGGCGGGCACTTATCTTTTGTTTACTTCCGGCAGTATTGTATTTTTGAAGCTTCTTCGGAGAAAGAAAAAATTCTATTATCAGACGAGGCATTTTACCAGCGTGTCCGGGTTAATTTACCGTATGAAGCAAAACGCGGTGGGGCTGGCTAACATCTGTATCTTAAGTACGGGAGTACTTTTGATGATCTCCACAACAATCTGCCTGTACTTTGGTACAGAGAATTCTCTGAAGTCTCAATATCCCAGTCAGATCAATGTAGTGTTTCAGGAAATTGAAAAAGGGCAGGAGAGTCAGATTACGGATACCGTAGAACAAGTTTTAGAATCTCAGAACATGGAAGGGAAAATACAATATCAGGTAAATATGGTCAATGACTGTATTCTGGATGGAGATGAGATCCAGTTTGAGAGACAGGAGCAGGCGGTCCAGATGGACAATATTGGAATTCTGTATTTTTTTACCCAGGAAGAGTACAGCCGCATCACGGGGGAGGAACGAAAACCCCTGGAAAATGGGGAGGTACTGATCTACGAGACGAGAAAAAGCGGTATCAAAGATCGTTGTATACTGGGTGGAAAAACGTATTCCGTTCAAAAACTGGAATCTTTTCCCTTCCGGGGGATACTAGGAGACATCGTTCCTTCGGTAATTCTAGTAGGAAATGATACCACTTGTGCCGAAATAGAAGAGGCAAAAAAAATGGAGGAAGGGAAGGACATTAACAACTGGGAGTGTAATCTGTGGGTTGACTTGACTGGAGATTCAGCCCAAAAGGAGAGGCTCGTAAGCAGGGAGATCGAGAAGGCTTTGAGAGCTCTGGCAGTACAGTCAGGTTTTTCCGGTGACGAGGGGTTGGTACAGGTGGCATCTCGGCAAGAAAATGTGCAGAGAACCTGGGAGCTCAACGGCGGCCTGTTATTTTTAGGATTGTTTTTGGGCAGTCTCTTTCTTCTGGGAACCGTGCTGATTATTTATTACAAACAGGTCTCCGAAGGATATGAAGACCGGGAACGGTATGAGATCATGCAGAAGGTGGGAATGAATAAAAAAGAGGTACAGCAGTCGATACGAAGCCAGATTTTGATGGTTTTCTTCCTACCGCTGTTTGCTGCGGTCTGTCATATCGTGGTGGCTTTTCAGCTGATACGAAGATTGATGGAGGTCTTCTATATGAGTGATGTCTGGCTATTCGCAGGCTGTACTGCTGGAACGACACTGGTGTTTGCTGTTTTGTATGTGCTTATTTATGTGATTACCGCGAGAGTTTATTATAAAATTGTAGAGTAATGGAATTGTATAGAAGATGAAAGAATGGGACACGCTCCTCAAAGATCGAGGGGTGTGTCCCACTTTGTTATGGAAAAGATCTTGTCCCATTAATTTGCACACTTTTTACAGATTCTGAATGAATTCATTGACGTAATAGGCGGCAGCCCCTACGGCGGAGGCTTCTGTGCGATAATGGCAGATTCGGATAAAATCTCCGTTTTTTTCAAAGGGGTTTAGGCGGAGAGCTTTTTCACGAAAGAGCTCGATATAGTCTGCCATATAGGAGCCGACATTGCCGCCAAGCACAATGTCGCAGTCATAACACATGCGGAGGTTATTGACTGCGAGGGCTAGATGATTTAAGTAGTCGTCAAAGATTCTTTGGAGACCGACATTACTGTTTTCTTTCAGACAATGGAAGAACTCTGCGAGATTTCCATTGGTGAAGTCAGATAGTTGCTTTGCGGAGCAGTAGGCGTCGAGACAGCCATGTTGACCGCAGTAACATTTACGCCCATGGGGGACAATACACATGTGTCCAAATTCGGTGGCTCTACAGTTGACACCTTTGTAGATCTCTTTTCCATTCATGTTGGCGCCTCCCACGCTGTTGCTTAGGGAGAGGTAGATCATTGGCTGTTCAGAACCAGATATCCAACTCTCAGCTAAGCCGGCAGAATTAGCATCGTTGAAGATGAGAAAAGGATAGGGAATGTATGGGGTCAGGCGTTCATAGATGTTCGCGGATACATTAACGACGGTGGCGTAGGAGATCGTCTTTTGGTCTCTCATTACATGGACGGGCATAGAAAGTCCGACTCCCAAAAGTTTGGATGGGTCAATGAGATATTGATTTAATAACTGCTGCATTTCAAAAGATAGAATTTGAAAATAAGCTTCTGAGTCCTCAAAGGGCAGGTACATTCTTTTGCTGCCGATAATATTTAAATCCAGGTCGATTAAGACTTCTGATAAATGGTTCTTAGTGATGTCGATTCCCAGTGCAAAGCGGGCATCTGGAACATAACTTATGATATTGGGCTTTCTGCCTCCTGTGGACTGAAAAGAGCCCACGGTGTGAATTAACCCGGCGTCAGTGAGACGGTTTAAATTGGAAGCGATCGTGGGAAGACTGATGCCGGATTTTTTAGCGATGTTTTGGCGGGATGTGTGCTTATCCTGGTAGATAATACGATAAATATTGCCGAAAAACTTGGTTTTTGCTTGTTCGGAGTTCAAATGTACTCACCTCTTCCTTCTTCGCGTGGAATTTGTGATTGTGCGAAGAATTTATCATAATTACAAGATACGGTAAGTCTTAGGATTCGTCAACCTGTTTTTTGATAAACGCTCCGTTAAGAAGGGACACACCGTAATAAGAGGATAAGATAAATAAAATGATTTATAAAAATGATTGTTAAAAAAATAATTATTTACAGAAAAATAGAGATAAAATAGTATATAATGCATAAAAATTAAAAACAAAAATTGTAAAATACCACAAACTTAAATAAAACAATTGACAGAAGATTGGAGAGGGAGGTAGAATACTACTAAAGCAGGAGAATAAAGAAAGGGAGGAGTAGAATATGGATGAGATCAAGATGCGGGTTGCTGGAATCGAGAAATCCTTTCCCGGTGTAAAGGCGCTGAGCAACATTGATTTCTCAGTTCGCAAAGGAACCGTGCATGCCCTGTGTGGTGAGAATGGGGCGGGTAAATCCACGTTGATGAAGATCATCATGGGGCTGTACAAGGCGGACAAGGGACAGATTTTTATTGATGAAAAGCCAGTGGATATCAGGAATCCCATTCAGGCGAGAGAAAAGGGAATTTCCATGATTGCCCAGGAATTGAACTATGTTCCTGAATTGTCAGTGGAAGAAAATTTATTTTTGGGTCGTCTTCCAGTGAATAAGTTTGGGAAAGTAAATTGGAAACAGGTGAGAAAAGAGGCACAGCAATTTCTAAGGGAAGAAGGTCTCCCGTATTCTCCGACACAGAAGCTAAAGACATTGACAGTGTCTGATATCCAGATGCTGGAGATTATCAAGGCAGTCACCAATAACGCACAGATTATCATCATGGACGAACCCACCTCTTCCATCACAGAGAGAGAAGTACAGCAGTTGTTTAAAAAAATCGAGGAATTAAAAGCCAAAGGTGTGGCGATTATTTACATCTCACACAAAATGGAGGAGGTATTTAAGATTGCTGACGATATCACGGTTTTGCGCGATGGGAGCGTGGTGTCGACAGACAGGGCCGCAGACTTAGATTTGGATACAGTGATTTCACGCATGGTTGGGCGTAAGATCTCCAATGTCTATCCGAAAGAAGAGGTTACGATCGGAGAGAAAGCGATAGAGGTGGAGCATTACTCTCAAAAAGGTGTGTTTGAGGATGTCAGTTTCTATGCCCGCAAAGGAGAGATCGTGGGATTTGCGGGTCTGGTGGGAGCCGGACGTACGGAGACAATGAGAGCTGTTTTTGGGCTGGACCCTCATGAATCTGGAAACGTGAAAATCGACGGGCAAGAGGTAAACATTAAGAGTGTGGCGGACAGCATACATAAGGGACTGATTATGCTATCGGAGAGCAGACGTGACGACGGAATCGTGCCTGTCAGAAGTGTACAGGAGAACGCGAGTCTGGCCAGCTTGGAGCGTTACATATACGGTGGCTATACACATAAGAAAAAAGAACAGACGGAAGTCCTGGAAATGTTTCAGAAGATGAATGTGAAGACCCCCTCCATGGAGACAGAGATCTCAAAGCTGTCCGGTGGAAATCAGCAGAAGGTACTTCTGGCCAGATGGATGCTCTGCAATCCGGAGATTATGATTCTGGATGAGCCGACCCGTGGAATTGACGTAGGAGCGAAGTTTGAGATTTATAAGCTGATTACGGAGATCGTGAAAGAAAACAAAGCGGTGATTATGGTATCTTCTGAGCTGCCAGAGCTGCTGGGAATGTGTGATCGTATTTATATCATGTGTCAGGGAAAAATCAGCGGTTGTATTGACAAGAGTGAATTCTCCCAAGAGACAATCATGATGTATGCGACAGGTCTTAGAAATCAACAGTAGGAGGGGAAAAATGAACGCAAAAGCATCACATTATTTACAAAAATTTAGTATTTACATTGTACTTGTAATTTTATTTATTGCCTGTAGTCTGATAAGTCCTTACTTCATTCAGAGCAGTAACCTAATTAATGTAGCACGCCAGTTATGCGTGGGAATCTTGATTGCCTACGGGGAAATGCTTCTGATTGTGAGTGGTTTTCTGGATTTGTCTGTAGGCTCGGTGCTGGCTTTGGCCGGTGTACTGTCTGTCTCAGCCTATAAGAGTACGCAATCTATGTTCGTGGCAGTGCTGGTTGCTCTGGTGGTGGCCGTAGGGTGTAACCTCATCAATGCCTTGTTTGTGGCGAATTTTAATGTACCGGCTTTTATTGCTACCTTAGGTATGCAGCAGGCGGCCAGGGGTTTGGCTCTGTATTATACAGGTGGTCAGAATATTCTACAGTTGGGTGATTTTGTAAAAGTCGGCCAGGGCACGATTGGGCCGATTCCGGTTCCGGTCATCATTGTCGTCTGTATCTCAATTGTAATCTGGTATATCGTGAACAATACTCGTTATGGTCGTGGACTATACGCGATCGGTGGAAGCCGAAGCGCTGCGGAAGCCAGTGGTATTAACTCTAAGAAGAGTATTTACAAGTCCTATATTATCAATGGACTTTTGGTAGGCGTTGCAGGAATGATCTTTATGGCACGTAACAATGCGGGCCTTCCAAATGGAGCCGTAGGCTATGAGATGACTGGACTTACTGCGGCGATTGTCGGAGGAACTTCCTTTACAGGTGGAATCGGCACTGTCAGCGGAACCATTGCCGGAGCATTTATCATTGGATTTTTAGAGAATGTCATGAATCTGGTGGGAGTGAACCCATATATCCAGCAGGTAATCGAAGGCTTTATCATTGTACTGGCTGTGGCCTTTGACGTGGTCAGCAAGTCCAAAAAATCGCAGAAGGTCATTGTAAAAGATGAGAAAAAAGAAGAGAAGGCTTAAAGATCATATTGAGCACGCAAGAGCGTGTCAGTGATAAAAAATGAAAGGGAGGAAACAAAATGAAATTCAGGAAAATTTGTGCGGTGTTGTTGGGTGCTGTGATGGTAATGTCAATGGCTGCTTGCGGAGGAAACAGTTCAGAGACAAGTACGGATGCGGATGCGGCTGGTTCAGGTGACGCGAAGAGAGTCTGCTTTGTGGCGCGAGCTAGCGCGGATACTTTTGCAGCCTGGATGACCGAGGAGATGAAGAAAGCTGCGGAAGGCTATGATGACATTGAACTGACCTGTGTCAGCGGTGAAGGAGATGACAACACAGAAAATGGTTTGTTGGAAGACTGTATCACAAAACAATACGATCTGGTGATTGTACAATCTAACAACAACGCTGCGCAGGCTCCTTATGTGAAAAATCTGGTAGACGCAGGTATTCCGGTAATCACTACGAACCCCACCACACATCAAAGTGACCTGGACGGAAGCGATGATGACTCTGTGATGGAAGGGACGGGTACCGTGGATGCAGACCCGGTAGCTCAGGCTCAGGTGAGTGCAGAACGTGCGGTGGAAGAGATTCCAGAAAATGCGAATGTGGTGGTGTTGCGTGGGCCATCCGGGAACTATCACGCAGAGAAACGTCGCGAGGCATGGGATACCTATTTCTTTGACAAACGGGATGATGTCAACATTCTCTATGAAGATTATGCAAACTGGAACAGCGATGAGGCGATGACATTGATGGAATCCTGGGTCCAAGCCGGAAAACATATTGACGCGATTATCTCTATGAACGATAACATGGCTGCTGGAGCAATCGAGGCAATTCGCGGTGACAGTGACTATATCAAAGATGGCAAGGCGAGCTTCCTGGCTTATGGTGTGGATGGAACCGCACAGGGCTGCTTGTTGATTAAAGAAGGACTTTTGACTTCCACTGCGCTTCAGTCAGCTTCTGAGCTGGCCGAGAAGAATATGGAATACGCGGAGAAAGTATTGAACGGTGAGATGGAAATAACAGAAGTCAATGACTATGTAGACGCACCGGAGATCAATGCAGACAACGTAGAAGAATATATTCAGATCTATGTGGACAATGGAGAAATCTCAGATGACGGTACTCTCGCGGCAGAATAATGGGATCGCCGAGTCTTGGTGGTAAGATTTGATATCTAATATGTAGTATAGATGCCCGGCGAGAGAAGACTTGCCGGGCATCCTCAATAGTGAAAACAAAAGACTGGAAAAGAAGAAAGGAGAATGATAGAATTATGAAAATGCAAAAAGGCGCTTATATGCAGGGAATAGATAAGATGATACTCAAAGAGATTCCTGTGCCGAAGGCGGAAGGAAAGCAGGTTTTAGTGAAGATCGAGTATGTGGGAATCTGTGGTTCGGATGTACATTATTTTCATCACGGCTGCTGCGGTGCGTATAAGGTGGACTTATCAGAGGATTTCATGCTGGGCCATGAGTGCGCAGGTACTGTCGTAGAAGTCGGGAAAGAGGTAACGGATTTGAAGGTGGGAGACCGGGTTGCTTTGGAGCCTGGCATTACTTGCGGCAAATGTGAGTTCTGCAAGAGCGGGCACTATAATCTGTGTCCAGATGTCGTGTTTTTGGCCACGCCGCCGGTTCAGGGGTGCTATGAACAGTACATTGCATTCCCAGAGGATATGTGCTTTAAGCTGCCAGAAAATATGTCGACTCTGGAGGGGTGTCTGATCGAGCCACTGTCCGTGGGCTTTTATGCAGCGAATCAAGGCGAGGTGCAGACGGGTGATACCGTAGTGATTTTGGGAGCAGGTTGTATCGGTCTGGTGACGCTGCTGGCGTGCAAGGCCCATGGAGCCGGACAGATGATTGTCGTGGACTTGGTGGATGCCCGCCTGGAAAAGGCGAAAGAGCTGGGGGCCACTGCAGTGATCAACAGTAAGGAAAAAGATGTGTTCCAGGAAGTGGAGAGGCTGACAGGTGGCAGAGGCGGTGATGTGGTGTTTGAGACAGCAGGATCTGCGGTGACCATAGCACAGACTCCATTCTTGGTAAGAAGGGGCGGAACTATTACACTGGTGGGGATTTCTGCTCAGGAGGAGATCAATTATAATTTTGCTCAAATTATGGATAAAGAGGCTTCCATCAAATCTGTTTTCCGCTACCGCAATATCTATCCGAAGGCAATATCGGCAGTTGCTAGCGGAGCCATCGATGTGAAGAGCATCGTCACTCATGAGTTCGATTTGGAGCATATTCAGGAGGCATTTGACGAGGCGGTGAACAATAAGACCGACCTGGTGAAAGCTGTGATAAAAGTAGAATAGGAGGAGTTATGTTATATATCGGAGTAGATCTCGGGACATCTGCGGTAAAACTTTTGCTGATGGATGGGAAGGGACAGATAAAAAAGATTGTTTCAAGAGAGTACCCGCTGTATTTTCCACAGCCGGGCTGGTCGGAACAGCAGCCGGAAGACTGGTATACCCAGACGATGGAGGGCATCCGGGAACTACTCTTGGACACAGATAAAAGTCAGGTGGCGGGTATCAGCTTCGGTGGACAGATGCACGGGCTGGTGACACTGGATGAGCAGGACCACGTGATACGTCCGGCAATTTTGTGGAATGACGGGCGGTCTTTTGAGGAGACCGACTATCTAAACGAGGTCATTGGGAAAGAAAAGTTGTCAGAATACACGGCCAACATCGCGTTTGCAGGGTTTACCGCTCCAAAGATTTTGTGGATGAAAAAGCATGAACCGGAGAACTTCAGGAGAATTGCTAAGATTATGCTGCCCAAGGATTATCTGGCATATAGGCTGACGGGAAGCTTCTGTACAGAGGTTTCCGATGCGTCTGGAACTTTACTTCTGGATGTGAAAAAACGTCAGTGGTCGCAGCAGATGCTCCAAATTTGTTCAGTGACAGAAAAGATGCTGCCGAGAGTATATGAGAGTTACGAGGTGGTTGGCACACTCAGAGCAGAGACAGCCAAAGAGTTGGGACTGTCCGGCGCGGTAAAGGTGATTGCCGGAGCGGGAGATAATGCTGCTGCTGCTGTCGGGACAGGTACTGTCGGAGATAGCAGATGCAATTTATCTCTGGGAACGTCTGGGACTATTTTTGTGTCCAGCAAAAGCTTTGGTGTTGATGAGCACAATGCGCTCCATTCGTTTGGACATGCGGACGGCCATTACCATCTCATGGGCTGTATGCTGAGCGCGGCATCCTGCAATAAATGGTGGGAGGAGCAGATTCTAAAGACTACAGATTTTGCAGGTGAACAGTCAAAAATACGGAGGCTAGGCGAGAACCGGGTGTTTTACCTGCCCTATCTGATGGGAGAGCGTTCTCCTCACAATGATCCGAGGGCCAGAGCGCTGTTTCTGGGGATGTCTATGGACACGACCCGGGAGGATATGACGCAGGCCGTATTGGAGGGAGTGGCTTTTGCACTGAGAGATTCCCTAGAAGTAGCTCGGAGTCTGGGAAATCATATCAGCAGCAGTCGAATTTGCGGAGGTGGCGCGAAGAGTCCTCTCTGGCGCAGGATTATTGCAAATGTGATGGACTTAAAACTGGAACTTCTGGAGAATGAAGAAGGACCGGCTCTAGGGGCGGCGATGCTGGCAGCCGTAGGCTGCGGGGAGTATCCAGATGTTCCCTCTGCTGCTGAGAATCTGGTGAAAGTTGCGGGGACTGTGGAACCGGAGCCAGAGTTGGTTCAGAAGTACGAGGAGAGATACCAGAAGTTTCGAGAGATTTATCCAGCAGTGAAAGCATTGTACCAGACATTGGAAGCTTAAATTTGTCGGGTAATGGACTGCGAATAACAATGCTGTGAACTGGCTGTGGTATCGAGCCGGATAGAGAAGGGAATCTTTGTCTATCCGATCGGCTGAAGGTGGTACAGACAGATAAAATTCGAAACAGAGAAGAAACTGAGACATGTTGGTGATGGCTGGCATGTCTTTTCTTTTGGTCTTCCCACTTGAATATCTTTTGTTTCGATGTTACAATTTTTTAGGTCGGCAGGCCGCGCCGAAGAGTGGTCTTAACGATATTGAATACATTTTTGAGAGGGAAGAACAGGGAACTATGGAAAAGAGAACATTTCAGAGAGGACTAAAAGATGGAATCCCTATCGCGCTGGGTTACTTTGCGGTAGCTTTTACTTTTGGGATGATGGCGGTATCCGCGGGACTGAATATTGGACAGGCAGTGTTGATATCTCTGACGAATCTGACTTCCGCCGGGCAGTTTGCTGGTTTGAATCTCATTGTCACAGGGGGAACCTATTATGAGATGGCTTTGACGCAGCTGATTATCAATCTGAGATATTGTCTGATGTCTTTTTCACTATCCCAAAAGTTGGATAGAAAAGCAGCGTGGGGGCATCGATATCTGGTGGCTTTTGGTGTGACGGATGAAATTTTTGGTGTGAGTGCTAGTCAGGAAGGGGCAGTAAGCCCTTGGTATAATTATGGGGCGATGGCAGTAGCGATTCCAGGCTGGACTTTGGGGACATTGGTGGGAGCAATTTCAGGAAATCTTTTGCCGGATTTTGTAGTCAGCGCTCTGAGTGTGGCAATCTATGGAATGTTTTTGGCGGTGATTATTCCGCCGTGTAAGAAGAATTCAGCAGTTCTGGAAGTGGTTGTGGGAGCGATGGCGATGAGCACTCTGCTATCTTATCTGCCCTTGCATAGACAGATTTCTTCAAGCTTAATCGTTATTATCACTACAGTGATGACGGCAGGAATCGCCGCATGGTTGAATCCGATTCAAGAGAAGAAGGAGGGAACGGCAGGTGGAGAATAATATTTATCTGATGATTTTTGTAATGGCGGGAGTGACTTATCTGATTCGTATGCTTCCGCTGGCACTGGTGAAAAAAGAGATTACCAGTCCGTTTATACGTTCTTTTTTGTTTTATGTGCCGTATGCCTGTCTCGCTGCCATGACGTTTCCGGCGATTTTATTGGCTACTTCTAGTATCTGGTCAGCATTTGTGGGATTTGCGGTAGCTTTGGTGGTGGCTTATAGGGAAAAGAGTCTTCTTACAGTGGCAGCCTGTGCTTGTGTGGCAGTTTTTATCACGGAGAGAGTGATAGGGCTGTTCGGGTGAGGAATGGAAGGAAGTTTGAGGGCGTGTAATTTCCTGGTACTAGCCAAAGTGTGTGGGAGTATGGTATAATATACAGGTAGGCGGGTAACATGGTGGGTCTTTGATCTGCTTTGATTTGCGCAAGGAGAGAGTGATTTTTTCCGAACGCATTTGCTTATCATGACAAAGGGAGAATTTAGTATGAACAAATCCAAGAAAATTTTGGGGAGTTTGATAGTGGTTACTCTGGCAGTGTCTATGACTGCCTGTGGTTTTGGAAAGAACGATGAACTGGAACCTGCTGAAGTGGTGACAGCGACGCCTACACCGTCACCGACACCTAAGCCCAAGGTGACAGCGACACCTACGCCGACGCCGACACCTGTACCTGAGCTGGCGAATAAGACGGTCTATGCTAACGATAATGTGAATGTGCGCGCGAGCGCAGCCACAGACGGAGAGATCGTGGGGTCTTTGCAGCCAGGAGAAAGTGTGACTGCGCTGGATAATCCAAAAGATGGATGGGTGCGTATTCAACTGGATGGCGCCGATGGTTATGTGAAGGAAGAGTACATTACGCAGACTGCGCCGGAGGGCACAGCAGATACTGCTCAGAACAATACATCTGCGGCTTCTGGTACAGAGCAAAACGCTCAGAGCAGCACAACGCCTGCGACCAGTACAGCAAATGTGGACGAGAATGGGGTTCCCTACGGACCGAGCAGTAATTGGTCAGCCCATGCCACTGGGAATACGGATGCCCAGGGAACACCGATCTATGCGGATACTGGAAAGGTAGTCAGTGTATCGGGCAACACAATTACGATTGTCTCAGATGTTGACGGCGAGACGATCACCTATGCTCAGGAAGGACTGAATACCAATGGTACCAGTGTGGGAGAATCCGCCACAATTTTCTATTACGACACAGGCAAGATCATAGAGGTTCAGTAAACAAAAATTTCAGGGGTCGGTGTGACTTGGTAAGTTACACCGACCCCTGTTTGCACGATAAGCCCGGCATGCAGCACCGCTTGCCGGTGGCACGCGTCTAGTACGAACTGTAGCGGATAGGGAAGAAGATCTTCCCCTATCCGATTTATTTTTCTTTATTGGCTTCCACTTCCGCCATCTTCATAGCACGCACTTTCAACGGCAGTCCGAATAAAGTTATGAAACCAGAAGCGTCGTGATGATCGTAGAGGTCTCCGGTGGTGAAGGAGGCCAAAGACTCACTGTACAGGCTGTACGGAGAGGAGGTTCCAGCTTTGATGATGTTGCCTTTATAGAGTTTGAATTTTACTTCTCCGGTTACATATTTCTGAGTGGACTCCACAAAAGCTTGAACTGCCTCGCGCAGAGGAGTGAACCATTTTCCTTCATATACGATCTGAGCCATCTTATTTCCCATGTCTTTTTTCACTTCCATGGTAGCGCGGTCCAAAACAAGTTCTTCCAGCTGGTCATGGGCTTCCATCAGAATCGTTCCACCAGGAGTCTCGTAGACGCCGCGGGATTTCATTCCAACCACACGGTTTTCTACGATATCTACGATGCCGATGCCGTGTTTTCCACCCAGCTTGTTCAACTCAGTGATGATTTCAGAGACTTTCATTGCTTTGCCGTTCAGAGTTTTTGGAACACCAGCCTCAAAAGTCATGGTCACGTACTCTGCCTCGTCAGGAGCTTTCTCTGGGGAAACACCCAGAACCAGCAGATGATCGTAGTTTGGTTCCTGAGCTGGATCTTCCAGCTCCAGTCCCTCATGGCTGATGTGCCACAGGTTACGGTCACGGCTGTAGCTGTTGTCTGCGGAGAACGGCAGATTGATTCCATGCTGTTTGCAGTATTCGATTTCATCTTCACGGGATTGCATGGTCCAAACGTCGGTCATACGCCATGGAGCGATAATTTTCAGGTCCGGAGCCAGAGCTTTAATACCCAACTCAAAACGAATTTGATCGTTTCCCTTTCCGGTCGCACCGTGGCAGATGGCAGAAGCCCCTTCTTTTCTGGCGATTTCCACCAGCTTTTTTGCGATTACCGGGCGTGCCATGGAAGTTCCCAGTAGGTATTTGTTCTCGTATACGGCACCTGCTTTTACGCAAGGCATGATGTAATCGTCGCAGAATTCATCAATAATATTTTCAATGTATAATTTAGAAGCGCCGGAAAGCTTTGCGCGCTCCTCCAATCCATCTAACTCTTCGCCCTGGCCGCAGTCAATGCAGCAGCAAATTACTTCGTAGTCAAAGTTTTCCTTTAACCATGGGATGATGGCGGTAGTGTCCAGGCCACCGGAATATGCCAAAATTACTTTTTCTTTCATGTCTATAGTCCTCCTCAATGACTGTTTTTATTATCTTTGAAAATCAGGTTCCAAGTTAATATACAACATTTCTAATAAATATGCAATAGGAAAATGAAAAAATATAAAAAGAAATGTCACAGAATCAGTTTGTGCACTGGGAGGAAGGCCAGCAAATAAGTCCAGGATACAGGAAAATAGACAGTAATATTGATAGGAAATAAAGGAGGACCTGGCAAAGAGAAAAAGTACTTGCATAATATTCGGACTGGATGTATAATTATACACACTTAACGCAGGAATATACAGAGACAGAGAGGAAGCCATTTTGTGTTATCGCAGTGGCGCGCAAAGTAGAATGTATCTTTCAAGATTAAAGGGTAAAGTTGAAGTAGGCATGTCCACTTTGTTTTGTAATAGGAAAGACCTTGTCACGCTAATGCGTGAAATCCCTTTCCTATTACAGAAACGCTCCGTTAGGGATGCGCACGCCGCAATAAGGTAGTGCTCCGCAAGGCGGTGTTGCGGCGGCGCGCAAAGTGGGACTGCGCCCTCAAAGATTGAGGGGATGGAGGAGTTGAAGTAGGCATGTCCACTTTGTTCCATCTGGCTCTTTACGAATGCGCAGGGATGTACTATGATAAGAAGAAAAAAGAGGACGGCTTACAGAACGAAGGGGCGCAAAAGGTTCTGTATCCGGACGGACGGAAAAAGAAATGAGGAGAAAGATTATGATAAAAGCAGGAATTATCGGAGCAACTGGCTATGCAGGTTCAGAACTGGTTCGGCTTTTGCTGGGACACAGTCAGGTGGAGATCAAATGGTTGGGCTCGAGAAGTTATGTGGGTCAGAAATACGCGGGAATTTATCAGAACTTTTTTCAGCTGATTGATGAGAAATGTTTGGATGACAATATGGAGGAGTTGGCGAGACAGGTGGATGTGATCTTTACGGCGACTCCCCAGGGTCTGTGCGCTTCATTAATCAATGAAGGAATTTTATCGCAGGCTAAGGTCGTGGATTTGAGCGCGGATTTCAGAATTAAAGATGTGAAAAAGTACGAGCAGTGGTATGGAATGGAACACAAATCCCCACAGTTTGTGGAGGAAGCGGTCTACGGTCTGTGCGAGATTAATCGGGAGGAGATTAAGAAGGCCCGGCTGATCGCGAATCCAGGCTGTTATCCCACCTGTTCGACGCTGTCCATTTATCCGTTGCTAAAGGAAGGGCTGATCGACCCGAATACCATCATCATCGACGCGAAGTCAGGGACCTCCGGGGCAGGCAGAGGAGCGAAGGTGGACAATCTGTACTGTGAAGTCAATGAAAATATCAAGGCATATGGGGTGGCTTCCCACCGTCACACGCCGGAGATCGAAGACCAGCTGGGGTACGCCTGCGGCAAAGAGGTTTTGATTAATTTCACCCCTCATCTGGTGCCTATGAACCGGGGAATTCTGGTTACAGCCTATGCGTCTTTAACGAAGGATGTGACTTACGAAGAGGTCAGGGCGGCCTATGACAAGTATTATGAGAAAGAGCAGTTCGTCCGTGTGATGGACAAAGATATTTGCCCTCAGACAAAATGGGTGGAGGGCAGCAACTATGTAGATGTGAATTTCAAGATTGATCCAAGGACAAAACGTGTCATTATGATGGGGGCTTTGGATAATGTGGTAAAAGGTGCTGCCGGGCAGGCAGTACAGAATATGAACCTGATGTTTGGCTTGAACGAGGCGGAGGGACTATATCAGATTCCCATGTGCCCGTAGACAGGAGAGGAAGAATGAGCATGAAAAAAACAGAAGGCGGAGTGACGGCGGCAAAAGGCTTTTTGGCTGCCTCCACAGCAGCCGGGATTAAGAAAAACGGTTCTATGGATATGGCGATGATTTACAGCGAGGTTCCCTGTGTGGCGGCAGGGACATTCACTACAAATGTGGTGAAAGCGGCACCTGTGAAATGGGACAGGAAGATCGTATACGATTACCCCACTGCTCAGGCAATAGTCTGCAACAGTGGAATCGCCAACGCCTGTACAGGGACTGAAGGATATAATTACTGTGAGAAGACTGCTCAGGCCGCGGGCGAGTGCTTGAATATTGAGAAGTACAGCGTGTTGGTGGCTTCCACAGGAGTGATCGGTCAGCAGCTTCCTATGGGGAAATTAGAGGCGGGAGTGCGCGCGATGGCGACGAAGCTGGACAACAGTCTGGTAGCAGGTACCGCGGCGGCTGAAGCGATTATGACCACAGATACCAGAAAAAAGGAGATTGCGGTGTCCGTGGAAATTGGAGGAAAAGAAGTCGTGATCGGCGGTATGTGCAAGGGTTCCGGAATGATTCATCCGAATATGTGTACCATGTTAAGTTTCGTCACCACAGATGCGGCGATTGACAAAGACCTGCTTCAGCAGGCGCTCAGTTCTAGTGTCCGGGACACTTATAATATGGTCTCTGTGGATGGGGATACTTCCACCAATGATACAGTGCTTCTGCTGGCTAATGGCTTGGCTCAGAACGAGAAGATTGTGGAAAAGGGAGAAGACTATGAGAAGTTTCTGGAGGCTCTCAATGAAGTCAACACCTATCTGGCGAAATGTATTGCCGGAGACGGAGAAGGAGCAACTGCTCTCTTTGAGGTGAAGATCATCGGCGCGAAAAGCAAGGAACAGGCGGCAGTGTTGAGTAAGTCTGTGGTGACTTCCAATCTGACGAAGGCGGCGATCTATGGACATGATGCAAACTGGGGAAGGATTCTGTGTGCCATGGGATATTCTGGGGCGCAGTTTGACCCTGAGAAGGTGGATCTTTTCTTTGAGAGTACGGCGGGTAGGATACAGATTATCGAAAATGGAGTGGCTTTGGACTATAGTGAAGAGGAAGCTACGAAGATTCTGTCAGAGGAGGTGGTTACTGCGGTGGCGGACATCAAGATGGGCGACTGTATGGCTACAGCCTGGGGCTGTGATCTGACCTATGACTATGTGAAGATCAATGCGGATTACCGTTCCTAGTACGGCGAATAATATTCGGACTATGCGGAATTTGAATTTATAAAAGAGTGGTCCATAAGGAGAGAGGAAAGAAAAATGGTAAATCAAAAATATCTGGATAAGGCTGAAGTACTTATTGAGGCATTGCCCTATATACAGCGTTTTAACAGAAAGATTGTAGTTGTAAAGTACGGCGGCAGTGCGATGATTGACCAGGAGCTGAAGGAAAATGTGATTAAGGATGTGGTGCTTCTGAAACTGGTAGGCTTTAAGCCGATCATCGTCCACGGCGGCGGAAAGGAGATCAGCCGTTGGGTAGGAAAAGTTGGAATGGAACCGCGATTTATCAATGGACTGCGTGTTACAGATGAAGCCACCATGGAGCTGGCAGAGATGGTGCTTGCAAAGGTGAACAAGGAATTAGTAACACTGGTGCAGTCCCTGGGAATTAAGGCAGTGGGAATTAGCGGAAAGGACGGAGGCCTTCTGCAAGTGGAGAAGAAATACTCCGACGGACAGGACATCGGCTATGTGGGAGAGGTGACCCAGGTTAATCCTAAGATTCTCTATGATCTGTTGGAAAAGGATTTTCTGCCTATTGTTTTTCCGGTGGGAACAGATGAGGAGTTTAAGACCTACAATATCAATGCAGATGATGCCGCTTGTGCGATTGCCGAGGCAGTGCACGCAGAAAAACTGGCATTTCTGTCCGACATTGAAGGCGTGTGCAGGGATGTCAATGACCCGAGCACGTTAATCTCGGAGCTTCATGTGCATGAGGCCGAGAAGCTGATCTCGGACGGCTATGTGGGCGGTGGAATGATACCGAAAATTAAGAACTGCATTGACGCCATTGAAAACGGGGTAAACCGGGTGCACATTCTGGACGGAAGAATCCCGCACAGCCTGCTGTTGGAGATCTTTACGAACAAAGGAATTGGAACTGCGATTTTAAGAGAAGACGGGGAGAAATATTATCATGAGAACTGAGAATCTAATGGAAGAGTCAGAGGTTAACATTCTGCATACCTATAACCGTTTTCCGGTGGTTTTGGACCGGGGCGAGGGCGTTTATCTGTACGATGTAGAGGGGAAAAAATACCTGGATTTTGCAGCGGGAATCGCCGTAAATGCGTTGGGATATCACTACCCAGGCTACGATGAGGCGCTGAAAGAACAGATAGACAAGCTGATGCATGTATCGAATCTGTACTACAATGAACCGGTCATCGAGGCCGGTGCCAAGCTGGTACTGGCCAGCCGTATGAGTAAGGTTTTTTTTACCAACAGTGGTACGGAGGCCATTGAAGGAGCGCTGAAGGCGGCGAAAAAGTATGCCTATACAAGAGACGGCCATGCGGGACATGAGATCATTGCCATGAACCATTCTTTCCACGGCAGGAGCATCGGAGCTTTGGCAGTGACTGGAACTGCTCATTACCGGGAGCCGTTTGAACCGCTGATGGGAGGTGTCAGGTTTGCGAATTTTAACGATCTGGAGAGCGTGAAAGCCCAGATCACAGACAGGACCTGCGCTATTATCACAGAGGTAGTCCAAGGCGAGGGGGGGATTTATCCGGCAGATCAGGAGTTTTTGGAAGGGCTGCGTCAAATCTGTGATGAGAAAGATATTGTGCTGATTTTTGATGAGATTCAGTGCGGAATGGGAAGGACCGGACATTATTTCGCGTGGCAAGGCTACGGCGTAAAGCCGGACGTGATGACCTGTGCAAAAGCCTTGGGAAGCGGCGTGCCGGTAGGGGCATTCGTGTTGAATGAAAAACTGGCGAAGTCGTCTTTGGAGCCGGGAGACCATGGCACTACTTATGGAGGAAATCCCCTGGTTTGCGCGGCAGTCAGCAAGGTGTTTCAGATCTTTGAGAGAGATATGATCTTAGCTCATGTGCAGGAGCTGACCCCGTATCTGGAAGGAAAACTGGATGAGATTGTGGATAACTATGACTGTGTGGCTGGACGGCGTGGAAAAGGTTTCATGCAAGGGCTGGTGATCCAGGACAGACCTGTGGGTGAGGTGATTAATCGGGCTCTGGAAAATGGCTTGTTGGTCATCAGCGCCGGAAGCGACGTGCTGCGTCTGGTGCCGCCGTTGGTGATTACGACAGAGCATGTGGATGAGATGATAGAAAAATTAAAGAAGAGTCTGGAATAGGGTAGACATTTTATAAAGAGAGAAAACCGCGGGACAGAGGAAGAGATATTTTCCTGTCCCGCGGCTTGTCATGTGCGATAAACTCGCAAGCGGCTGATGTGCTTGTACAGGTAGGCATTTGCTGTGGCTTTGTTGTTCATCTCAAAAGGGGCAGATTCCCGGTCAGTTTGTTTACTTTTTTCTTTGGGCCGCACAGAGTCAGTCCTAGGTATTGAAGAGAATCTGCGGGGGATTTGGACATTTTTTCTATGAACTCCTCGTAGGTTTTGCAGCCCTGGGCCAGATCTGTAAAGTCTATGGCAGTAAGGGATGAGAATTCCGGGAGCAGAAGTTTTCGATAAATCTCCTGCATGTTTTCAGAGGAGCCTTTGAGAATAGGAACTGGGAATTCTATGATTCCAGGGCGGTAGCGCCCGTTTTTGTCTGCCACATCTGGACCCACAATCTGGGGTTTTTGTTTGCCCAGGGAGATTCCCATGATAGCGGCAGTGTTGGCAGCTACGCCGGCGGGTAGATTTTGGTTGATAATCATGACACATTTTTCATTTTTAGGATTCATTTCTTTTCACTCACTTTCTCGAAAATATCTTGGTACATACCTGGGACTCGGCCGATAAATGTGTGGAAGGTATTTGTAAAATGACTCTGATCTGAGAAGCCTGTCTGTATCGCGGCAGCAGGTGTGACTCCTTGTTTCAGTAGCTTTTTGGCTTTTGCGACGTGGACAGACAATAGATTACGATAGGGGGGATTTCCTTTGTATTTGTAAAGGCCCGCCGGAGAGTGGACTTGCTTAATCCAGCGAAATGATCCATCTGTTCCAGATAGATATGTTCTGCGTATTGGCTGCGGATAAAGCCACAGGACAGTTTGACTTCTCTGGTCTTGAGAAGAGATTCTAAATTTTCACAAGAGAGCACGCTCTCCATTTTCCATATAACCAATGACATAGTGTTCATGAAAATGATCGGGAAAAGGCTGGATGACGCCCTGGAAGCAATAGGCTTCTAAAGATCATTATCTATCGCGGCAGACAGTGCGCATTTTTTTCATGTTTACCTTCCTTTATTATATAACGTAAATGTTCCGCAGGATTCCTTTTTATTTTAGTGGTTCTAGGGTAAAATGTCTTGTAAAATATCTTCATTTTGGTATGATATTTTTAACAACCAAAGAGCTCTTTTCGGTCAGGGCGGGAGAGGGAAGATGAAATATGGAGGTGTTTGGATGAACTCAATAAAAGTCGCGTTGCTTCAGACCCATGTGTCTGAGAAAAAAGAGGAAAATCTGTCTGTGGTTCGAGAAAAGCTGCGGGCGCTTCGGGCGGAAAAGCCGGATTTGGTAACGCTGCCGGAGATGTTTAACTGTCCGTATCAGACCGACCAGTTTCCGGTCTACGCGGAGCCGCAGGGTGGTGAGAGCTGGCAGGCTCTAAGCTGCATGGCGAAGGAGGAAGGGATTTATCTAGCAGCTGGGTCTGTCCCGGAGGTGGATGAAGAAGGAAAGGTGTACAACACGGCCTATGTCTTTGACCGACAGGGAAGACAGATCGCAAAGCATAGGAAAATGCACTTGTTCGATATCAATGTGACGGGAGGTCAGTATTTTAAGGAGTCAGACACACTGACGGCAGGGGATGCCATAACCGTGTTTGATACGGAGTTCGGCAGGATGGGAATCTGCATCTGTTTTGATATACGTTTCCCGGAGCTGTCAAGATTGATGGCGCAGGAGGGCGCGAGGCTGATTTTGATTCCTGGGGCTTTCAACATGACCACAGGGCCCGCTCATTGGGAACTTTCCTTTAGGGCCAGAGCTTTGGATAACCAGGTGTATATGTTGGGGACGGCGCCAGCCAGAGATGAGAAGAGCAGCTATACTTCCTGGGGACATTCCATCGTTGTGAATCCTTGGGGGGAGGTGCAGGCACAGTTAGACGAGAAGGAGGGGTGTCTGGTTCAGGAACTGAACCTGGATGAGATTGACCGCATCCGCCGAGACCTGCCACTTTTGTCCAGCCGTCGGCTGGATTTGTATCAGCTCCGGGGACGGAGATAGTCGGTTGATACGAAAAACCGCCGTTATGATGTTATCCATAGCGGCGGTATACATATTTGAGTTTATATCGCTGTCTCTACAATGTTTGCCTTTTACGTTCTTATAAGTTTAATAGGTATTTCACAAATTCTTTTGGCTTTTCAATATGAATACCATGTCCACAATCAAAACGAACGATTTTGCAGTTGCCAATTAGCTCCGAAACTCTTTTCGAATCATCGTCATTTAACGCAGCCATCAATATTCCGTCAGAGTTGATATTTGTTTGGGCTTTCATAAAAATTGTTTTACAGCTAATTTTTCTCAAAATATCTTCATGCAGAATTCCACAATGAAAACTGTCGGTATAAAATGCCTCTCCGAATAGAGGATCATAATGATTCATACCCTGAAAACCTGCTAATGCGGCCTTCGGCCAAAACAGTACTTTCAAATCTTTTGAAGGGTGCTTTGTGCGATAGGCTGCCGCCATTTTTACTAATTTGCCTTTTACTTTATCTCTCGAATGTTCAGGGAATAAATTCCATGCGTATTGATTGCAAAAATAGTAAAGTACAAAGTCACTTTTTTCTTCCTGTGAAATGTATGTATGGCATACTGTTGATAGGTCAATATAATTGAAGGTACTTTTTCTGCGTTCTCCCTGAGAAGCGAAAAAAGGAGGGTCTTCTAATATCAGCATTTCACAAAGTTCTGTTTCTGCGGCAATATATGCGGCAATCAAACCACCGGAAGAATGTCCCAGCAGCCACACCTTTTGACCGATTTCATTTTCAATAAAATCTATTATCGCATGACTGATAGATTTTATATTATATTCTTCGGGATTATGCAGGCTGCCGCCGTGACCGTAACAGTCAACGGAATAGATATGAAATTTTTTTGAAAGCTGTTTAGCTACATTCGCATAGCTCTGTCCATCTACACCTTGAGCGTGAATGAAAACCAAAGGCTGAAAACGGTTTTCAACTTCATAGTATTTCAATCGTATACCTTGATTTTCATAAATTTTTTCTTTCATTATTAGTACTCCTTGCTGCATAATGATTTTTTAATCCCTGATAAGCGTCGGTAAGTGCCTTGTCAATAAATTCAATATCCCATTCAAGATAATTGGTTGCTATCATTGTCGCGATACCGTGAACATACAGCCATAGTTCCAAATGAAAAAAGTATGCTTTATCCTCATCAATACCTAAATTTTTCATAATGAGATTTAGCATTGGACGCATTTCTTCACGGTTTTCTTCTATCTTTTCCCCTGTTCTGTCACGCATAAAAAGCAGTTTGAATAGTTCCTTTTCTTCTTTTGCAAACTGAATATATGCGATACCGCTTGCTTTATAAGGCGGGTATTTCCCGTCTGTCATACCTTTTTGGATATAGGAATGATACAGCATATATGCGGCAGATAGGACCTCGTTTTGTACTTCTTCCATATTTTGAAATAAGCCAAAGATAGGCTTAGAGGACGAGCCAAGTTCTGCCGCTAAACCTCTTGCAGTTAATCCTGCAATCCCATTTTTTCTCGTGACATCTAAAGCGGCAGTTATGATTTGTTCTCTTGTAAACTTGAATTTAGGCGGCATGGTTCTTCTCTTTTCTATGTTTAAAAAACTATTGTTACGCAACTTATGTTTCTTATTGTACTTGTTTATCAGATAGGTGTCAATCCCCCTCTGATAAACGCTCCGCAAGGATGCGCAGGGATTCAAAGATGAATGATGTCGGCGAATGCCGATCTGAATCCCGCGCCAAGGCTCGCGAGTAAGTCTTGAATTTGACTTGTTAAAGGTTACGGTAAACAAGAGAATAGACAACGTTTTCTGGGGTGAAAATGTTTTTAATCCTACCCGTCATAATTTGGGTTCTATGCGTTACATTTTTTGAGTTTAAACTATTCCCTGTTACAGTTCGGGCTGTCAATATCCCGCGAAATGTGTTACTGCTCACGAACTGCAAGTGAGTGAACAGTAACTATTTCCTCATATGACTGAAAGAAAGGTCTTGACAAATAGTGGATGAATAAAGTATAATATCTAAAAAGTTAGTAATAACTAACTTAAGCAAGATAAGATTAAAGGAGGTTTTCACAAATGGCGATGATTCATAAGGAGATCAGTGATTTTACTGTTCAGGCGTATTTAAACAATGAGTTTAAAACGGTTACGAAAGAGGATATTCTGGGAAAATGGAGCGTATTTTTCTTCTATCCGGCGGATTTCACCTTTGTGTGCCCCACGGAGCTGGAAGATTTAGCGAATAAATATGAGGAATTTAAGGAGATCGGTTGTGAGATTTATTCGGTTTCCTGCGATACACATTTTGTCCACAAAGCTTGGCATGACGCTTCGGAGCGGATTCAGAAGATTCAGTATCCGATGCTGGCGGACCCGACTCATGCATTGGCGAAGGACTTTGAAGTTTACATCGAGGAAGGCGGTGTGGCGGAGAGAGGAAGCTTCATTGTGAATCCACAGGGACAGATTGTGGCTTATGAGGTGATTGCAGGAAATGTGGGAAGAAATGCGGACGAGCTTTTGCGCCGCGTGCAGGCCAGCCAGTTTGTGGCAGAACACGGAGACGAGGTGTGCCCGGCCAAATGGCAGCCAGGTGCCGACACTCTGAAACCAAGTCTCGATCTGGTGGGGCAGCTGTAATCTATGGACGATAACTTGAGAAATTTTTATGATGTCGTGGTGATCGGCGGAGGCCCGGCCGGGCTGACGGCAGCGCTGTATTTGGCCAGGGCCCGCTACCGAGTCCTGGTGGTGGAGAAAGATCATTTTGGTGGCCAGATCACGATTACTTCTGAGGTGGTGAACTATCCCGGAGTGGAGAGAACCTCAGGCACTGCGCTCACAGATACCATGAGAAAACAAGCCCAGAGTTTCGGAGCGGAATTTCTACTGGCGGAGGTGGAAGGGCTGATGCTAAACGGCGATGTGAAGGCAGTAAAAACCAGCCGAGGAGAGTTGCAGTGCTTTGGGGTGCTGCTGGCTACCGGAGCTCATCCCAGAATGGTAGGTTTCAAAGGTGAAGAAGAGTTTCGAGGACACGGAGTGGCATACTGTGCTACCTGTGACGGAGAGTTTTTCACAGGCAAGGAGGTCTTTGTGGTGGGAGGCGGCTTTGTCGCTGCGGAAGAGAGTGTTTTTCTGACAAAATATGCCCGCCATGTAACGATTCTCATCCGAGAGGAGGATTTTACCTGTGCAAAGACCACCGCACAGCTCGCGAGGGACCATGAGAAGATCACGATTCTGACTAACACCCAGGTGGAAGAGGTCGCAGGAGATTCTTCTTTGACATATCTGCGCTATAAAAACACGAAGACCGGACAGGTGACGGAGTACCGTTCGGCAGAAGGGGAGACCTTCGGCGTCTTTGTTTTTGCCGGATATGCGCCGGCCACAGAACTGATACGAGGGCTGGCAGAATTGAATGAACAAGGCTATGTCATCACGGACCGTAGCCAGAGGACGGATGTAGAAGGACTCTACGCGGCGGGAGATGTGTGTGTGAAACCGCTGCGCCAGGTAGTTACCGCAGTGGGAGAGGGAGCCCTGGCTGCCACTGAGTTGGAGAAATACGCAGCGGCGATGCAGTGTAAGACTGGAATCTATCCGGTGATAGAGAAGGCTATAACGGGCAGCAGCGAGGAGAAAGAGCAGTCCGCGGGCGGTCTGTTTACCGCGGATATGCTGGCGCAGCTGAACACAGTCTTTGAAAAGATGGAATCGAAGCTGAGACTGAGGCTTTTCTTAGATGATACCGGTATTTCTAGGGAACTGTGTCAATATATGGAGGAGTTTTGTGCACTGACGAACAAGCTGTCTGTGGAGCAGGCGGAGAATGCAGAGCCGTCCATGGCGCTTCCCTGCGTGCAAGTGTGCCGTGAGGACGGTAGCTGCACAGGACTGGCCTTTCACGGAGTCCCAGGAGGACATGAATTCACCTCCTTTGTGCTGGGACTGTACAATGCGGCCGGGCCGGGACAGGCTCTCGACGAAGATACGAAGGCCGGGATTCAGGCCATCGGCCGGAGAGTGGACATGAAGGTTCTGGTTTCTTTGTCCTGTACGATGTGTCCGGAGCTGGTGACCGCTGCTCAGAAGATCGCGGCAGAGAATCCGAATGTGACGGCGGAGATCTATGATTTGAACCATTATCCGGATTTGAGAGAAAAATACCAGGTCATGAGTGTTCCGTGCCTGGTCATCAATGACAGCCAGGTGACATTTGGAAAGAAGAATGTCCGCCAGCTGCTGGAATTGTTGAAAGATTAAATTGAAAAAGGAGCCGAAGAGCATTCAGTCCTGTGTATTCCACCTCTACATTTGAGGAGATTACACGGGCCGCCTCTTCGGTTTCCTTTTTGTGTGTCCGGCGAACGGCTGCCACGTCCGTAGGAGCAGTTTTTTGCTCCATTTTGGTCCGTACTAGACGCGTGCCACCGGCACGCAGCATCACTTGCTGGACAGCAAACAGCAATCAGAGTTCTTAATAGATCAAAGGGGGCGATGATGATAATGTAGGTGTCCTCCAGTTAGAGAATTCATCTGGGAGATATGTTAAAGAGAGTTTCCTTTGGACATTTTACTAAGAACAGTAAGGGGGGACGATGTTTCCTTCGGATATGAGGGGGGATAAGCAGGAAGGACTAGCAGAGATAGTTTTGAAAAAACTGAATTTTGCGATACCGGAGAGAAAGACAGCGGCAATTGTGGGGCCGTCTGGCAGTAGAAAGACGACTCTGCGCAGGCGGATCGCTCGTTTTTACGATGTAAGTCAGGGCAGTATCACAGTCGTCGGGATAAAGGTGAGAAAATTTACTTGCGACAGCCTGCTGAAAAATATCAGCATGGTGTTTTAGAATGTCTATCTTTTCCGGGATACCATTCGCAACAACATTCTTTTTGGAAATCCCAAGGCTAAGGAGGAAGAGGTGATTCAGGCTGCAAGGGCGGCTCAGCGTCATGAATTTATTATGGCGCTACCCCAGGGCTATGATATCTTGGTAGGAGAAGGAGGTTCTTCACTGTTCGGCGGAGAAAAGCAGAGAATCTCCATAGCGAGAGCGATTTTAAAGGACGCGCTGATTGTAATTTAGACGAGGCGACCTCCAGTATAGATCCTGAGAATGAGCATCTGATTCAAGAGGCGCTTTCTGCGCTGACTTGCGGCAAGACAATTATGACGATCGCTCACAGATTGGCTACGATTGAAAACGCAGATCAGATTCTGGTGCTTGACAATCAGACAGTGGCCAAAAAAGGAACCCACCAGGAGCTGATGGCTCAGGCGGGTACCTATCGGAACTTTCTGAGAATACGAGAAGAAGTGGAGGGGGACTTTCATAATCACAAATCTTCCAGAACCTTTTGAAAGACCTGATTGTAGGACTGTCCGGTTTTTTGGGCAATGTTTGCAACATCCTGATATTCCGGCTTTACTTTTTCAATGCCGTAACCGGTATAGTGTTTGAGGCGCACCTTGCCCTCCGGGAATTCTTTTTCCGTAAAATAGTAGTCCAGCGTGTAGCGGTCATAGAGCAGTTTTCGAACCCCGGCGGTGGTGGTGTGTGTGAGAAGAAGACGGGCCATGTCATCGGCCTGTTCCTCCCGGCAGGAGACACACAGCAGCGTGCCAGGGCGGTTTTTCTTCATCTGAATCGCCATAGTAAAGACATCCAAAGCTCCGACTTCCAGCAGAAGCTCCTGGGCGTAGCCGACGGCTTCCGGAGACATGTCGTCTAAAGAACAGCGAAGCTCCGCAATTCGTTGACTGGAATTGTGCACCTGTGTCTCCTCCTGCCAAAAAGCGCGTAGGATGTTGGCAGCTTCCAGTTCCTTGGTGCCGAGCCCGCAGCCGATTCGGTCGTACCGGACAAGAGGGGAAGGGGTGAACTCGTCTACGAAATAGCGCATAAGTGCGGCACCGGTAGGTGTGCACAGCTCGCCAGAGATGTCCTGGCTGTAGAAGGGAATTCCCTTCAGTAAAAGGGCGGTGGCAGGTGCGGGCACGGGGAGAATGCCGTGAGCGCAGCGAACCTGGCCGCTTCCCACGTGGATGGGGGAGGCGATGATTCTGTCTGGGGCTAGTTCCTCTATCAGCATACAGGTTCCCACAATGTCTGCAACTGCATCCAACTGTCCCACCTCATGAAAATGAATCAGCTCCACGGTTCTTCCGTGTACGGCGGCCTCAGCCTCAGCCAAAAGCTGATAGATTTCCAGGGCTTTTTTTTGGACAGTCGACGAAACTTTCAAGGATGAAATGATTTCCTGAACAGAGGCCAATGTGCTGTGACTGTGATGTCCGTGGTGTGGGTCAGGATGTACGTGATCGTGGGGGCCATGGTGTGGGTCAGGATGTACGTGATCGTGGGGGCCATGGTGCGGGTCAGGATGTACGTGATCATGGGGCTCATGATGTGGGTCAGGGTGCACATGATCGTGAGGTTCGTGTTTCAGATATCCAGGGAGGGTGTCTGGACATACGGGTGTTCCGGGAAGGTCTTCACTGTGCTCTTCCTGACCATGTATATAGATGGAAACATGAGTGCCTGAAATCTGGCAGCGGGTTTCACGTCTCCACTCCGCTCTCATATGAGGGATTCCTATCTCATTGAATTTTTGAATCCATTGATTTTTGTCGGGAATCAGGTCCAGCAGGGTTCCCAGCATCATATCGCCGGAAACTCCCATTTTACATTCTAAGTAAAGTGTTCTCATCAGTCGTCTCCTTTTCTGGGTGTCAGGTCCAGTAATACTTCCTTAAAGTGTGGCAAAAGTAGTTCTCGGATCTGTTTTTTTTGTCGCAAAGCCTGGGGAAATTGTGACTCCAGAAGTTGGAGCCTTGCGCAGCCGTCCAACAGGCGAATGCGGAAATCCCGGTAGCCCAAATGGGCCAGGGACTGTTCACAGGTTTCTATTTTGTTCAAAAGATTACCGGTAATTCTGGTGCCTGTAGGAATTCTGGTGGCCAGGCAGGCATAGGAAGGTTTGTCATAAGTGAAAAGTCCTGCTTCCTTGGAAAGCTGGCGGATGATCTGCTTAGTCAGGCCGCACTCCCTTAGCGGAGAGAGGACTTGTAGCTCAGTGAGAGCTTTCATCCCGGGACGGTCGTCTGTCTGGTCTGAGGCGTTGGTTCCGTCAAAGACCAGGGTATAGCCGTCTCTTTTTGCCTGGGAGGTCAGAGCTGTGAACAGTGCTTTTTTACAGAAATAGCAACGGTCCGCAGGATTGGATATGATTACCTCTCTGTCTAGAATATCCAGTGAAAGTACCTTTAGAGGGGCGCTCAGTTCTTCTGCGAGCCTGAGTGCGTCATCCAGCTCAAATTGAGGCTGGAAAGGTGTTTTTATGAAATAAGCAGTCAGTTGGCAGTGGTTTTTCATCGCTGCGTACAGCAGATAGGCCGAATCCACACCGCCGGAGAAAGCGAGGGCAAAGGGCGGACTTTTTTGAAGATATTCGTATAGTGATCGTGTCATAAAAGCTGCTCCTTTCAAAGCTTTTGGCCTCAGTTTAACAAAAAAGGTGTTTCTGTGCAAGTTTAGAAAGGTTTTACTTGTACTCTGGCCCGGAAAGGACTAAGATAGTTAACATAACAGACACAAGAAAAGAACAGCCTCACAGGGCTGCCGTCTATACGGCCGGAGGCGGTGAAATTGTGGTCATAGATGGTGTGAAAAATGGACAGGAGGAAGAAAAATGAAGGTATTAGCAGTGATAGATATGCAGAATGATTTTATAGATGGAGCTCTGGGAACTGCGGAGGCAGAAGGAATAGTGGAAGATGTGAGAAGTAAAATCCGCAGATACCAGGAACAGGATAAATGTATTGTCTATACTAGGGACACTCATCAGACGGATTACCTGAACACACAGGAAGGCCAGAGGCTGCCGGTGGAACACTGTATTTCAGGCAGCAAAGGCTGGGAAATCGCAGAGGGCCTGTATGTGGATGGGGCGAAGGTGATTGATAAGCCAGCATTCGGTTCACTAAAGCTGGCCGAGTATCTCGGCACCCTTGACGGAATCGAGCAGATTGAGCTGGTGGGGCTGTGCACGGACATCTGTGTAATCTCCAATGCCATGATCTTAAAGGCAAAATTTCCGGAGGTCAGAATTGTGGTGGACAGCCGCTGCTGTGCGGGAGTGACGCCAGAGACGCATGAGAACGCTTTGAAGGCCATGAAGGTATGTCAGATTGATGTGATTTGAAGTTTTTTTGAACTGGGGAAAGTAAATGCTGACGAAGAAAAAGAAGGAGAGGCTGTATGGATTTTCAGTACAATTTAGCGCAATGGCTGCTGTTTTTTTATATATATTGTTTTTTTGGCTGGTGTATCGAGTCTGCCTATGTGTCAATTCATAAGAAGAAGTTTGTAAACCGGGGGTTTATGCGGGGGCCGTTTCTGCCTTTGTATGGTTCAGGGGCGGTTATGATGTTGTTTGTCACAATACCTGTGAGAGACAGTCTAGTTTTGACTTATATTTTTGGAGCGATAGGCGCGACAATTTTGGAGTATATTACCGGGGCGTGCATGGAAGCGTTGTTCAAGGTGAGATACTGGGATTACAGTGATAAGCCTTTTAACATCCACGGCTATGTATGTCTGGGAACCACACTAGCCTGGGGGCTACTGACGATTCTCATGGTTCGGTTCATCCATGAACCTGTGGAACATCTGATCCTCTCACTGAATCAGACGCTTCAGGACGTGCTGGCCACGGTTCTTACGATCTATGTGACTTCTGATATGGCATTGTCCTTCAAGGCGGCTTTGGATATCCGTACAATGCTGGAGAAGATGACCAAAGTAAAAGAGGAGATGGAAAAGGTTCAAGGAAGGCTGGATGCGATCATCGCCTTTGCAGGGCCTAGGGTTTCACAAGAGGCTGAGAGATTTCAGGTGAAATATCGTGTCAATGAGATTTTGCAGGATATTAAGACGCGATTGGATATTCTGCAACCTAAAGACGGTGGCAGTGATGTGAATTTAAGGGAAGTGGCGGAACAGTTCCGGGAAGAAATTGAGCAGCTGAAGAATAAATATATCGTGGTTCGTGAGCGTCGTAGCAGTCTGCGTGAGCGTCTGGGTTTTTACAAGAGAAGTATGCTGAAATCACATCCGAGTATCACCTCACGGAAGTTCGCGGACGCACTCCAAGAGCTGAAAGAGATTGCCCAGGAGAAGAGAAAGAAGAAATAGGAGGTAGCCTATGGGAAACATCATTTATTTAATTTTGTCATGGGGAGCTGCTTTGCTGTTTGTCTTGATTGGGATTTATGCGAGGCAAAGGAAAAAGCCTATGTGGTTTTGGTCTGGCATAGAAGTACCTAAGTCGAAGGTCAGAGATGTCAAGGCGTACAATCGGGCGAACGCGAAGATGTGGTGTGTTTTTTCTATTCCGTTCTGGGTAAGCGGAGTTGTAGAATTTTTTTTGCCGCTTTTCTCAGTTGTAATGCTGGTACTGGCCAGTACGCTGGGGCTGGCTCTCATAGTCTGGTATTACCACAAAATTGAGGAGAAATACATTGTGAAATGAGCAAAGCAGCGTTCACAAATGGAGATGCACAAAGCAGGCTGTATTCTTCAGAAGGGAGGAGAATGTGTTATGTTTGAATTTGGGAAAAAAGAAAAAAAGTCTTTATGGATTATGTCTGGGGATGTCGTGGAGATTATCAAATCAGATTATGATAACGATATGGCATTTACTCTGATTGAATTTTTATACAACGGCCAAAAATACAGGATGGGTTCTTGTGTTCTTCCTACCAATGAGGAGGAAAAGAAGGAAAATATATACTTTGTTTTTCAGGATGAAGTATATAAGGACTTTGGAGAATTTCAGGCAAAATGCTGTATAGACGGCAAAAAAATTTCAGATTTGGAGATGCCCATTGGATCATCAAAGCAGGCATCATTGACGGGGAAGCTCTGCTGAGAACTCCTTGGGGAGATACCCGGCTGGCCCAAAAAGCCCTCAAAAAATAAGGTTATCCCGTTTCGATGAGGTGCACAGTAATTTTCCACGACTATTCACCACGCGGCGAATAAGGCCAAACATTCGGTGCAGGCTTGCAGAGGATGTTTGGCCTTATTCGATGTATGGTGTTAACCATAGGTGGGACCTAGACGCGTTTCATTTCCAGGCAGTTAGCATAGAGAGCTTAGCTGTTCAGGCTTTGCAGTGTCTTGAGTGTGCCGTCAAAATTTTTTTTGTGCCAGTTTGACGCAGTTAAGCCCCCAAATGTCAAAAAGCCTGCTGAGCGGAAATCGCTTAATTCTTTTTGTTGTGTAGACAAAGTGATGGTGTCTGTGTCTGTTGTGATGGAAATGAGATAATTCAATAGATCTTCTTTGACAGATACTGTCTGAATTGTGGAGTAAGGAAGCTGCAAAGCGATTTCTCTTTTCAACCCTGCTGTGATTGTGCTAAAAGGTAGGAAAATTAGTTCGTTTTTGCAGAGCTGTAAAACATAATATTCCAGACTGAAAAACTGAGCAATTTTGGCGCTTAGATTTTCGGGAGCGTATTTTACGATAATTCCTTTGTCTTCGATTGGTTCAAAGCCTGCTTCTTTGATGATGTTGAATACCTTTTTTTCACTTGCCATCTGTGACGTCCTCCTAGAAATAATTTATATAGATCATTATATATTTTTTTTTGGGGGGGGGGTAAGCAAGCTATTTATTCTGTAATAAGAAAGACCTTGTCACGCTAATGCGTGACAAGGTCTTTCTTATTACAGAGACGTTCCGTTAAAGATGCATACGCCGCGATGAGGTAGTGCACCGCAAGATAGTGTTGCGGCAGCGCGCAAAGTGGGACCCGCCCCTCAAAGATTGAGAGGATGGGAGAGTTGAAGTGGGCTTGCCTACTTTGTTATTTTGTTTTTTCTAGGTTCAGCAGAGCCTGTTTTTTGTCAATCCCTCCGGCGTATCCTGTAAGGCTGCCATTTGCTCCGACGACGCGGTGACAGGGCACGAGGATAGAAATTTTGTTGTGGCCTACAGCGCCGCCGACTGCCTGGGCAGATAAATGAGGAAGGCCCTTTTTGGCGGCGAGTTGTCTAGCAATCTGACCGTAAGTGACAGTCTGTCCGTAGGGAATGGTACAGAGAATTTCCCAGACTTCTCGCTGAAAGGCCGTTCCTGCAAGGTGCAGTGGTACAGAAAAATCTGGTTCTTTTCCTGAAAAATAGACGGTGAGCCAGCTCTTTGCTTTTTCCAAGAGCGGAGTTTTTAGCTCACGGTGTTCTGTATCCAGGCCGTCAGCGAAGTATTTTTGCCCTTCAAACCACAAACCGGTCAGGCCGAGATCGTCTGAAGCCAGAAGTATGCGGCCAATAGGGGAGTGATAATAACTGGTATACTGCATTTTCTACCTCCTGAGTGTTTTGTTATAGGAACGACTAGGAATATCTTTTGCGGTGGGACTTTCGAAAATATTAAACGGGTCAACGTCAATACAGTTATGTTCGTCACGATTTCTGGTAAGCTCCCATGCAATGGAATGATTCATCACAGTCAGTGTTTTCGGAAAGACATCATTGTCTGTGATTTTTTAAAGATACTGACTTTTTGAATTAATGGTTTTACGTCGTATAGTCCTATGCTTCCATCATTCACATAAGCGCAAACGATAAAATCTTCACCTGCCACAGCCAGCAGTACTTCAGGGAACAAATGTCTATAATCCAAATCGTTATTTTTTATGTTATTGGAAAGACCTTGTCACGCTAATGCGTGAAAGCTCTTTCCAATAACATAAATGTTCCGCTAAGGATGCGCATGCCGCAATAAGGTAGTTCACCGCAAAGCGGTGTTGCGGCGGCACGTAAAGTGAGCTGCGCCCCTCAAAGATTGAGGGGATGGGAAAACTGAAGTGGACTTGCCCACTTTGTTCCTAGTATTGTCTCTTCGCGATATTAGTGGGTTAAATTTGTTTAACGGTTTATTATCTTTCGCAAGTTCCCAATTTTGCATTAGCTCATTGTTGCGAATTTCCGCCCACGCAGGGACAAATTTTAGCTGATGGTGCGGCAAAGCCTTTTATTATGAACGGAAAAATGTTTCGGCTCCATTTCCAGGTGACAGATTTGATTCTTAGAATGTCTTTATTATACCACATGTATGGATGGATAGCGACAGTTAGATGGACTACTTTGGGGTTAGGCGATGCGGTGGTGAAATTTCCCTGATTGGAATAACTGACTTCCATGGCGATTTCGGTTATGGACGGGTCGGTCTCTGTCAGCATTTTCACAGCGGTATTCATTGGAGTTGTTCAGATTTTCATTCCGTTAATCGGTGTGATGGTACCGTTGGTGGGGGACTCTCATGCTGGGGATGGGGTGTTGGTGTGTTTTTACCAGGCTGTTATTTGGGTTGTATGCGTATTTGGTCAGCGGCTTGGTTAGAGGTCTGCTGGAGCGTAGAATTAAAAAAAGCACTTTGAGTGGGCAGGTATCGCGTGATGCAGTACTATATTCTGATTTTGGACGCGATTCGGTTGGTTTTGTTTCTGGTGGATAAAAGATGGAGAGGGGCTGTCATCTACGTGGCCGTATTCGGCGGCAGTCTGCGGCTGGAGAGGGGAGCGTGGCTCCTTGTATTGACGCAGAAATCTGTGTCTGAGGTTACAGGGATGGTGGAGTATGCAAATCCGAGCAAATTTGCCGTGGTGTTCCTAGCGGCAATTCGGAAAAGCAGCTATGGAATTTCGAAGGTATCAGGTATTGGAGGATGGCCGAAGGCTATAAGGGAAACTGCCTGCCTTCTGTGTCCAGCGTGTAGTTTTTCTCATACAGAAGCTGGGACAGAGGGACCGCCTGATAGTTTTTCTTTTCCAGGATTGTGAGAAGACTGTCTAGGGCCTTGGGCGTGTACTTAGCGCCGACATGAAAATAGAGGATTGCACCGCTGCCAAATTGAGGGTGATTTAAAATTGTGTCGATAACGGCGTCTTCTCCCTGGTCTTTCCAGTCCAGGGAATCCACGTTCCAGGTGACTGTGGTGAGGCCACAGTCGGAAGCTGAGCGTATCACTTCATTGTTGTAGGTTCCGTAGGGAGGGCGGAAGAGCTTTGGGCGGATGCCGGTCAGTTCTTGGATTTTGTCGCTGGTAGTTCTAAGTTCCAGCAGGATTTCCTGACGGTTCAGGGAAGTGAAATCTTGGTAATGATCGCCGAGAACTCCTAGCTGATGTCCAGCTTTGGCGATCTGAGCGGTCTCGTTTGGATACCGGTCTGTCCAGGTGCCTGTGAGGAAGAAGGTTGCCTTGACTTGGTGAGAGTCCAGGATTTCCAGGAGGTTGGACAGCTCCAGACAGTTGCCGGCGGCGCTGAAGGTCAAGGAAAGCCTGGAATCAGATCTTTCAACGCTGGTGACGGGCAGTTCCATACCCGTCGCGTTGGCGCTGACAGAGACCATATCAGGCAGATAGCGGATGGCGCAGGCTGTGAGTATTAGCGAGAAAATCCACAGCAGGGAAGAGAAGATATGTTTTTTCACAATTCACACTCCATGAAAGCTTGTTTACACAGTATATGACAGGAATGGAGCGGCTATGCGGTGGATAGAAACGAAAAGCCTCTAAAAATATCTTGACATTTGAAAAAAGGGAGCATATAATTATAAAAAATTTCATCAGGATAAACCGATGAAGCGGAGATCAAAGCAATTATGCGCGCACAGAGAGTCCGGGAAGGTGAGAGCCGGGCCGAGATGCAGGTTGCCAAATGGACCGCGGAGGGCACAGTCAAAGGGGAAACCTGAGTATTCTGTGACGTGAAGGCATACGTCAGTTGCCAGGGATATGATAGTATCTTAGCAAGTGCGCAGAGAGTGTTCTCTGCGAATCAAGGTGGCACCGCGGAGTGGATTTTCACCCGTCCTTGACAGAAGTTATTTTCTGTCGAGGGCGGGTTTTCTTTTGTGTAATAAATAGTAAGAACTTACCATGCTAATGCACGAAAGTTCCCTCTTATTACACAAACGTTCCGCTAAGGAAGCGCACGCAGCAATGGGGAATTTCACCGTAAAGCAATGTTGCGGCGGCGCGCAAAGTGGGACGCGGCCCTCAAAGCTTGGGGGAAAGGGGGAGTTGAAGTAGACTTGCCCACTTTGTACAGAGGTGTGTTATGGTACGAATGCCGAACAGTGGCCAGCGGTCAGAACAGGAGGAGACCAAAATGATTCCAGAGCTGAAAGAAATTCGAGAGATTGCAAAAAAAGCAGATTATGGGCGGATTCCGGTGAAAAAGGAGATTTATGCGGACCGGTATACCCCCATAGAGGTGATGCGGACGCTGCGGGCGGCCAGCAGACACTGTTATCTGCTGGAAAGTGCCCATAAGGATGAAAAGTGGGGGCGGTATTCCTTTTTGGGATACTCGCCAACCCTGGAATTCACCTGCACAGACGGTAGGATGAGGATACGTTGGCTGTCGGAAGACCTGGTGACAGGGGAAGAGGAAATTTGTACCGGGACTCCCAACGGCAGAATCCGGGAGATTTTGAAAAAGTATAAAAGTCCGAGATTAGAAGGCTTTCCCCCGTTTACCGGAGGGCTGGTGGGATATTTTTCTTATGACTACCTGAAATACGCGGAGCCGTCTTTGAGAGAGAAAAATTTAAAGGGGGATTCTTTTCGGGATGTGGATTTGATGTTGTTTGACAAGGTGATTGTGTTCGATCATTATCGTCAAAAGCTTCTGCTGATCGCTGGAGTAGATCCGCAGGATGCGAAAAGCTCCTATGAGAAAGCGGCAAAGGAGCTGGAAGAACTGGAACGGCTGTTAAACAGCGGCGCAAGAGCGGATTTTAAACCGCTGCGGCTGGAAGACGAACTAAAGCCCGTCTATTCCAAAGAACGGTTTCAAGAGATGGTAAAGAGGGCAAAGTACTATATCCGCGAAGGGGATATTTTCCAGGTGGTACTCTCTAACCCACTACGGGCAAAGGCCCAGGGGAGCCTTTTTGATACTTACCGGGTGTTGAGGACCTCCAACCCATCTCCATATATGTTTTACTTTTCCAGTGACGATATCGAGGTAGCGGGCGCGTCACCGGAGACGCTGGTGAAGCTGGAAGATGGGATTTTGCATACCTTTCCTTTGGCGGGAACACGGCCCCGTGGTGAGACAGAACAAGAGGATAAGGCTCTGGAGAGAGAACTTCTGGCCGATGAGAAAGAACTGGCGGAGCACAACATGCTGGTGGACCTGGGCAGAAATGACCTGGGGAAGATCAGTCGGCTGGGGAGTGTAAAGGTGGAACAGTATCTGGGAATCGAGAAATTTTCTCATGTGATGCACATCGGTTCCACAGTAAAGGGACAGATCCGCCAGGACCGGGACGCACTGGACGCGGTCAGTGCGGTTCTGCCGGCAGGGACGCTCTCAGGAGCGCCCAAAATTCGGGCCTGCCAGATCATTCAGGAGCTGGAACAGGAAAAACGGGGAATCTACGGAGGCGCCATCGGCTATCTGGATTTCACTGGAAATCTGGATGTGTGCATTTCTATCCGTCTGGCCTACAAGAAAAATGGAAAGGTATGCGTGCAGTCAGGGGCTGGTATCGTGGCTGACAGTGTTCCGGAGCGGGAATTTGCCGAGTGTACGAATAAGGCGAAGGCAGTGGTACAGGCGCTGAGAGAGGCAGAAGGAGGCGGCTTATGATCTTATTGATTGATAACTATGACAGTTTTGTCTATAACCTGTATCAAATGGCAGGCAGTGTCTATGAAAAGCTGAAAGGCGGCAGTCAGGAAGAATTGATTGTGGTGAGAAGAAACGATGCAGTCACCATAGGAGAAATCGAGCAAATGGGGCCAAAGGCTCTGATTCTGTCGCCGGGGCCAGGAAGACCGGAGCAGGCTGGCATCTGTCAGGAGGCGATTGTGCATTTCGCCGGAAAGATACCAATCTTGGGGGTGTGTCTGGGACATCAGGCGATCTGCCAGGTGTATGGCGCAAAGATTACCTACGCGAAGGAGCTGATGCATGGCAAGACTTCGGAAATTCAGGCGGACACAGGCAGTCTTTTGTTCAGGGGACTGGAAAATCCAGTGACGGTGGCCAGATACCATTCGCTGGCAGCGGAGAGTCTGCCGGAAGAACTGAAGGCGACGGCTATGACCAATGAGGGAGAGGTCATGGCGGTGGAACACCGAAAGTATCCCATCTATGGGGTACAATTTCATCCGGAGTCAGTGATGACACCTCAGGGAGCAAAGATGATTGAGAACTTTCTTTTGGCTGGCGAAAAGCGGCCGTTAGGATGGAAATAAAAGCGATTCTAAGAGTATAAAATAGATGACAGGAGGACGAGACAATGATTCGAGAAGCGATTATGAAACTTTCCAGAAAAGAGGATTTGACCTATCAAGAGGCCGAAGAGGTCATGAATGAGATCATGGAGGGGCGGGCCACGGATGTACAGATGTCTGCATATTTGACTGCTCTGTCCCTGAAGGGGGAGACCATTGACGAGATCACGGCTTCAGCGGCAGGCATGAGAGCTCACTGTGTAAAGCTGCTCCACGATGTGGAGGCTTTGGAGATCGTGGGAACAGGCGGAGATGGGGCCAATTCCTTCAATATATCTACGACTTCGGCCATGGTGATCGCGGCAGGAGGCGTGCCGGTGGCAAAACACGGAAACCGGGCAGCGTCGTCGAAGTGTGGAGCAGCCGATGTGCTGGAAGCTTTGGGAGTAAAGATCACACTTCCGCCGGAACGCAGCGCGAAGCTTTTGACACAAGATAATATCTGCTTTTTGTTCGCGCAGAACTATCACATCGCAATGAAATATGTGGCGCCGATTCGAAAGGAATTGGGAATACGGACGGTGTTCAACATCCTGGGACCATTGTCGAACCCAGCAGGGGCGAATATGGAACTGATGGGAGTCTATGAGGAGGAGTTGGTGGAGCCGCTGGCACAGGTTATGGCGAAGCTGGGTGTGCACAGAGGCATGGTGGTCTATGGACAAGATAAGCTTGATGAAATTTCCATGAGTGCGCCGACGACGGTCTGTGAGATCAGAGACGGCTGGTTCCAGTCTTATGAGATCGCTCCGGAGCAGTTCGGCTATAGCCGTTGCAGGAAGGAAGAACTGACAGGCGGCACGCCCCAGGAGAATGCGCAGATTACCAGAGCGATTCTGGATGGAAGCGAGAAAGGGGCGAAACGCTGTGCAGTTTGCTTAAATGCAGGAGCAGCTCTTTACATTACCCAAAAAGCAGGTACAATAGAGGATGGAGTGCGTCTCGCTGAGCGGCTTATCGACGAGGGCCTGGCGCTGAGAAAGCTGGAAGAATTTATCAAGGAGAGCAACCGATGAATATATTGGAACAAATCGCAGAGAGGACCAAGGAGAGGATTCAAAAAAAGAAAATGATCTTTTCCCTTGCGGAGCAAAGAAAAGCGGCTGAGGAAAACAGCAGGTTGGCGCCGTCGTTCGCAGAAGCTTTGCGCCAGTCAGAGTTATCCTTCATCTGTGAGGTAAAAAAGGCGTCCCCGTCTAAGGGAGTGATTGCAGAGGAGTTTCCTTATCTGGACATTGCGGCAGAGTACGAACAGGCAGGGGCAGCCGCGATTTCTTGTCTGACGGAGCCGTATTGGTTCCAAGGAAGGGACCGGTATCTGAGGGAAATCGCCAGTCAGGTGGGGATTCCGGTGCTGAGAAAGGACTTCACTGTGGACGAGTACATGATCTATGAGGCAAAAGAGATGGGAGCGGCCGCGGTTTTGTTGATCTGCGGTATTTTGGACGATGGGCAGCTAAAAGCGTATGGACAACTGACTCAGGAACTAGGGATGGCAGCGCTGGTGGAGGCTCACAGCGAGAGGGAAGTGGAGCGGGCACTTCGGGCAAAGGCTCAGGTGATCGGAGTCAATAACCGAGATTTGCGGTCCTTTCAGGTGGATGTGGGCAACAGCATCCGGCTTCGAAAAATGGTGCCCAAAGAAATTCCCTTTGTGTCGGAGAGCGGGATACGAACTTCCCAGGACATGAGAGTCCTCTACGAAAACGGGACAGACGCAGTATTGATTGGGGAGACTTTGATGCGTGCGCCGGATAAGAAAGCGATGCTTCGAGAGCTGAGAGGGAAAATAGGATGACGAGGATTAAGATTTGCGGGCTGAGCCGGGAGGAAGACATTGCCAATGTCAATGAGGCAGGCCCAGATTACTGTGGATTTATCATACAGGTTCCCAGGAGTCGAAGAAATGTAAGCCCTGAAAGGGCAGCCGAATTGTCTATACGGCTGGACGGACGGATTACCCCGGTGGGAGTGTTCGTAAATGCCCCAGCCGAACTGCCGGCAAGGCTGGCGCGAGAGGGCATTATCCGCATGATTCAGCTTCACGGTCAGGAGGATGAGGACTATATTCAGAGGCTTCGCTGCCTCACGGATGTACCGGTGATTCAGGCTTTTTCTGTCGCCTCACGGGAAGATGTGCGCCGGGCGAAAGACAGCAGTGCAGACTATGTGCTGTTCGATCAGGGAGCCGGGGGGACCGGGAAGACTTTTGACTGGGGCTTGATCGGCAGTATGGACCGTCCTTTTATTCTGGCGGGCGGGCTGACCTTGGAAAATCTGACTGAGGCTGTAAAAAGGGTGCGGCCCTGGTGCGTAGATGTAAGCAGCGGAGTGGAGACAGAAGGATATAAGGACCAAGAGAAGATAAAGGCGGCGGTGGCTGCGGTGAGGAGGATGGAAGAATGAGTAAAGGACGTTTTGGCGTTCACGGGGGACAGTATATACCGGAGACCCTGATGAACGCAGTGTTGGAGTTAGAGGAAGCGTACAATCACTATAAGGTGGACCCTCAGTTTCAGGAGGAACTGTCGGAATTGCTGAATGAGTATGCAGGAAGACCGTCTAGACTGTATTATGCGCAGAGAATGACCAAAGATTTAGGCGGAGCAAAAATCTATCTGAAGAGAGAGGACTTGAATCACACAGGCGCTCACAAGATCAACAACGTGTTGGGCCAGGTGCTCTTGGCGAAGAAGATGGGCAAGACCCGAGTGATCGCGGAGACTGGGGCCGGACAGCACGGGGTAGCCACGGCCACTGCTGCCGCGTTGATGGGGATGGAATGTGAAATCTTCATGGGCGAGGAAGACACGAGGCGACAGGCACTGAATGTGTACCGGATGAGGCTGCTGGGAGCAAAGGTGCATCCGGTGACTGCGGGAACGGCGACCTTAAAGGATGCGGTGTCTGAGACGATGCGGGAGTGGACGAAGAGAATCTCAGATACCCACTATGTTCTGGGTTCCTGTATGGGGCCGCATCCGTTTCCTACGATTGTCCGGGATTTCCAGGCCGTAATTTCCAGGGAGATCAAGGCACAAATCTTAGAAAAGGAGGGGAGGCTGCCGGATGCAGTGCTGGCCTGTGTGGGCGGTGGCTCCAATGCCATCGGAGCTTTCTATCATTTTATCGAGGACAAGGACGTGAGACTGATCGGCTGTGAGGCGGCTGGTAGAGGGATTGACACCGCAGAGACGGCAGCGACGATTTCTACAGGAAGCCTGGGGATTTTTCACGGAATGAAGTCTTATTTCTGCCAGGATGAGTACGGACAGATCGCTCCGGTATATTCGATCTCTGCCGGGTTGGATTATCCAGGTGTGGGACCAGAACACGCATGGCTGTATGATACTGGGAGGGCTGAGTATGTGGCAGTCACTGACGATGAGGCGGTGGATGCCTTTGAGTATCTTTCTAGGACGGAGGGGATTATCCCAGCCATCGAGAGTGCCCATGCGGTGGCCTATGCCAGAAAGCTGGCCCAAGAGATGGGAAAAGATCAGATTTTAGTTATCAACGTCTCAGGCAGGGGCGATAAAGACTGCGCAGCCATTGCCAGATACCGTGGGGAGGAAATCTATGAGTAGAATTGAACAGGCATTTCAAAAGAAAAAAGCATTTATTCCATTTATCACTTGTGGGGACCCTTCTTTGGAGGTGACAAAGAAGCTGGTGTGCGCCATGGAAAAGGCGGGCGCGGATTTGATTGAGCTGGGAATTCCGTTTTCAGACCCCACTGCTGAGGGGCCGGTGATTCAGGCAGCCAATATCCGGGCTTTGTCCGCAGGAGTTACCACAGATAAAATTTTCAAGATGGTGGACGAGGTGCGACAGGAGTCTTCTGTGCCTCTGGTGTTCATGACCTATGCCAATGTGGTATTTTCCTATGGCATCGAGAGGTTTGTGAAAAAGGCTGTCGAGGTAGGAATGGACGGGCTGATTTTACCGGATGTGCCCTACGAGGAAAAGGAGGAATTTCAGGCAGTGTGCCAGCGGTATGGCCTGGCGTTTATCTCCTTGATCGCGCCCACCTCCCAAGAGAGGGTTTCTATGATTGCCAGGGAGGCGGAAGGGTTCGTCTACTGCGTCTCTTCTCTGGGGGTGACGGGCGTGCGTTCCCAGATTACGACGGACGTCGAAGCCATGGTAAAGCTGGTAAAGCAGTCCCGGGATATCCCTTGCGCCGTCGGTTTTGGAATTTCCACACCGGAGCAGGCCAGAGAGATGGCCCGGTGCGCGGATGGAGTCATTGTGGGAAGCGCGATTGTGAAACTGTGCGGGGAGTATAAAGAGGCTTGCATAGAGCCAGTGAGTCGGTATGTGCGTGATATGAAGGCGGCCATGGAACAGAGCTTTTAGAAACAGAGTGTGACAAAGGACTGGATACCTGTGAAAAAGAAAAGGTATCCGGTCCTTTGTTTTTGCTGCGGAAGGGACGCCATTTATTCAGAAGCTGTTTTAGAAGCCGGCACTTTCTTCTGCGGGGCAGGAAACAGTGGGCCAGTCCGCGGTTTGTCGCAGCTCTCCCTTTTTGCTAGATAGCATGGCAGGTGGATTTTCATGGGGAGAGTATGACCGCCGCAGATACGGTCGATTAAAGTTTTAGCAGCCATTTTGCCCATTTCTTCTACAGGAATATGTACGCTGGTCAGCATAGGGGAGAGATACTGCACGATATCGATATCATCTATACTAATTACAGAAATGTCCCTGGGGATTTTAAAGCCCCGGTCCTTGATGGCCCGAAGTGCTCCTATGGCAGTGATATCATTTCCACAGAAGACAGCAGTGATCTTAGGCTGCTGTTCCAGCAGCTTCAGCATACCGTCGTAGCCCCCTTTGGATGAGAAAGGGACAGCGGATACATAGGTGGAATCAAAGGGCAGAAGCTCTTTTTTCAGCGCGTCCCGGTAGCCGGTATAGCGGTTTTCCATGTTGATTTCACCCAGGTAGCCGATATGCTTGTGGCCGAGCTGTATCAGATATTCCATTGCGCACAGGCTTGCCCCGTATCCATCGCATAAAATTTGATCGTAATTGGCGTCGATTCCGTTCAGACCAGTATAAATTACATAATTGAAATGCTGTTTTAAAAATTTCAGTGTCGTCTTGTCGCATCTGCCCAGAATCACCACACCGTTTACGTTGTTGTCTAGAATAAGCCGAAAATTTTCAGATTTGGTGATATCAAAGGGCGTGAAAGAAGATTTTAGGATGTAATTCTGTTTGTAGGCTTCCACTTCCACGCTTTTCGCCAGGGTGGAAAAGAAGGGGTCGTTGATGTCTGTGGGCGTACGTGCAAACAGACAGGCAAGCGAGTGAGAATTCACAGAAGAATAGGATTTTCTTCGTTTCAGGTTCTGGGCGGCCGGGTTCGGCGTGTACCCGGTACGACGCACGATTTCCCAAATTTTTTCACGTACTTCGGGGCTTGCCGCCTTGGAATCGGTGTTGTTGATGACGCGGGAAACCGTGGAAATGGAGACTCCGGCTTCCAGCGCGATCTCTTTCAGGGTCATAAAAACTCCTCCTTTGTGTAAAATTACTATTTATAGAAATATAAAACTGTGAAAAAAGTACAAAAACAACTTCGCTATAATTATATTATAATACAAAATCCTAAGAAAGCAAACGTTTGTGTAAAATAGAGCTTGTTTTTGATTAAATAAATTGCTAGACTTTGTTTAGAAAATATAAGGAATAGTAATCAATATAAACAAAGGAAACTCAAAAAATAAAAACAGGAGGTTTACTATGAAGGTGATGAAGAAAGCAATTGCAACAGGTTTGGCATTTACGCTGGCGGCAGGAACGCTGGTTGGCTGCGGAGGCGGAGACAGCTCAGCAGACACAAAATATGAGCTGACGGTGTCCGGTATCGGAGGGAGCTTAAACTGGCTGCCCGTCTATATCGCAGAGGAGAAGGGCTGGTTTGAGGAAGAAGGACTGGCAATCGAGGATGCTTTGTTTACCAATGGACCAGTACAGATGGAATCTCTCTCCTCTGACGGATGGGACATTGGATGTACGGGAATCGGCGGTGTGTTTGCCGGAGTTTTAGGCTATGATGCTAAGATTTTGGGGTCCAGCAATACAGACGATGGAACACAGTATGTCTTCACGAGAAACGATTCTGATATTGTGAAGGCAGGACAAGGAAATAACAGCATTAACGATGAGATCTACGGAAGTGCAGAGACCTGGAAAGGAAAATCCATTCTTTGTAATACAGGGAGTGTTACCCAGTATGTGTTGGTGAAAATGCTGGAAGGCTTTGGTCTGACACAGGACGATGTGGAGTTTGTAGCTATGGACCCGGCGACTGCTTATAGTGCATTTATCGCAGGAGAAGGAGATGCTTGTGTTCTGACTGGAAGCGGTGGAACCTTCAAGATGCTTGAAGAAACAGATAAATATACAGCGGCAGCCAGTGGTCCATTGGTTGATTCCGGCTTGATGTGTAGCTTTGTGGCGAATAAAAATAGCTATGCAGACGAAGAAAAATATGAAGCAATGAAGATATTCATGAAGGTTTATTTCGAAACTATGGACTGGATGAAAGAAAACCCAGACGAAACTGTGACCTATTGTGTGGACATGAATGATGAGAACGGAAGTACCATGACGGAAGATACTGCGAGAAAATACGTGGAAGCAGATACTTATTATACTCTAGATGAAGCAGTTACTATGATGGAAGATAAAGCAGAGGGAACGGATATGAGCGTTATGGAAAACAACATGACGGATGTGCTGGACTTCTTCATCAGCGTTGGAAACTATACAGAGGCTGACCGTGAGAAATTTGCGGGACATGTGGACAGCAAGCTGCTGAAGGAAGTACAGGAGGGAGCTGGCACACAGGCAGAATAAGCAAGATTTTTTGTTTAGCGAATGAATTTCCGCCGGCATGGGATTAAGCCCCTGCCGGCGGACGAAAAAATAAAAGGAGACTGCTTGATTATGAAAGAGAAACAAAACTTAGAAGCGCAGCTGCAGTCCTGGCGTAATAAGCAAAAGAAGGAGAATGTAAAATATATTTTTCTCAGCGCGGCAGGCATACTTACCGTTCTGGTGATCTGGCAGCTTGCGGTAGTGACCGGCCTGGTGAATGAAAAGATGCTGCCGGCTCCGACGAAGATTTTGGACACATTGATCTATAAAATAGGGAATAAGGCTCCGGACGGCAATGTGCTGGGAATTGACATTCTAGCTTCCTTGCAGGTGGCTCTGTCCGGTTTTTGTGCGGCAATTATCATCGGTGTTCCGCTGGGATTGTTGATGGGCTGGTGGACTTACGCGGACCGTTTTATCCGCCCAATTTTTGAGCTTGTACGTCCAGTTCCGCCGATTGCCTGGATTCCATTGGTTGTTGTGTGGATGGGCGTAGGTTTGAAGGCCAAAGCGTTGATTATTTTCTTCACTGCTTTTGTGCCTTGCGTCATAAATTCATACAAAGGAATAAAACTGACAAACAAGACTCTGATCGATGTATCGAGAACATTTGGAGCGTCTAACCGGGAGATTTTCTGGAAGGTGGGAGTACCCTCCTCTCTTCCCATGGTATTTGCAGGCATCCGCGTGGCGCTCGGCAACTCTTGGTCTACTCTGGTAGCGGCGGAAATGCTGGCAGCGACAGCAGGTCTTGGATATATGATTCAAATTGGACGTACCGTTGCCCGTCCAGATATTGTAATCGTCGGCATGGTTGTGATCGGAGCAATCGGAGCAGTTCTCTCTCTGATTTTATCCCGTGCTGAAAAATATTTCCTTCGCTGGAAAGTAAACCGATAGGAGGGGTACAAGATGGATCAGATAAGCAGAAAGCAAAAAAGTATACATAATCTTCTTTATTGGGGACTTCCAATTCTGGCGGTTTTGCTGATTATCGTAGGGTGGGTCAGTTTTTCAGGAGTACATCCAGAGCTGATGCCGGCTCCCCAGGAAGTAGGGGCCCGTTTTGTAAAAACCTTTACGAAACCCATTGCTAAGGTAACTTTGATTGGTCATGCCTGGGCCAGCTTAAGACGAGTATTGTTGGCATTGCTGGTAGCCTGGGCTTTCGGTATTCTCTTTGGTATCTTAATCGGATGGAACAGGAAAGCTCGTGCGTTTTTTGGAAGTATCTTTGAGGTCATCCGTCCCATTCCGCCGATCGCGTGGATTCCGATTATCATTATGTGGTTCGGCATCGGAGAATTTCCAAAGGTACTCCTGGTATTTATCGGTACCTTTGTTCCTTTGGTTATCAATACTTCCGCGGGAATTGAGATGGTGGACAGAATTAATATCCATGTGGGAAAGATCTTCGGTGGAAATAACCGTCAGATTTTAAAAGATATCGTGATTCCCACAGCTCTGCCTTCCATCTTCGCGGGAATTAGAACTTCTGTGAGTTCCGGCTGGACAACGGTGCTGGCGGCGGAGATGTTAGGAGCAAAAGAAGGACTTGGTTCTTTGGTAACCCGGGGATGGCAGGGAAGTGATTTAGCCCTGGTACTGGTATCAGTCATTACAATTGCAATCATAGGAGCGCTGCTGTCTGTGATTCTGCAAAAGCTTGAAAAGGTGGTATGCCCATGGAACAATTAAATAAGAGATTGGAAGTAAAGGGACTCTCCAAAACATTTTTTGGAGAAAAAGGTTATTTTACAGCAATTGATGAAGTGAGTCTGGATGTGTACGACGGAGAATTTCTAGTAATCCTGGGACCTGGACGTTGCGGCAAGACAGTTTTACTGAATATTATATCCGGGTTGGAAGAGGCGACACAAGGACAGATTATTTATAACGGAAAAGAGTGGAAGGGAATCAACCCGGAAATTGGAATGGTTTTCCAAAAGCTGGCGCTGATGCCTTTTAAGACAGTGATTCAAAATGTAGAGTTGGCGCTGAAATTCCGAGGAATGGACAAAGAGAAAAGAAGAGAGATTGCCAGATACTACATCGAATTGGTAGGATTGAAGGGATTTGAGGACTATTATCCAAAGCAGCTCTCTGGTGGTATGCAGCAACGTGTCGGCATCGCCAGAGCTTATGCAGCAGACCCGAAGCTTTTGATTATGGATGAGCCTTTTGGAAAACTGGATGCCCAGACCCGTTATCAGATGCAGGAGGATTTGCTGAAGATCTGGGAGAAAGAAAAGAGAACAATTATTTTCGTTACCAATAATATAGAAGAGGCCTGCTATCTTGGGGACCGGATTATCTTGCTGAGTGATTGTCCGGCGAGAGTAAAAGAAGTGTATCCGATTGATCTGCCGCGCCCGAGAGATATGGTGAGCAAGGAATTTTTGGAACTGCGTACTGTGATCTCGGATAATACGGATTTATCTATTTAGCGAGTATGAAGTACAAAGAAAGGAGACAGCTATGCCTGTGGAAGATAACAGACCCATTAAGGTGGAAGTGAAAAATCTGACAAAACGATTTGGCGATCTTCTGGTTCTGGATAATATGTCTTTTAATATTCGAAAAGGGGAGTTTGTCTGTGTAGTTGGGCCTACAGGATGTGGAAAAAGTACCTTTTTGAATTGCCTTACCAGAATTCATATGCCAAGTGAGGGAGACTTGTTCATCGACGGTGTACCGGCGGACCCTAGAAAACACAATATTTCCTTTGTGTTTCAAGAGCCAAGTGCACTGCCTTGGATGACGGTGGAGGAAAACATCGCCTACGGGTTGAAAATTAAAAAGTTACCCAAAAACGAAATTGACGAGAGAGTCAATCAAATTCTGGATTTGATGGGCCTTTGGGAATTTAGGAAGTCTTATCCAGGAGAGCTCTCCGTGTCGGCAGAGCAACGTATTATCATCGGACGTTCCTTTGCCATGAGGCCAGATTTGTTGCTGATGGACGAGCCCTATGGACAGATGGACGTAAAAATGCGTTTTTATCTGGAGGACGAAGTGATTCGTCTGTGGAAAGAATTGGGAAGTACTGTGATCTTTATTACTCATAACATTGAAGAGGCGGTGTATTTGGCGGAAAAGGTTATGATTCTGACGAACAAGCCGGCCAAGATCAAGGAGGAGGTCATCATTGATCTGCCGCGCCCAAGAGATATCACCTCTCCGAAATTCATCGAATACCGTAACTATATTACTGACAAGATCAAATGGTGGTAGAAAGGACAGAAGGTGACAGCATGAAGGGAAATCGTCTGAAGGGAAAAGTTGCCGTGGTGACCGGGGCGGCTAGAGGGATTGGTTTTGGAATTGCCAGAAAATATGTGGAAGAAGGAGCACAGGTTGTGATCGCCGACGTTCTGGATGAGGGAGAACAGGCGGCCAAGGAACTGGGAGAGAGCGCTCAGTTTTATTGGATTGACTTGAAAAGCCGGGAGGCTATTTTTCAGATGGCAGAAGAACTGTATGAGAAATATGGTCATCTGGATGTTTTGGTGAACTGTGCCGGAATTGCGCGGCCTTGTCCTACTTTTAAATTGAAAGAGGAGACTCTGGATGAGGTGATCGCGATCAATATGAAAGCTCCTTTGTTTACTTGCCAAGCTGTAGGAAAATATATGAGAAAAAACGGCGGGGGAAGTATCATCAACATTTCCTCTGGAAATACTCGGATGATCAACGTGGGCAGAGTTCCCTACGGAATTACCAAGGGCGCTGTCAATCTTTTGACCCAGCAGCTTGGAGCTGAATGGGCCATTTACAACATCAAAGTAAATGCAATCGCTCCGGGATGGATTCGGACAGAGATGGTGGAGACTCCTTTGAAAAAAGGAATCCTCAATGAGAAGGAGATTCTTTCCGTATCTCCCATCGGCAGGTTTGGTAAGGTAGAAGAAGTGGCAAACCTGGCCTGTTTCTTGGCATGCGAAGAATCTGATTATATAGCGGGGCAGATTATTTTTGCAGATGGAGGCTGGAATACAGGCATTATGCCGAATGCGTTGGATTATATCAGAGAAAACGATAAGGAGGATTAAGAACATGAAAGTATTGTGTATTGAAAAGCCAGGCAGTCTGGAATTAAAGGAGTTTCCGAAACCAAAGGCCGTGCCCGGACAGGCAGTGGTAAAGATTGAAATGTGTGGAATTTGCGGTTCTGACGTGACAGCGTACAGAGGGGTCAATCCCACCATGAAATATCCCATTAACGGACTGGGACATGAAGGTGTGGGAATTATTGAAGAGATTGGAGAGAATGATAAGGGATTAAAACCAGGAGACCGGGTGGCTCTAGAACCCTATGTTCCCTGCAACCACTGCCATATGTGCAAAGAAGAGCGTTTCAACAACTGTGCAGATATCCGTGTCTGCGGTGTTCATAAGGATGGTATGATGGCAGAATACTTCCTGCATCCCGTGCAGTTATTATATAAGTTACCGGATGATTTGAGCTTTAAGCATGCGGCTTTGGTGGAGCCTTTTACCATCGGACTTCACGCAGCCACGAGAGCCAGAGTCAAAGCGGGAGAAAAAGTCGTGATTTTCGGAGCTGGAGTGATTGGGCTGATGGCATCTTTTGCTTGCATCAATTATGGGGCGGAGCCAATCTTAGTGGACGTGATTCAGGAACGTCTGGATTATGCGAAAGAACACGGGGTGCCGCACATTTTTAACTCCAAAGAAGGCGGCATTGAAGAGTACTTAAAAGAAGTCACGCAAGGAAAGCTTCCAGAGGCTATGATTGACTGTACCGGAGCTCCTGTGATTTTGGAGCAGATGCATAACTATGTGTGCTACGGCGGAAGAATTGCCCTAGTTGGCTGGCCACACAATCCGGTATCCATCAATACGGTGCGTCTGATGCAGAAGGAGATTGATGTGTGCCCTTCCAGAAATTCCAACAAGAAATTCCCGGAGGCCATTGAACTGATTCATGACGATAAGATTCCCACAGACGCAATGATTACCAAGATGGTAAAACTCGAGGAAGTAGAAGCGACGATTCAGGATATGATAAAAGCGCCTTCGGAGTATTTGAAGGTAATTGTGGAGATTTAAGCGGGAGGACAAGACAGATGCTGACGACAAGTTATGAAATGCTGAAAAAGGCCTACAAGGGCAGATATGCGGTTCCTGCAATCAATACCCAGGGAGGTACCTATGATATTATCCGGGCCATCTGCATGGCGGCAGAGGAGCTTCAGTCTCCTGTGATTTTGGCGCACTATGTGAGTACCGGGGAGTATTCCGGTCATGACTGGTTCTATGAGACCGCGAAATGGATGGCGGAAAAAGTATCCGTACCAGTGGCCATTCACCTAGATCACGGAGACAGCTTTGAGCGCTGTATGGAAATGCTGCACTTGGGATTTACTTCCATCATGTATGACGGTTCCAACTATCCTGTGGAGGAGAATGCCAGGAGAACGGAAGAGGTAGCGAAGGTGTGCCGGGCATTTCACGTGCCGTTGGAGGCAGAGATTGGCGAGCTGGCCCGCCTGGACGACCAGGGAATGCAGATAGGTTCTTCCAATATTGCAGACCCAGAGGTGGTCAAACAGTATTTGCAACTGTGTCAGCCGGATTCTTTGGCTATTGGGATAGGAAATGCTCATGGGTTCTATAAGGGACCGGTGGATATCCATGTGGAGGTTTTGGAGGAGTGCCGGAAATTTACGGAGATTCCATTCGTGCTCCACGGCTGTACAGGGATGGATGAGAGTTTGATACAGCGGTCGATTCAAAGTGGTGTGGCAAAGATTAACTTTGGCACCCAGGTTCGCTGTAAGTATGTGGAATATTTAAAACAAGGGCTTGCAGAGAAAAAAGACGGCGGTCATGCTTGGAAGCTGTCTTCTTATGCGGAGCAGTGTTTGAGAGAAGATATCAAAGAGATTATCCGCCTTGCAGGTTCACAGGGAAAGGCATAAAGCTAGTGATACAAGGGGCTGCTGCATAATCGCGGCGGATAGGGGAAGGAAATCTTCCCCTATCCGATCTTAATTCAGAATTTCCAGGGTCATCGTATAGCTTTTAGAAGCGGAGGTTACCAGGCGCTGCAAATGATTTTTGTGCTCGAAGAGGTCATCCTCATCAGAGCAGACAGCGGAGCCGTTCCAGGGCTCAATGCAGAGGAAGGCTGCGTCTTTGGAAACCTGAGTCCAGAAAGCGACGGTGTCGAAATCCGGGTACGAGGCTTTCAGCCCTTTTCCAGCGGGGTTCAGAAGGGAAACCTCATGTCCACAGGGACGGTCGAACCAGATGGCATCTGAGGAGAACAATTCACGATTCAAAGGAATGGAAGTGGCATCTCCGGGAAAAGGAATTTCCCGCTCCATGTCAAACTGTAGATTCTCTAAATCATAGCGGCGGTAGCCGTAGGTCTGAGGCTGAGAAAAGCTCAGTCTGTAATCCTCAAAAGTTTCTTCAGAAGAAAGAGGGCAGCGGATTCCAGGGTGAAGGCCGATACAATAGAAAATGCTGTCGGTATCCAGATTTTTTACGGTGAGCGTTAGATTTAAGATAGTTTCTGTAATCGAGTAACGGACTTGGAGCTGGAATTTATAGGGGTAGCACTGCTCAGGGAAGTCTTCGTGAGTCAGGGAAAAGGCGACAGAGTCGTCAGCCTGTTCGATGAGCTGAAATTCTGTAGACTTACAGGGGCCATGTTTAGGAATCTGATAAAAGGTTCCGTCGATGCAGGTGCCCGTATTCCGGCAGTTGCCTACAATCGGAAAGAGTATGGGAGAACAGTTTTTCCATACCTGGGGATTTCTCTGCCAGATATACTCTGTATCTTGAGAATCCTGAAAAGAGATGAGCTGTGCTCCGAGGCTGTCAATTTTGGCAGAAGCTTTGTCGCTTTTAATTTCAAGAATCATGAATAATACCTCCTTCATTCAACATGTTCCCAGTATACCGATTATCGCAGAATTTTACAAGAAATTGAAAACGTTTGCGTAAAAAAATGCAGCTATTCAGCCAGTAAGTTCAGATTCGCGGCTGCCGGGAAGAACAGACGGTGCCAAGGACGCAGCCGTCAGGAAAGAATCGGAGGAGGATTTCAGAAGATAGGTTAAAAAGAGATTCCAAGAATACATTTCAGAATAGGAGGAAGATTATGAGCTTAGTTTCGTTGAAACCGATTTTGGACGCGGCGGTTCAATATGGATATGGACAAGGAGCGTTTAATGTAAACGCAGTGGCTCAGGCCAAGGCTGTGATCGAGGTTCATGAGATGTTCCGCGCGCCGGCAGTTCTGCAGGGAGCGGACTTGGCAAATGGATTTATGGGGGGCTGTGTGGATTTTACAAAGGCCACCCTGGAAGATAAGAAAAGAGGGGCCAAAAGGATTGCGGACGCAGTGAGAAAATACGGAGAGAACGCCTCCATTCCTGTGGTACTGCACTTAGACCACGGAAGGGATTTTGATTCCTGTAAGGCGGCGATTGACGGCGGCTATACTTCGGTGATGATTGACGGCTCTTCTCTGCCTTTTGAGGAAAATGTGGAACTGACCAGAGAGGTGGTGAAATACGCTCACGAGAGAGGCGTCAGCGTAGAGGGCGAGCTGGGAGTGCTGGCTGGTGTGGAAGACCATGTGTTTGCCGCGGATTCCACCTACACGAATCCGCTGAAGGCTGTAGAGTTCTTTAAGAAGACTCAGGTGGATGCTCTGGCGATTTCCTATGGCACGATGCACGGGGCTTCTAAGGGAAAAAATGTGAAGCTTCGCAGACAGATTCCCATCGCAATCCGGGAGTGTATGGCCCATGAGGGAATCACGGGAGGACTGGTATCTCATGGCTCTTCTACGGTGCCGGCTTATATCGTAAAGGAGATCAACACCTTGGGCGGAGACATCCAAAATGCCTATGGAATTTCCATAGAAGAGTTGAGGGAAGCGATTTCCTGCGGAATCAATAAGATCAATGTGGACACGGATATCCGTTTGGCTGTGACCAGAAATCTAAAAGAACTCTTCTGTGGTCGTCCTCAGTTGAGAGAAAGTGCTTCGGTGGGAGATGTGTATCGGCTTTTGGAGGCCAATAAAGATAAATTCGATCCTAGAGTCTTCCTGCCGCCGCTTATGGATACGGTGATGTTCGGAGAAGTAAAGGACGAGGATACCCAGGCAGTGATGGAATGTGTGGAAAAAGGGGTCAAGGAAGTCGTAGGAACCCTGATTGTACAGTTTGATGCTTTTGGCAAAGCGCCTCTGGTAGAACGCCCGACCTTGGAAGAGATGAAGGAGTATTACAGGAAAAATGAAAAGTAATGTGTTAGTCGTACACGGCGGCGGTCCGACGCCGGTCATGAACGCTTCTTTGTATGGAGTTATAACAGAGGCGAAAAGGCATCCAGAGATTGAGTCGGTCTACGGGGCGATCGGTGGAATGGAAGGGATTGTAAAGGAGCAGCTTTTAGACCTTCTGACCTTTGAGGAGGAAAAGTTAAAACTGCTGCTTCACACACCGGGTACCGCCATCGGTTCTTCCAGATATCCGGTGACAGAAGAGGATTACCAAAAAATCCCTGAAATTCTGGAAAAATATAAGATCCGTTATATCCTTCCAAACGGAGGAAACGGAACCATGGATACCTGCGGGAAGATCTATCAGGCCTGTGTAAAACAAGGCTATGAGGACATCAAGGTGGTGGGGATTCCTAAGACGATCGACAACGATATCGCGATTACTGACCATACTCCGGGTTACGGCAGCGCCGCCAGATATCTGGCAGCTTCTGTGAAAGAGGTGGCAGCAGATGTCGCGTCCCTCCCGATTCATGTCTGTATCATCGAGGCGTTGGGAAGAAATGCGGGCTGGATTACGGCGGCCTCGGCGTTGGCCAGAGAAAAAGAAGGGGATGCCCCTCATTTGATCTATACGCCGGAGCGCCCGTTTAACCAGGAGGAGTTTTTGGAGGATGTCAAGAAACTGTATGATAAACTGGGCGGCGTCGTGGTGGTCGTGAGCGAAGGACTGAAAAAAGAGGATGGCACTCCGATTGTGGAACCAATTTTTAAGACGGACCGAGCCGTCTATTACGGAGATGTAAGTGCCTATCTGGCAAATCTGGTCGTCAAAAGGCTGGGTGTGAAGGCCAGAAGTGAGAAACCGGGGCTGTGCGGTCGCGCTTCGATTGCCTGGCAGTCCCTGATTGATAGGAGGGAGGCCCAGGAGGCCGGAGAGGAAGCTTTGCGCCTGGCATTGGAAGGACATACCGGTGTCATGGTGGGAATCCAGAGGGAAAAGACGGCGGACGGTTCTTATAAGACCCGCTGGATGGAAATTCCTATTGAAGAAGTGATGCTGCTGGAGAAGACACTTCCTGATTCCTACATCAATGATAGAGGAAACGATGTGACGGAGGAATTTGTCTCCTGGTGCCGGCCGTTGATCGGTGAGGGGTTTGACAAATATTTAAATTTTAAAGATTATTGGCAGGGGGGAAACGGAAAATGAAGCATATTTTTCTGAACTTGAAAAGATTTGACGTGCCCAGAGAGTTGGGTGGGGTAAACAGTATCGCCCCCATCTCAGAGTGGAGTTCTCACATCGTGGAACAGACGCAGGAACGGCTGGAACGATACAGGGGAGAAGATGTGGAGTTTGCTATGTTTTTTCCCGAATTACATATCCTGAATGCCAGGAAATCCATGAAAAAGGACAGCTTGATAAAATTAGGCTGCCAGGGAGTGCTGGGACAGGATGTGCAGCCAGGAGGAAATTTTGGAGCCTTTACGACAGGCAGACCAGCTGGGGCGATGAAGGCCGCAGGGTGTGAATATACGATTATTGGCCATTGTGAGGAGCGCAATTATCTGCTGGGAATTTTACAGGCCGCAGGCTGTGCGCAAAGCCAGACAGTGAATCAGATTCTGAACCAGGAGGTAAAAGCCGCGGTTGCCAGAGGAATGAAGGTGCTCTACTGCATTGGCGAGAAGAGCGAGGAGCAGGAAAACTGGGAGCAGGTTCTGGGAGAACAGCTGGAGATGGGGCTGAAAGGTGTGGATGCCAGTCAGGTGACCATTGCCTATGAACCGGTATGGTCCATTGGACCTGGCAAAGTACCGGCAGATAAGGAGTATATCACAAAAATAGCCAGATTTGTAAAAGAAAAGACCGGCCAGCTGGACGTGGTCTATGGCGGCGGCTTGAAACAGGAAAATGCCCGGATGCTAGCTTCTATCCCTGAGATTGACGGGGGCTTGATCGCGCTCACCAGATTCCAGGGGGAGATTGGCTTTTACCCGGAGGAATATCTGGAAATCCTGGATTTATATTTAATGTAAAAGGAGAATAGCGATGAGATTAGAATTCGAATATGGACATGGAACGATGCAGGCGGAACTTCCGGACAGTACCGATATTTTTATTCCGGGAGAGACGGTGAAAGACCCGGCTTATATTCCAGAAGACAAATTAAAAGAAGCGTATCTGGAAAGCCTGGCAAATCCCATTGGAATGCCGAGACTGTCTGAGCTGGCTCACAAGGGAACGACAGTCACCATTATTGTGCCGGATCGTGTAAAAGGCGGAGAACAACCCACTAGCCACAGAAAGCTGAGCATTGCATACATTCTGGAAGAGCTGTATGGAGCAGGGGTCGAGAAAAAGGACATTCTGTTTATCATTTCTAATGGTCTGCATCCGAGAAGCACAGAGGCAGACGCCAAAGCGCTTTTTGGGCAGAAACTTTACGATGAGTTCTGGCACACGGGACAGATTATCAGCCATGACAGCGAAGACCAGGAGCATATGGTAGACCTGGGAGTGACGGACAGAGGAGATCCTGTCTACATGAATAAGTTTGTCTATGACAGCGATCTGCCGATCTTAATCGGCCATGTTCAGGGAAATCCTTATGGAGGCTACTCGGGAGGTTACAAGCACAGTGCAACAGGAATCACAAACTGGAAAAGTATTGCCAGCCACCACGTACCTTCTGTCATGCACAGAAAGGATTTCACCCCGGTAAACGGAGGCAGTCTGATGCGTCATAAATTTGATGAGATCAGTATGCACATGGAGAAGAAAATGGGACACCCCTTCTTCTGCTGTGACGCAGTCTTAGATACCAATTCTCGCCAGATCGCCATCTTTTCCGGCTATGCGAAAGAGATGATGCCTCTGAGCTGGAAAGTGGCGGATAAGAGAACCTATGTACACTGGGCAGAAAAGAAATACGATGTCTTGGTATTTGGAATGCCTCAGAAATTCCACTACGGGGATGGCATGGGTACCAATCCGATTATGATGATGCAGGCTTTGAGCGCACAGGTACTTCGATTCAAACGCGTCATGAGTGAGAATTGTGTGATTCTCTGTTCTTCCCTGTGCAATGGATTCTTTCACGATGAGAGATGGCCGTATTTAAGAGAGATGTATGAGCTGTTCCAGCATGATTACATGAACACACTGCCGGATATGAATCGGTACGGAGAATACTTTGCGACTAACAAAGAGTATATCAGAAAATACCGCTTTACCAACGCATTTCATCCTTTCCACGGCTTCAGTATGATTTCCTGCGGACATATCGCGGAGATGAATACCAGCGCTATTTATATAGTAGGAGCACAGGAGCCGGGCTACGCCAGAGGTATGGGCTTAAAGACCAGAGCCACCTTTGAGGAAGCGCTCGAGGATGCAAAGAAGAAATTCGTGGGACAGGAGCCAAATATCCTGGCTTTGCCGATGACTTTTAAAAAAGCATCTGTTCATTTGTGTATGAAAAATCCTGAGGAAGACTGCATGGATGCCTATGGACACTGTCATCCTTGCATGGGATAACAACGGCCGCCCGCGGCAAAAGGACGGACTCTCAAAAAGAGTCTGTCCTTTTACTGTATAAGCTCCCGGACAACGGCTGGTAAGCTTGCCGAGACGCATAGACATTGGACGGGGCAACAGGTATGAGTGCGCAGGCGTATGCGCCGGAGTGCGAATGCCTGTCAGGATTGCGGGAGTGTAATGCACGAAGCAATCCGCAGCTTATACTTTTTGGAAGTGCCGCCGATAGGCGGCATGAGGGTTTATACGATAAGCTTATCCGATTGTTATAGGTGTTCACTTTAAGGTTGAGTATTTGGCTGACAGAGGGTATACTGAGGAAAGGAGGAATTTATCAATGGATGTACGGGAATTGTTAGAGGGTGTGAAAAACCAAAGTGTGAATATCGAGGAGGCAGAGCAGTACTTAAAGGAACTACCATATCAGAATTTGGGCTTTTGTCGGTTAGATCATCACAGAGCACTGAGAAATGGATTCGGAGAGGTTATTTACTGCGAGGGAAAGGCTACGGAGCATTTGGTCAAGATCTACCAAAGCTTTCAGGCCAGGAGAGAAAACGTGCTGGGGACGAGGGCGTCACAGGAACAGTACCAAGCGGTAAAGGCGGCTGTGCCGGAAGTTTTGTATGATTCCCTAGGGAGAACTCTGAAGCTTCAGTATGAGAAGCCGCAGCTGACAGGAGAGGTTGCAGTCTGTACAGCGGGAACTTCAGATATCCCGGTGGCAGAGGAAGCGGCGCAGACGGCAGAATTCTTCGGGACCTATGTAAACCGTATTTATGACGTGGGGGTGGCGGGAATTCACAGACTGCTGGAGAAAACCGAAGAGATACGAAGAGCCAACTGTGTAGTCGCCATCGCCGGTATGGAAGGGGCTTTGGGAAGTGTCGTGGCCGGATTGGTGGAGCGGCCCGTGATCGCAGTTCCCACTTCGGTGGGGTACGGAGCGAATCTTCATGGAATCTCTGCTCTGCTTACGATGCTGAACTCCTGTGCGGAGGGGCTGGCCGTGGTGAATATCGACAATGGATTTGGAGCCGGGTATATGGCGGCGCAGATCAATCGGCTGGGAGTCGAGGGAGGTAGAAGATGAACGTAATCATTTTGGCATTTTTTCTGGTGAGCATCCTCTCTTCCATTGTAGGCTCCATCTGTGGAATCGGCGGAGGGGTGATTATCAAGCCGGTGCTGGACGCGGTGGGAATTATGAGTGTGTCAAGCATCAGTTTTCTGTCCGGCTGCACTGTGCTGGCGATGTCCATCGTATCGGTCTATAAGAACCTGCGTGCTGGTAAGGTGAAACTGAATGTGAAGATTGCCACTGCTTTGGCTGTGGGAGCGGCCGCAGGAGGCGTGGCGGGAAAAGCCATGTTCCAGGGATTGAAGGATGCCGTCGGAGACGAAAATCTGGTGGGGATGGTACAGGCCATTGTTCTGATTGCCATTACGCTGGGAACGTTAATCTATACGGTTCTGAAAAACAGGATTAAGACAAAACAGTGCGATCAGATTTGGCTTTGTCTGGTCATCGGATTGCTGCTGGGAATCATGTCCAGCTTTTTGGGCATCGGAGGAGGACCGATCAATCTGGTAGTCCTTGCCTATTTCTTCTCTATGTCTACCAAGGAGGCTGCACTGAGCTCTCTGTACATTATCATGTTCTCGCAGATTACGAGTCTGATTCAGACGTTGGGAACCGGCACGGTGCCGGAGGTTAAGATTTCCTATTTTTTGGTGATGGTGATCGGTGGAATTGCAGGCGGTATGATCGGCAGCAAGGTGAATAAGAAGATTGACGAAGAGAATGTCAATAAACTTTTTATCGGCCTGATGGCTGTGATTATCGGAATCAACATTTACAATGCGGTGAAATTTGGGATTGTATAAGACCGAAGGTCTGGTGCTTAAAATAAAGTTTAGATGGTGAAAGGGAGAGTTCCGTCCCCATGTCAGGGAACGCAGATGACATGGAGACGGGAATCTCCCTTTGCTTTTGGTGGGGATGCACACAATGCTGCTGGAAACGAAAGATAAGTACAGCCGTGGGTACATATTAAAGGAAGCGATTCCTTTGAAATATGGTATGGTGGGTGACTTTTCTGTTAATGGGTTGACAGCTGTGGCGAAACAGACTGGGAAGGATGATGAGGAGAATGGTTTGGCATGTGTTATAAAAATTTCAGGTACAGAGAGAGGATTGGGGGTAAAACCATGTGACACTGATACGTTCATTCCCATAACAGCAGCGCTTCATTGTGGACGTATGCCTGTACTTGGTTTTGTCATAACCTAAAAGTGAAGCAGAATAAGAGAAGGAGAGATTCAAAATTGTTGCTTAAAGACTGTACCATAGCTAGGGCTGTAGAAAAATGGCGGAGGAATTTTTTAATGCTGTGTTAGATATGAATTTTGCTTTGTAGAAATATAACGAGGAGGGCGGCCTTTTAAATCTCTTTTCCTTTAAGGCTGCCCTCCTGTTTTTATGTGCTTATCTTAACAGGATAGAATTTCTGTTTCACGTACGTCTGGGCGCGCCGGAATGATGTGAAACTGCGTCCAGATTTTTTTTAACATGTTTTTTCTCTCTGTTTCCCAATATATTTGCAAGAGCAGTAGCTAAAGTTACATTGAGAGATACGGCAATAATGGATGGAATTGCAGCCATCGGATAGATGTCTGAGAACGCGGCGGCAATGCCTACCGATAAGCCGGAATTTTGCTCAGAAGATACTACCAATAATGCCAGTGTTTGCTTTCTGTTCAATTTTAAGACCTTTGCTAGTAGGAAAGCTCCTATTACCGCAATGAAGAAGCAAAGTGTGACTGCTAGTATAACGATAATAGAACTTATACTCAAAATTACGCTCTTATTTGGTGCGGTACTCACCGCGACAATAAGAATCAGAGACAGGGTAGAGATCAAACCTACCACGCTCTTGTAGGTGTCACATTTATCTTTGAAAATACTCCGCACAATCATTCCAAGTATTACAGGAATCAGCACAACGATCACAATGTTTAAGAACATGCTTATGAAGTCTATCTGTACCCATTCGCCGCCTAAGAGAAAGGTTAGAACAGGCGTGAGGACGGGAGCGATCAATGTGGAGATTACTGTGATTGCCACTGCGAAAGCAACTTCGCCTCCGGCGATCAATACGATGACACTTGCGGCAGTCCCCGGAGGCATAGTACCTAGGAGAACCAATCCGAAAGCAAGTTGGTTATCTAATCCAAGGACTTTGGCTACGAGATAACCCCCGAGAGCCATGAAAATAAATTTTCCGGTAACACCTAACAGGACGTTTCTGGGTCTTTTAAAAATTTCTATGATGTCTTTAAATTTTATAGACATACCTGTTCCGAACATGATGACAGCCAGTAGAAGATTTGGTACAGACAGATTATAGATTTTAATACCTGCCACTGGCAGAAAAATTTCTGGAATCACCAGTGCAATTAAAGTTGTGAAGATAATGACTAATGTAAGATTGCGGCTTAAAAAACTACTTACTGCAACTATTTTTTTCATTATTTTTCCTCATAATGTCTCAAAAAAAGTTCATTAATAATTTGTATTAAAAATTTCTGCGTTTTGATATACAAAATTTTTAAAGTGGCAGTAAACCATTTCCAAGAAACTTGTTATATCTAGAAAAACCATAGGGTATATGGTGAAGTAGCAGACTTTTTGAATCTAGCAGTAGATTTACTGCCTGTCAGATGGGATTCCATCTGACAGGAATAAATTTTTTTCTCGTTTATGCTATAAGTATAAATGCAGTAGCTTTCCTAAAAGACTGAAATATCAACTAACCTATGCATGGTTTTTACATACAGTTAATAAAGTCTTGGAATGTCTACATTTTTATTAAAGGAATATTCCTCTGAAGGGAAAACTCCACTTACAGTCTCTTCATGGAAGGCATTAAGTCCGTCAACCATTGCTTTTCTAATATGGGCAAAGTGTTTTACGAATTTTGGTTTGAAGTCTCCATACATATCTAGCATGTCTTGAGTTACTAGAACCTGACAGTCTACGTCCGGGCCGGCGCCGATTCCTAAGATCGGAATCTCAACAGCTTTTGAGAGTGCTGCTGCTACTACACTGGGAACGCACTCTACCACAATTGAGAAAGCGCCCGCTGCTTCCAGAGCTTTTGCGTCTTCGATCAGTTTTTTTGCACTCTCAGGAGTACCTCCTTGTACGCGGAAACCGCCAAGAGAAGTAGCAGTCTGTGGAGTTAAGCCAATATGTCCCATTACTGGGATACCAGCTTTTACCATTGCCGCAATTGTATCTTTGTATTCTACACCGCCCTCTAATTTTACACAGTCGCAGTTAGTCTCCATTAGAATACGATTTGCACTTGCGATTGCCTGTTCTGCGCTTATGTTATAAGAACCAAAGGGCATATCACCTACGATAAAGGTGTTTGGAGCGCCTAAAACGACTGGCTTGATGTGGTGAATCATATCATCTAAGGTGATACCTACTGTTGTCTTTCTTCCAAGCATTACCATTGCTAGGGAGTCACCGACTAAGATTACTTCACAATCGCTTTCGTTTACAATGCTTGCCATTGTATAATCATAGGCAGTCACATAAGCAAATTTCTGCCCCCTCTTTTTATAGTCTTTAAAATCTGCGATTGACATTTTTCTTTTTGCCATGTTTAAATCCTCCATATTCTTTTTTGTTTTTGAAAGTCAAAGCGGATATTTACAATTCGCTTTGATATTTGTGTAACCTCAATACCAGTGCCGTCGCTTTTTAAGGGGGAATATTTCCGTTGAAGGAAATTGATTTTTCCCTATGTCTAAATAACATTAAAGCAGGAACTTATATGATGGGGTTAAAAGTAGTATCTCTAGAAAAGTAATCGCTTAAGAAATACTATCTCTTTGAATTGAATTCTAAACCGGAGCATGAGATATGTCAAGAAAAATTTGGTTAAATATTCAAATATATTTATAATTAACAAAATTATTTTATGTAATTTGTATATTTTTTGACTTGGAATTCAATTGACTTTTTTAGAAATGGGAGGTATAGTGGATTTAGTGATAATATTTCTATGGTGAAAAAAGTTGTAAAAAGTAACTAAACATAATATGTGTGGAGGGAAATGAAATGAGTAAAAAGTATGTAGAACTTGGATATCCGATTTATGAAGGAATGCCTGTGTATCCTGGTTTGCCGGAAGTAAAGGTTACTTTAAGAGAAGACTTGGAAGCGGGTGCGGATTGGAATGGGTCTGTTCTTTCAATTTATCTGCATGCGGGAACCCATGTGGATGCACCGTGGCATTATATGGGAGGCAGCGCACCGGGAATTGATTGTATCCCGATTGACAGATTCTTTTATGAAAAACCTCTGCTACTAGATGTTCCGGCGAAGAAGAAAAATGACTTGATTACTGTCGAGCAGCTGTTAGCCTATGGAGATGAATTGTATAAAGCGGATTTATTGATTTTTAATACACATTCTTATGAGAAGAGAAGTGTGGATTTTATGGACTATGCAACGGGATTTTCAGCAGTTGGACCAGAGGCGGCAGAGTTTATCAGGGAGAAGCTTCCAAATGTGAAGGGTGTGGCTATTGATACTCTGAGCATTGAGAATATTGAGTTTGGACGGGAGAATGGCTTCCGTACTCATAAGGCATTTTTAGATCCAGATAGACCCAATAATACAGTGCTTATTTACGAAGATATCAATATTGCACCACTTATCGGACGAAAAATTGTAGGTGCCTGTTGTACTCCGCTGCGTATTACTGGCAGAGACGCCAGTGTCTGCAACTTAGTTGCCATTGTGGAAGAAGATTAAATTATATTGCCATTACACAGATATCTTGAAAGGAGTAAATTGACGTATGAAAATCACGATTGTTGGTGCCGGCTCTATTGGAACTCTATTCGGTTCTATTTTATTTCAGGCCGGACAGGATGTAACTCTGGTGGAAAAAAGACATGAGATTGTAGAGGCAATCCGAAAGAATGGACTTAAAATTATCAGAGGTGCAGATGAAAAAGTTTTGAAGATAAAAATCACTGAGAATATTGAGGAAGCTGCAAATCCAGATCTGATTATGTTCACCGTAAAATCCTATGACAATGTTACGGCAGCGAGAGATTGCCTGAAGATTATTGGGCCAAATACCACGATATTGACGTTGCAAAATGGTGTTGGAAATTATGAGACAATTGCGTCTATTGTGGGAGAAGAGCGAACAGTAGTGGGAACAACCACCTTTGGAAGCACTCAGTATGCGCCGGGATGTACTCGTGGGAGCGAGACCGGTTCAATTTCTATCGGTGAGTTCGCGGGTGGAATCAGCGAGCGCATTTCTACCCTGGCAAGACAACTGAGAGAAGGCGGCTTTGAGGTATTCGAAGTGGACAATGTAAATAAATTGATTTGGACAAAACTTGCAGTAAATGTAGGTATTAACGCCATTGGAACACTCTGTAATTTTGAGAATTTGTACACTTCCAAGATCGAAGAAGCGGGTCTTTTGCAGAAACAGGCTGTAGAAGAGGTCGCTGCGGTGGCGAAAGCAAAGGGTTTGGATCTAGACTACGATCATCTTTATCAGCATGTTGTAGATGTAAGCGAGTCTACTGCTAAAAATAAGTGTTCCATGTTGCAGGATGTGGAGAACAAGAACCTTACTGAAGTGCTTACTATCAATGGGGCTATTATGGAGGAAGGAAAAAAATTGGGGATTAGCACACCGATTAACTTTGTACTGACCAATTTAGTAAAAGCAAAAGAAACCTACCATCATAGATAGGAAAGGTTTGTGTTGTAAACATTTGGAGCATTGCAAAAAGTCTTGCATATTCTCAGAGAGATATGCAGGACTTTTTGATGTATGACAAAATTTCTACTATAAAAAGTTGTTCATGAGTGTGAGAGAGCGAAATTCCGTAATATAGGGAGGACTGCGAAAACAGACGAAAAGGATATGAATTCTGGCGGAGAAAAAGGTATTTTTTTGCTTTGCAGGTGATTCCTTGTTGATTCAGTTTGGCTAAATGGATATAATGATTTTATATGGAAGGCATACGGGAGAGTACTGTGCTAGGACGTAGGGAATGAAAAACTGTTGGCTTCGTCTTTCTGTATGCCAATGCTGTGTCTGGAAGAAAGGTAGAATACTATGACTGAACTTACAAAATCTTTAGGAGATACCGTAGCTGAAAAAATCAAAGAATCCATTTTTAGCAGGCGACTATTTGAGCCTGGACAGCAGCTTCCCAAGGAAGCAGAATTGGCTGCACGTTTTAATGTAAGCCGTACTGCACTTAGAGAAGCAATTAAAAAACTGGAGGCAGAAAACATTTTAATTATCAGACGGGGAGTGGGCACTTTTGTTTCAGAAGATTTCGGCCTTGGCATTGATACCAGTGGACTTTCCTATGAAGAGCTGCAAAGACAACTCTTAAATAACTGGTATGAGGCCAGGTTAATTTGGGAAGTTCCCTCTATGGCTTTGGTTGTGAAACATGCGACGAGAGAAGAGATAGAGGAGATTGAGAAAACTCAGGAGCATATAGAACAGTTGATTGCTCTTAACAGCGAGGAATTTCTTCAGTATGATATTTTATTTCATAAGCAGTTGACTGCCGCCACACATAATAATATTATACAGAGGATGGTTGAGAATTCCAGCGCTTGGGAGTGGTCTTATTATGTGATTTTGCAACATCGTCGCTCTCTTCATCCACATATGATGCGTAATTCTCGTGAGAGTCATAGTAATATTATCAATTTTTTAAAAGAAAGAGATGCAGAAGGGGCGGCTATGGCTATGAGGTACCATTTGGTAAGTGCTATGAGAGACTTAAAAAAGTAATTGATAGAGTGAATATTGCATTTGCAGAGGTACATACGTGATAAAATAGAGAAAATCGTTGCTATTGTTGAGAACATTTTGTCTGAAGAAGTATGAAAAAAATGGAGGCTGATGTCAGCCTCCATTTTGATGTATCGCTTTGGTTTTCCATTTTCCCCTGCGGTAGAAAAATGTGGTTAGCAGAGCTCCCAATACCCAGGAAATTAGCAGAGAAACCCATACGCAGGTATAATGCCCGTTGGGTAGTTCAGGTGTTCTGGTCAGATAGGAGATTCCGTAGGCAATAGGGATGCGGATGATGACGGTCGTCACAATGGAAATCCACATGGGGGTCATTGTGTCGCCGGCTCCGCGCATGACGCCAGAAAGACTCTGGGTCACACCCATGGCGATATAGCCGACAGCCAAAATCATCATAAGTTGATAGCTGAGATTCACCAGTTCTTTGGTGTTTGTAAAAATACTCATCAAGGGTTTTCCGAAAAGCAGAATCAACAATGTGATAACGGCCGAAGTTCCCGCTGCGATCAGGGTTCCCTGGCGGGCGCCCTGAGAAACTCTGTCATACCGTTTGGCACCTACGTTCTGACCAGCATAGGTCGTCATGGCGTTTCCAAATGAGAAGTTCGGCATCATGGCGAAACCGTCCACGCGCATGAGGATGACATTTGCGGCGATGACCATCTCTCCGAAACTATTGGTCAAGGACTGCACTACAACAAGAGCCATGGAGAAAATCGCCTGTGTCAGCCCGGAGGGAAGGCCAAGCCGAATCATGGTGAGGCTGTGTTTGCGGTTCAACCGCAGGTAGCGCGGTCCCAGGTCGAAGAGGGTCCTCATTCTGCACAGTTTCCACAGGCAGAGGATGCTGGAAGTAATCTGGGCGATGATCGTTGCCAGAGCAACACCGGGTACTCCCATATTTAACTGGGTTACGAAAAAGATATCCAGTATGATATTGATTACCGTGGCTACCAGCAGGTAAACCAGGGCAGAAAAAGAATCTCCTACGCCTCGGAGGACACCAGACAGAATGTTATAGTAGGCCACGCCTGCAATTCCTAGCATCATAATTCGAAGATAGGAGGCACACCAGTCAATGATACTTTCTGGAGTGTTCAAAAATCGCAGCAGCGGCATAGTCACCAGAGAGCCGATAACCATAATGATGACGGTTGCAATAGCTGTCAGTGCGATACAGGAACCAATAGTTCTCGACAATTCTTCCCGCTGTCGCGCACCGAAATACTGGGAGACCATAACGTTTGCCCCCACGGAAATTCCGATGAACAGAACCAGAAGCAGGTTTAGAACCGGGTTTGCGCTTCCCACGGCTGCCAGCGCGTTGTCTCCGATGAAATTTCCTACCACAATGCTGTCTACGGTATTATAGAGTTGCTGAGCAATATTTCCGATCAACATGGGAACCGTGAAGATAACGATTTTTTCCCAGGGCCTTCCGGAAGTCATATCGGAAGGCGCAAATAAAGTTTTTAGTTTCATAAAATTTCCCCTTTATCCCCCAAAATAAGACTACACCTAGAACAGATGGAGTCTGTCTACGCAGTTGGTATCTAATCTTATTATAATGCCTGTGGCGACAAGAATCAATGTAGTTGTTTTAATAAGTGTCCGATCTTTAAATCTCTGTTTTTCATTTTGAACTAGAGCGGAGTTTTTTGTTTGTTGGAGATTTCTGAAACCTTTGTTTTAGGTTTTGCTAATAAGATGCTCGAAAGGACAAAAACGCTTTCTAAATAAAACTTTGTAAAAACAATCTTTACGTTCCGTTTCTTGTTTTGTTCTTTTGTAAGAACTATAATGGAGTCATTAGAGGCGCAGATATAGATTATATGACGGCAAAAAGCCAATAGACCGGTGTGATAAGCAGAAAGGAAAGGCGGTATGTTTTATGGCAAACATTTTAATTGTCGAAGATGAAAAGAAAATGCAGGAGATCATTGTCGAATATATGCAGCGTGGCGGACATATCTGTTTTACGGCTGATGATGGAATAGATGCTTTGGTGGTGCTAAAAAGCAATCCGATGGATTTGATGATACTGGATATTATGATGCCAAACCTTGATGGCTTTTCGGTCTGCAAAATAGCGAGAGAGATGAGCAATCTTCCCATCATCATGTTGACTGCGAAAGGGAGTGAAGATGACAAACTGAAAGGTTATGACTTGGGTGCTGATGATTATATGACAAAGCCATTCAGCCCAAAGGTACTTTTAGCAAAGGCAAATGCTTTATTACGACGTTCCTCTTTACTTCCGGCAGATACCATAAATGCAGGAAAAGTTTCTCTTGTTCCTGCCTCCCATAAAGTTTTTGTGAATGGAAAGGAAATTGTGTTGACTCACAAGGAATATGAATTGCTTTATTTTTTTATGGTGAATCCCGAACAGATTTTCAGCCGCGAACAGTTGCTAAATAGGATATGGGGGTATGACTTTGAGGGAACGACGAGAACAGTTGATACACATATCAAAACCCTGCGCCAAAAGTTAGGCGATGAGGGAAAGCATATTGTGACACTGATTCGTTCCGGTTATAAGTTTGAGGTAGCGGTATGAAGATTTTGGAAAATATAAATATCTTTTCATTACGCAAAAAAATCCTGTTGGTCTCTAAATTGATTGGGATTGTTTTGATTGTTTCTTATGTGTTATCCGGGTATCTGCCTGTAAGTACAGATGTTTCTTTTGTGATCTGGCTGTCTTTTGTAGTTGTCTTGACTTTGGTGATTGACTTCACTATGGCACATTTCATTTCAAAACCTGTTTCGGAGTTGAATGAATCGGCTCGAACGATGGCGCGATTGGACTTTACTCACCCATGCAAAGTAACAAGCCATGATGAATTTGGTGAATTATCAAAAAGTCTGAATATCATGGCGGAAAATTTGCAAAAGGCATTTAGAGAATTGGAAGTTGCTAATGAAAAATTAATGTTGGATGTGGAGCAAAAAAAGCGTCTGTTAGCTGAAAGAAAAGAATTGGCAGATAACCTGTCACATGAAATGAAAACACCATTAGGAATTATTCGGGCTTATGCTGAGGGGTTGCAAGAGGAAGCGAATGAGGCAAAAAGACAAAAATATTTCGAGATCATTGTTGCAGAGACAGAACGCATGAGTAATCTGATCACGACTTTACTTGATTTGTCTGCACTGGAAAATGGTGCCTCACAACTTCGCCCGGAACGTTTTGATTTTGTTGAATTTCTAGAAACGGTTGCTGGACGTCTGCTGATCGATACCCCGGATGCCGATTTTAGTCTGCAATATGAATTGCCGGGGCATCCGGTTTATGTGTGGGCGGATAAAAGCAGGATGGAGCAAGTATTGGATAATTTGATTGTCAATGCAAAACGAAATGTCTATCCAGGTGGTGTTTTGAAATTGTCTTTGAAGAAAAATAGCAATCAATTGGATTTCTCCATTTTTAATCAGGGGCTTCCAATCTCACAAGAAAATTTGTCAAAAATTTGGACGAAGTTTTATCGTGATCAAAATTCCAGATATAGTGGCTCGGGATTGGGGCTTGCGATAGTTGCCCAGATTTTATCCATGCAAAACTTACCCTATGGGGCCGAAAATCAACCAGGAGGCGTCGTTTTTTACTTTTCTATCCCTTCTATAAAATAAGAATTCATCTCTTGTGGAAAGGCTTCAATTTCTGAAAAGAAATTGGGGCTTTTCTTTTCTTCTGTTCCAAGAAGATTTCACACCAACTTCACAGCAACCTCACATCAATTTCAACGCATTTTTATACTTTTACCTCAACAAGAGAGCATGGCTCTTAAAATAAAGGAGGTAGCGCTTATGTTTTTAGGTTTGGAGTGGTATTGGTGGATGGCTATTTTGGCACTACTGGCGGTTTTGATTCCGTTTAAGGTTAAGTTTGTAAAATGGTGGAATAAGTGTCAGCAAGGAAAGGAGCAACACGGGAAATGGGGGGGAAGAATGATCGAAGTCAAAGATTTGACTTTTTCCTATGGAAAAAATAAGCAGGCATTACACGGCTTGACTTTTTCTGTACGGGATGGAGAAATTTTCGGCTTTTTAGGACCAAATGGTTCCGGTAAGTCTACGACCCAAAAGATATTGACCGGTATATTGAAAGGCCATGGCGGAACGGTATCTCTGTTTGGAGAAGATTTGCAAAATGCGCATATGCAAGAGGTCTTTCAAAAAATAGGTGTCCTGTTTGAATTTCCTTATCTGTATGCTAATTTGAGTGCTCTTGATAATCTGCGTTACTTTGCTTCATTTTATCCCAAGGAGCAGCAGCGAGACGTGGAAGAATTGCTTGATGAATTGGAGTTTAAGAGGGATTTTCTGAAAAAGCCGGTGTCCTCCTATTCAAAGGGGATGCGCCAGCGCGTTAGCATGGCGCGAGCCTTAATCAGTAATCCTAAACTTCTATTTTTGGATGAACCGACCAGCGGCCTTGACCCTGCTGGAGCTGTGCTTTTTCGCAAAATTATAGAAAAAGAGCGGAAAAAGGGAACAACGATATTTCTAACGACTCATAATATGCTTGACGCTGATCTGCTTTGTGACAGGGTGGCATTTATCTCAAATGGAAACATTGTGGCGCTTGATGCGCCGAGAAACCTGAAAGAGAAAAACAGCAATCACAGCATTATCATAAGTTATCTGTATCAAGGCAAACGGAGCGAACAGACGATGGAGGCTTCTGAATTGAAAGCGAGTATCCCGTTTGCATATGACGAGCTGATCAGTGTTCATTCCCAAGAGCCAACTTTAGAGGATGTGTTTATCCAATATACAGGAAGGAGACTGTCTTGATGTGGAAAAACCTTTATTCTCTGGTGAAAAAAGACTGCCGGATGATGGTATCGGGAAAATTCTTTTTGGTGGCTTTCGGATCGTTTCTGATTTACACCTTGTTTATTAACTTTGGCTATCTGAATTTGATGGAAGCTGAAATTTATAATGTTTATCTCTACGACCCGTCTGGAACACAGACAGATGTTTCTCCACTGGTTCATTCTGTATCTTCGCCAGAAGAATTAATAAAAGCCATTGCAAAGGATACAAGCGGCGTGGGAATTGATGCCTGTGATGGGGAACCTAATGTTATACTTTACGAGGTTACGGAAAAAGCAGACCAACACAGAGTAGACTATGCGCTGTCATTACTGCACTCTGATGGAGAATATATGCCGGAAATTGTAGGCAACAATACTCCTGAAATGAAGCAGCGTAAGGAAATCACTTGCGAATTGTTGTTTATTGAGATTGTCGCAGTAGGATTTTTGGGAATTGCGTCTGTTTTATTTAAAGAAAAACAGATGGGCGTTATTCGCGTCCATGTAATCATACCCTTGAATAAGAATCTGTTTGTTTTTTCCAAAGTTTTTCTTTTCTTGCTGACAGATTTAGTATTTGCTGTCTTAATGACCTTGTTCAATATTGGGATTTCGGAGACAAAAAGCATTTTGCCAGCGGTTTTAATACAAACGGCAATCCTTTCTTTGATTGTAGCGTTTGTGGGCTTTGGCTGTGCGATGCTGTTAAAGGATTTCAAACAATTTTCGCTTGTATATCTGGTGACTGCGCTATTTGTGGTAACTCCTATTTTTCTGGCAGCAAATACATCGGTAAAAGTGACATGGCTTGCTGTTCATCCGTTTTATCATGTATATATGGGGTTGAAAAACGCATTTTTTGGTATGCCAGTAACTAACCCTGTTTATTATATCTGTGTGGTATGTACCGTTATTGTATTCTTTGGAATGGTTAATCTGGTGTTCCGTAAAGAAATGGGAAGGGAGGGCTGACAATGAAAGGTTTGATATATCAGCTTAAAAATGTCAGGAAAGATAAGTTTTGTGTCATGTCTTTTCTCCTGCCTATTTTGGTTGCTATAGCACTCAATGTTATTGGTTCTATTGACCTTTCCTCTTTGGGCGAATTAAATTTTGGTGTGGTTACCCAAAGTAGCACATCGGAAATGAAAGTCTGGCTGGAACGATATGGTACTGTTACGGCTTACCAAACGAGAGAGGAGTTGATTGCAGCGATCAATGACCCTTCTACCAATCTGATTGGTGTAGAACCTGATGGGGATAGTATAAAGACTGTCATATCTGGTGACGAGTTGTCAGTATTTTATCAGGCTGCAAGTACACTCCCAGATCTCTACAGGCGGCGCGGAACAGAAGTAGTCAACATACAAGTTTTAGAACAACCCGACTTAATGGCAGGCTATCAGAATATTTTTATTGCTATTACCTTGATTGTGGCAATGTTTATGGGGTGTACTTTTAATGCCGTGAATATCATTTCTGAGAAAGAAGATGGAATTGCTCTTATCAATGAAATCCTGCCCATATCCTCAAAAGAATACATTGCCCAAAAGATTTTTATTGGCTTTGTGTTTGGGTCTATATCTGCTATTCTCACAGCGATATTTTGTTTTAGACTGTCCCCTGTGGAGGTGCCAGTTATGTTAATCTTGATTATACTTTCCGCTTTTGTGTCCGCTCTGATCGGACTGTTTGTAGGCTGGGCTTCTGATGACCTGATGGCAGGCGTAGTTTATATCAAAATTGTTATGATTGTATTTATGGCTGTTCCTACTGTGAGTTATCTGGTAGGGAAGGGAAACAAAATCTTTTCATATTTGTGTTATCTTGTTCCATCTAGTGCAACGTTTGAGGGAATTATGGGATTGGGAAATGGTAACATAGCAATCGCTCGAAAAGATGTTATCATTCTTGCTATTCACTGCGTCTTTTGGCTTTTGCTCTATTTAGCCCTGTCTAAATACCGGAAAAAGTATAATAACTTAAATCAAAAGCAGCATTGAAGTATAAGGTCGGCGTACATAGCCCTGACTTTTCACTGTTCTATGGATTAGAGTGAGAAGATATCGTACGTTTTTGATGAATATGGAGAGTGCTTTCGGCTTGATGTTTCAAAAACATAAAATAATTGCCGATGGTGATCTAGTCATAAACGTAAATTTGAAGAGATGATAAATACTGAGAGTGGGAAAGAAATACTTTTCATATGGGTAATCGTTTAGAAAATGGTCAGAGAGCTTGCTGGCGGCAGGCTCTCTGTTAATAAATGGCTGTAAAATCTGAATCATAGTTTTATCGAACAGACAGTTATAAAATATGAATGTTAGAATGATTATAGTATTCCACATAAAAGTAGGTGGACTTTATTATTTTTGAGCTGTATCAGGTATCCACAATGGATATCCTGGTTATGCTCTTTTTTTATCTTATATTTTGGATACCGTTTTTTCTAGTCTATTTAGGAGTGTTGTTTTTGCTGCTTGCGTAGTTTTCGTATAAAAGGTCAATATTTATGCCCGGATTGTATTGATAGTGCTTATCCAGTGCCTGCTGAACGGTTTCCATATTTCGTGAGAGCAATGCTTGAATGATTTCTGACTGGTAAGCCTGTGACTCCTCCAGAGACACGTCATCCCAGGATGGATAGGTGGCATTTAAAAATTCAATGCTTGTCGAATATACGGAATGTATGGAAGCCTGAAGGTATTGCAGGAGTGGGTTATCAGCCAAAGAAGCGATGAGAGTATGAAATTTTACATCAATTTGCTCGATTTCTTTGGTTGATCTTGCATTTTCGATTTCTATGAGCAGCTCTTGTAATTGTTTTTTTGTCTCAGGGTTATTCTTACGGATGATATTGCGCATAATTTCCAATTCTAACGCATAGCGGAGACTGGTTAAATCTTTTAATTTGCAATGGTCTAATACGAATACCAAGGAGAGATTGTCTGTCAACTGTTCTTTGAGATGGTTTACAATATAATTTCCTCCGCCATGGCGGGATTCTAATAGGCCGATGGTTTCTAAAGCTTTTAAAGCCTCTCTTACGGAAGCACGGGACACTTGATACATTTCAGAGAGATCTCTTTCAGAGGGGAGCCTGTCACCGACGATCAATTCCCCGTCTAAAATTAACTGTTTAATCTGATCTACTATGTATTGATAATTGTTTTTGTTATGAATTGGTTCGAACATTTTTATATCCTCATATTCTTTTCATTTTTATTTTTCAGATATATAGCTTTAAAGAGAAATCACGGTTTGTTACTTTAGGGTAACAATAGGCATGCTTCCTTACAAAATCATATCATAGCTTGATTCAAATGGAAAGTCAACTATTCTTAAAAAGAATACTTGCATAATAAATTATCAGAAATTTTGTGAATATAGACGAAAAAGAAAAATAATATTGACGAAAAATAGTGAATATGATAGGTTTAAATTAGTCTAATGGTAAGACCATCAGACCATAACGAGAGTGATAGGAATATCTGTATTAAAAAATTGAAGGAGGATAATTCGTATGAGCAAATTAATCATTGACGGGAATCGCTGTAAGAGCTGCGGATATTGCATTGCAGCATGTCCTCGTGACGCGCTTTCTTTTTTTAGGCAGGAAGGAAAATTATACGATACAGTCAGAGTGGATGATGAAAAATGTACTTGCTGTGGTTCTTGTTACCGAGTGTGTCCAGACTATGTGTTCGAAATAGTTGAAACAGAAGGAGGTGCGCAGGCGTGAGTGAAAAAGTATTGATGAAAGGAAATGAGGCTTTGGCAGAGGCTGCTTTGCGAGCGGGGTGTCGCTTTTACAGTGGCTATCCTATTACACCACAGACGGAAATACTGGAGTATTTATCTTGGAGAATGGACGAGGTCGGAGGAGTATTTGTTCAGACAGAATCTGAATTGGCCGGAATTAACATGTTGATGGGAGCTTCCTGCGCTGGGGCACGAGTTCTGACAAGTTCGGCCGGTCCTGGATTTACACTAAAGCAGGAAGGAATTTCTTATCTGTGTGCCAATGATATACCGGGAGTTATCATTGATGTGATGAGAATTGGTTCTGGCCTGGGGGATATCTCACAAGGACAGGGAGATTACTGGCAGCTTACTAGGGGCGGTGGTCATGGAGACTATCGGACGATTGTTTTGGCACCGGCTTCGGTACAGGAAAATGTTGACTTGATGCCGTTGGCATTTGATTTATCAGAAAAGTATCGTCATCCGGTATTGATTGGGTCGGACGCAGCAATTGGCCAGATGATGGAAGGGGTAGAATTACCAGAATTCCAGGAAGCATTTGATATTGATACTTATGACTGGACCTTGAAAGGCTGTAAAGGAGATGATCTGCATAAGACAATTCAAAATGTGTTCTATACGGATTTTGATTATCCAAAAACTCTTCGTGCAAGATACGCGATGATAGAGGAGAAGGAGCAACGTTGGGAAAGTTATCAGACGGAAGATGCACAAATCATTCTCGTGGCGTATGGGTGCAGCTCCAGAATTTGTAAAGAAGCTGTGGAAATGGGGCGTGCGGAAGGCTTGAAACTCGGACTCATAAGACCGATTACACTTTGGCCGTTTCCAGTAAAAGCGTTTGAAAATCTGAAAAATGTGAAGAGATTTATATCCGTGGAAATTAATATTCTGGGCCAAATGGTGGATGACGTAAAATTGGCGACAGGTTGCCGGTATCCAGTGGGATTTGTGGGCTCATTCTTTGATGTACCTGAACCAGATGATATCCTTGTCGAAGCGAGAAGAATTTTAATGGAAGGACAGGAGGGAAAGTAGATGAAACTTAAAAAACCTGACAGAATAGGTATTTTGCCAGAGACTGGGTTTTGTCCTGGCTGTGGGCACGGAGTGGTTAGCCGTTTAGTAGCCGAGGTGGCTGATGAATTAAACATAAATGAAAAATTGGTGATAACACATGATGTTGCCTGTGGTTACATTGGCGCGGCGATGATGCGGTTTGATTCGATTGTGTCAGCACATGGACGTCCGATTCCAACGGCAAGTGGATATCAGAAAGTTCGTCCTGATAATATTGCCTGTGCATATCTGGGGGATGGGTCTGCGTATTCCATAGGTGTTGCAGAATTGATTCATGCAGCACTGCGAAATGATAATATAACGGTTATCGTTGTAAATAATACTGTTTACGGAATGACCGGAGGACAGATGGCTCCGACTTCTTTACCGGGAGAAAAGACAATGTCTTCTGTATATGGAAAAGATCCCGAACGTTACGGAACTTTAAACGTAGTAGATTTGATCGGCAAACAGGAAATTGCCTATCTTGCAAGAGGAGAAATTTACGATGTGGTAAGCACTGCAAAAGCTAAAAAAATGATCAAAAAGGCGTTTGAAAATCAAATGGAAAAAAGAGGTTTCAGCTTGGTAGAGGTTCTGTCACCATGTCCAACAAATTTACATATGACACCATTGAAGGCAAAAGAATATATGCATACAGAAGCGAGAAAATATTTCCCATTGGGTGAATTTATTGATGTGACAAAGGAGGGGTCCAAATGACAGGAATGATATTTTCAGGGTTTGGCGGTCAGGGGATTTTGACGACAGGAATGATTGCTGCAGAAGCCGGTATGAAATTGGGAATGAATGTGACTTGGTATCCTTCTTATGGTTCTCAGATGCGAGGGGGCACGGCGAATTGCAGTGTAAAATTAGATACGAAAGACATCGCAAGTCCGTATGTAAAAGAAATTGATATTTTATGTGCGATGAATGCGGCTTCTGTGGATAAATTTCAAGGGCATATGAGGCCAGGTGCTTTGCTTTTAGTGGATGCTGGGGCAGTACCAGAATCTCATCCGGTGAGAGAGGACGTACAAGTAGTACGAGTTCCGGTCGCTGAGATAGCAAATGAATGTGAGAATCCTAAGGGCGCGAATTTGGTAATGTTGGGAGCGATTGCGGCACACACGGATTTATTTGAAGTTGAGACACTTGCAAAGTTGGTGGACGAATTCTTCGCAAAAAAGGGAAAGACAAATCCTAAAAATAAATTGTGCCTGTTGGCAGGAGCAAAATGTGAATAGACCTGCAGAAGTGAATAAAGGAGTGAAGAGAATGAACGAAGGAAAAAAGAAATTTCCATGGTTACCTATGTTTGCATTAGCGTTTGCCTATGCAACAGCTTTTAATCCTCCGTATATCCGATATTTTCTGTATGATTCCATGATCGAGGCAATGGGATGCAGTAACGTACAGCTGAGTTTCCTGACAACCGTTTCTGTTATCACAGCATTTATCAATTCGATTCCAGGCGGCTGGGTGGCAGACCGATTCAATACAAAAAAAATATTGCTGATTTCTTTAGGGGCGAATTTTCCAGCAATTTTGTTGTCCGTAATTTTTATAAAGGTGTATTGGGTTCAAGTTGTCGTATGGGGCATTTTCGGTTGTACTACAGGTTTTGCTTTCTGGCCTGCAGTGCTAAAAGGAATTCGTATCGTTGGCGGTGAAAATAATCAGTCTACGACATTTGGAATGTTCGAGGCGACGCAGGGCTTGGTAGCGACAGTTGGAAACATGATTGCGGTAGGAGTGTTTGCAAAATTTGCAAATCAGATTTGGGGATATCGGGCGGCGCATTTTTCTATGGGGATTCTTTGTTTGATCGGAGTGGTTTTAATTGCGGTTTTCTATAAGGATGAGATGGGGACGGTAGCTGCAGAAGCCGGTGAGGAACAATCTGAGGAAGGGAAATTTAAGGTTAAAGATACCTTGGAATTATTGAAAAATCCAAGTCTGTGGTTAGTTGCTGTGACACTTTGCGGAGTGTATGGATTATATATCTGTCAGTCTTATATGACGCCTTATTTTACAGGAGTTTTAGGAGCGTCTCTTACGATAACCGGAGTTTTTGCGATTATGCGAGACTATGGAACAAAAGTTGTGGGAGGACCGATTGGAGGTTTGATTGCGAAAAAAATAGGCTCGCCTTCATTACTGAATGCGATCTGTCTCGTAGTTTGTGCAGGTTTTATTTTCACGATTTCACGGATTAAAACAGGCGGAGAAAACGTTGTGACGTTTGCAATTATTTTTGTACTCGTAAATGCACTCGTTTGCTGTATGGCAAAAGCTACTATGTGGGCGACAATGGATGAGGCCAATATTCCGATGCATTTGACAGGAACGGCGATCTCCATTGTGACATTGATTGCGATCTATGTGCCAGACGCAGTTATGCCACTGGTCAATGGATGGTTATTGGATACTTTTGCAGATGATTTGCCCAAGGCGTATAGTTATTATTTTACGATTTTGATTAGTATGGCATTCATAGCGGCCTTAGCCGCGATTTCGATCTTTGTTCGTCATAAAAAACTGAAAAAGAAGAAATTGCAGACTTCTGCAAAAGAGTAATCCAGGAATATGTGAAGATTTCCGGAGGATAGTTCGGAGAAGAGTTTTGGTAATTTGAATTTTATAAGGCAGGAAAGGAGTTAGGGTATGACAGAGCTAGCAAAACGTATGAAAACAGCGGAACCTTCGATTGTGCGAGAACTTTATAAAGTATGGACATTGCCGGGGATGCATTCACTTGGAGCTGGTAATCCTTCCTTAAAGACGTTTCCGGTAAAGGAAATGGAAGAAATTTCGAAGCAGATTTATGAAGAATGCTCAAGAGATCATTCCATGGTGGATGCAATCTTTTCTTATGGGGTTACAGAAGGGGACGACCCACTTAGAAAAGAATTAAAGAAACGTTATATGGAATACTATAAAAATGGAAATCCAAAGACGGATGATCTACAGATTTTTACCGGAGCACAGCAGGTAATTGACTTGACTGCAAAGTGCTTTCTTAACAGCGGTGATGTTGTACTGACGGAGGAACACAGCTATTCTGGTGCAATTTCAGCTTTTTGGGGGTATGAGGGAAAAGTAGTAGGGGTAAAAACGGACGAAGAAGGAATGCTCCCTGATGCTCTGGAAGAAATGCTTCAAAAAGAAGAACATGTAAAATTAATTTATTTGATTCCGACTTTCCAGAACCCTATGGGTATTGTTACAACGTTGGATAGACGACAGGCAATTTATGATCTGGCTGTAAAATATGATGTGATGATTTTGGAAGACAGTCCTTATTTTGAGCTGCGTTATTCAGGGGAATATGTGCCTTCCATTAAGAGTTTGGACAAGACCGGTCACGTGATTTTCGCAGGATCTTTATCAAAAGTTCTTACACCAGGAGTGCGCTTGGGATTTGCGATTGCGAATAAAAATGTATTGGCAAAATTAACTGTTGGAAAACAGTGCCAGGATATGAACAATCCAGGGTATAATCAGCGGATTGCAGCGAGATATATAGAAAATTATGATCTGAGTGCACATATACAGGATTGCTGTACTCTATATCGTTCCAAACGAGATACTATGATGAATGCCTTAGAGAAAGAGTTGACAGGGAAAGCAACATGGACTCATCCAGAAGGAGGATTCTTTGTATGGCTGACTTTACCCTCACATATATCAGGAGACGAATTTACCCGGTATTTAATTGATAAGAAAAAATTGATTACGGTATGTGGTTCTGCATACAGACCTGATGGGAGTGATGTGAATGCAATTCGTCTGAATTTTTCAGTGCCATCGGAAGAAGAGATACAATTTTGCGTTCATTTAATTCGGGAAGCATTGGAGGAGTGGGTAGACAAAGCATAAGTGCAATCGAAGAATATGTAAACATTGTTTGGATACACATGCAAAACAGAGGAGAAGTACAGTATGGACAATTTTTTTTCTTTCATCATTAATGCAGCAAATTATCTCTGTGGTATGCCTGTACTTTATGCAGCAAGCGTTGTCTCAATTATTCTTACGATTTCTACAAGAGGATTTGTATTTCGCCATTTCAGACATATTGTACATCAGATTGTGAATGGGTTTCGACAGAAAAAATCAACAGAAAAAGGCCTTTCCTCATTTTCGGCCTGTTGTGCAGCATTGGGAAATACTCTTGGCGTGGGAAATATCGCCGGAATTGCCATTGCATTGGCTTCCGGCGGCCCAGGTGCACTTTTTTGGATTTGGATTGCCGGACTTTTAGGTGTTGTGATTAAATACTCAGAAGTTATACTTGGTTCTTTTTACAAAGAATCAGATGCCAGGACAGGTGTATACCGTGGTGGTATCATGTATTACATTGAAAAAGGACTCGGAAAGAATTGGAAATGGATGGCTATTATGTACGCACTGATTTATGGTACATCAAATTTCATCATAGAAGCTACCCAGATTAATTCCGTAGTGGGAGCATTCCATGGAGTATTGGAATTTCCACCTATTATTGTTGGTATCCTTGCAGCCATACTGATTGCTTTTGTATTGTTAGGCGGCATCCATCGTTTAGGTGATGTCTCCAATAAAATTGTTCCATTTGCCGCGATTCTGTATGTAGGGGTAAGCTTTATCGTACTTTTGGTGAATATCCCCCAACTTCCAGGAGTGCTGAAAGAGGTGCTTGTGTCTGCGTTTACAGGATCTGCGGCAGCAGGGGCTTTGCCGGTGCATCAGCCAGTATGGCGATCCGATACGGGATTATGAGAGGATTTTATTCAAATGGAGCTGCCAGTGGAGATGTAGCCTTCGCACATTCTACAGCGGAAGTGGAGCATCCGGTACTTCAGGGAATGTGGGGAGCAGTGGAAGTTGTGGTAGATACCATTGTCTGTAGCAGTACAGCATTGGTAATACTGACAACTGGTGTTTTGGATACGGGATTAACTGGAACGGCACTTACTACAGCAGCATTCTCAGCTTTCTTTCATAATGCTTGGTATGGAGCATTATTTGTTGGTAGTATCATTGCATTGTTTGCTTTTACAACAGCGATGGTGTGTGCATATTACGGAGAAGTCTGTGTGATGTATTTAATCAAAAATGAAAGGATATCGAGGCATGTGACGGTTATCTATCGTTGTCTGATTTGTGTCGCAGCAGTGATTGGTTCGGTAGCTTCCCTGGAATTTCTTTGGAGCTTTACAGATTTTGCTTTAGCGTTTTGCATGTTTACTTGTTTGTTTACATTGTTTATGTGCCGAAAGAAAATCTCTGAGTTAACAGGAGAATATGTGGGAACTTTAACGCGAGATAGGGTAAGATAAAGTGTTGAAAAATGTAAGCCAAACAAAAATATATAGGTATTTGCACATGATAGAGTGACATAAAAATAGATCATTCTGAAGGGAGAGACAAATGAATAAGGTAGTTGATATCAAAACTGCAATTGATAAAATTCGGAGTGGAGATTCGATCATGTTAGGTGGTTTTACAAATTTCGGATGTCCTTTGCATTTATTATATGAGTTAGCGAAAAGACCACAGGTCAATAATTTGACATTGATTTCTGAAGACTTGGGTTATGGTGGATTGCCATATTTACAAGGTCCGGGACGACTGTTTGAAAATGAACAGGTAAGTAAAAGTATTACCTCTTTTATAGGGGCAAACCCAGACGCCAATCGTTTGATCTTTGAGAAAAAATTAAATGTGGAGTTAGTTCCCCAGGGAACTTTGACGGAACGTATACGGGCAGGTGGAGCTGGCATTGGAGGCTTTTATACACCTACAGGAGTAGGGACTGTGGTAGAAGAAGGAAAAGAAACGAAAATGATCAATGGTAAAAAGTACATATTGGAACTTCCGCTTCGAGCGAATGTAGCTTTGGTTAAGGCTTATAAAGCGGATAGGCAGGGAAATGCGATTTTCAAATATACGGCAGCTAATTTTAATACAGTTATGGCAACAGCAGCCGATCTGGTTATTTTAGAGGTAGAGAAGCTGGTGGAAACAGGAGAAATGGAACCGGATCAAGTGCAGCTTCCGGGAATTTTTATCGACAATATTGTGCTGGCGGAGGAGGCGATATTCTAATGGCAGGTAAGAGAGAAATGATTGCAAAAAATATTGCGGCGATGCTGCATGATGGTGATGTTGTGAATTTAGGTGTGGGTATTCCGACTCTAGTAGGAAATTATGTACCGGAAGGCATGACCGTATGGTTTCAAGGAGAGAATGGCTGTATTGGGGTAGATAAAGAATTACCATTCCCGTGGGACTTTGATAATTATGAAAGTGTTGTGGGATGGATGAAGAGAAACGGAGGAGAAGACGGAGACTGGAAAGTGGGTCATAAAGATTTGGGAAATGCAAATGACATATTTGTTACATTGCTTCCAGGAGCGTGTTGTTTTGACAGTGCGCTTTCCTTTGCGATTATCAGAGGCGGGCATTTAGATGCTACTGTCTTGGGAGCGTTAGAAGTGGATATGGAGGGAAATCTTGCAAATTGGATGATTCCGGGTAAAAAGCTCAGCGGTATGGGCGGAGCGATGGATCTGGTAAGTGGTTCGAAGAGGGTAATTGTGGCTACAGAACATTGTAATAAATATGGTGTCCCAAAACTATTGAAAAAATGTACACTTCCGCTGACCGCCGTGGAATGTGTAAACACGATTGTCACGGAACTTTGCGTCATCCAGTGCAAGAATCATAAGATGACTGTCACGGCCATGGCACCGGGCATCACCCGGGAGGAGCTGCAGGCCAAGACGGACGCGCCTCTGTATTTCGCGGACGAGGTCTGCGAGATGCTGATGTAAGTATTAAATTGTTTCCATTATCCTTTTTATATAGGAAGGAAGGCAGTTTCGTAACTGACAGATAGAGTTTTTCTGCTATTATGTTGCGGGATGTCTGCCTTTTTTGGCAGATATTTGAAAATAATAATTGTCAGACTGTTATAATGCACAAAAAACATTGCTGAAATTTGTGCTTTTTGCAGCAATGATAAAAATTTATCATTCTCTCTTTTCTTTTTGAATAAAATATGTTATAACATACTTGGCACGGAAATGAGACATAGTATGTGATAAACAAGAATTTTTAAAATACATTAGATTAGTGAGGGATGAACAATGAACGCAAAGACAAGTGTAAATTATTATCCGAAGTTTGGAGACAAGAAAACAACATTTTATAAAAAGAGTGAGAATTATGCAGCGGCAGCAAAGGAAGAGTCCAGAAATAATCTAGTTGCCATGATTGTGACTGCGGCGGCTATATTGGCAGTTGCTGTGTGGGGAATCTTTTGTGCATATAGTACCAGCAGTACAGAGACAGTGAGTTTCCCTGAGACAGTATTAAGCCAGGAAGTGGCCAGTGCAGATCAGACAGTGGACGTTTCTGTTGTAGATGGGGAACTTTTATAATATAAAAAGATGGCGTAACTGAAGATGGCACAGAATACGATGGACGGCTATGAGAGCTGTCCAAGGACGGGAAAGACAATACCAGTTTTGTCTCAGCTCTGTGTATATGTAGTTTCTAAAGGTCATGTATGGCCGAGTTCTTCTTTGAGAGAGAAGGTCCTGTGCCACGAAAAGATGCTTTAACCGATGTAAATGCGGTTAATATAATTTGTTAATTAAAAGACATTGCCGATTAGATGGATGGCATCTGAGAGGCAATGTCTTTTTCATATAAATAGGAAAGATCTCGTCACGCTATTTCGTAAAAGTCCTTTCCTATTACACAAACGCTTCGCTATAGATTCGCATGCCTCAGGTGGAGAATCATGTCTCGCAGAATTCTTTTGTTATGGTAAGAATTTTCTTAGTTGTCTACCGAGGAAGGTTTAACTGGGAGCTGTGCTAGAATAATTGCGGTGAACATGAGAATACAGCCCCAAATTTCCCGATGGCTCAAAGCCTCTCCTAGAAGAATCCAGCCAGCCAGCACGGAAATACAAGACTCCAGGCTGAGTATCAGGGCGGCGACAGTGGGATTCATATCCTTTTGACCTACAATCTGTAAGGTATAGGCTACACCGCAAGAGAGAACTCCTGCGTACATTAGAGGCGCCCAGGCCGAGAGAATAAGGGAAATGTCTGGTTGTTCAAAGAGAAACATACAGATGATAGATAAAATACCGCACACGAAAAATTGGATGCAGGATAGCTTTATTCCATTGGTCAGAGGTGAAAAGTGGTCAATGACCAGGATGTGGAATGAAAACAAAATTGCACAAATAAACACCAGAAAATCTCCAAAATTTATGGAGAGAGAATCGGTTGTGATACACAGAAAGTAGAGTCCCACTAAAGCGAGCAGGACGCTGAGCCAGATGAAGGGGGTGCATTTTTTCTTCAAAAACAGGCCGAAGATAGGAATGATAACGATGTAGCAGGCAGTGATAAAACCAGTTTTGCCGACAGTTGTATATTGAATGCCGAATTGCTGAAAATTAGCGGCAGCGAACAGCAATATCCCGCACAAGGTACCACCAAGAATCAGATCTTTGGAATTTTTCGGTGACTTTGGGGGAGAGGAAGTTTTTCGGTCAAGGAAAGCAATACAGGGGAGCAGAACAAGACTTCCGATCAGAGAACGGATGCCATTGAAAGTGAAAGGCTGAACATAGTCGGTTCCCACACTTTGAGCGACGAAGGACGTGCCCCAGATAAATGCGGTAAGCAGCAGAAGAAAAGAGTTGCGCAGTTGTACGTTTTTCATATTCTCACCTCAAGTTTAAAGAATTATCAAAAAAAGAAAGAACCAGAGACATGGAAGATCTGTCTCTGGCTCTGTGATTTAACTGTCTAATTAAATCAAAATATATTTTAGAATAAATAGTATCGCCAGTATATACATAACCGGGCTCACTTTCTTTCCTTTGCCGATCAGAAGGTTTAAGGCAACGTAAGAGATGACACCCATGGAGATGCCTTCTGAGATACTGTAGAAGAAAGGCATTGCCGCTATACAGATGAAAGCCGGAATTCCTTCAGCAGGGTCAGAAAACTTAATGTCTGACACTGCACTTAGCATATAGAATCCTACAATTACCAGAGCAGGAGCAGTGGCAAAGGAAGGGATCGCCAGGAAAATAGGTGATAGGAATAAGGACAACCCAAACAAAATAGCGGTTGTAATGGCTGTCAGGCCGGTACGTCCTCCCTCAGTGACACCGGAAGCACTTTCTACGAAGGTAGTAGTCGTGGAAGTACCCAGTACCGCACCAGCAGTTGTAGCTACAGCGTCGGCCATGAGGGCACCTTTGATACGTGGCAGTTTTCCATCTTTGTCCAGCATATCAGCTTTTGCAGATACACCGATTAAAGTTCCCAGAGTGTCGAACAGATCTACAAACAAAAAGGCGAAAACAATGACGATAAATTCCAAAATCGGGATACCTTCCAAACTGAATTTTGCGAAGATTGGAGACAGACTTGGAATGGAAATACCACTGCTGAAATCTGGAAGTAAGGAATAGTATCCGAGATCAGGATTCGGGACATAAAGACCTGTAAACTGACAGATAATTCCCAAAAGCCAAGTAATCAAAATACCCCACAAGATATTTCCCTTGATGTTTTTAGCTACCAGAACCCCTGTGATGATGATTCCAATAATTGCTAATAATACGGTGATTCCCACATCATTTGCTGAGGCTGCTACGAATTCAGTACCATTCACAGTGGCGTCTTTCTGTAAAATGGCATTATAGTTATCTACCGAGAACAGGCTTAACAAAGTGGAACCACCAATTACGATCTTGGCGTTTTGCAGGCCAATAAATGCAATAAACAAACCAATTCCCACACTGACAGCTTTTTTCAAATTAAAAGGTATTGCATCGAAGATGGCTTCTCGTACATTCAAAAGAGAGAGCACGATGAAGATAATACCTTCCACGAGAACAGCGGCCAGGGCAACTTTCCAGGAATATCCCATTCCAAGAACGACTGTGTATGCAAAGTAAGCATTCAGGCCCATTCCAGGAGCCAGAGCAAATGGATAGTTGGCAAACAGGGCCATACATAGTGTTCCAAGAAAGGCCGCTACTGCGGTAGCGGTGAATACCGCGCCGTGATCCATCCCAGTTGAGGATAGAATGTTAGGATTTACGGCCAGAATATAGGCCATGGTCATGAACGTGGTAATTCCTGCTAGAATCTCGGTCTTAACTGTGGTGTTGTTTTCTTTCAAATGAAAGAATTTCTCTAGGTTCATGTGAAATCTCCTTCCCTAAACAAGCAATTTTGTCAGCCTGAATCTCAGGTGTGAAATCTGATTTTTCGGGCTGACAGTTCAACAATTCCTATTCATTGTGAATTTTCTATCATAATTAACTATACTTTAGGATTATTTTTGTGTCAATTCCTTTTTTATAAAAATTTAATATTTTAGAAAATTATTTTTATGGGAAAAAACTTGAGATGGTGTTATGATATCCCACATAGACTTTTAGCGTGAAGAAAGAACGAAAGACGGGAGGAAAAATGAAAACTTATCCTTATGCGATATTTGACATGGATGGAACTCTTTTGGATTCCATGAAAGTGTGGAAAAATTTAGGGCGCAATTATCTGGAGCTTATAGGAATCAGACCGCCGGAGGATTTAGAGGAACATCTAGCTACTATGAGTATGCTAGAAGGAGCGGAGTACTTTCACAGAGAGTTGGGAGTGAAGGCCACACCTCAGGAGATTATTCGGGGGTTAAACAGGCAGATTGAAGATGCCTACAGGGAGACCCTGCCTTTGAAGAAAGGAGTCAGGGAATACCTGTCTTATTTGCAGGAGCAAGGAGTTAAAATGGGAGTGCTCACGGCGACTCCGTCTTACATGGCGAAACTGGCTTTTGACAGATTAAATATTGGAAAATATTTTGAATTTGTGATGGACTGTGAGGAAGCCGGAGGAGGAAAGACAGAACCGGGATGTTATATGGAAGCGACCCGGCGACTAGGCGGAAAGCCTTGGGAGACAACCGTGTATGAAGATGCGGATTTTGCTCTAGAGACAGCGAAAAAAGCAGGTTTTTATACAGTAGGAATTTTCGATGAGACGATGGCAGACCGCAGAGCTTATCTGCAAGAGTTGTGTGATAGATATGTGGACAGTTATGTGCAGCTGCAAGGATAAATTTATGCGTGCCTGAAGTTTTTGGTAGTCTAAGGTAGATGAGTCTCGTACAGACTTAGAGTGTAAGTAAAAAATGAAGGTATAAAATGACAATTTTTGGCGAGCATTTAAAAGAGGAATAAAAGTATGCGATTAGACAAAGAGAATATGAAAAAAATGATGGGTTTGATCGTCTTTACCATCTTGATATTAGTTGGCCTGCAAAATTTCGATAAGGTCTTGGGGATTGTAGGATTATTATGGCAGATTCTCTTTCCGTTTGTGTTGGGAGCAGCGATGGCATTTATTCTAAATGTCCCTATGCATTTTTTAGAAGAAAAATTATTTGTACGTAAAGACGGTAGCAAGCGCAGATTTGCCAGACCTGTATCTTTGATAGGAGCGTTGTGTCTGGTGGTTTGCATCATTTTGTTAGTGGTCCTGGTGGTGGTACCGGAACTTGGGAAAACTTTGGTAGCATTGGGCAAAACGATTGAGAGTACGGTTCCTCAGGTACAAAGATGGGCGGCAGAGCTGTTTCAGGATAACGAACAAATCTCAGAATGGATTGCGCAGTTGGATTTGGATTGGCACAAGGCACTTGCTTCTGCTCTAGATGTACTTAGAAATGGAGCCAGTAGTGTGCTTAGTTCCACTTGGACGGTGACGATGGGAATTGTTAAAGCCATGACGAATGGCTGTATTGGCTTTGTATTTGCTTGTTATATATTACTTCAAAAGGAGAAACTGGGACGTCAGGTTAAAATGGCTCTGAGAGCGATTCTACCGGAAAAATCTGAAACATATACGTTTCATGTTTTAAGCTTGAGTTACCGGACATTTGCCAATTTTGTCACGGGCCAGTGCATAGAGGCTGTGATCTTAGGGACGATGTTTTTTGTGCTTCTGACCATTTTAAAATTTCCCTATGCACTTTTAATCGGAGTATTAATTGGTTTTACCGCGCTGATACCGATTTTTGGAGCGTTTATCGGATGTGCAGTCAGCGTTTTGTTGCTGTTGATGGTGAGTCCTGCGAAGGCGTTGATATTTATAGTGATTTTTTTGATTCTTCAGCAGATCGAGGGAAACTTGATCTATCCGCATGTGGTGGGCGGTTCTGTTGGACTTCCGTCGATTTGGGTGCTAGTGGCTGTGACTGTGGGAGGAAATTTGATGGGAGTCGCGGGTATGCTGATTTTTATTCCGTTGACTTCTGTAGTGTATTCTCTTTTTCGAGAATGGGTGCATTACCGTTTGGAGATAAGAAAAAAGGAGATGGGGGAAGAATCAGAAGAAGACATGGAGTCTTGATGGAGAAATTAAGGTCTTTCTGTGACATGAGTAGAGTCACAGGAAGTCCTTTTTTGTTTATGGGAAAAACTTTGTCACGATAATGTGCGAAGATTTCCCGCAACAAAAACGTTCCGCTGTGGATTTGTACGCTGCGATGAGAGATTATGAGGGCCTATAGTGTGGTAGGATAACCAATGCCTGGATAGCTTCATATTCTATAATAAACTTTTTCATATTTTTCGGAGGTTAGTATATATGAACTATTTTGGAAATTGTAATTCCAATCGCAATAATAATTGTTCCTGTTCTCAACCTAATGATTCTTTTGTGGCAGTCCAAGGGCCTACTGGTCCACAGGGTCCTCCTGGTCCGCAAGGGCCGCAGGGAGTACGTGGGGAACGTGGTCCGATGGGTCCGCAAGGCCCTAAAGGAGACAGTGGCTGTCCTGGCCCGGCAGGGCCAAGAGGCGCAGCAGGGCCGGCTGGTCCGAGAGGTCCCCAGGGGATACGTGGGGATGCGGGACCAAAAGGAGATCCAGGAAGCATTGGTCCACAGGGGATTCAGGGAAATCCAGGGGCAATTGGCCCTCAGGGTGATCGTGGTCCTGTAGGTCCTAAAGGTGATACAGGTCCGGCTGGCCCGGTAGGACCAAAAGGAGAGAGAGGAGAACGAGGAGAGAGAGGTCCGGCTGGAGAACAGGGCCCTCAGGGTGAACAAGGATTTGCAGGAGTCACAGGTCCACAGGGACCCCAAGGCGAAGTGGGGTGTCCTGGCCCCCAGGGTGAGCAGGGAATTCAAGGCCCGACGGGAGCCACCGGGCCAAAAGGTGAGAAGGGGGATGATGGTGCTTCACCTACAGTCGTTGTAGGAAATGTCACGGCAGGGGAAAATGCACAGGTGACGGCAAATCCTACGGAGACGGGAGTTTCCTTGGATTTTGTTATACCGGCCGGTGCAACGGGAGAGACTGGTCCGCAGGGAGAAAAGGGTGAAGCAGGTGTTTCACCTACAGTTTCTGTAGGAAACGTTATTGCGGGGGAAAACGCGCAGGTAACGGCGAGCCCCACAGAAACGGGCATTTCGCTGGATTTTGTCCTACCGATTGGCGAAAAAGGAGAAATAGGAGAGACCGGCCCACAGGGAGAAATCGGCCCAACGGGTCCAACGGGAGCGACCGGAGAGGTAGGCCCACAGGGAGAAATCGGCCCGACGGGAGCAACCGGAGGGGCAGGCCCACAAGGAGAAATCGGCCCGACGGGAGCCACTGGAGCACAGGGGGAGATCGGTCCAACTGGGGCGACCGGGCCACAAGGAGAAGTTGGTGCAACGGGCCCGACGGGAGCGACCGGGCCACAGGGAGAAATCGGCCCGACGGGTCCAACGGGAGCAACCGGAGAGGCAGGCCCACAAGGGGAAATCGGTGCAACGGGAGCCACTGGAGCGCAGGGAGAAATCGGCCCAACGGGTCCAACAGGCCCGACCGGAGTGACAGGTCCAGTAGGAGCAACGGGTCCGACAGGTCCACAAGGGGAAATTGGCCCGACGGGAGCAACAGGTCCGACAGGCGCCACCGGAGCAACCGGGGCGACGGGGCCAGTCGGTCCGGGGCCTGTGGTGACCGTGAGTGAAAGCACACCGGTAAGCTATAAACTTACTTTTACAAGTGACCAACAGGCGGTGACAACTCCAAATCTGTATTCTAATTTTACCAATTATTCGCTGGATATGTCTACGACGGGCAGTGTGTTTAATATGCCAGTGGGGAATCTGATTCTCAACTATCAGAAAACGGGTACTAATACTATGCGCATCAGTGTCCGGTCAAAGGATACGGCCACCCCGATTACCGCCGATATCAGCCGGAGCAGTATTTATGGAGGGGGAAGTACGGAGGCACAGTATCTTGACAATGTGCAGATCTTCACACTGACGACGATAGATGACACAGTCTACATGGATTCACAGGAGTTGCATTGGATTAGAGTGCGGCAGCAGGACCCGACATCCTCTCTCTGGTCCTTGTGTGTGGTCCGGATGTTTGGGTCTAGAAATGGGGCCAGAATCTCCATCTGGGTACAGTGGATACAATACAATGTCTCCTTCAGCGCGCCTACTACCTGAGAAGCGGAGTGTTTCTGTGATAGGGAAGAAATTTCGCGCATTAGCATGACAATGTATTTTCTATCACACAAGAAAGAGCGCTGCCGTATCCGTTTTCTGGATACGGCAGCGCTCATACTTTAACAGGTAGCTCCTCCGGTCAGATGAAGCTCTGCATCTAAAATAGCCTGCTTTCTGTCGAGCAGATCATTGGATAAAAGCTGCTTTTCCACGTTCTCAAAGCCCAGGCGCTCGATCGTTTTTGCAAAACGCTCCCCGGTTTTTCCCTGCTCACGGAAGAGTAAAATTGCTTTCTCGATGACATCTAAAGCCTCTTCCTTGGTCTCAAAAACTTTGCCGAGAGCGCGGCCCTGAGCGACCTTTTTGCCCCAACGTCCGCCGATGTAAATTTTAAATCCGGGTTTTCCTTCCTCTAGGGCATCGAAATGGCAATGTCCGATGCAGCGTCCGCAGTTTGTGCAGATATCAGGATCGATTTCAGCAACGCCGTCGACCATCTTGACAGCATTGACGGGACAGGCGTCAATGACGCTGCACTTTTTGCAACCGTTGCATTCATCTTCGTCAAATTGGGGAACCAGCTGCCCGATGATTCCAATATCATTCAGATCTGGCTTTACACAGTTGTTTGGACATCCGCCCACGGCGATTTTGAACTTGTGCGGCAGTTTTACCGTGTGGTAGCCCTCGTAGAAACGATGGTGAATTTCCTCGGAGATGGCGAAGGAATCCAAGAGGCCATACTGACAGGTGGTGCCTTTGCAGGAGACCACAGGACGAACCACGGAACCAGTACCTCCGGTTTTGAGCCCTGCCTTTGCGATGTATTCTTGGAATGCCTCGATCTGATCAAAAGGCACGCCCTGAACTTCGATAGTCAGACGGGTGGTGAAAGTGATGATTCCGTTTCCAAATTTTTCTGCTGCCTCAGCGATCACTTTCTGCTGTTCAGCAGTGATTTTTCCATTTACGGTGATAATTCTCGCTGAGAAGTTATCGGTCCCTTTGTTGCTGAGAAAACCCATAGCCTTGACTCTTTTTTCTTCCAAGGGGCTGATAGTTAAAGTTGCCATTTTATAATCCTCCTATGTCTGTGTTGTGGCACGCCCGGTTCATCCCCGTCTTCCTTGAGCAGGAAATTCTGGGCGTACATGGTGGTTGATTGTTTTCTATTTATGTGTTGTCTTCGCAGTGACAGAACTTATTCCGTCTCTATCTCAGTTCCGTTGAAGATAGTGCCGCCTTCTAGTACTTTTGTGTTGGTATAGCCATAGTATTTCAGACGGTTCTGGGTAAGGTAAGCGCGTTTTCCTTTTGCGCAGACCAGAAGTATTTTCTCATCCGTGGGATGATTTGGAAGCTGGGAGTCAATCTGAGTGAGATTTACGTACTCCTTCTCTTCCAGAGTAGGTGTGATGGAGACATCCAGCACGGTATAGCCCTGTGCGGCTTTGGCCTGGTATTCCGTAGGGGTAAAACTGTCCAGCTCTCCGTTGATTTTGTTCAGCAGGATGTTCAGTGTGTGGGCGAACGGATGGATAGCAGTGGAAAATGGAGGAGCGTAGGCGAAATCCAAATATTCCATGGAAGACAAGGTGGCCCCCAGGCTGATGGCCATCACGGCGATATCAATCATCTTGTCCACTGCGCCAGGGCCCATGCACTGTAGTCCCAGAAGTTTTTGCGTCTGCCTGTCAGCGATCATCTTGACAATGAAGGAGGAGGCACCGGGATAATAGTGGGCCTTGTCGTCTACGACAGTGATTACGCTGACTGGGTCAAAGCCGGCTTCTTTTGCGGCTGCCTCTCCTAATCCGGTACGCCCGCAGTTCAGGTTGGGCAGTTTGCAGATGCCGGTGCCTAGTACACCGGGGTATTCACGGGGCTCACCGGTCAGTTCCTGGGCCAGCATACGTCCTTCAATGTTAGCGGAGGACCCCATAGGCGACCAGGTGCTGTTCTGGGTCAGACGGTTGGTAACCATGGCACAGTCTCCGATGGCATAGATATCCGGGTCATTGGTGCGCAGACCGGCGTTTACTTTGACTGTGCGGTTTGGCATCAGTTCAATGCCTGTGTCAGCGAGAAATGCGGTGTTGGCACGGATGCCTAGAGCCAGAATCAACGCGTCGGCTTTGTAGGCTTTGCGGCTGGTCTTTACTTTTTCCACTTTCTCAGTTCCGATCACAGCTTCTAAAGTAGTTCCGGTAAAGCACATGATTCCCTCATCAGCCAAGTGATTTTCCGCGTATTCTGCCATCTCAGGGTCGAACGGCGGCAGGATCTGAGGGGCCATGTCGATGACGGTAGTCCGAATTCCCTTTGCGTGAAGATTTTCGGCTACTTCCAGGCCAATAAAGCCGGCTCCTGCCACGACGGCGCGCTTGATTTCTCCGGCCTCGATGGCGTCTCTCAAAGCGACGGCATCGTCCGGGGTTCTCATGACAAAGACATTTTTCAGATGAATGCCCTCCACAGGAGGAATGATCGGGGAAGCACCGGTGGCAATGACCAATTTATCGTAAGAATACTCTTTGGTCTCACCGGTCTTGTGGTCCAATGCGGTGACGGTTTTGGACTCACGGTTTAGTCCGGTGACTTCCACCTCTGTTTCCACATTTGCTCCGGTCAAAGCGGCGAATTTTTCCGGCGTGTTTACAACAAGTTCACTTCTTTCGTGAATCAGATCTCCCACATAATAGGGGAGGCCGCAGCCTGCGTAGGAGATATCCTTGCTCATTGTAAGAATGTCCACTTGTGCGTCACGTTCCATGCGTTTTAATTTCGCGGCGACTTTTGTGCCGGCAGCTACACCGCCAATGATTAATACCTTCATACCTCAATACCTCTTTCTAAGTGTTGTAACAGTTCATCCAGCCCCATTCGTAAAGCCATACTGCGCGCTTATCGTGGCGGAACTGTTACCAAGTGTTTGATTTCTTTTATTATAGCACTTGAATTATCATAGGTAAATTATTATAATCTTATATATATTATAGTAATTACCTATAAATGCCAAGAGGGTGGAGGTGAAACTGATGACGATTCGGCATCTCAGAATTTTTCTGGCGGTGGCGGACAGTGGGACGATGAGTCAGGCCGCGAAAAAATTGTATATCACGCAGCCGTCGGTCAGCCAGGCGGTCAGGGAGTTGGAAGAACACTATCGGGTTCTTCTGTTTGAACGGTTATCCAAGAAACTTTACATCACTGAGGCAGGGAAAACCTTTTACTCTTATGCGAAACAGGTGGTATTTCAGTTTGACCAGTTAGAGGAGCATATGTTCAGAGACTTGAAGGAGAGGCTCAGAATTGGCGCGACGGTGACAGTCGGCAGCCGGGCGCTGCCAGAGATTGTCCGGGAATTTCGACTGGAGCATCCTCAGACAGATGTCTATTGCTATGGAGGAAACACGCAGACGATTGAAGAAAAGCTGCTGGCTATGGAGCTGGATGTGGGAATCATCGAGGGCAAGGTGCAGAGTCGCGATTTAGTGGCGATTCCTATGATTGATGATTACTTGGTGTTAGTGTGCGGCAAGGACCATCCGTTTATGGAGCGGGAAAAACTGTATCCTTCCGATTTAAAAGATCAGGAGTTCGTCATGCGGGAAAAGGGCAGCGGGACTAGGGCCCTGTTTGAGAATTATCTGGAAAAACATGGGGTGCGGATCAAAGTCGTATTTGAGGAGAGCTCTCCGGCCGCGATTTTGCGGACCGTACAGATCAACCAGTGTCTGGCGGTGCTGTCGGTGGGACTGATCGAGACTGAGGTCAAAGAGGGAAGGCTGAAAGCCTTCGCCCAGGAGGAACAGGAGTGGAATCGTAAGTTTAGCTTTGTCTACCACAAGGATAAGTTTTTGACTGTGGGCATTAAGGAATTGGAACGCATTGTGAAAAACTACGGGGAAAGAGACGTCTTGGCTAAATTGCCGGTGGGAAGTCTGATGAACAGATAAATTTAGTCCAGGTACAAGCCTTGAAAATACGTGGGAGTTTTAGGAGGATAAAAATATGGGATTGAACAGTACGCCCTCTTCAGACAGGGTACATATTGGTTTTTTTGGAATGAGAAATGCGGGTAAGTCGAGTGTGGTCAACGCAGTGACAGGACAGGATTTGGCGGTAGTCTCCGATGTGAGGGGGACGACGACAGACCCTGTGAGCAAAGCGATGGAGCTGCTGCCCTTAGGGCCGGTGGTGATTATTGACACGCCGGGAATGGACGATGAGGGAGCTTTGGGAGAGCTGAGAGTAAAGAAAGCCCGACAGGTGCTGAATAAGACAGACGTGGCGGTCTTAGTGGTGGACGCTGCCGTGGGAATGAAAGAGGCAGATCAGGAGCTTTTGTCCATCATCAAGGAAAAAGAGATTCCCTATGTGGTTGTCTATAATAAAGCCGACTTGTTAAAAGAACGGCAGCCAGAGGGAGAGGGGGAAATCTATGTCAGCGCTGTGACCGGAGAAAAGATCTATGAGCTGAAAGAAAAGATTGCGGCTTTGGCAGTCACAGAGGAACCGAAACTTCGAATTGTCGGGGATTTGCTGCGTCCTTCGGATTTTGTCATCCTGGTGATTCCTATTGATAAGGCTGCGCCTAAGGGCAGATTGATTTTGCCGCAGCAGCAGACGATCCGGGATATTTTGGATTCCAACGGTGTCTCAATTGTGGTGAGAGAGGATGCGCTGAGAGAGACTTTGGAGAGTCTGGGGAAAAAGCCGCGGCTGGTGGTTACAGACAGCCAGGTCTTTGAGAGGGTGGCCAAGGACACGCCAGAGGATATCTGGATGACGTCTTTTTCTATTTTGTTTGCCAGATATAAAGGGAATCTAGCGGAAGCGGTGGCCGGAGCCGCGGCTTTAGACCGGCTTTCGGACGGGGATACTGTGCTGATTTCTGAGGGCTGTACGCATCACCGGCAGTGCGATGATATCGGCACTGTGAAAATTCCCCGTTGGATTCGGGAGTATACCGGCAAGGAGTTAAAGTTTGCCTTTACTTCCGGGGTGGAATTTCCGGAGGAGCTCTCCTCCTATCGTCTGATCGTTCACTGCGGCGGGTGTATGTTAAATGAGCGGGAGATGAAATACCGGATAAAATGTGCCCAGGATCAGAAGGTGCCGATCACCAACTATGGAATTTTGATCGCCCATATCAAGGGCATTTTAAAGAGAAGTGTCCAGATGTTTCCAGATGTCGCGGCTGAGCTTAGGGAGGACTAAGGTGCGTGGCGGTGTAAAGTAAGCGGACAAAGTTGTTACAAGCTGGAAACAACTTTCTCCTCACAGTATGGTATAATTGACGCGGATGTAAATGGGACAAAGTTTTCATGACATCGCGGAGAATGAACCGACTGTGAGGAGTTTTTTTATGGCAGTGATACTGGTAGTGGACGATGAGAAGAAAATCAATGATTTGATCTCCATGAATTTGGAGATGGTGGGACACCGGGCGATACAGGCATTTACCTCGAAGGAGGCATTGGAGTGGAACCAGAGGGCGGAGCTGGACTTGGTTCTGCTGGATATTATGCTGCCGGAGCTGGACGGGTATGAACTGCTGCCTTATTTTATGAAAAAGCAGGTTCCGGTGATCTACCTCACCGCGAAAGACAGCTTGATGGACAAGGTAAAAGGGCTGAAGCTGGGAGCTGACGACTATGTGACCAAACCTTTTGAGTCCATTGAGCTGCTGGCCAGGGTGGAGACTGTGCTGAGAAGGTGCGGGAGGCAGGAGAAGGAATTCTGCCTGGGAGAGGTGACGGTAAATTTTGCCCAGAGAAAGGTGTTCAGGGGTCAAAATCCGGTGGAGTTGACCGCCCAGGAATTTGCGCTGTTGGAGGTGTTGATTCGAAACTGCAACCTGGCATTGTCGAGGGAGCAGCTTCTGGAACAGGCTTGGGGATATGTCTATGAGGGGGAGACTAGGACGGTGGATATTCACATACAGAGGCTGAGGAAGAAGCTGGGATGGGAGAAAGAGATTGAGACGGTCTACAAATACGGCTACCGCTTGGGGAAAACAGTATGAAGCTATGGCATAAAATCTTTTTGGGTATCTTTCTGACCGCGTTTTTTGTGGTCATTCTCTATGGATGTTTTCAGATCTATGAAAATCACAAGGACAATTTAAGACGGGAACAGGAGCGTTCTCTAGGAGAGATGGAGCTTTTGGCGGCGGCGATTGACAATGCGGAGGAAATTTTCGGCGGAATTTTGCCGGGACTGCAGTGGTATGGGAAATATTATGAAGACAAAGGCATCTATTTTTCGTTCTATAAAAAAGAAGAGTGTATTTACCAGAGCCTGGAAGGAATCGAACCTGAGATATACGCCTCTATGCTGGATGTGAAAAATAATCAGAGAAAACTGAGGATTACAAAGGCAGATCATCGTTATTATATAATGACAGCAGGCAGGAGAAATTCCGAAGAGGTGCTGTTTTACTTAAGAGATATCACGGCTGTCTATGAGGACCGGAAATCGCAGATCTGGTATCTGTCTGTGTGGCTGGGTATTTTTCTGGCGGTGACCGCCTTGGTAGCGCTCTTAATCTCGAAGGCATTGACCAGACCGCTGAAAAAACTGGAACAGAGCGCGGGCCGCGTCAACGAAGGAAACTATGAGATTTTTTGTGCACAGGGTACCGACGAGATTGGACGTCTGGGCGCGGCATTTAATTCCATGGCTCGGGCAGTGGAGGAGCGGGAAGAGAATTTGAGAGAGGAGGCCGACAGAAAACAGCAGTTTATCGAGGCCATGACTCATGAGATCAACACGCCGCTCACCTCCATTTTGGGATACGCGCAGCTTTTGAAGACTGCGAACTGTACCAGGCAGCAGCAGATCAAGGCTCTGGAGAATATAGAGTCCGAGGCCAGGAGGATTCAGCAGATGTACCAGAAATTAATGCAGCTGCACAAGATACGGGCGGAGGGATGGAAAGCTGAGCCGGTGAAGCTTCGGGACCTGGAGGCGGATTTGCGCCAGGACTTAGACCAGCTGTTTGCAAAGCAGCAGGTTCGTGTAGAATTCCAGTGGGAACGACAGACGGTGAACAGCGATTATCTGCTGCTGTACATTTTGCTGTCGAATCTGCTGAGAAACGCGGCTCTGTATTCGGATAGAGGCGGGCGGGTGCGAGTCTGCGCGGAAAACTGCGAGGATGGCTTTGTCCTGAGGGTGCAGGACTGGGGCAGGGGAATCCCGGCTGAGGCAGTAGAGCGGGTGACAGAACCTTTTTACCGGGTAGACAAATCCCGCAGCAGGCAGACGGGAGGCAGCGGCATTGGCCTGTATCTGTGCCGGCAAATCGTCGAGCAGTTAGGAGGCTGGCTGGAAATTCATTCTGCGGAAGAAAAAGGGACGACAGTCACGGCTCGGTTCCCGCGAAATGTTACAGCTCTGATACAGCCTGGAAATACGGCGGAAGAATCTTCGTCTTAGAATGAGATTGAAAATAGTAAAAGACAAAGACGGAGGTAAACTTATGAAGAGAGAAAAATGGATTTGCACAGGCCTGGCAGTTGTTATGGCATTGGTACTGCCGGCCTGTGCTCAGAAGATCGAGAGGGAGCCTGTGACAGTTCAAAGTGCGGGCATGGGGCTGGAATTGGCGTCAAAGGATGACGGGAAATCAGTGAAGGCTGCAAATGCTGAGACGAAGACAGACAAAAAAGAAACGCCCCGTAAGACACAGACGGCAAAGCAGGCGGATAGTGGTGTCGGAACAGTCTCAAAGGAGGGACAGTACTCTCTGACGTATGCGAAAGACAGCTTTACTCAGCAGCAGGATGAAAATGGAACTGTGGCGTTGGTCAGCAAAGATCAGAAAGCCAGAATTGAGATAGGCAGAGGTTTTTACGAAGGAGTAATCGAGACGGTAAAGGACGCAGATAAAGAAGAGGCGTCAGTCAGAGGAGGACAGGCGCAGCAGAAGAAGTCGGGCACAGAGGAAAATACGGATCCGTCCGAGAACGCGGAATTTAAGATTTCTGTGCAGGGGGGGCAGGACGTGTATTACAGCTTCATTCCTGAGGCGGAGACTAAGGACGGGGAAGCCTATGCGTATTCGGTTGACTCTGCGGATGGAGAGTATTGCTATATCTCGTTGGCGCAGTACCAGGCAGCAGTTCTGGGAGCAGAGGATTATGGGGCGCTTTTGATGGAAAACAGCGGGGAAAAAGGAAAAGAAAAAGTCTATTACTTATCGACTTCAGAAGGCAACGTGATTGTGCGCACAGTTTGTGATAAAGATGCGCAAAAGCAGTGGATGCCTCAAATTGAGGAGACTCTGAAATCCTTGAAGGTGGAAGATAATCTGTGGAAAAAAGCGGATGTGGAGAGGATTGTGAAAGATTTGGATATAGAAGTGACAGCGGCGGGAGAAACGCAGGTCGAGATCTCAAAAGACGGACGGTCTTCTTCCGAGTAACAGCAGTAAAGATGGGGAGTATAAAAGATGACAGAAGAAAAGGTATTTGGCAGAACGGACGATAGATAGCTTGTAGAGAAAGGAGGGATCACCATGTGCGGTATCTGCGGTTTTGTGGGAAAAGTGGAGAGTCAGGGAATCGTCCTGGAGTCTATGATGCAGGAGCTTTATCACTGCGAGGAGGATGATTTGGGAGAGTATTACTGGGAGAATGGAGCGATGGCCTTTAGGCAGGATGAGGTTGTGGAGGTGAAGGGGTGCCATCAGCCACGGGTCAGCGACGACGGAAGGCTGGCTCTGGTATGTGACGGTGTAATTACAAATGCCAAAATGCTTCGGAAGCGTCTAGAAGCAGCGGGATATACATTCCGATGCGGCGGCGATAAAGAAGTCATACTGCATGCCTATGAGGAGTATGGGGAGGAGATTGTAAATTATCTGGAAGGCTCCTACGCGCTGGTGATCTGGGACAGAAAAGAGGAACGACTGTTTGCGGCCAGAGACGCAGGGGGAGGTAGGCCTTTGTATTATGCCTTGATAGGAGGAAGGTTAGCCTTTGCCACGTCGTTAGGGAGCATATTGGCTTTTGTGAGCTTCCTGGGCAAGGCGGCGATGCCGACGGGCGGCCAGGAGGAAGAGCAGTATCTTCCCAGGGGAATCTATGAGCTGGCGGCAGGGCAAGATTTTCGTTATGAGAAAAATCTCCTGAAGCTGCAGTGCTACTGTCCAGAGGAGATTGAGCAGCGGGAACAGGAGGATTTTGAGAATCTGCATGAGATGGAAAGCCAGGGAGAGGAGGTCAAAAAAGAAGCACCGGAACAGAAGTCTGGAATATTCTATTATCTGCTTCAAAGATGGAAGAACCGGGCGGGGAACCGCTCGATTAGAGGATAGACGCAGACAGAGCCTAGATGGAAGGAGTGGAATTCCGTTCAGGCTCTGTCTGTGTTATAGCTGTACGTGTTGGGGTCAGGGAAGCGTGATTTCCCCGTCAAAAACTGTGGTGGCTGGCCCTGTCATATAAACAAGGTTTTCCAGGCGGTCCCAGTGAATTTTTAGATCGCCACCTAAGAGCTTCACAGTGACTTCTTCTCCTGTGAGATTATTCAGAATGGAAGAGACTGCGACGGCACAGGCGCCGGTACCACAGGCCAGAGTCTCGCCGGAGCCTCGTTCCCATACTCGCATTTTTAGAGTTTTCCGGTCGATGACTTTGACAAATTCCGTGTTTACACGGTCTGGGAACACGGGATGTTTCTCGAAAGCAGGACCAATTTTCTCAATATCCAGATTGTCAACATCGTCCAGGTATACGACGGCGTGGGGGTTTCCCATAGAGACTCCCGTGAAGTAGTAGGTGTGCCCGTTTACCTTTATTGGCTGGTTGACAGCCTGACTTTGGTCAGAGACAACGGGAATTTTAGAAGCCTCCAGGATTGGGGAGCCCATATTGACTCTCACCAGGGAGACTTTTCCATTTTCCACAGTCAGATTCAGTTCTTTGATTCCACTCTTGGTGGCGATGCGCAGCGTGGTCTTAGGGACGATGCCGGAGTCGTAGACGTATTTTGCAACGCAGCGGATTCCATTTCCACACATAGCTCCCTGAGAACCATCTAGATTATACATATCCATTTCGCAGTCGGCTATCTGAGAGGGCTTAATTAAAATTAATCCGTCAGAACCAACGCCAAAATGACGGTCGCTGACGAATTTTGCCACCTCAGACGGGTTATCTACTTTTTCTTGAAAACAGTTTACATATACGTAGTCGTTGCCAATTCCATGCATTTTCGTGAATTTCATTGCAGTTCCTCCTCAGAAATAGGGTAATCATTCGGAATCGTCAGTAGGTTGCCGACGTCCACTTTTAGAGCAATAGCCAGTGTAGACATGAGCTTTAGGGTTGGATTTGCACGTCCATGTTCTAAGGCACTGATATAGGTTCGGTTCATTCCGACGGCACGTCCTAGAGCCTCCTGTGTCATACCACACAGACGGCGGTAGTGAGACAGATTGTTTCCGAAAAGATCAAAATTATTCTGATATAAATTTTTCATGGCTGTGAACATATCTCCTGATCTGTTTAGATTAAGGTACGGGAGATTCCAGACGAATGGTTGTGACTTAGTGCCTCTGGAATTCCATCTATAATATATTCGTAATAAAATGAAAAAAATATCAGTTTTTGACAAAATATTTTAAAAAGATTATAAAAAAAATTTTTTTATTATGCAAGATCTATACTTGTATTTTCAAGGAAAGATGGTACAATGTTAGATATCCATGTGAAAATGTATATTTAGCCAAAGAAAATGAATATTTATAAGTTGAGGAGGAAAAACAATGAAAAAGAAAGTATTGAGTGTACTGTTGGCGACTGCCTGTGTTGTGTCCATGGCAGCCTGTGGTGGAAGTTCCAGTGATGACAGCAGCAAGGAGACAACAGGGAAAGAGGAGACAACAGAAGAGACAGCCGCAATCGAGTCTCGTGACGATCTGGAAGGAAAGAAGATCGGCGTTCAGCAGGGAACTACTGGTGACTTGGCAGTGACAGATGAGTTCGGAGATGAGAGCGTGGAGCGTTACAACAAGGGCTTTGAGGCAGTCCAGGCTCTGACTCAGGGCAAGATCGACGCAGTGGTTATTGATGACCTGCCGGCTCAGGAGTTTGTAAAACAGAGCGAAGGGCTGAAGATTCTGGACGGTGCTTACAGTGAGGAGGAGTACGCGCTTTGCTTTGAGAAAGAGAACCAGGAGCTGTGCGACCAGTTTAACGATGTGATTCAGGAGCTGAAGGATGACGGAACCTTTGAGCAGATTGCGAATTCTTATATAGGAGATTCGGCTGGTGAAAATTACTATGAGTCTCCAGAGGATGTGGACCGCTCTAATGGTACCTTAGTGATGGCTACCAACGCGGAGTTTCCGCCGTATGAATACTATGAAGGAGAAGACATCGTTGGATTGGATGCGGATTTCGCTCAGGCGATTGCAGACAAATTGGGAATGGATTTAAAGATTGAAGATATGGCGTTTGATTCCATTATCCCAGCGGTCACAAGCGGAAAGGCAGACTTTGGAGCAGCTGGTATGACAGTCACAGAGGAGAGAGAGCAGCAGGTATTGTTCTCAGACACTTACTATACCGCGCGCCAGGTAATCATTGTGAAAGAGTGATGAGGGATACTGAGAACCGGGTATACGGATAGGAGAACGCATGGAAGCATTAAAAGAACGATTTATTCTGAATTTTGTGACGGATGATCGCTGGAAGTATATTACGGACGGCTTGAAGGTGACCTTGGAAGTCACCTTCTTGGCTGTTTTGATAGGTATTCTTTTGGGCCTTTTCGTGGCTATCGTCCGATCTACCTATGATAAGACACATAAGCTGAAAATTCTGAATTTCATCTGTAACATCTACATTACTGTGATTAGGGGAACACCGGTCGTTGTACAGCTTTTGATTATCTATTTCGTGGTGTTTGCCAGCATGGACGTGAGTAAAGTCTTCGTGGCAGTGATGGCTTTTGGTATGAACTCGGGTGCTTATGTCGCTGAGATTTTCCGCTCCGGCATTATGTCCATTGATCAAGGACAGTTTGAGGCAGGGCGCAGTCTAGGCTTTAACTATGCGCAGACGATGGTGCATATCATCATGCCTCAGGCGTTTAAGAATGTTCTGCCTGCCCTGGGAAATGAGTTTATCGTACTGCTGAAAGAGACTTCGGTCGCAGGCTACATTGCTCTTCAGGACTTGACTAAGGGCGGAGATATTATACGAAGCCGTACCTACGATGCTTTTATGCCGCTGATTGCGGTGGCCTTGATTTATCTGGTCATGGTTATGATTTTTACCAAGCTGGTAGCATTACTGGAAAGGAGGCTGCGCAACAGTGACCACTAAGGGAGAAGTGTTAATCCGGGTGGAGGACCTACATAAAGTTTTTGGGGACAGCCTTCACGCGCTAAATGGAATTACCACTCAGATTCGCAGGGGAGAGGTAGTCGTCGTAGTTGGACCTTCTGGTTCAGGAAAGTCTACATTTTTGAGATCTTTGAATCTATTGGAGGTGCCTTCTTCCGGCAGAATCTATTTCGAGGACACAGACATCACAGACAAGAAAGTGGATATCAATAAACACCGTCAAAAGATGGGGATGGTTTTTCAGCACTTTAATCTGTTTCCTCATAAGACGATTTTACAAAATATCACTTTGGCTCCAATCAAGCTTCTCAAAAAAAATCCTAAAGAAGCGGAGGAAAGAGCGATGGAGCTGCTGAAGATGGTGGGGCTGGAGGAAAAAGCCAACGTCTATCCTTCACAGCTTTCCGGTGGACAAAAACAGAGAATTGCCATTGTGCGTTCCCTGGCGATGGACCCGGACGTGATGTTGTTCGATGAGCCTACGTCAGCTCTGGACCCGGAGATGGTAGGAGAGGTCTTGGAGATTATGAAAGATCTAGCTAGGAGTGGAATGACGATGGTGGTTGTGACCCATGAGATGGGGTTTGCCAGAGAGGTTGCCACGAGGGTTGTGTTCATGGATGGCGGAAAGATCAAGGAAGAGAACAGTCCTCAGGAATTTTTTGACCATCCGAAAGATCTGAGACTTCAGGAATTTTTATCGAAGATACTGTAAAAAAATCCCGTTCCGTGTGTGGAACGGGATTTTTGCTTATACAATAAGAAAGACTTTGTCACGCTAGTGCACAAAAGCCATTTCCTATTACATAAACGCTCCGCCAAGGGTGCGCACGCCGTAATATGGAATTTCACCGCAAAGCGGTTTGCAACGGTGCGCAAAGTGGCATACGCCCTCAAAGATTGAGGGGAAGGGGGAGTTGAAGTGGGCACGCCCACTTTGTTCTAACTCTAATTGGAAGTCGAGGTGGAATTGCCTGTGCTGTTTTCTTTACAGCCTTTGTTATAGCACTCCGTCAGCTTTTTGTAGCAATATCCAATAATATCCTTACGGGTGACGATTCCTATGAATTTGTTTTGATCGTCGACTACGGGGACATAATTCTGATTCATGGAACGGTGAATCAGATTTTCCATTTTGGAGTTCACATGGATGGCCTTATAATGGTGTCCTCTGGGGATGCTCATAATAGAGATATCCTCCATTGCGTGTAAGGACAGAGGGCCTCTTTTTTTGATTTCCCACAAGAGATCGCCTTCTGAGATGCTTCCAATATATTTGCCGTCCATACTTAGGATGGGAATGCAGGAGTAGCGTCGGTGTTCCATTTTTTCAAGAGTTTGACGGAGGGTCTCATTTTCGTATATATATGCGACTTCTTCTTTAGGAGTCAAAAAAAATAAAATGTTCAATATTCTTACCTCTTTTCAATATTCGCTGTTGATAATGAACCATATCATGAATGTTATCCTGCTATGTTTGGAAAAGCGGGCATATTGAAAATAATGCAATCGCAGCTGTCTTATCATTCGCGGAAGAAGGCCTCAATTGTCGAGACTATCTTTTCTTGGTCAGGACGAGTCAGTCCGTAGTACATGGGGAGCCGCACAAGCCTCTCACTTTCTGTCGTAGTGTAACGATCTTCACCGTGGAAACGACCAAATTTTTGACCTGCAGGGGCGGTGTGCAAAGGAATATAGTGGAATACCGCCATAATACCGTGTTCTCCTAAATAATGGATTAAGCGAGTACGAGTCTGTAAATCCTTCACTTTCAGGTAATACATATGGGCGTTGTGCACAGCATAGTCAGGTACAAAAGGCTGCTGAATTTTCTCAGCCTCAGCCAGTGGTCTTAAAGCTTCATTGTAGAAATTCCAACTGTCCATTCGGTCTTGCTGGATTTTGTCAGATTGCTCTAGCTGTCCCCACAGATAGGCAGCATTTAAATCACTGGGAAGATAAGAAGAACCATAATCTACCCAGGTATATTTGTCGATTTGACCACGGAAAAATTTACTTCGGTTCGTACCTTTTTCACGGATGATCTCGGCAGATTCCTGCCAGCGGCCGTCCTGGAATAAAAGGGCTCCACCCTCGCCCATGGTGAGGTTTTTGGTTTCATGAAAGCTAAGACAGCCGAAATCCCCAATAGTACCCAGGGACTTTCCCTTGTAATAGGAATCGAATCCTTGAGCAGCGTCTTCTACTACCATGAGATTGTGACGGCGAGCGATATCTAGAATCGTGTCCATCTCGCAGGCTACCCCGGCGTAGTGGACAGGGACAATCACGCGGGTCTTGTCGGTGATGGCGTCCTCGATCAAACGCTCGTCCAGATTCATAGTGTCGGGCCGGATGTCCACGTACACAATATTTGCACCTCGTTGCACGAAGGCATCTGCCGTGGAGACAAAAGTATAAGAAGGCATAATAACTTCGTCGCCTTCTTTTACCTGAGTCAGCAGAGCAGCCATCTCCAATGCATGAGTACAGGATGTAGTCAAAAATGAGAAATTGACTTGGAAATGCTGTTTCATCCAGTCACTACATCTGTGTGTGAATTTTCCGTCACCGCATAACTTACGGCTCGCGATTGCTTCCTGTATGTATTTTTGCTCGGTCCCAACATAAGGGGGAATATTAAAATCAATCATAAGTGTATTATAGCATAGATAGTCCCGGCGGACAAGGCGCACATGACTGGAAAAGACAAAATTCGCAGAGATTGTGATAGATTGAATCACGGGATTTTCCGCTCCGCAGGGAAGGTTAAGAAGTTAAAAATTTTAACTGCCTGCGTTCCCTAGAATCGGGAATTCCCAATTCCGTCCGGTATTTTGCGACGGCTCTGCGGGAAATTTGAATACCACTGTCTGCCAGCAGTTCTGCCAGTTTTTGGTCGCTGAGCACCTGCTCTTCCTGCTGAATCAACTGAAAAAGTTTTTCTTTGACGGCGGAAGAAGAGATTTGATTTTCTTTTTTACAGGAGGAGACAGGGGCTGAAAACAAGGACTTTATTAAAATGGTTTTTTTATACTGGAGGTATTTTCCGCGTACGGCACGGCTTACGGTGGAGACACTGATTCCAAGAGCATCTGCGAGCTGTTCTTGTTTGAGAGGCTTTAGTGAGCCGCCGCCCTCAAGATAAGCATTTTGATAATCCAATAAAAAACTTACGATCTGAATTAGAGTAGCTTTCCGCTGCTCTATACTGTTTAAAATAAAACGTGCGCGTTCTAGCTTTTCTTTGAAATATTGGTGTAGACAGGCATCCTCCGTTTTCTGCATCATTTCGATATAATAGTTGTTAAGACTGTATTTTCCCATCCAGGAGTCATTTATGGAGATGTCCCAGAGCTGGTTGGATTTTGTAACAATGATATCCGGTAGGATATAATTAATTTCATCGTCTTCCGCGCTCATGACAGGACGTGGATTGAGCAGGCTAATTTCATACAGATAGCTTTTTATCTGTACGGTAGGGAGCTTCAGCTTTCGGGAAATTGTGCTCAGATGGCCCTTCATCAACTCCTCCAAATGTTCCTCTATCAGAAGGAATAAGGTATCATCTTTGATTTCTTTCTTTTTTAATTGCGCAATAAGACATTCGGATAAACTCTGGGAGAAAATTCCGGCAGGTTCGAGGGTTTTGAGACATGAGAGGGCTGTCTGAAGTTCTTCCGTTTTGAAGTGAAGGCCGCTGACTGCTGAAGCATGGGAAAGCTCAGATAGTTCCATAGTAAAATATCCATCTGAATCCAGGCAGTCGATCAGATACTCCATACAGGCCCATTGACGGTTGGAATAATCATTTTGGTGAAGCTGATAGAGAAGAAGATTTTTGAATTGCAGGTCGGGCTTTGCCGGTATGTCGCTTCTGCGTTTTTCAACGGAACTATCCTCTTCTAAATAATAATCCCGATAAGACTTGTTTTTTTCATAAATAGATTCTACGTCGGCCAGCAGTTTATTCTCTTTGTTGACAGAGCTTTCAAGCATGGGGTTTTCGAGATATTCCTTGGTCAGAAAGCTATCCAGTTCCTGGTTGGTACAGGCCAATATTTCCAGGGAGTGCAGTTGGTTGGCAGACAGGGTTTGCCGTTGTTCTGTTGATAAAAATGTGTGAAAATTCATATAGTTTTCTCCTTTTGGTACAACACGGATTATAGATAGCTAAAATTTATCACAGAAAAAACGATTCCACAAGACAGAAAATAAAGATAGTTGACAATTATTTCTGGTGTCTATATTATGAATAAAATTAGGGTATCAAGAGGTCAGTGACCCTTGATAAAAATGTCAAGTAAGTACCTATGAATGCAAGAGAAGGAAACTAAAGTTTTAACGTATAGATGAAACTTTATATGATATAATAATGTCGATACAAGGTACTTTTGACCGATGAATAGAAGCCACCCATTGCGAATCATATCAGGGGAGAACAGTTATGAACTTCGGAGATAATATTTTAATTATTTGCACCTATCAGGAATTGATGAAACAATACCGTAAAATACTGAAGGAGCATCATCTAAACATAGATATTGAAGTCATGGATAACCGTTATGGAAAAGATATGTCAAAAATATTCGAGTACGTGGCGCAGTTTCAGAAAAAAGGCAAAGAGGTTATTATTACAAGAGGTTTTTTAGCCCAGCAAATAGGAGCCCATCTGCCTTTTAAAGTCATTGAAATCCATATCGGCGCGGCAGATATGTTTCGTGCGTTATATCCGCTGGCTGGAAAAGGCTACACCGTGGGCGTGGTGGAAAGCGAGCCCTATGTGAAGGTTGCAAAACAGGTTGCAGAAATTTTAAATATCTCTTTAAACATTTATTTAGTTGAGAATGTAGAGGATTTTGAAAAAGGCTTGCTTGCGGCTAAACGGGACGGGGTCGACGTGGTGGTCGGCGGCGCTTGGCACAGCTATGAGGAGGTATTTTTTCAGGATTACGGAATACCCTACGTCGTAGTGGAGTCTAGTGTGGAGAGCATTGAAAACAGCCTTCAAAATGCGCTGGAAATGTATACGTTTTCTTACGAACAGCAAAAGAAAAACGAGCTGCTTGAGAAAATTTTATCTTTTTCTGAGGATGGTATCTGTGTATTGGATGAGAGCGGCCATCCGGTCTTGATGAATACCTATGGCGAGCAGATATTAAAAGAAAAAGAAGAAAACCAAATAGAGGACTTTTTTGCCGAAATACAAAGACAGATGCTGTCTGAGAGAGATGGTCACAGCGACACTTTAGTAGAAAAAATAGGGGATGAGTATTTTTTGATCCAGAAAATCCCGCTGGAAGTATATGGTGATTCGGCAGGTACGATTGTGATTTTTAAACGGGAAATGAAGATTCGGGACGATGAATACTTACTCCGCATGAAGCTGAGCAAAAAGGGGATGCATGCGAAATATACGCTCCAGGATATTCTGGGAAAAAGTAAGATTATCCGCGAATTAAAAAAACGAGTGGAACGCTATGCGACAACGGACGCGACAGTTTTGATTTTAGGTGAGAGCGGAACTGGAAAAGAATTATTTGCACAGGCCATTCATAACTGCAGTTTGAGGAGAAATCGTCCATTTGTCGCTATTAACTGTTCCGCGCTCCCGCCTCAGCTGTTAGAAAGCGAATTATTCGGCTATGTGGACGGTGCGTTCACTGGAGCGAAAAAAGAGGGAAAAGCCGGATTATTTGAAATGGCGCATACGGGAACGCTTTTTTTGGATGAAATCGGAGAAATGGATTTGTCGATGCAGACCAGATTGCTGCGGGTGCTCCAAGAAAGAGAGATTATGCGGATTGGGGACAATAAAGTCATTTCTGTTGACGTTAGGGTCATTGTTGCGACCAATCGGGACTTATATCAGGAGGTTTTAAGGGGGGGGGGTAAGGGAGGACCTTTACTATCGCTTAAATATTTTGGATATTACGATTCCGCCTTTGCGGGAACGCAAAGAAGACATTGGTATAATTGCGAGCGGGCTTTTGCCTCAGATCAATGAAAGAATGCACACGCACGTCTCTTCGTTGGAGGAAGACGTATTAAAAAGAATGCAAACGTTCGCATGGCGCGGGAATATCAGGGAGCTGCGCAATACACTGGAAAAAATGGTGTTAAACGTACAGTACGGCACGATTAAAATGGAGGACGTAGCGTTCATATTTGAAGAGATGGAAAGAAAATCCCATTCGGCCAAGAGCGCAGGAGGCTTAAGAGAAGTATGTACGCTTGCGGAAATGGAGAAAAAGATGATTCAGCAGGCGCTTCAGGAAGAGGAGGGAAATCAGACCAAGGCGGCGATTCGTCTGGGTATTGACAGAAGTACATTATATCGAAAGATTTCAAAGATGTTGTAAAATGCAACAGCATGCGATGCATTTTACAATTGTCAAAAAGCAATCCTGATGATTTGTTAAGAAAAAAACGAAAAACCTTTGTACAAAATATACAAAAATGGACTTGTATATTTTTAAGTACAAAGGTTTTTTTGTTTATATTGTTCTTTTTTCTGTTTTTTTATTAATTGGCACGGTATTTGCTTTTATCTATATACAGAAAGGAGAGATGGCATGTTAAGGCAACTGTTAAGGTCGAAGCGGACCTTCGTTTTTCTAGGCGAATCAGGAAGCGGGAAATCGGAAATGTCAATTTTTTTCGCACAGAAATTACTTGAATATACGGGAAAAACAATATGGCTGATAGATATGGATCAGACAAAAGGTATGTTTCGCAGTAGGGACTGGAAAAACCAGATTGAAAATGAGCGGATTCAAGTCTGTTGCGGAGAACATTTTATGGATATGCCGCTGGTCCCGCATGGAATGGTACAAAAACTGGAAAACAAAGATGCGATTAAGATACTGGACGTTGGCGGAAACGAAGCGGGCGCTGTCGTACTGGGGCAGTTTTCGCAGTGGCTGAACGCAGAGGATTGTATTGTATTTTATCTCATCAATCCTTATCGGAATTTTTCAGGCAGCCAAGACAACATATTGTTTTTCATGGATCGTATCCGAAATGCAGGACGGATTCAAAACGTCCATATTATCAGCAATCCCAATTTGGGAAAGTCTACGCAGGAAGAAGACGTGATAAACGGTCAGAGAATGCTGGAAAAAATGCTCTCCGGTACCGGATATCAAATCGAAGCTCTGATGATTCCTAATTGGGTAGACGAGGCATTGTTTTCAAATTGGAAACTGCCGGTTTATTCTTTTAAACCGCAGATTCAATTTTTATCAGATGGGTAAGACCCCTGCCGCTATAGGCGGTGAGCAAGAAATCAGTATCAGCGGCGGGTGTCAATCCCCCATCTGATAAACGCTTTGCGAGGATGCGCAGGGATTCTAAGGTGAATGATGTCGGCGAATGCCGACCCGAATCCCGCGCCAAGACTCGCGGGCGAGTCTTGAAAAAATATTTAAGGAGGAAAAAAGATGGCAGAAGTAGAGATTAACAAAGACTACTGCAAAAGCTGTAAACTGTGCGTCAACGTATGTCCAAAGCATGTTTTGTTTGTGGGGAAATATACAAACAAAATGGGATATGACGCAGTAGAAGCGGATGAGACGAAAGGATGTATTGGCTGCAAGATGTGTGCGACAATGTGTCCAGAAGGTGCGATCGAAGTATATAAGTGAGGAGGGGTTACGGATGGAAAAATTGTTTATGAAAGGAAATGAAGCGATTGCGGAAGCAGCTGTGCGTGCAGGATGCCGTTTTTTTGCAGGCTATCCTATTACGCCGCAGAATGAAATTCCGGAATATATGTCAAAACGTTTGCCTCAGGTCGGTGGTGTATTCGTACAGGGTGAGAGCGAGGTTGCGTCTGTGAATATGGTATGTGGTGCAGCCTATACAGGAACGAGAGCGATGACATCTTCCTCCGGCCCGGGACTGAGCTTAAAATCTGAAGGTCTGTCCTCTTTGGCAGGTGCGGAACTTCCGGCAGTTGTCGTGAATATCATGCGCGGAGGCCCTGGCGTCGGTTCTATTCAAGCGGCGCAGATGGATTATTTGCAGGCGACAAAGGCGTCTGGACATGGCGGTTTCCGTATGTTGGTTTACGCTCCGGCAACAGTACAGGAAGCGGTGGACTTTACATACAAAGCGTTTGACAAGGCGATGGAATACCAAGCTCCTGTATTGATTTCTGCGGACGGCTGCATCGGTTCTATGATGGAGCAGGTGGAACTGCCTCCCATGAAGGATGTGCAAAGAGAAGATTTACATTTCTTTGCGACGAAATATTTGAATCCGAAACGTAAAGTCATTACTTCCATGCTGCCGGTAGAAGCGGAACAGGAATTGTATAACAAAAAAATGGAACAGATGTACAAAAAATGGGAGCAGGAAGAGTATATGAGCGAAGAGTATATGCTGGAGGATGCGGAATATGTCATCGCAGCATATGGAACCAGCGCGAGAATTGCGAAAAGCGCGATTAAAATGCTGAGAGAAGAAGGCATCAAAGTCGGTTTAGTTAGGCCAATTACGCTTTATCCGTTCCCATACGTATCTTTACAAAAATTAGATGAAAAGAAAGTGAAAAAAGTACTTTGCCTGGAGATGTCTATTCCCGCACAGCTTGTCGAGGACTTGAAAATTGGGCTGGAGGGCAGAATCCCGATTCATTGCTACGGTCGGTCAGCTGGCATGATCTTTACGACAGAAGAAGTAGTGGAAGAAGTCGAAAAAATGGTGAAGGAATAGGAGGGGTGGAAATAATGGAAAAAATTTATACAAGACCAAACTCTATGAATCCCAGAGCAACGGGCTACTGCCCAGGATGCCTGCATGGCGTTGCGACGAGATTAATTTGCGAGCTGATAGACGAATTTGGAATCCAAGAGCGCACCACATCTGTACTGCCAATCGGTTGTTCTTCTATGGGCGTGTTCCATTTTGATACCGACCTTGTCGTTTCACTGCATGGCAGAGCGCCTGCCGTTGCGACGGGAATCAAGCGCTGTGCACCGGAACGGTTTGTTTACAGCTATCAGGGAGACGGCGACTTGGCTGCAATCGGTCTTTCTGAAATTATGCATGCAGCCAATCGCGGCGAAAATATTACGTCTATATTCGTAAACAACAGTATTTACGGTATGACAGGCGGACAGATGGCGCCTACGACGCTGATAGGCCAGAGAGCAACGACCGCGCAGGATGGCAGAAAACCGGAGCGGGAAGGTTATCCTATGAAGATGTGCGAGATCCTCTCCCAGTTGGAAGCGCCTGTCTTTATCGCGAGATGCGGGCTGGACACGCCGGCGCACATCAAGGAAGCAAAAAGAGCGCTGCGCAAAGGATTCCAGAACCAGTTGGAGAACAAAGGTTTCTCCTTTATTGAACTGATGTCCAACTGTCCGACAAATTGGGGGATGTCAGCGGAAAAAACCATTCAGTGGATGCAGGAAAACACATTGAAAACATTTCCTTTGGGCGTATTTAAAGAAAAGGAGTGAAAAAGATGGAATTAAAGATGATTATAGCCGGTTTTGGCGGGCAAGGCGTTATGGTAACTGGAAAACTGTTGGGATATACGGCGTGCGCGAATCATAAGCAGGCTATGTTCCTACCGCAGTATGGGCCGGAGCAAAGGGGCGGCACCGCTAGCTGTACGGTTATTTTGTCAGAGGAAGAAGTCGGATCTCCTATTGTTGGGAAAGCAGATGTGCTGATGGTATTTAATCAGCCGTCTTTAGAAAAGTTTCTTCCAAGATTGAAAGAGGGCGGGCTCCTTTTTGCAAATGGTAGTCTGTGCGACACTTCAGATTTGACCGAACAATTTGAAGTAGTATCTATCCCCATAGATGAAATGGCAAAAGAGATGGGGGCAAGGCAAGTAGCCAACATCATTATGGCGGGAGCTTTTACTGCTAAAACAGGCATTTTTACGCAGGAAGAGCTGTCCAAGAGCGTCAAGCACATGTTGGGGAAAAAGCCGGAGTTCATTGAGTTGAACGAAGCGGCGGTACAGAAGGGTATTTCACTGGTACAGAATACTTCCGTATAGAGAAAGGAGTCATATATGACAGATTATCAAAAGATTTACAACGAAAAGAAAGGAACGGTTGCCGAGGCGCTGGCAATTATTTCTGACGGCGATTATCTTGCACCCGGTTACTGTGCAAACGAGCCGTTTACAATTTTGGGCCAGTTACATACGTTGCAGGATAGGGAAGATATTCATAAGATCAGGATATTATACTCTCTTGCAAACGGGGATTATCCATTTTTTGAGGATGCGTACAAAGATACATTTTCACTGGATTCCTATTTCTTTGGTTCAACGAACCGCAGGCTGTATCAAAATGGGAGATGCAGCTATATCCCTGTTAATCTGCATGAAGCGACAAAAAGAAAAGATTCCCATGACGGACCGAACGTATATATCGGTTCCGCGACTCCGATGGATAAGCATGGATATATGAGAATCTCTTTATGCAATATGATTGATCGGCACTATATGGATCAGGCGGAGAAAATCATTCTGGAAATTAACCCTAATCTGCCGGTAGTCAATGGGGATACGGAAATCCATATTCGGGATGTTGACCGTATCGTAGAGGTAAACACCCCTCTACCAACCATTCCATTAAGCAAAATCGAAAAAGAGGATGAGGAAATCGGAAAATATGTGGCTAGCCTCGTACATGATGGGGATACCATTCAGCTTGGTATTGGAAGCATCCCGGACGCTATCGCCCTTGCGCTGGCCGACAAAAAGGATTTGGGCATCCATACAGAGATGATTAACAGCGGTATGGCGGTACTGATGCAGAAAGGCATTGTAACAAATAAGAAAAAAACGCTACACAGAGGAAAGACCGTAGGTACATTTGCTTTTGGAGATCAAAATCTTTACGATTGTTTGGACAACAATCCCGCTATACTGATGCTGCCTGCGGAATATGTCAATAATCCTGCGGTGATTGCAAAAAACGATAATATGGTAGCTATTAATACGGCGATTCAGGTGGATTTGACTGGTCAAGTTGGTTCGGAAGGCATCGGAAGCAGGCATTACAGCGGAAGCGGCGGGCAGACGGATATGTCTCAAGGTGCTAACCATGCGAAAAATGGGCGTTCTATCATCGCTTTGCATTCCACTGTAAAAAATGGAACAATTTCAACCATCCAGCCGTATTTGACACCGGGTACAGTGGTTACTCTTTCCAGAAATTGTGTTGATTATATTGTGACAGAATATGGGATTGCCGCACTGAAAGGAAGAAACGTAAGAGAAAGGGTTGAAAATCTTATTGCGATTGCACACCCCAAATTTCGGGATGAGCTAAGGGAGGCAGCGCAGAAATGGATGCTTTGGTAAAAGGGAAAAGAAAGCGATGGTGAGATTATGTCCAAGAAAAATTTCGATATCATTATAATTGGTTTTGCGGTATTCGCAACATTTTTCGGCGCTGGCAATTTGATATTCCCGCCGCATCTGGGAGTATTGGCCGGACAGGAATGGTATACTGCGTTTGCCGGCTTCTTAGTAGGAGACGTTGTACTTTGCATACTGGCCGTTGTAGTGTCATGCAAATACGAGACAAAAGGAATCGGCGTTCTTTCCAGAGTTGGAGAAAAATTTTCTACGATCGTAGGATGCGTGATGCTTGCCTGTATCGGGCCTTTGATGTCGATTCCAAGAACAGGCGCAACAACATTTGAAATTTCTATACAGCCTTTGTTTCCAGAGGCAAATCCTATCGTTTTTTCTGTAATATTTTTTGCCATTACATTAGTATTGACGATTCGTCCGTCTAAGGTGGTAGATAATGTCGGGAAATTTTTAACGCCGGCGCTCTTAATCGCATTGGCAATACTGATTATCAAGGGGTTTCTGACGCCGCTTGGCGAAGTGAGACCGGAGCCGTATGTAGAAGACTTATTTGCTTACGGTTTGACACAGGGTTATCAGACAATGGATGCGTTTGGAGGTACGGTTATTGCCCTTTTAGTCATAGCATCTGTGGTCGGAAAAGGATATGTAGATAAAAAAGATCAGGTTTCTATGATAGGCAAAGCGGGCATTGTCGCAGGTATCTGTCTGGCGCTTGTATATGGCGGCTTGTGTATCGTAGGGACAACTGTTTCCACACAGTACGATGCAGGCATCGACCAGACTGCGTTGGTTGTCGCGATTACTTCCGCTTTGCTTGGAAACGGCGGACAAATTTTGCTTGGCATTATCATTGCGCTGGCATGTTTGACAACTGCAATAGGAACAACTTCCGCAATCGCTCAGTTCTTTGTTGGTGTATGCAACAATAAAGTCAAATATGAATGGATTGTCATTGGGTTCTGCGTGTTCAGCGCTGTGATTTCTAATTTCGGTGTAAGCACAATCATTCAATTTTCGGGACCGATTTTGTCAGTGATTTATCCGGTTGTCATAGCAATGGTTCTGCTTTCTATCTTTACGGAAAAAATTAAAAACGATAACACGTTCAGATTTGCGGCATATGTGGCACTTGTAATCAGTATTTTAACGGTAGCGAATGTGCCTATCATGCAGAAGCTTCCGTTGGCGTCCTTTGGATTAAATTGGCTTGTTCCGGTAGCGATTGCCGCTGCCATTGGATTTTTTATACCGTCAAAGAAGAAAGGTTTTGTAGAATAAGGAGGTATTTAATATGCGGGTACAGTTTGCGAAAAGAGTAGATAATATGAAAGGCTCCGAAATCCGGGAGGCCATCAAATTAACTTTAAAACCAGGCATGATTTCTTTTGCCGGAGGACTTCCAGCGCCGGAGATGTTCCCAGTGCAAGAAATGAAAGACGCTGCCAATCATGTACTAGATGAAGCGGGTGCGGTGGCGATGCAGTACGCGACGACAGAGGGATTCGACCCACTGCGCGAAAAAATTGCCGTGCGTATGAAAGCAAAATACGCCATTGATACAGTACCACAGCAGATCCTGATTACAAACGGCTCTCAGCAGGGATTGGATTTTTCCGCGAAACTTTTCTTGGACGAAGGGGACGTTGTACTGTTTGAAAGTCCGTCGTATATGGGAGCGTTCAATGCGTTCAAGGCATATCAGCCTAAATTCATGGAAGTGCCTACGGATGAGGATGGTATGATTCCGTCAGAATTAGAAAAAATTTTGGAAACAACGGAAAGAGTCAAAATGATTTATGTGATTCCAGACTTCCAAAATCCAACGGGACGTACTTGGTCTTTAGAGCGCAGAAAAGCGTTTATGGAGATTATCAATAAGTACGATATTCCTGTCATTGAGGATAACCCTTATGGTGAGCTGCGCTATGAAGGGGAGAGTATCCCTTCTTTGAAATCTATGGATGAAAAAGGCTTAGTCATCTTTTTGGGATCATTTTCTAAAATTTTAGCGCCGGGATACAGAATTGGGTGGATTTGTGCGGCACCGGATATTTTACAGAGATATATCTTTGTCAAGCAGGGAGCTGATTTACAGCCTTCAACGGTTTCCCAGATGGAAATCAGCCGTTTTATGGAACTGTACGATTTGGATGCTCATGTAGAAAAAATCCGTAAATTGTATGGGGCAAGGAGACGGTTGATGCTTGACACAATGAAACAGGAATTTCCGGCTGAAGTAACATTCACGTACCCCAAAGGCGGGTTATTTACTTGGGTAGAACTGCCGGAGCATATGGATGCAAGAGAGGTATTGAAAGAATGTGTAGAGAGGAATGTGGCGTACATTCCGGGCGGCGCGTTTTATCCGCAGGGTAGTCATGAAAATACATGCCGTTTGAATTTCTCTAACATGTCGGAGGATAAAATTGTAGAGGGTATCAAGAGAATGGGCGAAGTATTGCGCGAAATTATGAAATAACATACATCTCATAAATTAGGAAATACTTTTCAACCTCAAAAGCCTTCAGAGGAACTGTCGGTATATGGTTCTTCTGAAGGCTATGTTTATTTACATTTTGTATACAATAAAAATCCATGATTTCTCTATGTTTGTACGAGATTTCGTGGATTTTTCGCTGTCAGAAAGAGTATTCAAAGAGACGTGGATGGCTTTTGTTTTTCTGAAAATATTGTGCGGTGTTATATACTCAGAAAGGCGGATGTTTTCTGCGTGTGGGTGAAAATATATTGGCAGAAGTAAAAAGAGATAATTTTCAGAATTTGTAAAATCACATTTATATGGGGCAGAAAGGGCTTTGCATAATGTAAAAGTTTGAAGACGATCCCTGTCTGAGAAAGTCAATCTGTATGTTCAAGGGGCAGATCGTAGATGATGCTGGGGATTCTGATTGGAATTTAACCTTTTCTCTGATCGTTTTGGAGTTGGAGGTGCACATTCCTTTTATCGCTGTAATTGTGCTTACCTCTCTGCTTGCGATTCGGATGGAGCAGACCTGGGAAGAATTGGAGACGGAAATACTGAATTCCATCGTTTCTGTTTTCCAGGCGGTGATTATTCTGTTCATGGTGGGAATGGTAATTGGCGCGTGGATTCAAGGAAAAATGGCACAGGGATGGAATTCATTTATGTGATTACTGCCACCTTGGAGGATACTTTTGTGGTTAGTCCTTTGCTGATGTTTCCTGTGCTGAAGGTGATAGGGATGATTGGTTTTAGGATTCTTGCAATTCTCGATATTTTTCTGATGATTCTTGTGGGAGCTCTCTGTGGGAGGGGGTGCAGGGAGCGGATTTCTATCCATATTAGATATATGGGAACCGCGGGCGTAGAATCCGTAGATTCGTTGCTAACGAGAGGGGGTATGTCCTCCATGTTAGAGACGACTGCTTTGATTTTCTGCGCAGTTTCCTATGGTGGCGTTTTGGAAACGACGGGAACTCTGTGTGTTTTAGTTGAAAAGATTTTGAATGAGGAGTGCGGCAATTACCTTCCCTCTCATTCCGTGGAATACTTGTGGAATTGTAATGGTTGGTATGCTTGCCGTCAGTGCGGCGGAGTATCTGCCATATGCGTTTATGTGTTGGACACCGCCGATTATGGTGACGCTGTTTGCGTATTTAAATATTAGAATGAAACGGTTGACTCCTAAGAAATAGAAAGCTCGGCTTGCAGAATCGACTGAATAATTGTCAGGTAGGGGGCAGAAAAGGTTTCCTAAATTTTCAAAATTGCACTTGCACACGAGGGAAAGAGCATTGTATAATAAAAAAGTTAAAACAATGTAATGAAATTGTAACAAAGAGGAGTTTGGAGGAGAAATGAAAAAGTTTGTAAAAAGAGTGCTATCCATAGTACTGGCGGCAGCTGTGCTTGCCACCTCCGTCACTTTGCCCCAGACTGCCCAAGATGTGCAGGCTGCCTCTTCCAAAGCATGGAAGAAAAGCGGAGGAAAATGTTACAACGGAAAGGGACAGGTGATCCCCGGAGCTAAGACCAGAGGAATCGATGTCTCAGAATGGCAGGGAAACATCGACTGGGACAAGGTCGCAAAATCTGGTGTGGACTATGCATTTATCCGGGTGGGCGGCTATGGAAATGGAAGTTATCAAAGGGAGGACAAGACCTACAGAGCGAATATCAGAGGGGCTAACGCGGCGGGAATACCAGTGGGAGTCTACTACTATTCCACAGCTAAGACGACGGCCCAAGCCAAGAAGGATGCCCAGTATGTAGTCAAAATGATTACGGGACATAAGATTTCCTATCCGGTGGTTTTTGATATGGAAGATGCGACAGTTGAGTATCTGTCACCGTCCACAAAGTCCAAGATTGCGGATGCGTTCCTGTCGGAGATCAAGAGGGCCGGCTATTATCCGATGATTTATACGAATCTCAATTGGTATAACAATGAGTTCAATATGAGTATGCTGGCAGGCTATGATGTGTGGATTGCCCAATATAACAGCAACAGCACAGGACCAAGCAAGAGTGATTATCGTTATACCATCTGGCAGGCGACGGATGGAAGTTCTATAGGCCCTACGACAGCCGGGATGATCAGTGGTATACCGAGAGAAAACGCGGTGGATTTGAATTTTGGCTATGTCTACTATCTGAGCAAGATTACACCTCGGACGCAGCCGGTGGCTGGGTATGACCCGGATGGAACTGTGAAAAATGGCTGGGTGGAGCAAAATGGAAAATACTATTATTACGATCATGGAACGCTATATAAGAATAAGCTGTTTAAGGTAAACGGAAAGATTTACTATGTGGATGGTACCGGAGCACGTCAATACGGCTGGCAGACTATCAATGGAAAAAAGAGATATTTCTATTACCGAACTGGCTATGCTGCTACTGGCTGGATTCCGATTCAGAAAAAGTATTACTATTTCTCCAAAGTAGACGGAATGCTTTATACCAATAAACTGTTTGTGTCCTCTAGCGGAAAGACTATTTATTATTCCGATGAAAATGGAGTTCGTGTGAAGAACCAGCTGATTTCGGCCACCTATAAAGGGGTAAAAAGAGCGTATTATTTCGGTTCTAATTACAAGGCAGTCACTGGATGGTTTAAACATAAAGGCGGCAAATACTATGCGCTGCCGACGACTCACGGCGTAGTGAGAAATGGAATAAGGAAGATAGGAAGTAAGTACTATGGATTCGGCCAATACGGCAGAATGCTGACCGGATTCCAGAGAATTGACGGAAAATTGTATTTCTTCCACAAGACATCAGGTGTGCAATACCGCAACCGCACGGAGCACTGGAGCGGGAAGAACTATATCTTTGATAAGAACGGTGTGTGTACTGTGAGAAAGTAACAAAAAACAGAAGAGAGAATTTTTCTTTATGAACTGTCCTTGTCTATTTGACAAGGGCAGTTCATAATCATTTGGCGGCCTTCATTTGGCGGAGCAGTAGTTGTGAAGTTATACAGATTAGGAGTTCAGATAACATGGAGAATGATATTAAATTAGTTGCTGTTGATATTGACGGTACGTTTGTCCGTTCAGATTATACATATGATATTCCACGATTCCAGCGTATTTTATCTCGCATGAAAAATGCCGGATGCCATTTTGTCGTAGCGAGCGGAAATCAGTATTATCAGTTAAGAGACTTATTTCCCGGATATTATAATGATTTATCTTATGTGGCAGAAAATGGGGCTTTTGTAAAAGCTGAGACAGAACTTATTTTTGCTGCTGATATGCCGAAAGAGACCGTGGATTTTGTTGTTGACACCTGTAGGGAATATCCTGAGATACGGAATGTATTGTGTGGTGTAGAGAGCGCATATTGTGAGAGAGGAAGGGTAAACCAAGAATTCTTTGATCTTACCAGTATTTATTATCATCGCTTGAAATGGGTGGACGATTTTAAACAGGTAAATGATCAAATATTAAAGTTTGCACCGACAGTTCCGGAAGACAAAACACATTTTTATTATGAGATATTAGGAAAAAAGCTCAAAGGCAGATTAGAACCCACAACGAGTGGGCATGGTTCCATTGACTTGATCGTACCGGGTTGTCACAAGGCCTCCGGTTTGAGGCGCCTTGCAAAACGCTGGGGTATTTTGCCAGAGCAATGTGCTGCCTTTGGAGATGGAGGAAATGACATAGAAATGCTTCAATACTGTGGTTATAGTTATGCCATGGATAACGCTTCGGAGAATGTGAAAAATGCGGCGAAGCATGTATGTCCTTCCAATGAAGAAGACGGAGTGCTTGTCACTTTGGAAGAACTGTTCAGGTAGCCGTGGCAGGTGATTCTGAGGGAGCTAGGGTGGTGGACAGAATCACCAAGCCAGCCCCCTCTGAAGCAGTTTGTGCAGGGCTGTCTTTGAGTTAGATTGTTTTAGCCCAGGGAGGCAGATAGAATTTGGCCATTGTTTAGAACTTTTGAATGGCTGTAGCTTTTTCGATGCTTCTTGAATTGGATGTGGATTTCGATCCCTGATAGTTGAGTCGAATCAGATCTCCAGTTTGGTATTCTGTCAGGGAGTCGCCGAAATCGGAAGCGTTTATCAGAATATTTCCATTGGGGCCGCCTTGACTCATGAGTATCTGGCCGATGCGCAGACCGGTGTTTTTTCTAGGTTCCATGATAATTACATAAGTACTTGCGGTACCCTCTTCTTCGGGAGCAGCCCATTGTGCCTCTTTAGCATGTAGGAGCTGCTCCTCAGTTAATTCGGAGACGGAGATAACCTGGCCAAATTGAGCGGGATAGGATTCCTGTATGCTGCCATCGAATTGTACCAGAAGGACAGAACCAGTCTCGTATGCTGACGGATTCCGGGACAGATCATTTTGAGATAAATAGATGTCTCCTTCCCCATTTAGACCGATCTCACTGACAGTTACCTGTTCGTCGTTGCTGTCTATGATGACGCCGTACAGTTGTCCTTCTTGCTGTTCGGTATTTTCTTCGGAACTGGAATCATGGATTGATTGGTCGTCTTGGGTAGGTGAGTTCGCCGCTGAACTGGAAGTATGAGTACTGTCTTTTTCAGAGATTTTGGAAAGAACTTCACCTTCTGAGGGAGAGGTTTCCTGGACGCAACCTGCCAACAATAAGACAAAAACTAGAATGGCAGAATGAAAAATTTTTCTTTTCATAGGTATCCCTCCTCGATGTAAACGTTTTGTTTCCAGCGGGTTATCTGGCCACGATGATGCCGAAGGCCCACAGAGCGGTGAGTGCGTGGGCGACGGTGAAGGTAAACATTGCGCCTCGGGTGATATCTTTTCGAAGAACCAGAGTTTGGTTCCGGGTCAGCAGCAGAAGCAGCGGCAGGATAGGCAGGAAATACCGTCCCTGCACACCCTCGATAACCATAGAGGTCATTGGTGTCCAATCGAACATCAGCCCTAACATGGAGGCAGCGATCACTCCAGCGCAAATCAGCGCAATCCAAGCTTTTGCGGGAACAGAAAGGAAGAGAGCTTCCTTTTGCTGAGGGATCACAGCCAGTAGCAGAAGTACGGCGAAGATCAAGATCAGCATCCAGGGGATGTCGATATCCAGTCGCCCTAGTTTTCCTCCCAGCATGGAGGTGAAGTAGAAGTCCCCATATTCCTGGAAAGTTCTCACATACATGCCGACGAGTTTCAAAGGCGCGTGGAGAAAGTAGTCCAGGGTGTAATTGGTGCCACCCAAAGCCACTTCGTGACTGTCTGAAGCTACGGAGCTGATCTTGCTTGCCTGAAAGATCAGCAAGGAGATCACAGAAGCCATCAGTGTGCCGGCTACACCTGTGTAATAGTGCCAGTTTTTTTGTGCTTTTCTTCGGGGAATCAGCAGGCAGCATAGACTAATCAGGACATAGATGACCTTGCAGGGGGCCAGGACAGCGGACAAAATTATCAAGCCGGCCCAGTGCCGAGGGGTTAGTTTATCCACTGCGAAAGTCAGATGCAGGCAGTAGGCAGTCAGCAAGAAGGCCAGTGCGTTGACAGTGGTGTCGTAGGAGAACGAGGTAGCCTGCTGTATGCTGATGGGAAGTAGGTACACTAGGAAGGCTAGATTCTTTGCAAAAGGCATCAGTCGGATGGTGAAAAAGCCTGCGGCTAAATAGCCCAGGAAGACCAGGGCTTTTCCAAAGAAATACATCAGCACTTTGCCAAGTCCCAGCAGACGGGCCAGAGCGATTCCTGCTCCTGAGAGCCAGTAACAATAACCAGGGGCTTCAAGCGGCGGGTGGTCAGCGGAGACGTAGCCCTGGGAGTCGTCCATGGAAAAGAGGCTGTCCCAAGTGGCGATCAAATTCTGCTCATTGGCAGTGCGTAGCTCATAGAATGCCCGGTAATCTTCTTCGCGAACCAAGACATTGCCATCGTCGTCCACGCCTTGCTGTCCCAGCATTCGGCTAGAATAGTAGTAGGATGTCTCAAAATGCCGGTAGTCATCCGGAGCAGACAGCGGCGGAAACAGAATCAGATACAGACCGCCCAGCAGCACCGCCATTACCAGGAACAGATATTCCAGCTTCAGCGGGCGCAGATACAGAAGGAAGAAGCTTACGATCACGGTCACGAACAGCAGGGCCAGGAAGAGATAAAAAATCTTAAGGACCATTTTCGCAGGCTGTCCGTAGATACGAAAACAGAGATCTGTGGTAGATTCTCTTCCGTTTTCATAGAGAGCGCCGTCCGGATAGGGGTCTGTGCCGGCAGTGAAGATGCCTATGGCATTGTCCGTGGTCCCGTCCAGGGAGGTGATTTCCACGTAGTATTCTTTGCCGGAGGCGTCGGTGACGGGGTTCGTCAGATAAAAATCTAAAAATTTTCGGTCAGGGACTCCAGTGCTTAAAATATCCCAGGTCTGAAGCGGGGTTTTCGCGTTGCTCTCACCAAAAGAGACCCGGATGGTGGAATCATTTTTTCTCTGAAAGGTGGTTACGTAAAAGTCAAAGCCAGTGAGAATGTCACTGTCCGAGATAAAAGTCTGTCTCCAGACAGTCTCCTTTGTGAAGGGGTCGGCGTTGTCTGTGTGGTCGGTCTGATTGACTTCCACCAACATTTTGTCGCTGGCTGGCCGGACATAGTCGGTGTAGGAAAAGCGGGCCAGAATCGCCAGAAGGCCCAGGACTGCCAGCAGGAGCAGAATAGGCCAGACAGAGATACCTTTTTCAGGCTTTTTCATAAATTTCATATTGAAATCCTCCAAGTCATTGCATGTATTTTATGATAACATAGTCAAAAGTCAAAAACAATATCGTACGTTATTGTTCTCCGGTGTGCCTGTGGGCTTCAATCCAGGCAGGATAACCCTTGAACCGAGGTATCAAAGGTGTTATAATATCAAAGAGTATATCCTGAATGTACTGCGCATATCAGGAGACGACCACTGAAAGCCTGGTGTACGCTGGACTTTCCAATAAGAAAACAGGAGAGTGAATAAATTGAGAACTTATTTGGTTACCGGAGGCGCCGGCTTCATCGGCTCCAACTACATTCATTACATGTTTCAGAAATACGACAATGAAATCCGTATCATCAATGTGGACAAACTTACTTACGCAGGAAATCTGGAAAACTTAAAAGATATCGAAGGCCGTGACAACTATACGTTTGTGAAGGCCGATATCTGTGACAGTGAGACCATTCAGAAAATTTTTGAGGAAAATGAGATCGACCGGGTCGTGCATTTTGCGGCAGAGAGCCATGTGGACCGCAGTATCAAGAACCCGGATGTATTCGTAAAGACCAACGTGCTGGGGACGCTTGTGATGCTCAACGCGGCAAAAGCTGCCTGGGAGCTGCCAGATGGAACTTTTCAGAAGGATAAAAAGTTTCTCCATGTATCCACAGACGAGGTATATGGTTCTCTGGACGAGGACGGGGGATATTTCTATGAGACAACGCCATATGACCCCCACAGTCCTTACTCAGCCAGCAAGGCTTCCTCGGATATGCTGGTGAAGTCTTATATGGACACCTACAAATTTCCGGCGAATATCACCAACTGCAGCAACAATTACGGGCCTTATCAGTTCCCGGAAAAATTGATTCCGCTGATTATTAACAATGCTCTTCAGGGCAAGAAGCTGCCGGTGTACGGAGATGGAAAGAACGTCCGGGACTGGCTGTATGTGATGGACCATGCCAAGGGCATTGATATGGTACAGGAGAAGGGAAGACTGTTTGAGACTTACAATATCGGCGGTCACAATGAAAAGCAAAATATTCAGATTATTCATATCATTTTGGACACACTTCAAGAGATGCTTCCGGAAGGAGATCCGAGAAAGGCATTGGTGAGTGAGGACTTGATTACTTATGTGGAGGACCGCAAGGGACATGACCGTCGCTACGCCATTGCTCCAGACAAGATCAAAGCGGAGATCGGCTGGTATCCGGAGACGAAATTTGAGGACGGAATTCGGCTGACGATTCAGTGGTTCTTCGAGAATGAGGAGTGGATGAAGAACGTAACCAGCGGTGATTATCAGAAGTACTATAGTGAGATGTACAAAGTGAATGAATAGAAATAGGGTTTGAGGGAAGAAGGGTTATAACAGGTTTCTGGGATAAGCCTTCTTCCTTGTGCGATAAGCCCGGCCAGTGGTGCTGCGTGCCGGTGGCACGCGTTTAGCACGGACCGTAGCGGAGCGAAGACCTGCCGTGCTTGCACGAAGACAGAGAGTACATTTCAGAAAAAGGAGGACACTATGAAGGGAATTATATTAGCCGGAGGTTCTGGCACACGTTTATATCCATTGACGAAGGCGATCAGTAAACAGATTATGCCGGTCTACGACAAGCCGATGATTTATTATCCGCTGTCCACATTGATGTTGGCAGGCATCCGGGAGATCTTAATCATCTCTACACCGAGAGATCTGCCTACGTTCCAGGAGCTTTTCGGAAGCGGGGAGCAGTTAGGGCTTCAGATGTCTTATGCAGTTCAGGAATATCCCAGAGGTCTGGCCGACGCGTTCATTATCGGTGAGAAATTCATCGGGGATGACAACGTGGCGTTGGTTTTGGGGGACAATATTTTCTACGGACAGAGCTTTACAAAGGTGCTGCAGCAGGCAGCAGCCAGAAAAGAGGGCGCTACAATTTTCGGTTACTATGTGAGAGACCCCAGGGAGTATGGCGTCGTGGAGTTTGACGAGAATGGTAAGGCGCTTTCCATCGAGGAAAAACCGGAGCATCCAAAATCCAACTATGCAGTTCCGGGTCTGTATTTCTATGACAACGATGTGGTGGAGATTGCGAAAAATGTGAAGCCGTCGGCCCGGGGAGAGATCGAGATCACCAGTGTGAACAATGAGTATCTAAACAGGGGAACGCTGCATGTGGAGACTCTGGGCAGAGGATTTGCGTGGCTGGATACCGGAAATCACGATTCTCTGCTGGATGCGGCAGACTATGTGTCAGCTGTACAGAAACGCCAGGGGCTGTATATCTCCTGTATTGAAGAAATCGCCTACAAGAGAGGCTTTATCGGCAAGGAACAGCTCATCGCATTGGCACAGCCTTTGCTGAAGACGGCGTATGGAAAATATCTGATGGAAGTTGCAGAAGGCTTGGGAAACTAAGGAGGATACAATGGGAAAGATCAAAGTGACAACCTGTCAAATCGAAGGGCTGAGGGTGATTGAGCCGACAGTCTTTGGAGATGATAGGGGCTATTTTATGGAAACCTATAACTATAACGATTTCAAGGAAGCTGGAATCGACGTGGAGTTCGTGCAGGACAACCAATCCAGCTCTAGAAAAGGGGTTCTTAGAGGACTGCATTTCCAGATCAATTATCCTCAGGATAAGCTGGTCCGTGTGGTAAGTGGAGAGGTCTTTGATGTGGCCGTGGATTTGAGAGAAGGGTCTGCTACCTATGGACAGTGGTACGGAGTGGTTCTCTCAGCAGAGAACAAAAAGCAGTTCTTTATCCCAAAGAATTTTGCTCATGGTTTTCTGGTATTGTCGGACCATGCGGAGTTCACTTACAAATGCACAGACTTTTATCACCCAAACGATGAGGGTGGCCTGATCTGGAACGACCCGGATATCGGAATCCAGTGGCCGGTTCCAGAGGGCATGGAGCTGATCTTCTCGGAGAAGGACCAGAAATGGGGTACTCTGAGAGATCTGAAAAAGTAGGAGAGGCCCATGCTAAGACAAGTATTTTCCCTGCCGGCTGAGCTGTACCGGAACCGGCGTCTGGTACTGAAGCTGGCGAAAAATGACTTTAAAACAAAATACGCGGGCTCCTACCTGGGAATTGTGTGGGCGTTTGTGCAGCCGATTGTGACGGTATTGGTATACTGGTTCGTCTTTTCCGTGGGGTTTAAGGCAGGCACCGGGGATTTGGGAGTGCCCTTTGTGCTCTATCTGGTGGCCGGAATTGTGCCCTGGTTTTTCTTCCAGGATGCGTTAAACGGCGGGACCAACTCTATGATCGAGTATAATTACTTAGTCAAAAAAGTGGTCTTTAAAATCAGCGTTCTGCCGATTGTCAAGATCATCTCCGCGCTGTTCGTCCACGCATTTTTCGTGGCTTTTATTATTTTGCTGTACACAGCTTACGGACGTTTTCCGGATATTTACTATTTACAGCTTGTCTACTATACCTTCTGCGTGTTTGCCTTGGTGCTGGGGCTGACCTATGCCACCTGTGCGATTGTGGTGTTTTTCCGAGATCTGACCCAGATCATCAGCATCATTTTGCAGGTGGGGGTGTGGCTGACGCCGATTATGTGGGTGGCTGAGACGATGCTGGTGGACCATCCGATGCTTCACCAGATATTGAAGCTGAATCCCATGTACTACGTGGTGTCCGGCTACCGGGACGCGTTCATCATGAAGAACTGGTTTTGGGAGCATCCGGGCTGGACGCTATATTTCTGGGCTTTCACCGTGGTGTGCTTTCTGTTTGGAAGTTGGGTGTTTAACCGGCTGAAGGTTCACTTCGCAGACGTATTATAAGAGAAGAGGTAAGATTCGTGGAAGAGAAAAAAGTAATTCAAATCCGAGATCTGAGCAAGATGTACAAGCTGTATGACAAGCCTTCTGACCGGTTAAAGGAGAGTCTGGGGCTGACAAAGAAAAAATGTTACCGGGAGCATTATGCGCTGAGCCATGTCAGCTTCGATGTGCACCAGGGAGAGACTGTGGGGATTATCGGAACCAATGGTTCCGGTAAGTCCACGATTCTGAAGATTATCACCGGCGTCCTGAATCCCACCGATGGGGAGGTGATTGTGGACGGCCGGATTTCTGCCCTTTTGGAGCTGGGAGCAGGCTTTAACATGGAGTACTCCGGTCTGGAAAACGTGTATCTGAACGGCACGATGATCGGATTTTCCAGGGAAGAAATTGATGAAAAGCTGGATGACATTCTGAATTTCGCAGACATCGGGGAGTTTATTCATCAGCCGGTGAAGACCTATTCCAGCGGTATGTTCGTGCGTTTGGCCTTTGCGGTGGCCATTAACATTGAGCCGGAAATTTTGATTGTGGATGAGGCGCTGTCCGTGGGGGATGTGTTCTTCCAGGCGAAGTGCTACCACAAGTTTGAGGAGTTTAAGAAGATGGGGAAAACGATCATCTTCGTAAGCCATGATCTGAGCGCAGTGTCCAAGTACTGCGACAAGGTGATTCTGCTGAACCGGGGTGAGAAGTTAGACGAGGGAAGTCCCAAAGCCATGGTGGACATGTACAAGCAGCTTTTGGTTAACCAGGACCCTATCAATACGGACAGGCAGGAAGAAAGCGGCGAGATTGTAGCCCAGGAGATCGAGGGAAGCTGGAAGTCCAATTTCCAGGTGAACCCCAATACCCTGGAATACGGGGAGAAAATCGCCGAGATTGTGGATTTTGCGGTGTTTGACTCTAAGGGTGCCATCACCAACACCATCGAGAAGGGCAGCCGCTTTCAGATTAAGATGAAGATTTTGTTTCATGAGGAGATTCAGGACCCTATCGGTGCCTATACTTTTAAGGATACCAGGGGAACGGAGATCACAGGAACTAACACGATGTTCGAGAAAGCATACATCCGTCCGCCGAAGGCAGGAGAGACCTGTGTGATCACCTTTGAGCAAAAGATGGATCTGCAAGGGGGAGAATATCTGATTTCCTTTGGATGTACGGGGTATCGAAACGGAGATTTTCACGTGTTCCACCGTCTCTACGATGCTTGCAACATCACTGTGGTGTCCACGAAAAACACGGTGGGCTTTTACGATATGAACTCAAAAGTGACGGTAGAACAGGATTAGAGGGTGAACAAAATGGTGCCAGAAAAGGTTGGAAATATTTTATTGGACTATGAATTTTATCCGGGTGAGGACCTCTACAGCGACGGTCCCGTGGAGGATGAGATGCTGGAAGTGGCAAAAAATTTCAGGGAAGAGGAGTATAATCAGGTGATTGCAAGACGAAAGAGCTGGCCTCTTCTCTACCATTTTTCCCATATCCGGCAGAATATTGTAAATTGGTACCCTCTTGGGGGCAAGGTTCTGGAGATCGGTGCCGGCTGCGGTGCGATCACCGGCGCTCTGGCTGACCAGGCTCGGGAGGTGGTCTGCGTGGACCTGTCCAGAAAGCGTAGTCTGATTAATGCTTGGAGAAATCGGGACAGAGAAAATATCAGAATCCATGTGGGGAATTTTCAGGATATTGAGAAGACTCTGGAGGCAGACTATGATTATATCACGTTGATCGGCGTATTCGAATACTCTGAGGGGTATATCGGAACCCGGGAGCCCTATGTGGAGATGCTTCGCAGAATCGCTGGGCATTTGGCACCAGGTGGGAAAATCCTGATTGCCATCGAGAACCGGCTGGGACTGAAATACTGGTCCGGCTGTACGGAAGACCATGTAGGTAAATTCTTTGAAGGATTGGAGGGGTATCCTTCCACCCAGGGAGTGAAGACATTCTCCAGAAAGGAATTAGAGGAAATTTTTCAAAGGGCAGGAGCCTTTGAGAGCACCTTTTACTATCCCTATCCGGACTATAAATTTCCTATGACGATCTACTCAGATTTCTATCTGCCCAGGAAGGGCGAACTGAAACAGAACGTGAACAATTTTGACCGGGTGAAGCTGCAATTGTTTGATGAGGCGAAGGTCTATGATTCCATTGTGGAAAATGACTTGTTCCCCCAGTTTTCCAATTCTTACTTTGTGGTTCTGAAAAAGGAGGAAGACTGATGAAAACTGTGATCTATTCTAAATTCTCCAATGAGAGGGCCAGAAAATTTTCCATCCGCACGGATATCTGTCAGGAAGGAGAGTGCCGATGGGTGGAGAAAGTGGCTAATACCCAGGAAGCTCTGCCCCATGTGGAGGGAATTCTTCGGTGGAGGCGGGAGCTGGAACAAAAATTTGCCGACAGACGGATTGCGTTTAATCAGTGTGAAAAAATAGAAAAAGGTGTGAAGCTCGCTTATGTCCAGGCGGAGAATCTAGAAGAATATCTGGATGAGAGGCTGGATGGAGGCAGGGCTGATGAGGCCTACGAAGCTTTGATGGCTTATGTCCGATTTTTGCAGGAGACCCACAGTGAGACAGAGTTCGTGGAGACGGCGCAGTTTGAGCAGGTGTTTGGAAAGGTGAAGTTTCCCCAAAAACTGCGCTGCGGTCTGGTGTCGGATATTGATCTAGTCTGTGCCAATTTGCTGCTGACAGACCCAGTGACTGTGATCGACTATGAATGGACCTTTGATTTTCCGATTCCCGGAAATTATTTGGCTTACCGGGCATTGCATTATTATTTAGAGACTCACAGTAAGCGCCAAGTGTTAAAGAACAGGGAACCCTACCGGCAGGTGGGAATCACGGATGAGGAGCTGATCGCTTACCGGAAGATGGAAGAGAATTTTCAGCGGTATATTACCGGAGAGCACGTGCCCATGAGGGAGATGTACCGGGATATCAGTCCAGGAGTCAAAGAAATCAAAGTACTCATGGGGGAGAATCTTCAGATCTATGAGTCTTTTGGGACTGGGTTTGAGGAGCACCATTCCAGTCTCTATCCTATACGGGAGGAGCAGGTACAGGTAAGGGTGCCAGTATCGGAAGGGGTGGACTTCATGAGAGTGGACCCCGGAAGCTGCGCCTGTGCAGTGAAAATACACAAACTGAATTTTCAGCCAGGAGACATTCCGGCACAATATTTCTGTGAGAATGGATGGGTCTCTGGCCAGTGGTTGTATATCGCCAAGGAGGACCCGAACCTGACCAATATTCCGGTTCCGACAGGGGCGAAGGAGCTAGAAATTTTCTTGGAGGTTCATCCGGTGGAGGCCAGTTTCCTGGAAGGAATGGCCAGACGGATGCGCCAGGACAAGGAGGAGCTGCAAAAACTTCGCGCTCAGACAGAGCACCAGAGACGCCAGATTCATGAGATGGAGAATACCAAAGTCTGGAGAGCCTACCAGGGCTGCCGGGGGATTGTAAAGAGGGAGCGCAAGAAAGAAGGAGAAAAGGAGCAGTAACATGGGGAATATCATTGCAGTTGTGGATGTGGAAAAATATGTCCGCAGGGGGCAGGGAGAATATGTAATTCAAGGATGGAGGGCATCGGAGGACTCAAGACCGATTGAGATTCAGGTCAGAGGCGACGAGGTCACCCCCATAGCTTTTCGTGCGATCTCTTTTCCGCGGCCGGATGTGCTGGAGGCCAGACCGGAGCTGGCGGTCTCGGAAGCTGATATCGGCTTTCAGATCACGATTTCCAATGTGGAAGTACTGTTGCAGAGGTTTGAGCGAGTGACGGTGCGTCTGAGGCAGGGAGAGGATTCCAAAGTTCTGGTGCAGAAAGAACGCCGCCAGATGGCTCAGGAATATCGGGACGCGGCGATTCGGTATCAGATTGATGTGCTGAAGCGGGATGGGGAGGATATTTTGCTTCAGGGCTGGTGTATTGACACGATGAGACAGGACCAGATGTCTCTGACCGATGAGAAGGGCAGGAAGATTGACTGTACTGCCAACTATCGGATTGTGCGAAGCGACGTCATCCAGGAGGAAGGCTTGGAGCCGGATTATGCCTGCGGTTTCGTGATCGAGGTGCCCAGAAAAAAAGTATGCTGTTCAAAGATAGTGCTGAAATTCTGGAATGATTTGACTTCCAAGCAGGAAGTCATCGACATGAAGGAGTTTGACTATAAAAATTCCGTCCGGGGACGGGTTCTGAATGTGCTGAAGCGGGAGAACAAGGTGAGGAATCTCCAGGTTCTGAAAAGCAGAGGCGTGGGCGGCTTCGTGGATTTCGTGAAAGAAGAGATCTACACGGAGAGCGAAAAGTACGCCTATTGGTGGAAGAAAAACCAGGCTACTGCTAAGGAGCTGAAGGAGCAGACGGCCCACCGTTTTGCCTATGAGCCGAAGATCAGCATTGTGATTCCGCTGTTTAATACGCCGGAGAAATATTTAAAGGAGCTGATTGACTCTGTTGTGGCCCAGAGCTATGGAAACTGGGAGCTGTGTCTAGCGGACGGCAGCACCAGCCCGAAGACGGGAGCCTATATCAAGAAGCATTACAACAGCGAGGGTAGGATTGTATACCGTAAGATCGAGGAGAATCTGGGAATTTCTGGAAACACCAACTTCGCGATTTCCATGGGAACCGGTGAGTTTATTATGTTCTGTGACCACGATGACGTGGTGGCTCCAAATGCGCTCTATGAGATGGTGAAGGTTATCAATGAAAAACCGAAGACGGATATCGTCTACACCGATGAGGATTTAATCAACAGTGACGGAACTGTCCACTCCTCTCCGCGGTTTAAACCAGATTTTAACTTTGATTTTTTGAGGAGTATCAATTATATCTGCCATATCTTTTTGGTCAGAAAATCTTTGATTGATCGGGTGGGAATGCTTCGCAAGGAGTTTGACGGAGCACAGGATTATGATTTCATTCTGCGCTGCTGTGAGCAGACGGAGCACATCGCCCATGTGCCGAAGGTACTCTATCACTGGAGAGCCCATGACAATTCCACGGCAGGAAATCCTGAGAGTAAGCAGTACGCGGTGGACGCGGGAAAACGCGCATTGGAAGAACATTACCGCAGAATGGGCTATGAGGCGGTGGTGGAGAACACGGGGATTTTTATCGTCTATCGCACGATTATGAAAGTTCAAGGAAATCCCAAGGTCTCTGTGATTATTTTGAATAAGGATCACAGGGAGGATCTGGAAAAATGCGTAGTCTCCATCGAGGAGAAAACCGATTATCCGAATTATGAGATCATTGTGGTGGAGAATAACAGTGAGCTGCCGGAGACCTTTGCCTTTTACGAAGAACTTCAGAGGCGGTATTCCAATGTGAAGGTAGTCACCTGGGATGGCCCCTTTAATTACTCGGCTATCAACAATTACGGGGCAGAGTATGCGACAGGGGACTACTATCTGATGCTGAACAATGACATTGAGGTCATCAGCCCGGGCTGGATGTCGGAGATGTTAGGCTACTGTCAGAGAGAGGACGTAGGGATTGTGGGAGCGAAGCTTTACTATTCCGACGACACCGTACAGCACGCGGGAGTGGTCGTGGGTGTGGGCGGCTTTGCAGGACATGTTCTGACCAGATTTCGAAAGGGAGAGACCGGATATTTCGGAAGGTTGGTGACGATTCAGGATACCAGCGCAGTGACGGCTGCCTGCCTGATGATTAAAAAATCCATCTATCAGCTGATCGGTGGTTTTGACGAGGAGTTTGTAGTGGCTTTGAACGATATTGATCTGTGCCTGAAGGTGAGGGCTTTAGGACAGCTTGTAGTGTTTAATCCCTATGCAGAGTTATACCACTATGAATCCAAATCCAGAGGTTTTGAGGACACGCCGGAGAAAAAGGCGAGGTTTAAAAAAGAGATCAAGAGATTCCGCGAGAAGTGGGGGGAGATTCTCAGCAAAGGAGACCCCTACTATAATCCAAACCTGACTTTGGTTCGGGGAGACTGTTCCATCCGAAGTGGCTATGAGAAGTTTGAGATTGTGGAAGAGATCGAGAAAGGAATTGAGTGAGATGAATCAGCAGTTGTTGGAAGTAAAGAGAGAACGGTTTCACCTGCTCAATCCCAATGTCTATATTCTCCAGGGGACGTTTCCGAAGGAGTATGAGCTGGCGGCTTACCTGGATTCGGTGAGAATCGAGGCCCGTATGGAGGATTGGGAGACCACCAGCGCGCTGGAGAGATTTAAGGAGTGGGAACTTTTAAATGGCAGGAAGGTGACGGTATATGTAGATTTGCCTCAGAATCTGAGAGAGTTCAAAAAGCTGAAGCTGATGGCGGTTCTGGAAGGGGAGAAGCTGCCGTGGTTCACAGTCAGTGTAAAGGAACTTCTGGAAAGACAGGGAAAACCTCAGTATTATATCGAAGAGGAGCGGGTCAACGTCAGAGAAAAGACCTGCCAGATCAGAGGCTGGGCTGTGGCGCAGCAACGTGTGGCAGTCAAAGTCTTTGATGAGGAGAAAAAGCCAGTCGCCTGTAGCATTCAGATGACGAACCGGGTGGACGTGACGGAGATGTATAAGGAATGCCAGGTGGAGGAAAAATGCGGCTTTTTCATTCAGCTGGAACAGGTGAAGAGCAGGAAGCTGTATCTGGTATTTTGGACGCCCCAGGGGAAGGCTGTCCATACGGTTAGCCTGCAGCCAGTGGTAATCCTGAAGAATAAAATAGAGAAATACCGGAAAAAAGGCATGAGCTATCTGAAAACCCATGGGGTGAGAGCTCTGGCTGTGAAGACGGTGCATAAACTGACAACGGTCAAGGAGAGACCTGTGGATTATCAGAAATGGCTGCCCAAGCATCTGCCGGGAAACGCGGAACTGGAAAAGCAGAGGAAGACCAGATTTGAGCTTCAGCCGAAAATCAGCATTGTGGTTCCTCTGTACAAGACAGATAAGGAATATTTAAGACAGCTGATTGAGTCGGTGCAGGCTCAGACCTATGGAAACTGGGAGCTGTGTCTCTCGGATGGCAGCGGAAGCCAGTCACCGCTTAAGGAGACGCTGGAAGAGTACCGCAGACAGGATGAGCGAATCCGGGTAGTCTCTTCCTCTGAGCCTTTGCAGATTTCCCAGAACACCAATGCGGCGATAGCCGCGGCTACGGGAGATTTCATCGCCTTTGCGGACCATGACGATGTCCTGACGCCCCACGCGCTGTTTGAGTGTGTGAAGGCTTACAATGAGAATCCAAAGCTGGAAATCTTCTACTCTGATGAGGACAAGATGACTATGGATGGAAATAAGTTTTTCCAGCCCCATTTCAAACCGGATTTCAATTTGGACCTGCTGTGTTCCGTAAACTATATTTGCCATCTCTTTGTGGCGAAGAGAACGTTGATTGAGACAGTAGGAGTGCTGCGACCAGAGTTTGACGGAGCCCAGGACTACGATTTTATTTTCCGTTGCGTGGAGGCCACGAAAGAGATCTGCCATGTGCCGAAAATCCTGTACCATTGGAGAAGTCATGAGCAGTCCACCTCGGAGAATCCCGAGAGCAAGCGGTATGCCTTTGAGGCAGGGCAGAGGGCGGTCCAGGCCCATTATGACCGAATCGGTGTGAAAGCTCAAGTGCTTCAAGGAGAGTATCTGGGGCTTTACCGGACCAGATTTCTCAGGGACCATGACCCACTGATCTCCATCATCATACCCAACAAAGACCATATTGACGATCTGCGGCGGTGCATGGAGTCCATCGAGGAGAAATCCACCTACCGGAATTATGAGTATATCATTGTGGAGAACAACAGCACCGAGGCAGAGACTTTCGCCTATTATAAAAAGCTGGAGGCGGAGAATCCCAAGGTTAATGTGATCTACTGGGACGGGCCGTTTAACTATTCTGCCATCAATAATTTCGGGGCAGAGCACGCAAAGGGAGAGTATCTGCTCCTGCTGAACAATGATACAGAGATTATCAATCCGGATTGTTTGGAGGAGCTGCTGGGCTATTGTATGAGGCCAGATGTGGGAATCGTGGGGGCCAGACTCTACTATGAGGACGACACGGTGCAGCACGCAGGGGTAGTGCTGGGCTTCGGCGGAATCGCGGGACACTGCTTTGTGCAGCAGCCCAGGTCTTCCACAGGGTATTGCCACAGGATTATCTGTGCCCAGGACTACAGCGCGGTGACGGCTGCCTGCATGATTGTGAAAAAAGAGATTTTTGACGCGGTTGGGGGCCTCAGTGAAGACCTTCAGGTGGCGTTTAACGATATTGATTTTTGTATCAAGGTGAGAGATTATGGAAAGCTGGTGGTGTACAATCCTTATGCAGAGTTGTACCACTATGAATCCAAGTCCAGGGGGCTGGAGGATACGCCAGAGAAGATTGCCCGCTTCAACAAGGAGATTGCCACGCTGGAGCAGCACTGGCCGGATATTTTTCGAAAGCCGGACCCCTATTATAATCCAAATCTGACTCTGGACAGCCAGGACTTCTCTCTGAAAAGGCTGTGACAGAATCGGGAAGAAAGATCAGGAGGTATACGATGAGAGTATTGGTGACAGGTGTCAAAGGTCAGCTGGGATACGATGTGATGAATGAGTTGGCCAAGAGAGGCTATGAGGGTGTCGGTGTGGATGTGGATGAGATGGACATCACCGATGCGAGAAAAGTAGATGAGGTAATTACCAAAGCCCAGGTGGACAAGGTCGTTCACTGTGCGGCCTACACAGCCGTGGATGCAGCGGAGGATAACGTGGAGCTCTGCCGCAGAGTAAACGCGGAAGGAACTGAGAATATTGCGAAGGTCTGCAAAAGATTAGATCTGCCAATGGTCTATCTGAGCACAGACTATGTATTTGACGGGGAGGGAGAGCGCCCTTGGGAGCCGGATGATGAGAGAGACCCGCTGAACGTATACGGGCAGACGAAGTATGAAGGAGAGCTGGCAGTAGAGAGAAATCTGGACAAGTATTTCATTGTCCGTATTGCCTGGGTCTTCGGTGTCAACGGCAAGAATTTTATCAAGACGATGCTGAATTTGGCTCAGAATCACGACACGATTACCGTGGTGGACGATCAAGTGGGTTCTCCAACCTACACCTACGATCTGGCTAGGCTTTTGGTGGACATGATCGAGACGGAAAAATATGGGCGTTACCACGCCACCAACGAAGGTCTGTGTACCTGGTATGAGTTTGCGAAAGAGATCTTCCGTCAGGCAGGCGTGGATGTGAAGGTGGTCCCGGTGACCAGCGAGCAGTTCCAGGCGAAGGCGAAGAGGCCGCACAACAGCCGGATGAATAAGGACAAACTGGAAGCCATGGGATTTCAGCGGCTGCCTTCCTGGCAGGATGCCCTGTCCCGCTATCTGAAGATCATCCGCGGTTAGGTCTATGGAGATGAGGGTGGCATGAAGTTTATCAAGACAAAAGAACAAAAAACCAAGCTCCTGCTGCTGGCGGCTCTGCTCGTCAGCGGCTTGTGTATTTACTGGAGGTATATCTTTGGAGGAGACCTGCCGGTGTTCAATGACTCCGGCAATGATACCTGGCAGCAGTACACGATGCACTACCAGACGATTGTGAACCATATCCGCAGGGGCAGCTTTTCCTGGTGGGATTTCACCAACGGCTTTGGGACAAATATGTTCAATCTGAACCTGTTTGACCCCTCCTTGATTCTGCTGTATCTGCTGGGAGTCATCACGGGGCCTGAGCATATGGTCTATTACCTGGTGTGGATTCAGCTGGGGCGGATTTTGCTGGCAGGAGCGGCCATGTACCATCTACTGGGATACTATGGAATTTCCGAGAGAGCGAAATTTCTGGCGGCATATATTTATGGGCTGAACGGCTTTCTAATTGTCTGGGGACAGCACTACCAATTCGGGATGATTACCGTCTATGTACCAGTGCTTCTTTTCCTCTTGGAGCGCTCCCTTCAGAAAAAGAAGATCACGCCGTTGTTTCCGCTGATGGTCTGTGCAACGGCTGTCTACAGCACTTATCTGGCCTATATGAGCATGATATTGGTGGGCTGTTACCTGATCGTGCGGCTTCTGATGATGGAGCAGGAGAGAGTAAAGACGAAAATACGTCTGTTTCTTTCCTCCTGCGGCAGCATTCTATTGGGGGTGGGAATGAGCCTTGCGATTCTCATGCCTACGGCTGCCGTGATCTTTGGCGTGTCTTCCAGGCTGGAGAGTGAGACTTCTTTGGTGTCCAGAATCCTGGGAGGGTTGGCGCCTTATCCCAGTGTCTACTATGGGACGCTTTTAGACCGCTTTTTTTCCAGCAACCTGCGGGGGATGGCTGTGGAAAATGTGTCCGGCTATGCAGGGTATCTGAATTACTATGAGGACCCTGTGGTCTTTACCTCGACTCTGTTTGTGATTCTGGGAGTTCAGTATCTTTTTATCCTGTGGAGGACGAAGCTGTCCACCAGGAGAAAAGTACTCGGCTATGTGACTGCGGTTGTGATCGGACTAGCTTTGTTGCTGCCGCTGGGAGGGATTGTCTTTAATGGATTTACCCAGCCTTTTAGCAGATATACGTTTCTGTTCATACCCGTCTTCACGATTCTGATTGCCTGGATGTTGGACTGGCTGATGGAGACCGGAAAGATCAGCTATGTGGGCTTGGCGCTTACGACGTTACTGATGATAAAAGTCTATCACTTGGGCTATGACCGTTCTTTCTTCGTAGGGCACAAAACCAATGCCAGTATTCTGGCCATGACTGGAGAAATTATGGTGGCGGTAGTCTTGTGTATGGCTTTGGTGAGACGGGTAAGTTTTCGAAAGGGGCTTTACGGCCTTTTGGCTCTGGCTGTGATGGTGAACATGGTATCGGAGGGGAATGCCTGTTTTGTGGATCGGGTTTCTCTGAAAAAAGGCGACCCGGAATATTTCGGGGAGCTGTACAGCCGGGACATTCAGCAGGCCCTGAACTATGTCCGGGCTACGGACCCAGAGTTCTGCCGTGTGGAGAAAGCCTACGTGGGAGCGACAGCCTGTATGGATTCCCTCGCCCAGGAATACCGGGGAATCAGCACTTATAATTCTACCATGAACGGGAATCTGAAGGATTTTGTACAGACCTGTTACCCCGGATTGATGTATTCTGACACGAATCATTACCAGTTTGCCAAAGTGGCTGAGGACTCTGAATTCGCAGCTTTTTGCGGGGTACGCTATGTGCTATCCAAGGATGCAGGTATGAGTCAGTACGGTTACAAATTGGTGAAAAGGTTCGGGGATATCCGTCTCTATAAGAACACGAAGCCTGCCTATATCGGAACAGTCCAGACAGTATCCATCTCCGAGGAAAGTTTTCGCAAGCTCTGCGATGGGGAGAACAGCGTGGATATTCTGAACCGGGCAATTGTGTTGGAGAACGGTCAGAACTACGATCGTGCCGAGAAGATTCCAGAGGATGAGAACGAGAGCAGGATTTTTCTGAATTCACCGAAGAAGGGGTCGGAGATTTCCGGCTGGGTGACCAGTGAAAAAAATGGATACGCAGTGTTTAAGATTCCTTATGAGAACGGTTGGAAAATTTATCTGGATGGAGAAGAACAGGAGATAGAAAAAGCAGACTTAGGATTCCTGGGAATCAAAGTTCCAGCAGGAAGCCATCGTCTGCAGTTAGAATTTTCCCCGCCTCTGCTGAAGCAAGGGTTGAAGCTCAGCGCCGTCTTCTGGGTGTTGTACCTACTTTTTCTTCTTCAGTTTTATTACGATCGCCGAAAGGCCAATCAAAATTAAGAGACACAAAGCTCCGATGATGACCAGAGACAAGGTGGAATCCGCCAAATAGGGTTTGGGTTTCTCTTGGGTGTCAGCAGGAGCTTTTTTCTCTGTCTGGGGTGTGGGGGTCGGTGTGACCTTTTCCACAGCTGCGCTGCCCACTTGGACATTCTGCCAGGTGTAAGTCTGCTGGATCAGCTCTCCGTCAGCGCTCTCCTGAACCTGAACCTGGTCTTTGGTTACGTTCTTGGGTACGATGGCGTAGCCGCCGGATTTCGTCTCGTCCTTCTCAGTCATGGGAAGCCTCTGAAACTGCTCAAAGCCATAGTTGAAAAGATTGATGGTATCTGCCACCACCTGTCCGTTGTCAGATTTGAGGACCACGCAGATCAATGTCATGCCGTTTTTCTCGGCGGCTGTAACCAGGGTATCCTTGGCCGCGTCTGTATGGCCGGTCTTGCCGGCGAAAGCACCTTCATAATACGAAGGATTGCCGCTGACTAACATTGCGTGGTGATTGGTCAGATTCCGGGGAGTGGCCGTCTTGTTGGTGGCCGGTATGGTGTAAGTCTGGGTGGACTCAATTTCGCGGAAGGTTTCGTTTTGAATTGCGGCCTGCATAATCAGAGCCAGATCATGGGCTGTGGTGTAATGGTTTTCATCAGGAAGCCCGTTGGGATTGGTAAAATGCGTATCGGAACAGCCCAGTTCCTGGGCTTTCAGGTTCATCATCTCCACGAAATGCTCCTTGGTACCGCCCACGAACTCTGCGAGCTGGCTGGACACTTCGTTGGCCGATGCCAGCAGACTGGCGTATAAGCATTGTTCCACGGTTAGTTCTTCTCCCAGTTGCGCCTGGATATTGGCGCTGTCGGGAGCCACTTCTTTGGTGCCCGTCTCCGTGAAGGTGACTTTGGTCTGCAAGTCCTCTGTGTTTTCCAGAACCACCAGTGCCGTCATGATTTTTGTCGTGCTGGCTGGATACATTCTCTGGTCCATTCCCTTATCGTACAAAATGGTTCCCGTCTCAGCCTCCATCAAGACCCCAGTCTCATCGACAATTTCCGGGCCCTGGGGCCAGCCGGTGATGGAATTTGTGGTGATTGCGGCGGCGAGGACCGACGGACTGCTAAGGAGTGAGACACAAAGTACCAGAGCGGCCGCAATCTTTTTTCTTCTTTTTCTCATCTTTATTTCCTCTTATTTCTGTCTTGTATGATTGAGGAAGCAAAATCCTCATATACTATGATTTTATGACTTTTCGCATCAGGTATCCCAGAAGTCCTAACAAAACGATTCCGGCGCCAAAGATCAGCACGAATGGAAGCGGGGATAGCGGATCCTCTTTCGCTTTGGAGGCTTGGGTATCGGCGCTGGGACCAGGGGAGTCTTCCTCCTCGTCCACGACGGCAGTTCCCACAGGAGTTCCATGGTAGGTGAACTGCTGGCTGATGCCATCGTCGGTAGTGCCCGTATTCTCCACAGTCACATCGTCAGCGGAGGCGGTGGACGGTATCACGGCAGTTCCACCGGAAATCGTGTTCAGCTCGTCCGTTACGGAGATTGTCTGGAAGTTAGAAAAACCGTAGTCCAGCAAGGTGATGGCTTCCGGCGGCACCTGCTGTTCGGTACCGGAGAGCACGACGCAAATCAAGGTGGTGCCATTTCTGGAAGCTCCAGCGGCCAGTGTACTGCCGGAGGCCTCTGTATAGCCGGATTTTCCGCCAAGAGTTCCCTCATAGTAAGAGGCGCTGGTGGCTGTACTCAGAGGAAAGTTATTGGTCAGGTTCCGCTCAGCCGAGGTGAGGTTGGTAGCCGGTATGGTGTAGGTCATCGCTGAGGCGATCGTCTGAAAACTTTCGTTTTTCAGAGCGGCTTGCATAATCAGGGCCAGATCATAGGCAGTGGAAGTCTGTTTTTCATCAGGAAGACCGGTGGGATTCGTAAAATTGGTGTTGGTACATCCTAAATCTTTGGCCTTCTGGTTCATCATCGTGACAAAATTTTCCACCGAGCCGCCTACCTGCTCTGCTATTTGAGTGCTGATGTCGTTGGCGGACCCTAGCATGATGGCGTACAGACACTGTTCCATGGTGAAGGTCTCTCCCACCTGGGCATTTAGGCTGACACTGCCGTTGCCGGAAGCAGCCGTGCCAGTCTGTGTCATAGTGACGGTATCCGCCAGGCTGCTGTTTTCCAGCGCGATTAAGGTAGTCATAATCTTGGTGATGCTGGAAGGATAAAGAGCCGCGTCTTTATTTTTTGCATAGAGAATTGTGTTTGTGGAATCTTCCATAATGACTGCCGCGTTGGAAGTGATGTCAGGTCCCTGTGGCCAGCCCTCGATGCTGTTAGTGGCAATCCCGGTGTCCGCTGCAGCGCCTTCGGCAGTGGCCAGGACAGAAAATGGATTCAGCAAGGCAGCGGTGAGTCCGAGAGACAGCAGACTTGTCAACAGTTTTGATCTTTTCATAGTTGACCTCCGATATTATCGTATTACTATAGAAAGTATTGTAATTATTCAGCCATATGCCTGAATAGTTACAAAATGCTTCGTTTTATTGTATCATATTATGATGCCAGGGGCAAAAGATATTTTGAGTAACTATTCAGCCATGCACCTGATAAGGTCAAAAATGAAGAGCAGGCTCATTTGAGAGGAAGTTTGGGTTTATCAGACATATGGCGCTTAGTCATAAGCGAAGATTCCAACGCGTATGCGGTGAAAAGCAACGGCAGGTGCGAATCTGAGCTTGCTGGCTGAATAGGTATTACTGTTCACTCACTTGTATGCCGTAAGCAGTAACGCGCTTCACGATGCACACAGACTGCTGGAAACGACAGTTTGGCGCGAGTATATCTCGAGATTTTTGTACAAAATGTGCAAAAACACCTCGCGGAATATTGAAGATCTGAACGGTAACGAATAGTTACTATTTTGGCGCTGTACTAGTATTCCCTTTCTTGCAAAAACTAATAGGGAATGGTATTATGAAAAACGAGAGTGCCGGCGGCGGATGTTATACAAACAGCAATGTATGATATAGCCGCCCGGCGATTACAATAAAAAGAAAACAAGGAGTAGACATGGGAATAGATAAGAAAGCGGGCGGAAAGATTCAGTGGGGCCGAATGCTTGGAAAACTCTCTCCGTATACCGTTCAAAAAGGTCTTCGCTATCTGAAGCACTATGGGCCGAAAGAATTTTGGGTGAGACTGCATGAACGTTTTGAGCCGGAAGAGATTCCATATGGCCCCTGGTATGAGGCGTATGTTCCCACGCAGGAGAACCTGAGAAAGCAGAGAAAGAGACGGTTTTCCTATGCACCGCTGATCAGTATCGTGGTGCCGGCTTACTGGACACCTGAGAAGTTTCTGTGCCAGATGATACATTCTGTGCAGGAGCAGACCTATGAAAACTGGGAGCTGTGCATTGCCAACGGAAGTCCTCAGGATGAAGCAATGAGCAGAGTACTGAACCGTTTTGCCCAGGAGGACCCAAGAATCCGGTTCGAAAATTTGAAGGAGAACCTGGGGATTGCAGAGAACACCAACCGGGCTTTTGCCATGGTGAAAGGAGAGTTTTTAGGACTTTTGGACCACGATGACTTGCTGGCGCCTAATGCGCTCTACGAGGTGGTTCAGGCTTTGCAGGAGAAGGACACGGATGTGGTCTATACGGATGAGGATAAGGTGACGATGGACCTGGGTGAGCATTTTCAGCCTCACTTGAAGCCGGATTTTAATCTGGATTTGCTCAGATCGAATAACTATATCTGTCATTTTTTTGTGGTGCGTAAAAGTCTGGTGGAACAGGTGGGAGGCTTTCGCAGAGAGTTTGACGGCGCACAGGACTATGATTTCATTTTCCGATGTGTGGAGGTTGCCAAAAAAGTGGCCCATGTGCCGGAGATCCTCTATCACTGGCGGACTCACAGGGCATCCACGGCGGACAATCCGGCCAGCAAGATGTACGCTTTTGAGGCAGGGAAGAGGGCGATTGAGGCGCATTTGAAGCGTATGCAGGTGAGCGGAACTGTGAGCCACACGAAAGACTATGGATTTTACCGGGTGAAATATCCATTGAAAAAGGAGGAAAAGATCTCAATTCTTATTCCCAATAAGGATGAAAAGCAATCTCTTCAGGAGTGTCTAGAGTCCATCTGGGAGAAATCTACCTATTCGAATTACGAGATTATTATCATTGAGAATAACAGCACATCCAGTGAGATTTTTGACTATTACAAGGTATTGGAACAAGAACATGAGAATTTAAAGGTAGTCCATTGGGATCGGGAGTTTAACTATTCAGCCATCAACAACTATGGGGCTAGGTATGCTGCTGGGGAGTATTTGCTGTTTCTGAACAACGACGTCACTGTCATCACTCCGGACTGGATGGAAGAGATGCTTGGAGTGTGTCAGAGAGCGGAGGTAGGAGCGGTAGGTGTGAAGCTCTATTACCCGGACGATACCATTCAGCACGCGGGCTGTGTGGTGGGACTTGGAGGTGTGGCGGGTCATCTGTTTACCGATATGCCTAGGAGTCGGACGGGTTATCTGCACAAGGCTTCTCTGTTGCAGGATATGTCAGCGGTGACAGCGGCCTGCATGATGATAAAACGCAGTGTTTTTCAGGAAGTCGGAGGGTTTACGCAGGAGCTGTCCGTAGCGTTTAACGATGTGGATTTGTGCCTGAAGGTTCGGGAACATGGTTGGTTGGTGGTCTATGACCCCTATGCGGAGTTGTATCATATGGAGTCTAAGACCAGGGGTGCTGAGGACGACAAAAAAAAGGTACGTCGCTTTCAAACAGAAATCGAATATATGCGCAGCCACTGGTTAAAAATTCTAAAACAGGGAGACCCCTATTACAATAAGAATCTGTCCCTGACGAAGTGGAACTATTCTTTGAGACCGCTGGAGGCAGACAAACAGACGAGGAAACAGTATGAAAAAAGTGACGGTGATTATACCAAATTATAACGGGAAAGGGTACCTGGGAGAATGCCTGGGCAGCTTAGAGCGGCAAAAGGGGATAGAATTTGACATAATACTCGTGGATAACGGTTCTGAGGATGGAAGTTCTGAGTGGGTGCGAGAACACTTTCCACAGGTTCAGATTGTTCAGTTGGAGGAGAATTTCGGCTTCTGCGGCGCGGTGAACAGAGGAATTTGCCAGGCTAATTCACCTTATGTGCTGTTGTTGAATAACGACACCCAGTCGGACGAGAATTTTGTCAGAGAGATGGTTGCCGCGATGGAGCGCCATCCCAGGGCTTTCTCCTGCGGGGCAAAGCTTCTGCAGTATCGGAACCGGAATCTGGTGGACGATGCAGGCAACTATTACAATGCTCTAGGCTGGGCTTTCGCTCGAGGAAAGGACCGAGAATCTCAGGAGTATGAGGAGGAGGAGAAAATTTTTGCGGCCTGTGCGGGGGCAGCTATCTACAGAAAAAAAATCTTTCAGAAGATAGGAATGTTTGACGAGGAACATTTTGCTTATCTGGAAGATACTGATATTGGGTATCGGGCCAGATTATACGGATATGAAAATTGGTTCGCGCCGAAGGCAGTCGTCTATCACGTGGGAAGCGGCACTACCGGTTCCCGTTACAACGAGTTTAAAATCCGTTATTCTTCCCGCAACAACATCTATATGCTCTATAAAAATATGCCTGCGCCTCAGATTATTTTGAATTTCCCATTGCTGGCAGCCGGCTTCGGGGCAAAGCTTCTGTTTTTTACCCTGAAAGGTTATGGCAGGGAGTATGCGGCTGGCATCAAAAATGGTTTTCAGCTGTGCAAGAAAGAAAAAAAAGTTCCATTTACTTTGAAAAAAATCCGAAGATGCGGAAGAATCCAAATGGAATTGTGGAAAAACATCCCCCGCGGTTTTTATCGAAGATAATGGGACTATATGACTGAATAGTTACTAATTTTATCGGGAAAAGGTGAATATTTTGTTGCCTTTTGGGGGCAACTAGTATATAGTAGAAATGTTAAAAAGAAGTAATAGGGGTGATAAACATTGATTAAAGACAATCAAAAGCACTTCAATCGTATGCATGTGGTGATTGATGCTTTTGTTATCGCGGCTTCCTATTTGCTTGCATGGTTGATTCGTTTTTACGATCAGCTGACGGGGCCGTCGTTAATCGGGATTCTACCCTTCGAACGTTATATGTTCGCGCTGGTGTTTATTGTTCCTGGATTTTTGATTTTATATCAGGCATTTAATCTGTATTCTCCAAAGAGGGTGCAGGGAAGGCGTCTGGAGCTGGCTAACATTGTAAAGGCCAACGCCCTTGGCGTTCTTCTGATAATGTTTGCCTTGTATATGCTAAAAGAAAATGATTTCTCCCGTCTGATGATTTACATTTTTGTGTGTATCAATGTGGCGGCCGAGGCGGCTGCCCGTATGGCGATTCGGTACATCTTACGGGATATCCGCAAACGGGGACTGAACCAGAAACATATGATTCTGGTGGGGTACAGCCGCGCGGCGGAGGAGTATATAGATCGTGTCATAGCGAATCCTCAGTGGGGCTATATTATCCGTGGTATCTTAGATGACAGTGTGCCGGCAGGCACAACCTACAAAGGAGTCAAAGTCCTTGGACGGATTGCGAATCTGATGGTGATTCTTCCCAACAGCTCTCTGGATGAGATTGCAATCACTTTGGGATTGAACGAATATTACCGTCTGGAAGAAATCGTTGCTCTGTGTGAAAAATCCGGTGTGCATACCAAGTTTATTCCTGATTATAATAACATTATACCGACAAAGCCGTATACCGAAGACATTCTAGGGCTTCCGGTGATCAATATCCGATATGTGCCTCTGACCAATACGTTCAATGCGATGGTCAAACGGCTGATGGATATTGCAGGTTCGATTTTTGGGATTATCGTTGCATCACCGGTTATGCTTTTGGCCTGTGTGGCGATAAAATTGAGTTCACCGGGACCTCTGATCTATAAGCAGGAACGAGTAGGTCTGCACAACAAGAATTTTTGGATGTATAAATTCCGCTCCATGGAGGTTCAGCCGGAACAGGAGGAGAAGAAGGCTTGGACTGTGAAAAATGACCCACGGGTCACCGGGGTGGGAAAGTTTATGCGGCGTACCAGTATAGATGAGCTTCCGCAGTTGTTTAATATTCTCAAGGGCGATATGAGTCTGGTGGGACCGCGCCCAGAACGGCCGTTCTTCGTGGAGAAGTTTAGAGAAGAGATTCCGCGTTATATGGTGAAGCATCAGGTTCGGCCGGGCCTGACAGGATGGGCTCAGGTGAATGGCTATCGGGGAGATACATCCATACGAAAGAGAATAGATTACGATTTGTATTACATTGAGAATTGGACCATTGGATTTGATATCAAAATCATGTTTTTGACGATATTCAAAGGTTTTGTAAACAAAAACGCGTATTAAAAAACTAAGGGGAAAGATCATGGCGAAAGCGAGAAAGAGACGAAGCAAAGCAGGTAAGATCATTTTTGTGATTGAGATTGTAGTTTTAGTACTTTTGATTGGTGCGCTGGCTGCATACAGCTTTGTAAATTCCAAACTGAATAAAATCGAGAACGATACCTTAGACATGAACAAAGTTCAGATCAACAATGCAGTGGAAAGCAATACGACGCTGACCGGATACACAAATCTAGCACTGTTTGGCCTAGACAGCAGGCCGGAGGGGTCACAGTTCGCAGACAATCAAAACAGTGATACAATTATGATAGCTAGCATCAATAATGACACCAAAGAGGTGAAATTGGTGTCTCTATATCGAGATACCTTGCTGGATATCGGCGATGACACCTATCAGAAGTGTAACGCAGCCTATGCCACAGGAGGCCCTGAGGCGGCGATTTCCATGCTAAACACAAACCTGGACTTGAACATTACGGACTATGCGACGGTGGATTTCAGTGCTTTGGTTACAGTGATTGATGAGCTTGGAGGGCTGGATATTCCTTTGAGCTATAATGAGATCGAGCATATGAACAATTACTGTGTGGAGACCTCTGAGGCCACTGGAAAATCCTACACACCGATTGAGAAACCGGAGGTGAAGCCGGAGGGAACCAAGGCGGACACAGAAATTGTAGGTACGTATCACCTAAACGGTGTACAGGCAACTTCCTACTGCCGTATCCGCTATACAGCAGGGCTTGACTTTAAGAGAACGGAACGTCAAAGGTTAGTGTTGCAGATGATCGCCGATAAGGCGAAGAAATCCAGTCTGACTACCCTTTCTTCTATTATGGATAAGGTATTTCCAATGGTTCAGACTTCTTTGACTCAACAGGAGATCTTTAATATGGGAGCAGGAATGCTGTCGTATAAGTTTGATGATACTTCAGGTTTTCCATTCGAGCATACGGAGATGAACCATACTTCCAAGGGAGATATCGTAGTACCGAATACTCTGGAGAAGAATGTTACGAAACTGCATGAATTTTTGTTTGGAGAGAAGAACTATCAGGTATCCGAAGATGTGAAGAAGCGCAGTGAAACAATCAGTGGAATTGCGGGCGGCACAGTTACTGAGACATCTGATTCGGTGACAGCGACGTCGCAAGATAGCTATTCGTCCGAGCCTGTTACGGATTATACCTCTGATTATTCTACGGATTATTCTGGCTATGACAGCAGTTATGACAGTGGCTACTCTGATTATGACGGGGAAGATTACGACAGCGGTTATTCGGATTATGACAGTGGGGATACCAATTATGACAGCGGCTACACAGACAATGGAGGCGGAGATACTGGAGACTATGAAGGCAGCGGGGATACCGGAGGCATTGAGGAGTCATCCAGTGAAGAGATGGAATAGACGGAGAAAATAGTTGATTGCGGAAAGCTGGTTCAGACAGGGTCTTGGGGGCGAGAGTCTCAAAGCCTGCTGTAACTGGCTTTTTCCCTATATCGAAAGCACTGAGAAGATAGCTATGAGAGAGTCAGGAGAAGATGATGGAGAAACCTACAGTAGATATTATCATTCCCACCTACAAACCAGGAAAAGTATTTGAAGAGCTTTTAAACCGATTGGAGAGACAGACATATCCGATCTCCGGGATTTTGGTAATGAACACCCAGGAGGAATTTTGGAATAAGGACTGGGAGAAGAGATACCCGAAGCTTCGAGTGCACCATATTGAGAAGAAGGAGTTTGATCATGGAGGGACGAGAGCACGGGCTGCCGAGGATTGCAAAAGCGACTATATGATTTATATGACTCAGGATGCTATGCCGGCAGATTCTAAGCTGGTGGAGGAGATTTTGCGGCCATTGATTGAGGAGAAGGCCCAAGTGTCCTATGCCAGGCAGCTTCCGGCAAAGAATTGCCGTCTGATAGAGCGTTTTACGAGACAGTTCAATTATCCTGAACAGCCCCTGACGAAGGGGATAGAAGATCTGCCCCGGCTGGGCATTAAGACTTATTTCTGTTCTAATGTGTGCGCAGCCTATGACCGGAGGATTTATGAGAAGATGGGCGGTTTTGAGAAATCGGCGATTTTCAATGAAGATATGTACTATGCGGCAGCACTGGTGAAGAAGGGATATCGGATTGCTTACTGCGCAGACGCGAGAGTGATACATTCCCATAACTACAGCTGTGGGCAGCAGTTTCACAGGAATTTTGATATGGGGGTGTCTCAGGCATGCAGACCGGATATTTTTCAGGGAGTATCTTCTGAGGGAGAGGGGATTGCTCTGGTGAAGAAGACCGCGAAGTTTTTGATAAAGGAGAGAAAGCCGTGGCTTCTCGCGGAGCTGTTTTTTCAGAGTGCATTTAAATATGCTGGATATTTTTTGGGAAAACGCTATCGCTGTTTTCCTATGTGGTTCATAAAATTTTGCACTATGAACAGATCTTACTGGGAGCAAAAAGAAGAGAACTGAAATTATCCTAAAATGGTCACATATTCTACACAATTAATTGTTATACTTACGTTATCGCAGTGTGCGGCAATGGAGAAGATTTCATGATGGAGGGAAGAGCCATGAGTGATGAATATCGCTGGAATGGAGAGAAAGACGAGAAAATTGAGAAAAATGACGGAAGTCAAGATCACGAAGGTCAAAGCAGTGAACATTATCAGGTGAATCAGGAGAACAGAACGGAATCTAAAAAACCTGATGCAGCACAGGAAAGCAAGAATGTTACCTATCATTACAGTTATAGAAAAGGGGAAAACTCAAATCGGGAGTCTTATGGGAAGACTGGATATAGAGGTGCTTCCTCGGCTGGGCAGGATCGATATGGAACGTATCAGGAATATCCCAGATATACAGGCAGAATGAGTGTGCCAAAGCCTCCGGCGCCGCCAGAAAACAGAAAAAAAGGAAATGGGAAGAAATTTGGAATGACGATCACACTAGCCGTCATTTTTGGATTGATCGCCGGCGGGGTATTTCAGGGAGTCAACAGGCTGACAGATCATTTCTTTCCGCAGAATAATTCCTCAGAGTTGTCTCATACAGAGACTGTGGATAGTGGGAGTGACGACAGCAGCTCTGCCTCAGAACTTTCTGCCGGTTCGGCTTATACAGTGGCAGATGTGGCAAAGAGTGCGATGCCTTCCGTAGTTGCGATTACCGCAGTGAGCGTGCAGGAACTGCCGAACTTTTTTGGATTTGGAAGTCAGGAATATGACTCTGTCAGCAGCGGCTCTGGGATTATTGTGGGAGAGAACGATACGGAGCTTTTAATTGCCACGAATAACCATGTCGTGGAGGGAGCGAACAATTTAAGCGTCTGCTTCATAGGAGATGAGGTCATGAACCCGGATGAGACACAGCAGCAAATGTCTAACGAAGGGCTGGACACAGAAAACGCGGTCGCAGCGAAGACGAAAGGAATGGATGCTGCCAATGATCTCGCCGTGATCGCAGTGAAAAAAAGCGACATTCCGGCAAAGACCATGAGTGAAATCAAAATCGCACAGCAAGGAGACGCGGAAAACCTGGTGGTCGGTGAGCAAGTGGTGGCTATCGGAAATGCCATGGGTTATGGCCAGTCTGTGACGAGTGGCTATGTCAGTGCTTTGGACCGCACGATTGACCAGAGTGGTTCTTCACTGATACAGACAGACGCGGCAATCAATCCTGGAAACAGCGGCGGTGCGCTTCTGAATATGAAAGGAGAATTGATCGGAATTAATTCGGCGAAATTTGTGGACAGCACGGTGGAAGGGATGGGCTTTGCCATACCAATCACCACGGCGGCCCCCATTCTGGATAAACTCATGGCCCAAGAGACTAGGGACGTGGTGGATGCCGATGAGATGGGATATATGGGGATACAGCCTTTGGATATTTCTAGCGAGATGATTCAGATGTACGATATGCCTCAGGGTGTCTTCGTCTCAGCGGTGATTGAGGACACGGCTGCGGAGAAAGCTGGAATGAAAAAGGGGGACATCATCACAGAGATCGAGGGACAGACCATGACCACTAGAGCAGAGCTTATGGATAAGCTTCAGTACTACAAGGCTGGAGAGACCATAGAAGTAATTGTGCAGAGAAGTGATAGTGGGGAGTACAAAGAGATGACCTTAAAAGTGACTCTAGAAGAAAAACCGAAAGAGTGATAAAGCTGATGGGAAGAATTTCTTTCCCAAAGAGACGAATAGGAATTTGAGTTTAGGCTTTCTTTTCATTGTGGTGGGAAGAGAGCCTTTGCTTTTAGGGGGTTCATAAAAAGTTTATTGGTAGTCTATACTATAGTATGTTATAATGAGTAAATAATATTTACAAAGAGTTGGCGGTCTGCGAAGAAGTAAGACGGCATCTGAAAGAGAGGAAGAAATATGTCAGACGATTTTGATAAAAAAGATAAGACGGCGGAGGGGCTTGTGAAGAGCGAGGCAGAGGCTTCATCGGGCTCTGACGATGAGTACGAGAAAATATGCTTTCTCTGTAGAAGACCAGAGAGCGTGGCCGGGCAGATGATTGATTTGCCCAATCATATACATATTTGTACAGAGTGTATGCAGAAAAGCTTCGACACGATGAATCAGGGAAATCTGAACTATCAGGATTTGATGAATCATATGCCGAATATCAGTATGATCGATTTGAACAGTCTTCAAAATCAGATTCCAAACAGTCAGAAAATCAAAAAGCGCTCGAAAAAAAAGGAACCCAAGAAAGTTCTGGATATCCGCAGCATACCGGCCCCGCACAAGATCAAGGCGACTCTGGACGACTATGTCATAGGACAGGAGCACGCTAAGAAGGTTATTTCAGTGGCGGTTTACAATCATTATAAAAGGGTGGCGACAGACACCATGGACGAGATTGAGATTGAAAAGTCGAATATGCTGATGATCGGTCCGACAGGCTGCGGAAAAACTTACCTGGTCAAGACCTTGGCAAAACTACTGGATGTCCCGCTGGCCATTGCGGATGCCACTTCTCTGACAGAGGCGGGCTATATCGGCGACGATATCGAAAGTGTTGTTTCTAAGCTTTTAGCTGCGGCAGACAACGATGTGGAGAAAGCAGAACAGGGAATTATTTTTATCGATGAGATTGATAAGCTGGCAAAGAAGAAAAACACGAACCAAAGGGATGTCAGTGGCGAGTCTGTTCAGCAGGGATTGTTAAAATTGTTGGAGGGAAGTGAAGTAGAGGTACCGGTAGGGGCGAACAGCAAAAATGCTATGGTGCCTTTGACCACAGTCAACACCAGGAATATTCTATTCATCTGCGGAGGGGCTTTTCCAGAGCTGGAGAATGTCATCAAAGAAAGGTTGAACAAACAGGCTTCCATGGGATTTGGGGCCGATTTGAAGGATAAATACGACAGGGACAATAAGATTTTGGAGAAGGTGGCAGTGGAGGATCTGAGAAGTTTTGGGATGATTCCAGAGTTTATTGGCCGCCTTCCGATTATTTTTACTCTGAGCGGACTGACGCAGGAGATGATGGTGAAGATTCTTAAAGAACCTAAAAACGCTATTTTGAAGCAGTATCAGAAGCTTTTGGCTTTAGATGAGGTCAGGTTGGAATTTGATGACGGAGCGCTGGAAGCGATTGCAAAAAAAGCGCTGGAGAAGCACACTGGTGCTAGGGCGCTTCGAGCAATTCTTGAAGAATATATGCTGGATATCATGTATGAGATTCCAAAGGATGACAGTATTGGTCAGGTAATTATTACTCGAGAGTATATTGAGGGAAATGGAGGACCAAGAATTCTTCTGAGAGGTCAAGAGATACCGCAACTGGAGGCACATTCTTAGAAAAACGGAGGTTTTTTATGGGAAAAGATCGTATTTTTGAAGAATTGGGGGAGACCCTTGGACGTACGGCGAAGATGATAGGAGAAAAGGCCGATGATCTTGTGGAGCTTCAAAAATTTTATAGCAGGTCAGCGGGAGAGAAACGTCAGATCAAAAAGAGTCTGGAAGACTTAGGAGATCTGATTTATCATCGCCATGTGAAAGGTGAGACAATGGATTTAGAGGTCGAGGAGCTCTGTGATAAGATCACAGGTCATAAAGTAATGCTGGCCAGGTATGAGGAAGAAATTGCGCGGCGGAAAGGCTGCAAAATCTGTCCTGCCTGCGGACGTTCTATAGATAGAGCTGCCAGCTATTGCAGTTACTGTGGGGCGCACTGTGAGGAGGATTCTGACTGCTCAGAGGCGGAAGATGAGTTTACGGACGAGACAGATAAGACGGGCGAGGAGACACAGGAGAAGGCTGATGAGACAAAAGAGTCGGAGCAGGAGTAGCCTATGAAGTTTTTGTTGCTTGCTTTGGGGATATTTGGGGTGGATTATGGCTTAAAGGATTATACCAACAGTCACAGGCTTCAAGGAGAGGAAGAAGCAATACTTGGCGGCAGGATGATCCTGCGCAATTATCACAATGAGGGAGCAGCTCTTGGCTTTTTGAAAAACTATCCGAAGCTGAATAAAGGTCTGTCTTTCTTTGTGCTCTCAGGTGTAATCTGGGAATTTTTGAAGAAGCTGGCCGTTAGAGGGGAGAAGCTGACGAAATTAGGGCTGTGCCTGCTGACAGGCGGCGGATTGAACAACTGTTGGGAGAGACTAAGAAAAGGGTATGTGACAGATTATCTGAGTTTTTCCGTGAAAAACAAGAAGCTGAAAAAGCTTGTGTTTAATTTATCGGACTTTTGTGTTTTTGCGGGAGTACTGATCTGTGGACTTTCGTGTCTGCTCAAAACGGGCCGAAAAGAAATATGAAATCAAGAAAACTGCAACGCATCGGAAACTATTTATAGAATTTCGATGCGTTGCAGTTTTTTTGAGAGGCGGGGTAGGTCTTTTCCGTAAAATAAAAAAAGAATGCAGGAGATGGGACTTGAACCCACACGATCTTGCGACCACAGGCACCTGAAGCCTGCGCGTCTGCCAATTCCGCCACTCCTGCATTTC